>Ga0307502_10000176_pt1 | contig 17260 bp, 16 predicted proteins | sample 16_S_MG_FD_201364 | JGI IMG/M metagenome (GOLD analysis project Ga0307502, IMG submission 201364) | Soil microbial communities from Populus trichocarpa stands in riparian zone in the Pacific Northwest, United States - 16_S | ecosystem: Environmental > Terrestrial > Soil > Riparian zone > Trees... | reverse complement strand
AGATCGAGCACCGCCTGTTCAGCTTCATCAGCCGCAACTGGCGCGCCAAGCCCCTGAGCTCGATCGAGGTCATCGTCAACCTCATCGCCGCAACGACCAGCCGCACCGGCCTGGCGGTCTACGCCCGCCTCGACGACGGCGTCTACCCCGACAAGCAGAAAGTCCCCAACGCCGAACTCGCCGCCGTCCAGATCGAGCGCCATCCGTTTCATCCCGAGTGGAACTACACCATCAAACCACGAACCTAAAAATCGACGCTTCCTTAGTGGGGGTGCCGTTAACGAAGCTGTCACGAGGGGCAAAGTAAGCCGCGAACCGGAGCTCGCGGAGAGCGTCGGAACGAGGGCTGTCCCGCTGATGCTCGCGCCCGGCGGGTCGCGGTGCCGACCGGTCGGGGGGTTGTGCTGGCTAGGGCCAGTGGAGTTGTGCGGCGAGCTCGGTGGGGCCGAGTTCGATCAGTCCGCTTTGTCCGACGGGTTCGTATTCGCTGCCGCGTAGGCCGAGCCAGGTGACGGTTTGCTCGGTGGGGTCGACGATCAGGACCTCGTCGACGTGGTGGGCTGCGTAGAACGGGAGCTTGTGCCATGTTTCGTCGTCGGAGGCGCGGATCTCGACGACCATGGCGGCTGTGGCGTGCCAGATGCCGGTTGCTCCGGGTCGGTGTAGTCCGCCGTCGGGCACGCGGAAGTCGTGCTCGTTTTCGCCGAGGTTGAATTCGCTGATCGCGGAGAGTAGCCCGGCCGCGCGAGCGAGCGGGCTGAGCAGCTCGGCCAGCTGCGTGGAGATGCGGGCGTGTTCGAGGCTGGGGCCGGGGACCATGTGGTGGACACCCTGCCAGACCTCGTCGAGGCGATCGACGCCCGCTTTGCGGCGCCGCTCGAGCAGCGCCTCGAGCTCTGGTGGAGGAGGACCGAGGACTAGCGTTGGCATGCTCTCAGCGTACCGGCACATCGCTCAGTCGCAAAGTGCGCCCTGCGTCCTCGCGCGTCGCGTCGGCAGGGGCTACGCTCGCGGAAATGGATGGGCTTGGCGAGCCGCGGGACCAGCCGATCGGGATGCTGCCGATGATCGCGAGACGAGCTTCTTCGTGTCGCGGACCTTGCAGCGCGCGCTGTCGTCAAGGTCGATCGATCTCGCGGTGCGGCGTGTCGCCGCTCGCGCAGGGCTGGAACTGTCGGCGCATGTTTATGCCGACCTGGTCGTTATGCCGAGGTTGGCGGGATCTTGCTGCTCAGGGCGACTCGGGCGCAGAGGCTGTCGGCATATTCAGAGGTTCTCCAGGAATCTCAGCAGTGTGTCGTGGGGCTGATAGCGGCCCGGTTTGGTGTTGAGCGGTTTGGTGCGGTCGATCGCCTGTTGCTTGTGGGTCATGTCGGCGTGGAGGTAGACGTTTGTGGTCGAGATCTGCTCGTGGCCGAGCCACAGGGCGATCACGGTGACGTCGTTGCCGGCCAGCAGCAGGCGCATCGCGGCGGTGTGTCTGAGGGTGTGCATCGTGACGTGCTTGGCGTTGAGCGATGGGCAACTCTGGCGGGCGGTGGTTAGGTGGCGGGCGAGGCGTCGTTCGATCGCGTCGCGGCTGTGGTGCTTGCCGGTGGTGGTTGGGAATACCGGATCGCTGGGAGCGCCGCTGCGTTCCTTCAGCCAGGCTTTGAGCACTCTCCTGGTTGCCGGGATCAGTGGTGTTCGCCTCTCCTTTCTGCCTTTGCCGATGGTGTGCACGTTGGCGCCGGTCGAGAGTGTGATGTCGGCGCAGGTGAGCGCGGCGAGTTCGGAGATCCGCAGTTCGGCCTGGATCGTGAGCGCGAACATGGTGTGGTCGCGTCGGCCGGTTCAGGTGGTCTGATCGCAGGCTCCCAGCAGGGCGTCGACCTCGGGCTCGGTGAGGTAGGTGACGAGGTTCCGTTCGGTCCGTTTGTGCGGGATCGCGAGTACCCGCTGGATCGAGGCGGCGTGCTCGGGGTGCTGCAGCGCCATGTATGTGAACAGCGAGTGGATCGCAGCGAGGCGGTTGTTGCGACTGCGCACGCTGTTGCCGCGCGCTTTCTCGAGGTGCTCCAGGAACGCGGCGATCAACGGCGCGTCGAGTTGGGCGATGTCCAGTTCGCTGGGCGGCTTGCCTGTCTGCTTGGAGGCGAAGCCGAGCAACAGCCGGAACGTCTGGCAGTAGGCGGCGATCGTGTTGGGCTTGCTGCGCGCTGCGCGACCAGCCGGTCTGTGAAGTAGGTCTGCATCGCGGGCGCGAGTGCGCTCATCGCACGCCTCCGAACCGGTCGTGGAGCCGCGAGCGCCATCAGCTCGGGCGAGGCGGACAAGTACCAATATGTGTCCGCCGGGCTGACGTGCCCGAGGTAGGTGGACAGCGTGGCGATGTGCTCGTCGATCTTGATGCCCGATCGCTGCCAGTCGATCAGGGTCTGCACGGCAAAACGATGGCGGAGATCGTGGATGTGGGGATACACCGCCTTGGTGCGCACACCGATCAGGGTCGTGATCTCCCTGAACGTCACGCCGAGGCAGCTGTTGTGCACGGCGGTAGCGGCGCTTGAGAGAAAGAACGCGCGCGAGCGCGGATCTGGGCACAGACGGTCGCGCTCGGACGCGTAGCGGCGCAACGCCTCGGTCGCGGTTGGGTGCAGCGGGACCAGCCGCGCGCGGTCGTGTTTGGCTTGGCGGATCGTGATCAGGCCGGCATCGAGGTCGACATCCTCGCGTGTGAGCGCGATCGCTTCACCGACCCGCATCCCCGAGACGGCAAGAAGGCCCAACAGCGCTTCATAGCTCGCTGCCCGCAACGGACGAGACAGCCGCCGCGCTTCCTGCAACAGCCGGCAGACGTCCTGCTGGGAGAACAGGTAAGGAGTGGCGCGTGTCGGCGAACGGGAAACACGTCGGGCGGTGCGATCTCGGTCGCCGGGTCGATGGTCTGCAGGTAGCTGGCAAACCCGCGGGCGACGCGCAGCCGCTTCGCCCACTGGTTCGGATGCACGCCCTCAGGCAGCCGCGCCCAACCGATCGTGAGCTCGCTGCTGAGCGTGGTCGCGCCGACGGCCTCGACGTAAGCGATGAGCTGCTTGAGCAGACGTCCTCCTTGAGCTTGAACCCCAGCGCGCGGCGCAACCGCAGGTAGTCATCGACATGCGCTCCCAGCACGCCGCTCATCGTCCTGCACCCCCTGGCGACGGCGCAGCCAACAGCCGCAACCGCTCGACATCGACGCGCGCGTAGATCGCGGTGGTCTGCAAGCTCTGGTGGCGCAGCACCTGCCCGATCCGGTCAAGCGGAACGTGCGCTCGGACCATCTCGCACGCCGCCGTGTGACGCAGCCGGTGCGATCCCACCTCCGCGATCCCAGCGCGCCTGCATGCCCGACGCACAGTCGACGCCACCGTCGCGGAAGCGATCGGCTCGTATGGGGCTCTGGCCCGCAGGAACACCTCCCGCCGGCTGCTCTGCGGCCGCCCGCGACGCAGGTACGACGCGATCGCCTCGCCCACATCGGCCGGCAACGGCAGTCGGTCCTGGCGAGCGCCCTTGCCACGAACCATCAGCTCACCGGCCCGCCAGTCGATGTCATCAAGCCTCAGGCTGGCCACCTCGCTGCGCCGCAACGCCAGCCGCAACAGCATGATGATGATCGCGTAGTCACGTCGTCCGAGCGCGTGGCGCCGATCACAGGAACCGAGCAGAGCGCGAGCGTCCGCCCTGCTGATTGCCTGCGGCAGCGATGAGCTCGGACGCCCTCTCGCAAACAGCGCCGCCTGCGAGAGGTCTGACCCCACCAGCTCCGCGATGAAGCAAAACCGCAGAAACGATCGCAGCCCCGAGACGAAGTTCTGCGCCGCGCTCACCGACACGCCCTCGGACTCGCGCAGTACCGCGGCCGTCACGTCGCCCGCTGTCAGCCCAGCCAGCCCGCGCTCGGACGACAGGTGATCCAAAAACCGGCGCGCGGACGCCAAGTACAAGACCACCGTGCCCACCGCCAACCCTCGCTCGGCGAGCAGATAGCGCTCAAGGCCAGCCAGCAGCACATCCGTCGACGAGCCCGCTACGGCGCGCTCCTCGGCCGCCAGCACCCCAAGCCCGCACAGCACGTCAAGCAGGCACTTCAAGCCCGGTCGCGACAACGAATGACGCTGACACCCGCCGGCGCGCCTGCCACGCGAGGAACTCCTCGACACGCACGTCGCTCACCTCGGCGACAGTCAACCCATCCGCTTGCAGCCACCGACTGAACCGCGCTACCTGCCGAAGCTCGTTCACCGTCGACAGCGGCGTATAGCCGCGCTCACGCAACTCCGCCCGATACGCATCCGCACACGAAGCCACCGGCCCCGTCATCAACACCCTGCTGACCCGGGTCGTCGGCCTGGCCATCCACTCCTCCTGTCTCCCGATACCGAACAGGAAGGATGACCACAATCGCTCACGTTATGCCGACATCAACGCCGCCAATATCCCAACGTGCACAGACTATCTCGGACTATCGGCATAACGACCGGGTCGGCATAAACATGGTTATGCCGACATCGGCACAACCACGTCCTGCGGCACACGTTCGCGACGACGCTCGTGCGCGGGCGCACCGACCTCGTCATCGTCGCCGAACTCCTCGGCCACGCACGCCTCGAAACCACGCGCGCCTACAGCCGACCCACCCGGCCCGAGCGCAGAAGACCGCACACGAGCTCTCGACCTGCTCCTCGTCGACAATAGCCGCGATCAGTATCGCCTCGCCGGCCCTATTACACCTTTTGGGCTTATGTTGGCGGTACCCCTTGCAGGACCGCTGCTGACCGGCGTAAGTTCATCGGCATGCGGTGCCCGGTCTGCAACGGTCAAGAGGTGCGATCGCTCGGTGGCGACCGTTTCGAGTGCACCTCCCAAGTCCGCCTGTCCGAAGACGGACGCTCCGCCCTCCTCCGGGATCGTGAGATGCGTGACGGCGCTTGCCTAGTTGAGCCGCGAGAGCGCTCGTCGCCGTCGGCGCGCTGTTGTGTATGTGCGTCAGTCCACGCCCGCGCAGCTTGAGCGCAACCACGAGTCGCGGGCGCGGCAATACGCGCTGCGCGAGCGCGCGATCGAGCTGGGTTGGAGTGCCGGCGCGGTGATCGTCGTCGATGAGGATCTGGGCCGTTCGGGCGCGTCGACTGAGGGGCCCGTGGGCTTCAAGGAGCTTGTTGCGCAGGTCGGCCTTGGCCAGCTCGGGGCTGGTGCTCGCGCTTGAGGTTACGCGGTTCGCGAGGTCCTCGGCGGCCTGGCACCAGCTGCTGGATCTGTTGGGCGCTGACTTCGACGTTGATCGCCGACTTCGATGGGATCTACTCGCCGGCGGACTTCAACGGGTCGCTGATCGCTGACTTCAGCGTCGGCGACAATGTGTATCTGCACAATGGCTGACTCGCTCTACAAGGGCATGCTCGCAGCATCTCCACATTCGCTGAGTCGCGATCCGCCCAGCCTTCGCACTCGGTTCAAGACAGCAACTGGGGGAACCTAGTGACGATTCACTATCCGGTACGGGCACACCAAGGTGAGGCGACTATCGGGCACGTCCGCTACTCCACGGTGGGCGACGAGGGGCCGCAGAAGGCTCAGCCGTTCCGCCGGTGCGCGATCTTATACCGCGGCGAGCGCAGGATGCCGGCGACCTCCCCGGTCTCGACGTGAGCACGGCGACCGACGCGACAGCAGCGCTGCCGGCGTTCGTGCGCTGGCTCGCCGAGCCGTCCGACGTCTGCGGGGTTCACGTGTTCGCAGACGATAGATGGGACGGCCGCTCCTACCGTCAGCTGGCCGACGCGGCCCACGGCCTGGCCCGACGGATCGCCCGATCGGCGGGAGTGGTCAGTGCAGTGGCGGTCTGCAGCGAGCGGGCTGACGAGGTGCTCATCGCCGCGGGAGCCTCCTGGTTGCTGGACGCGCCGATCCACGTCATCCCGGCTCCGCACGCCTTCGGCTCGGCCGCCGAGCACCTCGCTCTCGTGACGCGCAACCTTGCGCTGTCGGCGACGGACCATGTCGTTGTCGGCCGCGATGCCGGCGCGCAGGCAGAGCGCATTGCCGAGGCCTGCGCGCCGGATCGCGCCCCGGCGCTCCACGACGTCGAAGATGTCGTGCCCGGCGACCGACGGCCGGTGCTGGCACCGTCGGGAGCGGCGGTCCACCAGTTCACGTCGGGCTCGATGGGCGCGCCCAAGTTGATCCGCGTGTCGAGCGACAACCTCGCCGCCAACCTCGACGGCCAAGCGCTGTGGTTGGGCTGGCGTGACGGGGCGGACGCGTGGTCGTCCTGGCTTCCGCTCAACCACGACATGGGCCTCGTCGGCGGGCTCTTCGTCCCGATGGCCAGGCAGAGCGACGTGTGGGCAAGCTCGCCCCAGCAGTTCCTCCGGGACCCGTGGACGTGGTTGGAGCCGCTCGCCGACAGGCGCGCGACGATCACCGCGGGGCCGACGTTCGGCTACGGCTACGCGGCCTCGCGCATGACGAGCGGGCGCGAGGCGTCGGCGGATTTCTCGTCCTGGCGGGTCGCGACGATCGGCGCCGAGCTCGTCTCGCCGCACGTGCTCGCCTCGTTCCTTGAGCGCTTCGGGCCGCGCGGCTTCTCGGCCGACGCGTTCTGCCCCGCCTACGGCATGGCCGAGTGCACCCTGGCCGCCACGGCGGTTGCACCCGCGGCCGCAGTTCGTGCCGCGCCGGTCGTCGATCCCGCCGGCTGGTCGATCGGCTCCCCTGCCCCGTTGGGCGACGCTGGGCCGTTGGACCTCAACGACGCCGGCTCCGTTACGGGCGACGCGCTCGTGAGCTGTGGCCCGCCGATCGCCGGCTTCGAGGTGCAAGTCGTCGACGAGGACGGCGAGCGACTGCCCGACGGCCACTTCGGCGAGGTCGAGCTGCGCGGCACGTCGATCGCGCAGATCACGAACGAGCCGATCTTCGGACCGGACCCCGTCGTCGCCGGCGCGGCGGTGCGCACGGGCGACGGGGGCGTGCTGCTCGATGGAGAGCTCTACGTCGTGGGGCGGCTCGGCGACGGCCTCAAGGTGCGTGGCGCATTCGTCGACTGCGAGGGGCTGGAACAGCGGCTGCTGCGCGTCCTGGGGCTGCGGGCCGGGCAGGCCGCGCTCGCGCTCGGCCAGCTCGGCGAGGACGTTCACGCCGTCCTCGCCGTTCGGCGCGGCGTCGCACCCGACGCGCTGCCGACGCATGCGGTCGGGCTGGTGCGTGCCGTGGCCGGCGCGGGCGCCCAGCTGTCCGTGGTGCCCGTCGGCGCCCGGGGCCTGCCGAAGACCAGCAGCGGCAAGCCCCAACGACGCCGCATCTGGGAGCAGTGGATCAAGAACCTCGGGCCGGCCAGCCCCGATCTTGTAACAGCGACGCAGCAAGGAGGCCACGCATGAACGTGCACGAGATACGCGATCTCGAGGATGGCTTCGATGACGTGCCCGAGGCCGGAGTGTCCCCGTTCGTCAAGCTCTTCAGCCGCTGGGAGCACCAGCCGTGGCGGGCGCTCGACGTCAACCTGGAGACCGACCGGGCGACCTGGCAGCGTCTTCCCAGCGGGCTGCGGGCCGAACTGCATGTCGCCATCTGCGAACTCGGCGCAGGCGACGTCTCCGTCACGCGACTGCTGCTGCCGCTCATCGAGCATGCGCCGGACGAGTCGTGGCGGTTGTACCTCGCCACCCAGCTGTCCGACGAGGCACGCCACGCCATCTTCTTCGGGCGCTACTACGACGAGATCCTCAGCGGGCAAGCACCGTCGAACGTCGCGGTGACCAATCATCAGGAGTTCGACGACAGCGCCTACAAGACCGACTTCGCCCCGCTGCTTGCCCGGTCCGTCGCGGCAGCGGGAGAGAGCGCCGCGAGCTGGCACTACGCGAGCACCATGTACCACCTCGTCACCGAGGGCGTCCTTGGCGTCGCGATCCTCAAGATCGGCCGGAGCCTGGGCCGCAACCCGCGACTGCTGCCCGGCCTCGCCGAGGGCGTTGCAGCCGTCTTCCGGGACGAGTCGCGGCACATCACCTTCGGGCGCCGGGCCGCGATGGCCGCACTCGCCCAGGGCCACGGCGACACGATCGCCGAGGCCTACGTCACGGGCATCCAAGCGGCTGCGAGGGTCATGGTCGGCCCCAGTCGCGCCGAAGTGCCGCTCGTCGGCCTGCCCGCTTACCAGCGCGCCCAGCAGCGCAGGGCGCGCCTGGCTGACGCGGGCGAGCGCGCGATGCGGCAGGCACAGGCGATCGGGCTGCCCGTCACTCGTCGCGTGCTGCAGGACGCATGGAACGCCGCCCGCGACAAAGCCGTCGTCGACTACGCCGAGCATTGGGGCCACGAGCATTCGCTCGCGGACGCGGCGCAGGAGACGGCCACGCGTCCTGTCCTGAGCTCCATACCCACGATCCGGCGTGCGGGCGCCACCATGTCCAGCGCCGGATTCCGGCGCTCGGCGGTCGACGGGACTCCCGACGTGGAGCACTGGCTGGCCGTCGCCGCCAGGACCAGCTGGATACCCCTCGAACACGCGCGCTACGACTTGCCCGCGACTCAGGCTTGCGCCCAGCTCATGGTCCCCCGTGCGACGCTCGACGCACTCCTGGTGGACGGCATGCCGAGCGCGCTCGGGTCGGACGGGCAGCCGCTGCTGGACGCGCACGACGTCTTCAATGTCGCGCTCGACGCCGGCTGGCGCCGGGCCGTCCCGGTCGTCGGCTTCCGCAGCGCGATGCGCTGGCTCGCCGCGCCGATCGACGAGCTCGTTACGCGCCGCCAGTGGCAGGTGAGCATCGCGGGGCCCCAGCCGGCCGAGGTCTCCGAGCTGCTGATCGCCGTGCCCGATCCCGAGCGGCACGGCGGGTGCTACGTCGACGCCCACGCGCGCCGCGCCGGCCCCTCGGCCGACGGCGTCGAGCGCGTGCGGATAGCCGCCGACGAGACGCTTCGCGGTCGGGCGACCGTCCGCGGCAACCACACTCCGATCCGGGCGCCGGAGATCCGCCGCGCGGTCGACGATCTCCTCGGCGCCGACCTGCGCTGGGCCAAGGTCCCGCTGACGCTCCAGCGCTGTTCGGACGCGATCGAGCGGCTTGGCTACACAACGTGCGTGTCGACGAGCGCGCGGATCGCGACGCGGCTGAGCGCCGAGGGTTTCGAGGTCACCACGCACCGTGGCTGGCTGATGGGTGCACTGGCGAACGCCCACTCCTGGATCGAGGTTCGCGACGAGGACGGGTGCGTGAAGGTCGTCGACCCCATACTCGTGCTGTTGCGCCGGCGACTCGAAGCGCTCGAGCGCACCGTCGGGTCGACGCTCTCCATCCGAGGGATTCCCGCTCCGGAGCTGCTCGCCGACGGCCTGCTGGTGAATCGCGTGCTGTCGACCACCGCCTCCTACGACAGCGACCTCGCCGTCGACGCGAGCGGTACCGGTCGCTTCGTGGTCTCCAACTTCCGCCCCACGACCGAGGACCACCGATGACCCCGTACGAGTCCCAACTGCAGGGCCGTCTCGCCCCCGCGAGCGAGGAAGCCGTCGAGGCGGTCCTCGCGTGCATCGCGGCAATCCGCCCCGACAGCACACCACCAGCGATCACCGAAGACCTGATACGCGCCCGCACCATCGACTCGATCGGGTTCGTCGAGCTGCTGTTCGTGCTCGAAGAGCGATCGGGCAGGGCCGTCGACCTGGAAGCCACAGGCGCCGAGCGCCTGCATACCGTCTCCGGCCTGGCCGAGCAGTTCTTCGGGACCCGAGGCGGCGACGATGCTTGAGCACCGCGAGGCAACGATTGGGCTGTTCTCGATCGACGGGGCCACGCTGGCGGCCCGCGAGGAGGTCGACGCGCGCGTCGTCGCGTGGGCCCGACAGCTTGGTGCGGCGCCCGAGCACAACTCCGAGCTCCTCGAGCGCGAGGATCTGCAGCGCATCGACTACTTCGACAGCTTTCCGCATCTCGCCCACCGCGTGGAGCCGCATCTGCAGGACGGTGACGACGAGGCGCTCTATCTCACCTCGGCCGGCTGCTACGGCGTGTACTTCCGTCGCCGCGCAACGCAGCGGCCCGAGCGTGAGATCGTCACCGTGCGGGTCACCTGCCGGCGCCGCGAGGAGCGCTACGAGCCGCTGCGCCGCCAGCGCGAGTTCCAGATGCGCGAGGTGGTGGCGATCGGGACGGCCGACGAGGTCGAGGCGCACCTGCTGTCGGGCGCGGAGTTCATGTCCGCCCTCGCGGCCGATCTGGGCATCGAGGCGGAATTCGAGGTCGCGACCGACCCGTTCTTCCGCCGCGACGACCCGCGCGCGCGCCACCAGCAGCTGTTCCCCACCAAGCGCGAGCTCGTCGATGGCAGCGGCCTGGCGATCGGGTCGATCAACTTCCACCGCAACTTCTTCGGTGAGCGCTGCGAGATCGAGCGCGACGGCGAGCCGGTGTTCTCCGGTTGCATCGCCTTCGGCCTCGAGCGCTGGGTCGACGCCATCGGCCGCGCCACCCGCACGAACCCTGACCGAAACGGAGCATCATGAGCACGACAATCCCGAACCAGACCGCGGGCCGGTCCACCATCGGCGTGCCCGCGCCGGCAGGCCGGGAGATCGTGGGTGAGAGCTGGTCGCGGCGCATCAGCGTCACCACGCTCTGGGCCGCTGGCATGAACAAGCCGGTGATCGCCCGCGCATTCTGGCGCGCCTGCTACGGCACCGACTACGGGCTGTTCATCCCCGAGTGGGAGCGTCTCGCCGACGAGCCCGCGGGGACGCGCATCCTCGACCTCCCAACCGGCGGCGGGGTGTGCCTGCTCGGTCTCGCGCCCGAGACCCCGGTCCACCTGACCGCCGCTGACATCTCCGAGGACATGCTTCGCCGGGTGCGTGATCGCGCCGACGCGGCGGGCCTCGCACAGGTCGACGCCGTCACCGCCGACGCCACCGCGCTGCCCTTCGACGACGCGTCCTTCGACCTCATCGTCACGTACAACGGCCTGCACTGCTTCAACAAGCCGTGGGTCGCGCTGAGCGAGATGCGTCGCGTGCTCGCTCCCGGTGGCCGCATTCGCGGCACGGTCCTGCTGCGCCGGCCCGGCGTCGTGGCGCCGCGTGTTCAGCGCTACTTCCAGTGGCGCAAGGTTCTCGGCACGATCGGCACTTGGGCCGAGATGCAGTCGTGGTGCGCGTCCGCAGGCCTGGCCGTCGAACGCACGGGGATGAGCGGCGCGCTCGCGTTCTTCGAGGGCATCCGGGACGACGACCGTGGCTAGGCTTCCTCAGGAACGGTCAGCCGAGGGGGCCTGGGTCCACACCGCAGACGGGCGCCGGCTCGTCAACTGCGGGGCCTACGGCGTGCTGACGCTCGGCGCGCGGCACCCGGCGGTCGTGGCCGCGGTCTCAGGGCAGATCGAGCGACTGCCGATTGGCTCGCGGACGCTGCCCCACGCCCACGACTCCGAGGCGCGGGAACAGCTCGCCTCGACGCTGCCGACGCCGCTGGCGGAGGTCGCCTTCGCGGTGACCGGCGCCGAAGCGATCGAGCTGGCGCTGCGCCTCGTGCGCCTGAACCGGTGCACCCGGCTGATTTCCTGCACCGGGGGCTTTCACGGCCGAACGCTCGGCGCCCTGAGCATCAATGGGACAGAGCGGCTACGCCAGCCCTACGAGCCGCTGCTCGACGGCGTCGAGATCGTCGCCTACGACGACATCGATGCCCTGGACCGCGCGCTGGCCGGCGGCCCCGGACGGGCGGCGGTCATCCTGGAGCCGGTCCAGGGCGAGGCGGGAGTCATCATCCCGTGCCCCGGATATCTGGCCGCCGCGGCCGAGCGCTGCGCCGCGCATCGCGCCCTGCTGGTGGTCGACGAGGTGCAGACGGGGCTGGGGCGACTCGGCCACTGGTGGGGCATCGAGCGCGACGGGGTTGTCCCCGACATCGTCGTCGCCGGGAAGGCGCTGGGCGGCGGAGTGCTGCCGGTGTCCGCGATCGTGGCCAGCCCCGAGGTCTTTCGCCCGTTTCGCCTGGACCCCCGCCAGGCAGCCTCGACGTTCTCCGGGTACCCACTGGGCGCGGTCGCCGTCAGTGCGACGATCGCGACGATGCGCCGCGAGCGGACCGTCGAGACGGCGCAGCGGACCGGCGCCACCGTCGCCGGTCTGCTCGCCCGGGCGACCACCGCAGCCGTCGAGGACGGAACGATCCGAGACGTTCGTGGACTCGGGCTACTACATGGCGTCGAGTTCCCGCATCCGCAGGCCGCGACGGTCTTCGCCGATGCGCTGCTCGACGGCGCCGTCATCTGCTCATATAGCTCGGCCTCCTCGACGACGGTGCGACTGACGCCTCCCGCACTGCTCGACGACGAGGCCGTCGCGATCCTGGACGAGGCGCTCGAGCACGCCGTTGAAGCGGTCCGCGAGTATGCGGCACGGCGCGACCGCCGGCGCGCCCGCGCGACCACGACGCGTCAGGCGGTGATGCCATGAACCCGGTCGACATCGCAGCATCGATGCTCGACACCGTTGATGAGCTCGTGGCCGAGGTCGTCGGCCCGGCCGCGGACGCGGTCGACGCCGAGGGGCGCTTTCCCACGGAGTCGATCGCCGCGCTCGGCGACGCGGGCCTGCTGTCGACCGGCGTGCCGGAGAGCCACGGCGGGTGCGGTGTCGGCCTGCGGCTCCTGTCGCAGATCGGTCGCCGACTCGGTCGCGGTTGTGGGTCGACGAGCATGATTTGGGCGATGCACGAGGTGCAGGCGGCGACGCTCGCCGCCGGAACAGATCCAGGCAGTGAGGCCGGGCTGGCGCTCGCGCGAGTCGTCGCTAACCAGGAGCTGATCGCATCCGTCACCTCGGAGGCGGGGATCGGCGGCGGCCTGCGCACGAGCCGCGCTCCCGTGGTCGACGCCGGGGCGGGCGCTATCAGCCTGGAGAAGACCGCGCCGACGGTTTCGTACGGCGAGTCCGCTCAGGCGTACCTCATCACCGCGCGCCGCGACGCCGACAGCGCCCCGGACGACCAGGTGGTCGTCTTCGCCGATCGCGAGCACGTCGAGCTCGAGAAGCTCTCGCGCTGGGACCCGATGGGTATGCGCGGAACGCAGAGCCCCGGCTTCGTGGTGCGCGTCAACGCGCCACGGACCCGCGTGCTGGACGAGCCGTTCGGAACCCTGGCGCTCGCCGTGATGGTGCCCTGGTCGCACGTGCTCTGGGCCTCTGCCTGGCTCGGGATCGCCCAGCAGGCTTTTACGATCACCGCTCGCGCCGGACGCAAGCGCGGGCGCGAGGACGTGCGGCTCGCCGAGGCGGCGCGGATGCTGACCCAAATCGACGCTTCGATCGAAGACATCATCGCGCGCGTGGAGCGCAGCCAGGGCGTCGCCGGCCCGACCGCGCTCGCACGTTACAACGACCTGAAGATCAGCGCCTCGCTGTTGGCCGTCGACGCGGTCGTGCGGTGCTTGGAGTCCGGCGGGATGGCGGCCTACATGGAGCGCGGCCCGAGCTCGGTGGCGCGTGCGCTGCGCGATCTGTACTCGGCGCGGTTGATGATCGACAACGACCGTCTCGACACGACGAACGCCGCGGTCGCTGCGCTGCGCTGGCGCTGAGCACGGCATGCTTCACCGCGACCTCAGCACCGTGGAGTTGCAGGAGATGTGGTCGGACGAGCGTCCCGAGATCCGCTCGCGCTCGGCCTACGTCAACCACTGGCTCGTCGGCAGCTCCGCGTCCGCGGCCGTCGTCTTCGAGCTCGACCCGGGCCGGAGCTTCGGTCGCCACCGGCACAGCGCCGAGGAGACGATCGTCGTGCTCGAAGGGCAGGTCGAGGTCGACGTGGGCGCCGAGACGATCGCGCTCAGCGCCCCCGGCCTCGTCGTCGCGCCCGCCCTGGTGCACCATGACATCCGCTGCGTCGGCACGACGATGGCGCGCTGCCTCGGCTTCTGGCCCAGCGCAAGCGTCGTGTCGGTGTGGGACGTCCGCCTGCAGCCGCGCGGGTCGCGGCGGGCAGGCACCCCGTTGCCCGAGATCTAGAAACCGAGCTGGAGGCCAGATGACCGATCCCGATCGTTTCGACCCCGAAGTGCGCACCACCAAAGAAGAGGACGAGGCCCTGCACGGTGCGCCGTGGCGGCGGATGGTCGTCCTCGGGGACAGCATCACCCAGGGCTACCTCGCCGATCCCGTCGAGGGCCTGGAGTCGCTCGGGTGGCCCGAACGCGTGGCCCGGGCGCTGCGCCGCGCGCAGCCGGAGCTCGTGTTCGTCAACCTCGGTGAGCGCGATCTGACCGCGGCCAAGGTGCGCGCGCGCCAGCTCGGCCAGGCACTCGACGAACACCCCGACCTCGCCATTTTGATCTGCGGAGGCAACGACGTGCTCGCCCGCGAGTTCGACCCCTCCGCCACGCGTGGCGAGATCGACGCCATCGTCAAGGCGCTGCAGGACGACGGGGCCGATGTGGCGATGCTGACCACATTCGACGTTGCCGGCGTGCTCGACCTGCCGCCGAGGCTCGCGCAGCGCATCGCCGAGCGGATGAGCGTGCTGGCCGACCTGATCCGATCGGTCGCCGAGGCCCGCGACGCGATCCTCGTCAACCTCTTTGATTTCGAGCGTGGGCGCGACCCCGGGATCTTCAGCGCCGACCAGCTCCATGCGAACGCGCTGGGTCACGCGATCGTCGCCTCCCAAGTCGTCGGCGCTCTCGCCACGCGGACGGCAAGCGCACGCGTGTGAGCTCGTGCGGCTCGCGACGTGGGAAGGCTCGACGGCGGATCCTCGCCTGACCGCGCATGCGGCTGGATTCCCCCCTGCCGATCGCGGCCGCAGTCACGTGGCTGCCCGCCGAGCGCGCCACGGTCGAAGAGGCTGTGGCGGCGGGTCGCATCGTTCGCGCCGACGCGGAGCGCAACGCGTTCGTGGAGCTGCCGATCAGCCGTGACCTCCACGGGCCCGAGATGGCGGCCGCTGCGGCGTCGGCTGCCCTCGCCGCGGCGGGCTGGCGACCCGAGCGGCTCGACCTCGTCCTGCACGCCTGGACGTACCACCAAGGCCTCGATTTCTGGTCACCGGCGCACTTCGTCGCGCGGCGGATCGAGGCCGCCGGCGCCCTGCCGATTGGCATCCAGCAGATGTGCAACGGCGGAGGGGCGGCGCTCGAGCTCGCGGCGGTGTACCTCCAGGGCGATCCGGCGGCGGAGCGGGCGCTGGTGACGACGGGCGACCGCTTCACCGCGCCGGGATTCGACCGCTGGAGCGGCGACTACGGGATCGCGTACGGCGACGGCGGCACCGCCGTGCTGCTCGGCGGGGGCGCGGCGGCCGGCCTGGAGCTCTTGGCGATCGCCACGGTCGCGGAGTCCGATCTCGAGGCGATGCATCGCGGCGATGAGCCGTTCGAACAGGCGCCCGGCGCCGCCGCGCCGCTCGACATACGGCGCAGGAAGAAGGCATTCATAGCGACGAAGACGAATCGCAAGCGCGTCAAGGAGGCGTGCGCGCGCGGCGCCCGAACGGCGGTCGAGCGCGCGCTCGCCGAGGCCGACGTGGCACCGCACGAGGTGGCCTGCCTCGCCCTCCCGCGTCTTGGACGAAGCATCCTCCAGACCGCGTACGCACCGGTACTCGCCACGCTGAAGGGCGCAGCGCTGATGAGCTACACGGGGCGCACCGGACACCTCGGCGCGGGCGACCTCGCCGCCAACCTTTCAGACATCATCGGGGAGGATCTGCTCGAGCCCGGCGTCGTTGCCGCCGTCCTCGGATCGGGCGGCGGCTTCACCTGGACGTGCGCTGTCGTACGGCGGTCTGAAACTCGCCGGAGCCGAACCTCGCCTCCGGCAGGCGCTTCGATGCGTCAACACGCGATGCCCGAGCTCCGCTCCCACCCCTCGTCGCGGATCGCGGCGATCGACAGCTCACGCACGTGAGTCCCCTGCGGGGGCGCCTCGCCCACGCGGTGCGCCACCGCCACGGTGCAGACGTGGCCTGGCAGGCACACGATCTCCGTCAACGTCCACGCCTCGGGAGCATGGGGATCGGAGGCCGCGCAGCGCACGACCGCGGGAGGGTTCGGGCTCGACGTCACCTCGAAGTCGGCGAGCGGCAGGGTGAGCCCCTGCCCGAGCGCCTTGACGTAGGCCTCCTTGCGCGTCCAGACGGCGGTGAACCCGTACGGGAGCTGCCCGTCTGAGAGCGCACGTAGCGCGGCGGCCTCGCGCGCGGCAAAGAACCGCCCGGCGACCCCGAGGGCCCGCCGGCCGTCGACGACGCGCTCGATGTCCACGCCCAGCGCCGCGGTCCGGGCGACCGCGATCACACCGCGCGCGCCGGCGTGCGAGACGCTGAAGGCAATCCCGGTCCCGGCGATGCGCGGGTGCAGCACCGGCCTGCCGTGGCGGCCGTAGGAGAAGTCGATCGCGCGCGGGTCGGTGTGCAGGTACCCGGCCAGGACGCGACGCAGGGCGGCGCGCACCGCGGAGTACTGCCAACGGTGGTCCCCAAAGCGCATCGTCGCCGCCCGCGCACGTTCGTCGGGCGAGAGAAGCGGCGACAGGGTGAGCGGCGCACCAATCGTCGCGACGTGCCAGAGGTGCACCTCGTCCGCGGGCAGCTCGAAGATCCCCGGCCCGAGCTCAGCTGACGCGAACGCCCTCATCGAGCAACATCGTCTCGATCCCGGCCGCGCGAATGCGCGCGTCGACGAGGCTGATCCCGGCCTCGTCGAAGAGGCCGTCACGCTCCCAGCGCGCCGGATCCAGGCTGACCGCCCGCGGATTGATCGGCCGCTCGGGATCGAGGCGGACGGGCAGTGAGTCGGCGGCCTGGTGAAACACCACCACCGCGATGGCCTCGAGCAACTCGCGGTGCTCGCGGTACTTGACGAGCAGCGCGGCGTCGTCGAAGTCGCCGGCGAGGTCACACTGGATCTGGCGGAATGCGGGGAACCCGTGATTGGCGATGAAGCTCCCAGCCCAGTCGCGCTGTCCGAGCGCGTGCCAGTCGCGGAAGAGCTGCTCCATACGATGCGAGATGGCGTAGATGCGGCTGAGCTCCGGTCGCGTCGCGGCAGCGAACCGCGCGTCGGTGAGCTTGCCGTTGTAGAACGGGAGCGCGACGCAGGACCAGTACACGGCCGACTCCCAGATCAGCTTCGCCGTCATGACCTCGGCATTGCCGAACAGCTGGTAGTGGTCGGTGTATACCCCTCCCACGAGGAGCTCGAAGCGGTTGAGATAGGCCGTGTTTAGCGAAGCGGC
>Ga0307502_10000175_pt1 | contig 17362 bp, 16 predicted proteins | sample 16_S_MG_FD_201364 | JGI IMG/M metagenome (GOLD analysis project Ga0307502, IMG submission 201364) | Soil microbial communities from Populus trichocarpa stands in riparian zone in the Pacific Northwest, United States - 16_S | ecosystem: Environmental > Terrestrial > Soil > Riparian zone > Trees... | reverse complement strand
TCCCGATACGCCCGCGCGCCCGTGTAGTAGCGGACGAAGCGGTAGCCGGTGCTGGCCAGCTTCAGGAGCACCGGCCCGATCAGCACCATGCCGATGAACATGTGCGCGGTCACCAGGCCGCGCATGTTCACGATCGTGAACCCCTCGGCTACCAGCAAGCCGACGAGCACGACCGAGGTCGCGCTCGAGAGGATCTCGTTGCCCTCCGTTCCTCCGAAGCGGTCACGGCGCTCGAGCCATGCGGCGCGGCGCGCTTTCGGAGACCGCTTGGCCCCAGCTCCGTCTTGTAGCGATCGCGTCGCCATGAGGATCATCCTGATCCAAACGCCCCTCAATGTCGTCGGATCCACGGCGACACTTCCGGCTACACCCCCGGACGTACCGCGCACACGTGCTCACACCCGGGGAAGACCCCCGGCAGGGGAACACCGAGGCCTTCGCTCGCTCCCGGCGACGCAAACGCCGCGCCGAACTGCTCGGGCTCGGGCCGCCGCCGGGCGAAGGCCATGCGCGACTGGCAACGCGGCCACGAGAACAGCCACGGCCGAGGACGATCGCGTAGGGATCCGGCGGGTTCAAGAATGGATCGTGCCTGAACCGTGCTCTGTACTCGGGCTGCAACCACGAAGGAGAACCAGCCTGCCACAGGCGGTGCGATTTGATCAGTACGGCGGGCCCGACGTCCTGTACGTCGTCGACGTCGAGTCTCGGGAGCCCGGCAAGGGCGAGGTAGTCGTGCGCGTGAAGGCGGCCGGGATCAACCCCGGCGAGGCCGTGATCCGCGAGGGCCTTTTGCACGAGCGTTGGCCGGCGACATTTCCCTCCGGCCAGGGCAGCGACCTCGCCGGCGTGATCGCCGAGGTCGGCGCCGGCGTCGAGGGATTCGGGGTCGGCGACGAGGTCATCGGCTTCACGCACGACCGGGCCAGCCAGCCGAGCTCGTGGTCGTCGACGCGCAGAACCTCACGCCACGGCCCAGCGCCGTGCCGTGGCAGGCGGCCGGAGCGCTGTTCGTCGCCGGCAGCACCGCCTACGCCGCGGTCCGCGCGGTGACGCCGGCCGAGGGCGACGTGCTCGCCGTCTCCGGCGCCGCAGGCGGCGTCGGCACGCTCGCCGTTCAGCTCGCGCGCAACGCCGGCGCGACAGTCATCGCCAAGGTGATCGTTGTCTCGCCGAGCGATACCGGGATCCGTCAGGCGCGCGCGAAGACCGACCGCCTGGATGCCCGCACGCTGGTCAAGCTGCTGGCGGTCGGTGAGCTTGACTCGGTCTGGGTGCCTGATCACGCGACGTGGGTCATGCGCCGCCGGTGGGGCGCCGCAGCCAGCTTGTGTGGGCGCCCACGCGAAGAATCAGATCCACGCGGTGTTGATGCGCCAGCTGATCGGCCGGCCACCGATGAGCGACCTGTTCGGCGCCAAGGGTCGGCGTTGGTTGTTCGGCCTGCAGCTGCCCGATGAGGAGCGCGAGACCGTCGACGGCGCGATGCGCCAGATCGTGTTTCTCGATGCGGAGATCGCCGCGGTGCAGCGGCTGATCGCCAACGCCGCCCTCGACTCACCGCAGATCAAGCGGTTGATGACCGTTCCGGGCGTGAACGTGATCTGCGCCGCCACGTTCCTCGCCGCCGTCGGCGATATCCGGCGCTTTGACAGCGCGCGCAAGCTCACTGGCTATCTCGGCCTGGATCCACGCGTCGGGCAATCCGGCAGCGGCCCGGCGACGCACAGGCACATCTCAAAGCAAGGATCGGTCAGCGCCCGCCACGCGCTCGTCGAAGCGTCGTGGAGCACGGTTCGCCAACCCGGCCCGACACGCGCGTTCTATCGGCGCGTCCGTGGCCGGCGCGGCCACCAGGTCGCGATCGTCGCGCCGCCGCGCAAGCTGGCGTGCTTGTTCTGGGTGCTGCTCATGCGCGAGGAGGACTACGCCTTCGTGCAGCCGTCGCTGATCCGCAAGACGCTGCGGCGCCTCGAGCTGACCGCGGGTGCCGGCAGCCAGTGCGGCACCAAATCGGGGCTGTGGGCGGCGAACGGCGCGATGCGCAAAGCCGAGCGAGAGCTCGCCCAACAGGCTGAAACCGCCTACGCGCACACCGTCCGCGAATGGCAGGCCCACCGCGGCGAAGTCGGGCGCGAGCGTGACACCGGGGCGCGCATCAAGTGGGCCCTCAAGGGGCCAAGCCGCGCGGCAGACCACAAGCCCCTGACGTCTGCGCTTCGCTACGTCATCGCTCACGCCCACCAACACGATCCCATCCGAGGCCGTGATCGACACAGCACGTGATTTTCATCCCTCGTCCATTGCGATCGCATGCCCGCGCCGCTTCGCACGCTCGCTTCGCCAAGAGGGCGCGCGCATCGTTGAGTGCCGACGTTCAGGTGTGAAGCCCGCGGCGTCAATTGCCCCCGCCTGGATCGGTTCCCCGGCTTGGGCTGGCAGCCCAGCCCGATCGCAGGCGGCGCGTTCTTGACCTAGGGCATATTTTGGATATGCGCGCTGCGCGAACGCCTCCTTGACACGGGAGCACAGAGTGGACAACCCGGCGGCAGTACACGGACCGGCGCCCGTCGGACAAGAGTCAGCCGACGAGATTGGCCGACTCGAGACACGCGGGATCCACTACGTTCCGGAGGGCGATCGGCACTCGCGTCCCAGCGACCTCGCGTGGGCCATGTTCGGGCCGCAGTTCGGCTTCGGCAACATGGTGTTCGGGTCGCTCGGGATCGTCTTCGGGCTTAGCTGGTGGAGCACGTTCACGGCCGTTACCGTTGGCGTCGCGCTCGGCTCGCTGATCTTCGCCGGGGTGGCGATTCAGTCGCCCAAGACCGGGACGAACAACGCCGTCTCGAGCGGCGCCTTCTTCGGTGTGAGGGGGCGCTACCTGGGCTCATCGATCAGTCTCTTCATTGGGCTGGCGTTCTTCGCCATCCTCGTCTGGACCTCAGGCCAGACGATCATCGTGGTGTTCCACCGGCTCTTTGGCAGCGGCACCGGGAACGTCGCCCTGTCGATCGCGATGCTGGTCGTGTCGCTGCTCTCGTTCGTACTCGCGATCTATGGGCATGCGACGCTGGTGGCAAGCTTCCGCTTCACCGCGATCGCGAGCGCGGGGATCTCGCTCCTGGCGCTGATCGTCCTGGCCGGCAAGTTCCACGACGTGGACGACAGGAGCTACCTGCTTGGCGCGTACTGGCCGACGTGGGTGCTCACGATGGTGTTTGCTGCCTTGCTGCCGATCACATGGGGGCCGTTCATCGGCGACTACGGCCGCTACATCCCCTCCAAGGTGAAGGCAAGCACGTGCGCACTTGCCGCAGGACTCGGTATCTTCGGAGGCTGCTGGCTGGCCGAGCTCATCGGCGCCTTCGCGACCACGACGTTCAGCGATCCGACGACCGACTTCGCGATCGGCTTCCCGGCCGCGTCGCCGCTCTGGTTCGCGATCCTTCTGATGATTGCTCCTGGCGGACTGGCAAACATCGAGAGCGCCGCGATGTGTGTCTACAACGCCGCGCTCGACCTTCAGGCTGTGTTCTGGGGTCTGACGCGCGCGCAGCTCACGTTCGTGATAAGCGCGATCGGGCTCGCCGCTGCGTACATCGCGCTGATCGCGTTCGACGCGATCAAGTCGATCGAGGCGTTCGCGACGCTGATGCTCGTCACGGTCACGCCATGGATGGTGATCATGACCATCGGTCACCTGATGCGACACGGGTGGTACAAGCCCATGGATCTGCAGGCGTTTGGCGACCGCGCGAAGACGGGCGTCTACTGGTTCACCGGCGGGTTCAACATCAAAGCGTTCATAGCCTGGGGTGTCGCGGTAGCGGTCGGCACGCTGTTCACCTCGACGAGCATCATCACCGGGCCGCTCACCCATCACGTGAGCGGGATCGATCTGAGCTTCACCAGCGCGGCGGCGGTAGGCGGTGTTCTGTATTACGCGCTCGTCAGGATCTTCCCCGAGCGAGGCGTGATGCCCGTTGCACCGCAGGACGAGATAGCGATATCTCCCAGCGTGGGCGTGGTCGAGTAGGCAAGCCTGATCAGCGGCTCGGTGACGCGTCCGCGCGGCGGCGGCGGAGCGCGCCCTGGCGCCGCCGGGACGGGCGCGGAGACGGCTGGCCGAGGGGTTCACGCAGCGGGCGCGGCAGGCGTACCCTTGCGTCGATGGGCACGCGTGCTGTCGCCGCCGATGCGCCGCCGTCGCTACCGCTGTGGTTGGGGATCTTGGTGGCCGCCGCGTTGATCGCGGTGGAGACGCTTGTGGTGTCTCTGCGCGCCGGCGACGAGCAACGTGCGGCGCGACCGTGAGGGGATGAGAGCGCAATTGGGCGGTGAGGATCTGAGTGCGCTGGCCGCGGAGCAGGCGGCGTTGCGGCGGGTCGCAGCGCTGGTGGCGCGTGGGGCGGTGCCGGAGGAGGTGTTCGCTGCGGTTCTCGAGCAGGTCGGGCGGCTGCTTTGCGTCGAGTACGTGCACATGGGGCGCTATGAGCCCGACGATACGCTCGCCGTCGTCGCATCCTGGGGTAATGCAGGCGCGGCTGTGTCGCGGACGATGCTTGGGGGGAAGAACCTCGGCACGATCGTGTTCGAGACCGGCCGCTCGGCCCGGATCGACGGCTATGGCGATGCCTCCGGGCGGATCGGTGTCGCCGCCCGGGAGCGGGGCGTCCGCTCGGCGGTTGGGACGCCGGTCACGGTCGAGGGGCGCCTGTGGGGTGCCATGGTTGCCGGCTCGCGCGGGGAGCAGGCCCTTCCTGCGGACGCCGAGGCGCGACTCGCGTCTTTCACGGAGCTGTTGGCGACGACGATCGCGAATGCAGAGAGCCGCGCCGGTGTCACCCGGCTAGCCGCGGATCAGGCGGCGCTGCGGCGCGTGGCGACGCTGGTCGCGCGCGGGGTGCCGCAGGAGGACGTGTTCGCGGCGGTTGTCGAGGAGGTCGGGCGGCTGCTTCCGGTCGACTTCGCGGACCTGGGCCGCTGCGAGCCCGACGGGACGATCACCTTCCTCGCCGCCTGGGGCAAGACCCGCCCCGTCTTCCGCGTCGGTGCCCGGGTGAGGCTTGGCGGGAAGAACGCCACCACGCTGGTCGCGCAGACCGGTAGTCCAGCCCGGATCGAGAGCTATGCCGATGCCTCCGGGACGATCGGTGCACCGACCCGCGAAACGGGCATTCGCTCGGCGGTTGGGACGCCAATCATCGTCGAGGGGCAGCTCTGGGGCGTGATGGCGGCCGGCTGGAGCCTGGAGGAACCGATGCCGGCGGACACCGAGCCGCGCCTGGCCCAGTTCACGGACCTGCTCGCGACGGCGATCGCGAACGCAGAGAGCCGTGCCGGACTCGCCCGGCTAGCCGAAGAGCAGGCGGCGCTGCGGCGGGTCGCGACGCTAGTCGCGCACGGGGCGGGGCCGGAGGACGTGTTCGCGGCGGTCACCGAGGAGGTCGGGCGGCTGCTTCCGGTCGACTTCGCAGACATGAGCCGCTGCGAGCCCGACGGCGCGGTGACCTTCGTCGCCGCCTGGGGCACTACCGCCGCCGTCTTCCCCGTTGGCAGCCGGTGGATCCCTGAGGGCAAGAACCTCTGCTCGCTCGTCGCTCGGACCGGTCGCCCAGCGCGGATCGAGAGCTATGCCGATGCCTCCGGCCCGATCGATGTGGCCGTCCACGGGACGGGCGTTCGCTCGGCCGTGGGGACGCCGATCATCGTCGAGGGCCGCCTCTGGGGCGTGATGGCGGCCGGCTCGAGGCGGGAGGAACCGATGCCGGCGGACACCGAGCCGCGCCTCACCCAGTTCACCGAGCTCTTGGCGACCGCGGTCGCGAATGCCGAGAGCCGCGCCGGGCTCGCCCGGCTAGCGGAGGAGCAGGCAGCGTTGCGGCGCGTCGCGACGCTGGTGGCGCGGGGGGTGCCGGCGCAGGAGGTGTTCGCGGCGGTCGCAAACGAGGTCGGACGGCTGCTTTCGGTCGACTTCGCCAACGTGTGCCGCTACGAGTCCGACGGCACGGTCACGTTCGTCGCCAGCGCAGGAGAGCGCATTCCCGTCGGCAGCCGGTGGCCCCTTGGGCAGACGAACCTCGCCACGCTCGTGTTCGAGATGGGCCGTCCGGCCCGCATCGACAACTATGCCGCTGCAACCGGCCCGCTCGCTGAGGACCTCCGCGAGGAGGGCGTCCGCTCGGCGGTCGGGACGCCGATCATCGTCGAGGGCCGCCTGTGGGGCTTGATGGCCGCCGGCTCGAGCCAGGAGCAGCCGCTGCCGGCGGATACCGAGGCGCGACTCGCCTCGTTCACGGAGCTGGTGGCGACGGCGATCGCGAACGCCGAAGCGCGGACGGAGGTGGCGGCGTCGCGGGCGCGGCTGGTGGCGGCGACCGACGACGAGCGCCGGCGGGTGGTTCGCGATCTGCACGACGGAGCCCAGCAGCGCGTGGTCAACACGATCATCACGCTTAAGCTGGCGTGCGGTGCGCTGGAGCAAGACCAGGAGGCCGTCCCCGCGCTGGTCCACGAAGCGCTTGACAGCGCGGAGCGCGCGAACGTCGAGTTGCGTGAGCTCGCCCACGGCATCCTTCCCACGGTCCTGACCCGGGGCGGGCTGCGCGCGGGGGTGGACGCGCTGGCGTCGCAGACGCCGGTGCCGGTCGAGGTCGACGTGTCGGTGGGCCGACTGCCGACCGCGGTGGAGGCGACTGCCTACTTCGTCGTCGCCGAGGCGCTGACGAACGTGGCCAAGCACGCTCGCGCCGGACGCGCCGAGGTGATGGCGCGGATCGCGGACGGCGCGCTCGCGGTGCAGGTGCGTGACGATGGCATCGGAGGCGCCCGGCCTGAGGGGAGCGGTCTCGTGGGGCTCGCGGACCGGCTTGCCGCCCTCGACGGCGAACTCCGGGTCGACAGCCCGGCCGACGGCGGCACCCTCGTCACGGTCGCCATCCCCCTCCCAGGTTAGATGGCCGGTCGGGCCGACGCCCGCGCCGGACCCGTCCCGTTGCCACCAGAGCCCTTTCGCGAAGGCTCAGCGGGTACACGAGTACGCAGTTTTCGACTGACAGGAGGCAGCACGAATGACGACAACAATTGACGGACGCAGGATCGCGTTTCTGGTCGCAATGGAGGGCGTTGAGCAGGTCGAGCTGACCGAGCCGTGGCGAGCGATGCACGAGGCCGGTGCCACGACCGATCTGCTCAGCACGGAGGCCGGGGAGATCCAGGCCTTCAATCACCTCGACAAGGGCGACCGTTTCCCGGTCACGTCGTCGTCTCGGACGCAGACCCCGACGACTACGACGCGCTCGTCCTGCCCGGAGGCGTTGCCAATCCTGATGCTCTGCGAACCGACCGCGACGCGCTGGAGTTCGATCTTCCCGAGTTCTGCTCCACGCTCGTCGAAGAGTTCGCCGAAGGCCGCCACAAGATCGCCGCCGCCGACGCACCCAGATCCTGATCGCAGATGCGCATGCTGTCCGCAGCCCGCGACCGACCCCGGACCGTTCACGCGCGTGTGCTGATGATCCCCGGATCGGCCCTCCGGCACTGCTCGCTTCGGCCGGAATGATCACCGCGCTCGTCGGCGGCGGGATCGCAGCCGACGGGACGGGAATGGCATTGATCGGCGTCGCCGCCCTCGTCGTGATCGCCAACGCACTCATGCGCCTGGGCTTGCCCATCGCCACTGAAGACGCGTTGCAGGCTACCGGCGGACTTCGGCGCCCGAGTGCAAGGATCGGAACGCGGCGGTCATCCGCGTTATGGGCGTCGCCGCTGTCACCGGGCAGGGGTCCGCTCTCGGGACTCCCGCCAGCGGAACGGTGAGCGGGATGCCTCGCACGGCATCCTCGCTGACGGTAACGGGGCGCTCGCTTGCGGAGAGGCAGCGCTATGCCGTCTGACTGCACGTGGCCGGCTCCCGGCCCTGTGACCGATACATCCCAACCACACGCGAGGCGCGGCTCAACCATCCCGCGCGCCCTGGCCGCACCGGCGCGTTTCGGCGAAGCTGTCGTCCGTCAATGCTGCGGGCGCCGGGGCGAGAACCCGACGCCCGTACGCGGCGTGGCGAGGGCCAGGGTCCTAGTTGGCGCCGACGACCTTGAAGCCCTTGTTGACGAAGATGTGGTGGGGCCAGTTGACGCCGATGTTGTGGATCTCGTACTCGCCGTTGCTCAGCTTGACAACGCGGTCGACGACGCCGCCTGGATAGGCGGCCAGTGCCGCTTTGGTCGCCTTATTCGCTGTCGTTCCGTTGACGATCGTCCCCGAGCCCTCACTGTAGTTCGTCGGGATCTGGCCGTCCTGCTTTGACGTTGTCGGTGCTCCGCGCTTGAAGGGGATCACCTTTGACGGCGAGAACGTCGCAGATCCGCCCCTGGCCGGTTGCACGACGACCTGCGTTGCCGTGATGGTCGTTGCGTTGGTCGTCCCAAGTACGAGGACAAGTTTGCCTTTTGTAATGGCACTCGCCGAGGTCGACCTCGTCCTCTTCCGATATGTCGTGGAGGACGTCTTCTTGACGATCACCTTCTGACCCGCTGATGTCGACACTGTGAAGCTCGACGTCGACACGCTGCTGACCGTGCCGACGACGCCTCCTGCGGCCGGTCCAGACCGCGCGTTGGAACCCGCCTTCGCCGTGGATCCCGCATTCGCCATTTGTCCCGTGCCGGCACCGGCAGAGCCGTTGCTGGAGGTTGCGCCGACGATCCCGTAGGCGCCGCCTCCGATCACAACGACCGCGGCGCCGATGGCGAGGGGCCTGCTTAGTCTCCGAGTTAGCATCTGCGATCTCCTTCGGGTCTAGCTCCCACAGCCGAGGATGCTGAGCGGCCCTGGGGCTCCGCCGTGAGCAAGCTGGGAAAATGCTGCCGACCACGGCGAGGCCGCCTCAGCCGGGCCGGCTCCAGCGAGCACGCCGGCGGCCAGCGCAGCGGTGGCCAGATAGTGGGGAAGGCCGAGATAGGCCATGGCGGACATGCTGGACGGTTGCGGCCCGCACGTCGTCGGCCGCCGGGTGGTTCTTCGGCGTACGCCACCGGGCTGACCTCGAGCGGCGGCATACGCCGCGGACGGTGCGCCGGAGACCGCGTAGGAGCCCGTGCCGCTCCTGCATCCGTCGACAGCAGTCGTGACGTGCGCTCCCGCTCGTGGGGATGCGCAGTCCCCGCCGAGGACCAGGAGTCAGCTCCCGCCCTGTTCGCGCTTGTTGCACGGCGTCGTGACGTCCTGCAGCTCGTCAACGCGGGCGCGCGGCGCCTCGTCCTGCTGGCCCTTGGCGGATCGGGCGACCACGAGGGCCGCGACGGCCTGGCCTGGGCCTCGTGGGAGGACGACTCGCCCGGTCGCCCACCGCAGGAGATCCCGTTGCCGGAGGACCTGCCGAGCGGGTAGCCACGACATCCTCCGTACACGTCTGCGCGCGACCCTGGCTGTGCTTGGATAACTCAGAGAAAGGAGACACCATGACCAAGCGCATCCAGAGGTGGTTCGTGCCGGTTGCAGCGGTCGCGGCCGTCGTGGTCGGGGGCGGAGCGATCGCGTCCGCCGCTCAGCAGCCGGCGCAGACGCCGGCGCCGATCACGAAGTCCGCACCGAGCTCGGAGCCGGTCGGCGGGCCGGACACCGACGCGATCCAGTCCGGCGACCAGACGACGCCCGACACCCTGGCGGCTTCGGCCACCACGAGCTCGTCGGCCGAGGCGCCCGGCACGGAGCAATCGGCTGCCAGCGAGCAACCGGGCGCGCCCGAGCAGCCCGGTTCGGAGACGGCCGCCAACGACGACGGGCCCGGCGGCCACGCCGACGAGCCCGGCAACCCCTCCGCGGACCATCAGTTCCAAGGAGTGGAGTAGCAGGGCGGCGGGCGCTCCCGGCTCGGGCCGGGGGCGCCCGCCTGCCGTTCAAGCGGTGGTTGTCGCCGACCGCGTGGCGCGTCCACCGACCGTCGGCGTGGAGGCGGTGGGCAGGCTGATCCAGACGTCGGCTCCGCCACCCTGGCGGTTCGCCGCGTCTGCGCGGCCGCCGTGCAGCTCCGCGATCGTGCGGATGATCGCCAGCCCGAGCCCCACGCCGTCCTCGGTCCGGGCTGCATCGGCGCGCGAGAAGCGCTCCCACGCGCGCGGCAGGAACTCGGGCGGGAAGCCGGGGCCGTCGTCGAGCACGTGGATCTCGACGCTCGCGCCGGCGACCCGGGTCGTGAGGTCGACCTCGCTCGCCGCGTAGCGCAGCGCGTTGTCGAGCATGTTGTCGAGCGCCTGACCGATGCGGTCCGGATCGGCCAGAACGAGCGGCGCCTCGTCGACATCGCGAACGCTGATCCGGACGTCGCGGGCCGGTGGACGCCGCCGCGCCCGCGTTGTGGCATCGCGCGCGAGCGCGCCCGGCGATACCGCCGTCATGCGCAGCTCGAAGCGGTGGCTGTCGGCGCGCGTGAGCAGCAGCAGGTCGTCGGCCAGCCGGCCGAGCCGCTCGGTCTCCTCGATGGCCGAGGCGGTCGCCGTCTGCAGGTCCGCGCCGGTGGGCTTGTCGCGCGCCATGAGCTCGAGCTCGGTCCGCAGCATCGTGAGCGGGCTGCGCAGCTCGTGGCTGGCGTCGGCGATGAACGTGCGTTCGCGACGGCGCATGATCTCCACGGGCGCCAGCGCCGCGACGGTCAGCGCGTAGCCGGCGAGCGATGCCAGGAGGAGTGCCGCCGGGCCGCCCAGCAAGAGCACGTTGCGCAGGTCGTCGAGCGCGCGATCGCGCTCCTCGAGCGACTGCCCGACCACCGCGACGATCCGCTGTCCCTGCGCGGCGATCGGCACCGCGAGGAGCCGCACCGGCTGGTCGCCCGCGACGAGCGCGCGGCGTACGACGACGCTGCGGGTGCGCGCCTCGGCGAGCGCCGCTGACCCGATCAGGGGGCGCGGCGGGAGGCCGGCGGTGGCGTCGATCACCTGCCCGCTGGCATCGATGATCTGCGCGAGCTGCGGGCGCTGGCCGACGGCGCCGTTGTGGGTGGCCTCGGCCAGTCCGCTGTCGGACTGCTGCGCGAGCGCGGCGATGTCCGCCGCGTGCGAGCGCAGCGACGCATTGAGGGCGCTGTCGAGGTTGGCCTGGACCTGCTGGCAGACGAACAGTCCGGTGGCCGCAAGGAGCACCGCCATCACCCCCGCGAACGCCAGCGTGAGGCGCCAGCGGACGGGCAGGCGGCTCACCGCCCGCCGTCCTCGCGCAGCCGGTAGCCGCGACCACGAACGGTCTCGATGCTCGTCACGCCGTACGGGCGGTCGATCCGGTCACGCAGCGCATGGACGTGCTGGTCAACGACGTTGGAGCGGTTCTCATAGGCGTGGTCCCAGGCGGATTCGAGCAGGGCGAAGCGGCTGAGGGTGAGCCCCGGGCGGCGCATGAACGTCTCGAGCAGGGCGAACGGCTTCTCGGCCAGCTCGATCTCCTCGCCGTTGCGCCACACCTGGCGGCTTGCGGGGTCGAGCCGCAGCGGGCCGACCTGCAGGACCGTCGGCCGCTCGATGGGATCGCGACGCACGAGCGCGCGCATGCGGGCGGTCAGCTCCTGGAGCTCGAAGGGCTTGGTCAGGTAGTCGTCGGCGCCACCGTCCAGTCCGGCGACACGGTCCTCGACGCTGCCAAGCGCGGTCAGCATGAGCACCGGCACCCACTGGCCGTTGGCGCGCAGGCGCCGGACCGCCTCAAAGCCGTCGATCCCCGGCAGCATCACGTCGAGCACGACCGCGTCGTAGTTCGTCGCGTTCCGCCATCCACAGCGCGTCCTCGCCGGTGACGGCGACGTCGGCGGCCATCCCCTCGCCGCGCAGGGCACGCCACAACTGGCTGGCCAGTTTGACCTTGTCTTCGACGATCAGGACGCGCATCCGCGCAATGTTGGTGGCCGTGCGTGCACGTTCACCGGGTTTGCATTGGGTCTGTGTTGGGCCTTCGCTTGCCCCCTTGCGAGCTAACGCGATCGCAATGCGGCGCGACATCGACGGCAATGAGCCCGCTTCTACGTTGCTCTGGTCATGAGCGCCACGACCAACACCGCCGTCTCCCCAGCCTTCGACCGCGAGCGGGCACCCGACGCCCTCAGCGGCCTGATCATCGTGCTGCCCTGCTTCGACGAGGCCGAGAACCTGCCGGATGCTGTTCGCCTCGCGACGGACGCGGCCGAGCGCTGCGCCGCGGCCCACGAGATCGTCGTCGTCGACGACGGCAGCTCCGATGACACCGCCGACGTCGCCGCCAGGCTCGTCGCGCTCGATCCGCGCCTACGGCTCATCGTCCACGGCGAGAACTGCGGATACGGGCAGGCCCTGCGTACGGGTATCGCCGCGGCCCGCCTGCCGTGGGTCCTGCTCACCGACGCCGACCTGCAGTGCGACTGCGCGTTCCGGCTCGTCCGCCGTGAGCTCGTGCAGCGCCTCGACCTGCGGGCCAGCGGAGCGCTCGTGGGCACAGAGCTCCTCGTCAAGAGCCGCGCCGCGGGAGCACGTGTCGCCGACCTGCGTCAAGCGCTGCGCGGCCGCCGGATCCCCAGGGTCGGCGTCTGACAATGCCGGCGACGTCATGAGCCTGTTGCCCGGCATCGTCGCGGCGAGCGGCGCGGCGCTCCTGCTGAACGCGAGCTACCTCGTGCAGCACGCGGGCCTGGCGACGGCGCCCGTCGTGCGCGCCTCCCGGCCGCTGGCCACCGTGCGGATGCTGCTGGTATCACGGATATGGGTCACCGGGGCGCTGCTGGGCTACACGGGCCTTGCGCTGAACACCCTGGCGCTCGGGCTGGCACCGCTGTCGCTCGTGCAGAGCATCGTCGCCGCGGGGCTCGTCGTCGTGGCACTCGGCGCGGCGTGGGGGCGCCGGCGCCGTCCGGGCCCGTACGAGATCGTCGCGATCGGGCTGATCGTCGTCGCGCTGGCGACCCTCGGCATCGGCACCGGCGGAGCACCGTCGAGCGCGCCGTCCGCGTGGGCGTTGCTGGCGTTCGAGGCGGTCGCCGCGAGCGCCGCGTGGACGATCGCCCGCCGGCGCCACGGCGAGAGCGGGCCGCATCGGCTCGGGCTGGCTGCCGGCATCCTCTACGGCGCCACGAACGTTGCGCTGGCGTCACTGCTGGCATCGGACGGCGCGGCGGGGGTCGTCATGGTGGGGCTCGTCGCGGGCGCGACGGTCACGGCAGGCGGCTTCTTCGCGTTTCAGCGCGGCCTGCAGTCCGGCCCCGCCATCGGCGTCGTCACGCTGATGACCGCGGGCACGAACGTCGTCGCGATCCTCGGCGGGCTGCTCGTCATGCGCGAGTCACTCGGCGCCACTCCAGCGCTCGCGGCGCTGCATGCCGGGTCCTTTGCGCTCGTCGTGCTCGCTGGGCTGCTGGCGGCAGGCGAACTCACCCGCCTGGCGGAGCCCGCAGCGGCGCGAGGAACGCCCATGCCTGCTGCGCCGCCGAAAACGTGCTCGGTGGTCCCGGGTCGGGCGGGGTAGCGCCGGGCCACTGATGTCCGCCTCCCAGCACCTGGATGTGGGCGAGCCGCGCGCCTGCGGCGCACCCGCGCCAGTCGAAGCGCAGCGTGCGTGGCGCAACGGCGCGGCGGCGCGTCGTGCTCGCGCAGCCGTCGCGGCGGGCCCAGCCGGCCAGCCATGCGCGAACATCGCCGGCCCGGCCGTCGCGCGGGTCGCCGCGGTAGGGCACGCTCGCATCGTTGGAACCGTGGATCTCCAGCACGGACACCGGCCGGGCCGGACGGCACGCCGGCAGGCTCCGGAAACCGCCCGCGACGACCACGACGCCGGTCACGCGCTGGGAGAGCTCGCAGCCGACACGCGCGGCGAGCCCGCCGCCGTTGGAGACGCCCACTGCGAAGACCCGCCCGGGGTCGACGCAGGCCACCGTCGCCACCCGTTCGATGAGCTCCTCGACGAAGCCGACGTCGTCCGGGGCTGATCCGGCGTCGAGGTTCCAGAACCTGTGCTCGCCCGTCGCGTCCGGGAAGACCACGGCAAAACCCGCTCGGTCGCCGACGCGCGCGAGCCCCGAGTAGCGCTCCATGAACCGCCCGGACCGGCCCCCGCCATGCAAGGCCACGACGAGCGGCGACCTCGCGACCGCCGCGCGGGCGGGCACGCGCACGAGCGCCGTCCGCTCGCCCTGAGGACTCGCGAGGCGCAGCGTGAACTCGCGCGTCTGGCGCTCCTCGCGGCCCGTGGCGCAGCCGGTATCCGAGAGCGACGCGGACACGTCCCGCTCTGGGGGCAACGAAGGGGATTGGGCGCCGCCACGACCGGCGATGCCCGCCAGACCCATCGCGAGCGCTGCCGCGAGGATCGCCGCAACCGGCCGGAGACGACGCCGCGAGGCGATCGGAAACCACGACACGAGCCGACAAAGCTAGCGGACATGGATCGCGCAGACGCCACACGGGTCAGCCGGGCAGCGTCGCGCGGAGGGTCGTGCCGCCACCCGCGGGGCTTGCGATCTCCATGCTTCCGCCAAGCACGTCGCTGCGGTCCTGGAGTCCGATGATCCCCGACCCCGCGGCGAGGGTCGGTGCCTCCGACCCCATCGTCGCTGACCGAGATCTCCAAGGCGCCGTAGGGCTTCCTCGCTGTTGGAGACGACGCCGACGACGGCGATGCCCTCTCGTTCGAGCAAGTCGCGGGCAGCTTCGAGGAAGCGCGGGTTGTCATCGACGATGAGCGTACGAAGCGACCACGAGGTGAGGGTCGCAGCGAGCAGCTCGCCCGCGCATTGGAGTTGGCAGGAGTCCGAGAGTCGCGCTTGCCCGACCCGAGACGGGGGTTTGCCCGATGAACGGCGAGCGCTCCGGACGCCATTGTTTACTCACATGAACGGCGTCCTGCTCATCCTGCGCCTCGCACTCGCTCTCTGCCTCATCGCCGGCGGGACGACGAAGCTCTCCGGCTGCTTGCGCCGCCAAGCTCCCGCCGGACCGGTGCTCGCCCTGGGGATCATCGAGCTGGGTGCCGGCGTTCTCGTGGGCCTGGGGCTCTTCACGCCGCTGGCGGGGCTGCTCCTCGTGGCTGCGACGGCGAACCTCGCGTTCGTCGCATGGCCTCACGAGTACCCGCTGTACCTGCTGTTCGCCGCGGTAGCGGTCGCGCTTGCCGGCTCCGGCGGCTACTCGCTGGACCACGCCGTGCTCGGCAGTTCCGCCGACGGGTCCGGGAGCCTGGGAGTCGCCGTCGGCCTGGCCGGCGCCGTGATGATGGAGGGGCTGCGCCAGCTCCGCAGGTACCGCGCTGCTCCTCAGGCGGCGTTGCGAGTTCACACCGAAGAAGTCCCCGAGGGCGCGGCGAACGCTGGATAATCGCTGGTATCCCGGCCGGCGCCGTCGTCAACGAAGCCGCGGCACGGATCGTGCTGACGGACGACGACGTCCTACTTCGCGAGGGCATCGCGAGCCTGCTCGAGCGATCCGGCTACGAGATCGTCGGCCAGGCCGGAGATGCAGCGCAGCTCCTCGCGCTTGCCCGGGAGCTGCAGCCCGAGCTCGCTAGACCTCTCCCGGGAGGTCCTGCGACACTGGGGCGGGAACGAGCCGAAGCTCGAAACGCGCCCCGCTCGTGTCGCCCACGAGGACGACGTCGCCGTCCATACGACGGGCCAGCTCCCGCGCAATCGCCAGCCCGAGCCCGAATCCGCCCTCGCCGCCGGTCTCCGTCCCGCGCCGGAAGCGCTCGAAGATCTGCTCGCGCTCCGCCTCCGGCACGCCCGGCCCGCGGTCGTGCACCGCGATCGCACAGGACTGGGCGTCTGAGGTCAGCTCGACCACGATCGCCGTGCCGGGCGGGGCGAAGCGCAGGGCGTTATCGAGCAGGACCCGCACGATCTGGGCGACGCCGTCGGGATCCGCCACGGCCCAGAGACCGTCGTCCGCACGCAGCTCGATCCGGTGATCGGTCTCGCTCGCACGTACGGCGAACTCGGCGATCACGGCCCGGCAGGTCTCGTGCAGCTCGATGAGCTCCTGCCGCGGCGGGAGGCCGGCGTCGAGGCGGCTGAGGTCGAGCAGCTGGGCGGCCAGCGCCCCGATCCGCCCGGTGATGGCGTTTGCCTGGTCGACCTGGGCGGCCACCGACGCGGCATCGAGGCCGCCGGCGGCCAGCTCCTCGCGCAGGAGGGCGAGCACGAGCTGCAGCGAGGTCAGCGGCGTTCGCAGCTCGTGCGAGGCGGTGGACACGAACGTTCGGCGAGCCTCCTCCTGCTCGCGCAGCCGCTCCTGCATGATGGCGAACGCGCGGGCGAGGTCGGCGATCTCGTCGTGGCCCGAGCTTGGCGCGAGCTCGGCCACGGGCCCCAGCCGCGCCACGAGGAGCGCCGTGTCGCGGACGCGCCGCAGCCGGCGGACGAGCTCGCTCGCGAGCGCGATCCCGACCAGGAGGGCGACGCCGAGGCCGACGAGCGCAGCGGTGACCATCGCTCGGCGGACCTCGGCGACCGCCGAGCGCACGGTGTCGAGCTGCCTGCTCACGGCGATCGCCAGCCGCTGGCCGTCGCCCTGCAGCGGCTTTGCGACGCGAGCCTCGGCGGCGGCCCCCTCGCCGAGCAGCGCTGTGAACGTCCTGCGTTCGCGAAGCGCTCGGCGCGCGCTGGCGACGTCGTCGGGATCGGGGTCGGCGGGAGCCAGGACCCGCCCGCGCTCGTCCACGAGCACGGCCTCACCGTCGGCGCGCTGGGCGATGCTCTTCACTGCGCTGCGTGCGGCCGCCGAGCTCGGGATCAGTTCGGCGGGGGTGAGATCGGCGATCTCGGCCTGGGCGGCCCCCGCCGCCTGCGAGACCGACTCCAGCTCGCTGTTGCGCAGTCGCCGCTCGAGCGGAGTCAGGAGCGTGGCCGCGGCCACCGCGAGGGTGAGCGCGCTCGTCGCCACCAGCGCGAGCACCAGCCGGGGACGGAGCCCGAACGATGCCCGGCGGCGCATCCTTAGGACGCATGGATGCGGTAACCGGCACCACGCACGGTGAGCAGCAGGAGCGGCTCCTCGGGACGCTCCTCGAGCTTCTCGCGGAGGTGACGCACGTGGACGTCGATGCCGCGGGGGTCCCGGTAGGCGCTGTCGCCCCAGATCGCGCGCAGGAGCTCCTCCCGGCTAAACAGGCGCTCGGGTTGCGTCATCAACGCCCGGAGCAACTCGAACTCCGAGAAGGTCAGTTCCACGATATCCCCGCGGCGGCGTGCCTCGCGCCGTGCGAGGTCGAGCACGACCGGCCCGACCTGCAGGATCTCGTCGCCCAGGGCGCGTGGTCCGGCGCGGCGCAGCACCGCCTTGATCCGGCTGCGCAGCTCCGCGGGGCCGAACGGCTTCGTCACGTAGTCGTCGGCCCCTGCCTCGAGGGCGAGAACCGC
>Ga0307502_10000174_pt1 | contig 17401 bp, 15 predicted proteins | sample 16_S_MG_FD_201364 | JGI IMG/M metagenome (GOLD analysis project Ga0307502, IMG submission 201364) | Soil microbial communities from Populus trichocarpa stands in riparian zone in the Pacific Northwest, United States - 16_S | ecosystem: Environmental > Terrestrial > Soil > Riparian zone > Trees... | reverse complement strand
CTGCACGTCGTCGCCCACACCGACGTGCCACGCGTTGGCCACGCCGCGCTCGATCACGACCTCGTTCGGGCGCCCGTCGACGTCGCGCCCGGCCACCACCGCGTAGCCGCGCCGGCCCGGGTCGACGAGCGCCACGCTGCCCTTCCCCGACGAGCCGCCCTTCCCGCTGACGCCCACGTCGGTGAACTCCAGGCGGTAGGAGCGCGCGGCGACGTTGGGCAGCGCGCTGACGATGCGATCGATCTCCTCGCGCGACTCGGCGCGGAAGCGTACGATGACGTCGGGCAGGTCGGCCTGGCGCGCCGCGCGGTCGAAGCCGGTGGCCAGCCCGTAGGCGACGGTCACCGCCGCGCCCGCCATCGCCGCGGCCAGCAGCACGCCGACGAAGGCCAGCCGGCTGCGCCTCACGGCTCCAGGCGCCCGTCGACCAGGCGCAGGACGCGGTCGGCGGCGCTCGTGGCCGCCTCGTCGTGGGTGACGAGCACGACCGCGCGCCCTTCGTCGGCCGCGCCGCGCAGGAGCGCGAGCACCGCGGCGCCGGACTCGGCGTCGAGGTTGCCGGTCGGCTCGTCGGCCAGCACGAGCGCCGGGTCGTGGACGAGCGCGCGCGCCACCGCGAGGCGCTGCTGCTCGCCCCCGCTGAGCTCGTGGGGCAGCCGGGCCGCCGCCCCGTTGAGCCCGAGACGCTCGATGAGCGCGCGCCCGCGCGCCGGCGCGCCGCGGGCGCTGCCGGGCAGGCGCGCGGGGAGCAGGACGTTCTCCTCGCCGGTCAGCTCGGGGACCAGGTGGTAGGCCTGGAAGACGAAGCCCACGTGGCGCCGGCGCAGGCGCGTGAGCTCGCGCTCGGGACGCCCGTCGACGCGCTCGGAGGCGACCTCGATGGTGCCCTCGTCGGGGCGGTCGAGGGCCCCGAGCAGATGCAGGAGCGTCGACTTCCCCGAGCCCGAGCGCCCGACGACGGCCACGAGCTCGCCGGCGCGGACGTCGATCGCGGCGCCGTCGAGCACGCGCCGGGCGGCGCGCCCGCTGCCGTACGTCTTCACCAGGCCCCGCGCGGCGACGACGATCACCCGACCACGGTAGGCGAAGGGCGTGAACGGCGGGTGAAGTCGTCAGACTGGCGCGGCACGGAGTGGCTCGCGCAGTAGCGCCGGTTCGCAGCGCCTAAAAGCGGCACCGAGGGAAAGAGGCCCCTCGCCGCGCCCGGCCGGGCCGCTCCGGCGCTAGCGGGGTCGATTACTGTTGCAGGACAACAGTTAGTGACCACGCTTCGCGCAAGCGTGGTCGGTTGGGGCGCCAGGAGCCCCCCTAGCGACCATTCTTCGGGGTAGCACGCCCCCCGCGGAGGACGACCGTCCCCGGTCGCGCCGCCCCAGGGCTGCTTCCCCTCGGTGATGCTTTTAGGCGCCGCGCAGCGCCGCAAGCGCCGGCGACAGTCCGCTTGCGCCAGGTCGACATCCACCTGAGCCCGCACTTCGACACCGAGTGGCCGCACGAGTTGCCGCGTAGCCTGTGAATCATGCGGCGGGCGCTCGTCTCCACGATCGTGGTCCTCGGCCTGGTGGCGACAGCGCCGGCGGCCGCGGCGTTCGCGGGCGTCGACGGCCGCGTCGTCCTCTCCAGTGGCCGCGACCTGCTCACCGTCCTGCCCGACGGGTCCGCGCTGCAGCCACTGACGACGACGCCAGGCGTGGAGGAGGCGCAGGCATCGTGGTCGCCCGACGGCGCGCGCGTCGCCTTCCGGGTCGGAACCGCCGGCACCAGCGACATCCTGCAGGTCGCGGTGATGAACGCCGACGGCAGCGGGCGCACCGTCCTGACGGGCGGCGATCACCACAACTCGCAGCCGGCCTGGTCGCCCGACGGCCGCTTGTTCCGCCACAGCCTGCCGGGGAGCGAGCTGAGCGGCGACATCTGGATCATGGGCGCCGACGGGTCCTCGCCGCAGCCGCTGATCGCACTGCCCGGCGACGAGCGCTATCCGGCGCTCTCGCCCGACGGCACGCGACTGGCGTTCACCACGCACCCGACCGCCTCCGACGTCGAGATCGCCGTCGCCCAGCTCAACGGCGGCGCGGTGACGGCGATCACCGACAACGCCGTGTTCGACTCCTCGCCCTCATGGTCGCCGGACGGCCGGCGGATCGCGTTCGAGCGCGGGCCCGCGGGCGACGATCCCGGCAACGACGTCTGGTCGATGGCCGCGGACGGCACCGATCAGCGCCAGCTCACGACGAGCGCCGGACTCGATGAGGGCCCGGCCTGGTCGCCGAGCGGAGCGCGCATCGCGTTCACCAGTACCCGGGCGGGCAGCAGCGACATCTGGACGATGGCCTCCGACGGGAGCGACCAGCAGCGGCTCACGGCGCTGCCCGGCACAGAGGAGTCGCCGGACTGGCAGGCGCTGCCCGGCACGCCCGCGGCACCGGTGGGCTCTGCGCCATCGAACGACACGGTCGCGCCTGCGCCGCTGGTCGGCGCCGCGCGTCAGTCCCGAGCGCCGAGGCTTTCGGTGCGGCTCGCCGCCGGGCAGAGCCTGCGCACGCTCGCCCGCAGGGGCCTCGTCGTGCGGATCGGCTGCTCGAAGCCGTGCAGGCTCGATGCCCGCCTGCTGCTCGACCGCGTCACGGCCGGAAGGCTGCGGCTCGCGGCGAGCGCCACCGTCGGACGCGCGAGTCGCACGCTGCGCGCCGCGGGAACGGCCAAGCTCACGATCAGGCTCACCCGGCGCGCGCGTGCGCGGCTGGCCAGGGTGAAAGGCGCCGGGCTCACGCTCAGGATCACCGCGACCGCCGACGGCGAGCGCCGCAGCGCACAACGTCGCGTGAGCCTGACGCGCACGCGCGCCGCGTTGCGACGCTGACCCCCACCCGCAGGAGCCGCGTCATGCGCGTCGAACGGAAGGGCGTCAACGATGCCCCCTGCCCGCAAGCCCGCCAAGCGCCGCTCCAAGGCCCGTGCGCACCGCTCGCCGGTCCCGTGGCCGCCGCGCCTGCCCGTCCTCGAGCAGCGCCACCTGGACCTGATCGGGCTCGGCCTCGTCGCCGTCGGCGTCTTCCTCGCCTTCCCGCTCTACCTGCGCTGGGAGGGGGGCGAGGCCGGCCAGGCGATCGTCGACGGCCTGACCTGGGGGATCGGCCGCGTCGCGTGGGCGACGCCGGTGGCGCTCGTGGCCGCCGGCGTCCTGCTCGTCCTGCGCCCGACGCTGCCCGCGGGCGTGCGGCCCTTCCGCGCCGGCGCGCTGTGCCTGCTCGGCGCGGCCTGCCTGGGCCTCGCGGTGGGCACCCTCGGCCTGGGGCCGGGCGACGGCACCCCGGTCGCCGAACGCGGCGGACACCTCGGCCAGGTCATGGCCGATGGCTCCACGCGCCTGTTCTCCGAGGTCGGCGCGCACATCCTGGCCGTCTTCCTGTTCTGCGCCGCGCTGCTGCTGCTGACCGGCGCGACCATCGCCGGCGTGCTGCGCGCCACCGGTGAGCAGGTGGTCGAGACGGCGCGCACGCTGCGCCCGCCGCCGCGACCGCGCCACGACCACGACCCGGATGTCACCCAGCCGCTGATCCCGCCCGACCTCGACGACGAGGAGGTGGTCATCCGCCCGACCACTCGGCGCGGCGACCTCGACGGCGCGCTGCGCTACCCCGACCTCTTCGAGGCCGCCGTGGCACCGTCCGCGCTGCCCGAGGCCGACGAAGCGGTGCCCGAGCCCGATCCCGAGCCGCCTGCGCTTCCGGAGCCCCCGGAGCCGGCGGCCGACGAGGCCGACGACCAGCTGGCGCTGGAGCACCTCGACCCGGGCGAGGTCGAGTTCCACCTGCCCGACGCCCGCATCCTGAAGCGCTCGAGCGCCGAGCAGGTCAAGCCCGACACCGCGGGCCAGGAGAAGACCACCGCGCGGCTGGTCGAGGCGCTGGGGCACCTCGGCGTCCAGGCGCAGGTCATCGGCGCGGTGGCCGGCCCGCACATCACGCGCTACGAGCTGCAGCTCGCGCCCGGCGTGAAGATGGCCAAGGTCGCCAACCTCAAGAACGACCTCGCCTACGCGCTGGCCGCCACCGAGATCCGCATCCTCGCCCCGATCCCCGGCAAGCGCGCGGTCGGCGTCGAGGTCCCCAACCGCCACCGCCGCGTGGTCACCCTCGGCGACGTCTTCTCCGAGCCGCCCAAGGACTTCTCGCCGCTGACCGTGTGGCTGGGCAAGGACGTGTCGGGCAAGGCGATCCCCGCCGACCTGGCCAAGATGCCCCACCTACTGGTGGCCGGCACGACGGGCGCGGGCAAGTCGGGCGCCATCAACGCGATGCTCTCTTCGATCCTGCTGCGCGCGACGCCCGACGAGGTGCGCCTCGTGCTCGTCGACCCCAAGCAGGTCGAGCTCAACCACTACGAGGCGATCCCGCACCTGCTCACGCCGGTCATCACCTCGCCGCGGATGGCGGCCAACGCGCTGCAGAACCTCGTCCGCGAGATGGAGTGGCGCTACGGCGTGATGAGCGTCAAGCGCACACGCTCGCTCATCGAGCTCAACAAGCTGCGCCTGCGCGAGGGCGACAAGCCGCTGCCTTACATCCTGTGCGTCATCGACGAGCTCGCCGACCTGATGATGGTCGCGCCCGCCGACGTCGAGGACTCGATCATCCGCCTGGCCCAGAAGGCTCGCGCCGTTGGCATCCACCTCGTGCTGGCCACGCAGTCCCCGCGCGTGGACGTCATCACGGGCATGATCAAGGCCAACGTCCCGTCGCGGATCGCCTTCTCGGTCAGCTCGCAGACCGACTCGCGCGTGATCCTCGACCAGAACGGCGCGGAGTCGCTGCTCGGTCAGGGCGATCTGCTCTTCTCGCCGGTGGGTACCTCGCGCCTGCAGCGCATCCAGGGCGCCTACATCGACGAGCCCCAGATCGAGGCGCTCACGAGCTTCTGGGCGCGCCAGGGCGAGCCCGAGCTGCGCGAGGACCTGCTCGAGGAGGTCGAGGCCGAGGCCGTCGAGAAGGCCGAGGAGGAGGGCTTCGACCCCGACGAGGATCCGCTGCTGGGTGACGCGATCTCGCTCGTGGTCGAGATGGGCACCGCGTCTACCTCGATGCTCCAGCGCCGCCTGCGCCTGGGCTACACGCGCGCGGGGCGGCTCATCGACATGCTCGAGCGCCGCGGGATCATCTCCGGCTACGAGGGCTCCAAGCCCCGCCAGGTGCTGGTCACCGAGGGCGATCTGGCGCGCGTGCTGGCCGCCCTGGAGCCCGCGCGCGACGCCGCGTCGGAGACCGTCAGCGTGCCGCCGGACGACGTGTTGGACTGACGCTTGCAGGAAAGCTGGCGCTGCGCAGGGCTTTCACGTGGTCGCCGGTAGCCTTCGCGCCCGATGCCGGACATCGGCACCACTTTGCGGGAGGCGCGCATGCGCGCCCGGATCGACATCTCGGAGATCGAAGCCGAGACGAAGATCCGTGCCAAATACCTGCGTGCGCTGGAGAACGAGGAGTGGGACCTCCTCCCGGGCCCGACCTACGTCAAGAGCTTCCTGCGCACCTACGCCGACGCGCTCGGGCTCGACGGCAAGCTCCTCATCGAGGAGTACAAGCTGCGCCACGAGCGCCTCAGCGACGTCGAGCTGCAGCCCATCACCCCTCTCGGCCAGCGCGAGCGCCGGCGCCGGCCGCGCGGCGGCATCCCGCGCGGGTGGCTGGTCGCCTTCGTCGTCGTCGGGCTGCTGGTGGCGCTGTGGGTCGTCGGCAACCGCAACAGCAACGACGGCGCCACGCAGAGCAGCACCCCGCCACCCGCGACGAGCCAGCCGGCGACGACATCGTCCAGCAAGAAGACGTCGACGAAGAAAAAGAAGAAGGCCCAGGCGAAGCCGAAGCTCGCGCGCCTGACGATCGTCGCCACCGGACAGGTCTACGTGTGCCTGAAGGCCGCCGGAAAGCGCACCCCGGTGCCCGGGATCGTCCTCACCGGCGGCGCCCGCCAGGGTCAGTACAAGTCCTCGCGCTTCCGCCTGCAGCTGGGGAGCTCCGAGGCGCGGCTCATCGTCAACGGCAAGTCGCGCAATGTCCCACCCGTGGCCAACGGCATCGGCTACGAGATCACGCCCAGCAAGGTGCGCCGCCTCCCGGTGGCGCAGTGGCCGCGTTGCCCGACCGCGTGAGCGCGCGCGCCGGCATCGTCGTGACGGGCACCGAGGTCCTCACGGGCCGCGTGACGGACCGCAACGGGCCGTGGCTGTCCGAGCGCCTGCGCGAGCTGGGCGTCGATCATGCCTACACGCTCGTCGTCGGCGACCGCCGCGAGGACATGGACGAGGCGCTGCGCTTCCTCGCCGGGCGCGGCGTCGACGTCGTCGTCACCAGCGGTGGGCTGGGGCCGACCGCGGACGACCTCACGGCCGAGGTCGTGGGCGCCTTCGCGGGCCGTCCCATGGTCCTCGACGACGCGCTCGAGGAGCGGATCGCCGAGATCCTGCGCCCGCTGCTGTCGCGCTGGCCCGATCTCGACCCCGAGGCCATTCGCGTCTCCAACCGCAAGCAGGCGGTCGTGCCCGAGGGCGCGACGATCCTCGAGCCGGTCGGGACGGCGCCCGGGCTGGTGGTACCCGTCGACGGCGGCCCGACGATCGTCGTGCTGCCCGGCCCGCCGCGCGAGCTGCACGCGATGTGGCCGGCCGCGGTGGCCACCGAGGCGTTCCGCGCCGCCGTGACCGGCGCCGTCGAGCTGCGCCAGGAGATGCTGCGGCTGTTCGGGATCCCCGAGTCGGAGATCGCCGAGACCCTCCGCCTCGCCGAGGACGCCCACGGCCTGGAGGGCCTGGAGATCACCACCTGCCTGCGCCGCGGCGAGGTCGAGGTCGTCACGCGCTTCTCGCCGGCGGCCGCGGAGGTGTACCAGCGCTTCGTCGAGACCGTCCGCGCGCGGCACGCCGACACGCTCTTCTCCGACGACGGGCGCACGGTCGACGAGCAGGTGGCCGACGAGCTGCGCTCGCGCGGCCTCACCATCGCCACGGCCGAGTCGTGCACGGGCGGGCTGCTGGCCGCGCGGCTGACCGAGCTCGCCGGCTCGTCGGACTACGTGCTCGGCGGGCTCGTCGTCTACGCCAACGAGGCGAAGACGGCATTGGCGGGCGTCGACCCGGCGCTGATCGAGCGCGTCGGGGCGGTCTCGATCGAGGTCGCCGAGGCGCTCGCCGACGGCGCGCGGGCGCGGCTGGGCGCCGACGTCGGCGTCGGGATCACGGGCGTCGCGGGACCGGGTGGGGGGACCGAGGCCAAGCCCGTCGGCCTCGTCTGCATCAGCGTCGCGGCGGCGGGCGGGCGCCTCACGCGCAGCATGAACCTCCCGGGCGGCCGCGCGGACGTGCGCGACCGCTCGACGACCGTGGCCATGCACCTCGTGCGGCGGTTGCTGGTGGGGGAGACGGCGCCGGGCGACGACGCCCGCACCTCGGCCGCCTCCGGCGCCGCTTGAGCGCCCGGCTCTTCGCCGCGCTCGAGCTGCCCGCTGACGTGCGCGCACGGCTCGCGGAGTTCGGCCGCGCGGCCGCCGGGCACGACCAGGCACTGCGGCCGGTCGCGCGGGACGCGCTGCACCTCACGCTGGCCTTCCTCGGCCATCGGGCGCTCGACGAGGTCGATCCCGCGCGCGCGGCGGTCCGCGCGGTGGCGGGCACCCCGGCGCCCGCGCTCGCGCTCGGCGAGGTGCTGTGGCTCGCGCCGCGGCGCCCGCACGTGCTGACCGTCGCGCTCGAGGACGCCGACGGGACGCTCGGGGCGCTGCACGCGGACGTGGTCGGCCGGCTGGTCGCCGCACTGCCCTGGCAGCCCGAGGCGCGGCCCTTTCGCCCGCACGTGACCGTCGCCCGCGTGCGCCGCGACTGGCGCCCGCGCATGCGCGAGCTGCCCGAGGCGCCCCGAGCGCGCTTCACGCCCGAGGCCGTCGTCCTCTTCCGCTCACACCTCGGCGGCGGCCCGGTGCGCTACGAGCCGCTGGAGCGGGCCGAGCTGGGCGCGCGGTCTACTTCCGCTTCTTGGCCACCGCCTTGATCTTGGGCACCGGCTTCGGCGGGATCACCTTGAAGGTCAACAGCTCGGGCAGCTCGGCGACGCGGATCGCGGTGACGTGGATATCGACGAAGGTGACGTCGTTCGACGGGATCACCCCGGGCTGGCAGCGCAACGAGATCGCCCCCGGCTTGGCCAGGGTGCCACGCGGCGCGAAGTCGTTGGCCACCGTGGTGACGAGCGTCGCCGTGGCGGCGCCGACGCCGTTGCCGGTGACGAGGGTCGCGCTGGAGACATCCGAGGCCTGCTCGCTGACGACCTGGCCGTTGAGCCCGGCTGCGCCGACCTTCAGCAAGCAGCCGGCGGCCGATACGCCCAGGACCTTGGATCCGGAGACGAGCGCCACCGCCTTGGCGATCACGACATAGCGGCCGGCCGGCACATTCAGCCGCGCGATCTCCACGAAGCCGATGTTGTCGGGGACGGTGGCCTTGATGACCGACTTGGTGAAGGCGGGCGGCTGGCCGGGCGGTCCCTCGGGGCCTTGCGGTCCCTGCGCGCCGGTTGGCCCGGTGGGACCCTGCTGGTTCCAGTTCAGCGCCGTCTCGGTGCCAGGGCAGCTGGCCGCGCTGTCGATGACCCGCAAGATGCGGCCTCCGCTGTCGTAGCAGCCGTGGATCACCCCCATGGGATCCGGGATGGCGCTGTAGGCCACGCCGCCGAGGGCGACCGTGAGCGCGAGCGCGGACAGAACGAACGCCGCCTTCGGGCGGCGCGGTCGCGGGGTGTTCATGGCTCCTCCTTCCCGCGGTCTGTGCGCCGACGCTACGTCGGAGGGACGGCGCGTGCAAGGCGCCGTGGGCAGTCGACCAGCAGCGCCTGCGCACTTTCGTGACGAACGCGCGTAGAGCCGTGACACGAACGTGCGTACGGTCGGGTTCCGTCCGACCCGACCACGACACTGCACTGCCCACGAAGCACCAACCCCAGAGAGGTCCGCAACCGCATGCCCACCGAAGAGGAGAAGGCTCTCAAGGCCCGCGACGCCGCGCTGCAGGGCGCGCTCACGCAGATCGAGCGCCAGTTCGGCAAGGGCACCGTCATGCGCATGGGCGACGAGGGCGCGCAGGTCCGCGTGAATGCGATCCCCACCGGTGCGCTGTCGCTCGACCTCGCGCTGGGCATCGGCGGCGTCCCCCGCGGGCGCATCGTCGAGGTCTTCGGCCCCGAGTCCTCGGGCAAGACGACGTTGATCTACCACGTCCTCGCCGAGGCCCAGAAGCTCGGCGGCGTGTGCGCGTTCATCGACGCCGAGCACGCGATGGACCCGCTGTACGCGCGCGAGATCGGCGTGAACATCGACGAGCTGCTCGTCTCCCAGCCCGACTACGGCGAGCAGGGCCTGGAGATCGCCGACATGCTCGTGCGCTCGGGCGCGGTCGACGTGGTGGCCATCGACTCGGTCGCCGCGCTGACGCCCCGTGCCGAGCTCGAGGGCCAGATGGGCGACCAGACGGTCGGGCTGCAGGCGCGGATGATGAGCCAGGCGATGCGCAAGCTGGCCGGCAACCTCAACCGCACGCAGACGCTGTGCATCTTCACCAACCAGATCCGCGAGAAGGTGGGCGTGATGTTCGGATCGCCGGAGACCCAGCCCGGCGGTCGTGCGCTGAAGTTCTACGCCTCCCAGCGCCTGGACATCCGCCGCATCGAGACGCTCAAGGAGGGCACCGAGGCGGTCGGCAACCGCGTCCGCGTCAAGGTGGTCAAGAACAAGGTCGCCGCGCCCTTCCGCCAGGCCGAGTTCGACATCGAGTTCGGCAAGGGCTTCTCCACGTCGGGCTGCCTGATCGATCTGGGCATCGAGCACAACGTGGTCACCAAGTCGGGTTCGTTCTTCTCCTACGGCGACGAGCGCCTCGGCCAGGGGCGCAACAACGCCAAGGCGTACCTCGACGAGCACGTCGAGGTCGCCAAGGAGATCGAGGCCAAGATCTACGACGCACTGGGCATCGACCGCGACCTCGTCCAGCCGATCGATCCCGACGCCGTCATGCCCGCCGAGGTGCCGGTGGCCGACGCCGACGCCGACGCTCCGCCCGCCCCGATCGAACAGGCGGCGTGACCGACACCGAGCGCCTGCAGCACGCGCTGGACCTGGCCTTCCGCTTCCTCGGCCACCGCGATCGCACGGTGGCCGAGGTGCGCGAGCGCCTGAGCGCCGAGCGGATCGAGCCGGCGGTCGTCGAGGACGCGGTCGACGAGCTGCGCCACCTGGGCTATCTCGACGACGCGCGCTACGCCGAGCGCTTCGCCGAGGACCGGCGCACCATCGACGCCTGGGGCGCGGAGCGGATCGAGCGCCGTCTCCTCGTGGTGGGGGTCGACCCCGCGTTGATCGCGGCCGCGCTCGGCGAGCGCGGTACCGGCGGGGAGCTCGAGGCCGCGCTCGCCGTCCTGCGCCGGCGCTTCGAGCGGCCCCCGGCCCATGACCGCGACCGCGACCGCGCGCTCGGATTGCTCGTCCGCAAGGGCTACGAGCTCGAGCTGGCCTACGACGCGGTCCGCGCCTTCGAGCGCGACGCGGCCTGAGCAGCGCCGGGCGCCCGGCGCCCGATCGGCCTTCGCGGCGCCGGATTGCGCCGGCCCTCGCGCGGTACTACGATCCACGCAGCGAACGACTGCCCGCGAGGGCGACGAAAGACCAGCAAATCAGCCTATTTCCATTCCTGGCATCTTCAGCTTCGACGCGATCGACATGAGAACCTCACCCGGGCGAGCCCGCCCGTCGACACCCACCACCACCGAACACCGCCAGCGCAACTGAAGCGCGGCCTGCACGGCCGCACGCCACCCTTCGTCCGTTTCCGCCGCCTCTGCGGCCGGTCGTCCGCTCCATGAACCACGGAAGACCGTCTGGGCTGGGCGCCATCCCGGCTCGCGGGGAGAGGACACGGCAATGGAACTCGTCATCGCGGCGGCCGTCCTGGCACTCGGCCTCGTCGCGGCCGCCACGCTGTACGGGCGCGGACGGCTCGCCACGGCCAATGGCGGGCACGCCGACGCTCCGGCCATCGACGCCGGACGGCGCGAAGCGGCCGCGGCCGCCGCGGCGGCCGACGTGCGCGCCTCCGAGCGGGCCAAGTCGCTCGAGCGCACGCTCGACCGCCGGTCGGCCGAGCTCGACGCGCGCGAGCGCGACCTCGAGGCGCACGTCGAGCGCCTCGCGGCGCAGGAGGAGGAGCTCGCTCACCTGCGCGACGAGCACGAGCGCGCGCTCGAGCGCGTCGCCGGCCTGAGCGCCGGTCAGGCGAAGCAGGCGCTGCTCAAGGAGGTCGAGGACCAGGCCCGCCACGACTCGGTCAAGATCCTGCGCGCCGTCGAGGAGGACACCAAGCGCGACGCCGAGCGCCGTGTGCGCTCGATCCTCTCGGTGGCGATGCAGCGCCTGGCCGCCAGCCACGCCGCGGAGACGACCGTCTCGGTCGTCCAGCTGCCCAGCGACGACATGAAGGGCCGCATCATCGGGCGCGAGGGACGCAACATCCGCGCGCTGGAGAACCTCACGGGCGTCGACTTCATCATCGACGACACCCCCAACGCCGTGGTCCTCAGCGCCTTCGACGGCGTGCGCCGCGAGGTCGCCCGCATGACCCTCGAGAAGCTGCTCCAGGACGGCCGCATCCACCCGGCGCGGATCGAGGAGACCTACTACCAGGCCAAGTCCGAGCTCGAGTCGCACATCGCCGAGCTGGGGGAGAAGGCCGTGTTCGAGGCCAACGTGCAGGGCCTGGATCCCGAGCTGACCAAGCTCCTCGGTCGTCTGCGCTTCCGCACGTCCTACGGACAGAACGTCCTCGCGCACTCCGTCGAGTGCGCCCAGCTGGCGGCGATCATGGCCCATGAGCTCGGTGCCAGCGCGAAGACCGCGCGCCGCGCCGCGCTGTTGCACGACATCGGCAAGGCCGTGTCGCACGAGATCGAGGGCCCACACGCGCTCGTCGGCGGCGACCTCGCGCGCCGTCACGGCGAGCCCGAGGCCGTCGCCCACGCGATGGAGGCCCACCACAACGAGGTCGAGCCCCAGACCGTCGAGGCCGTCATCGTCCAGATCGCCGACGCGCTGTCCGGCGCGCGCCCGGGGGCGCGTGGCGAATCGCTCGAGCAGTACGTCAAGCGCCTGCGCGACCTCGAGCACATCGCCACCCGCCACGAGGGCGTCGACAAGGTCTACGCGATGCAGGCCGGGCGCGAGATCCGCGTCATCGTGGCGCCCAACGCGATCGACGACGACGCCGCGATCCTCCTCAGCCGCGAGATCGCGCGCGACATCGAGAAGGAGCTCGAGTACCCCGGGCAGATCAAGGTGACCGTCATCCGCGAGTCGCGGGCGGTGGATTACGCCAAGTAGGACCGACCTGATATCCACCACGGCATGGGACTTCTCGACTTCCTGCGCCGCAAGCGCCCCCCGGACCGCGACTTCGCTGCCACCGGCTCCGCCACCACCGACGCGTCGGTGACCACCGCGGCCGCCGGCGCCGCAGCCACCGCGCCGGAGGGCAACGTGCCGCCGGCCGACGATCACGGCGGTGGCGGCGATCCCGCCGCGGGCGCTGGCAGCGACACCGGAGCCGCCGGCTACGACAGCGGCGGCGGCTTCGAGGGCGGGGGCGGCGACTCCGGCGGAGGCGGCGACTCCGGCGGAGGCGGCGACTCCGGCGGAGGCGGCGACTCGGGCGGCGGCGGCGGTGGCGACTAGCGTGCCCGCGGTGAACGAGGCCGCCATCAAGGACACCGAGACCGGCAAGGTCGTCGAAGGCGAAGGCTGGTTCATCCTCAACCTCGCCGAGGCGAGCTGGGAACGCGATCCGGACCTCGGCATCTGGTTGGACCTCGGCGCGGCGAATGCTCGGTTCTCGCAGTTCGGGATCGGGCCGCACCGCCTGATGCCGGGCCAGCCCAACGGCCGCTACCACGCCGAGAGCGCCCAGGAGGGCTTCCTCGTCCTCGCGGGCGAATGCCTCGCGATCGTCGAGGGCGAAGAGCGCCACATGCGCCAGTGGGACTACCTGCACTGCCCACCCGGCACCCACCACATCACCGTCGGCGCGGGCGATGGTCCCTGCGTGATCCTCATGGTCGGCAACCGGGCACCGGACGTGACGACCCAGTACACGGTCAACGAGCTCGCGGCCCGCTACGGCGCCTCGGCCCCGCACGACACCGACTCGTCCAAGGAGGCCTACGCGGACCTGGCCCGGACCGCGACGCCCGAGCGCGCCCCGTGGCCGCCGCGCGAGTGACGTCGCGCAGCGCCGCGCCGGTACCCTGAGGCGACCCATGGCGGCCGCCAAGCGCTTCCACGTCACCACCTTCGGGTGCCAGATGAACGAGCACGACTCCGAGCGCATGAAGGGCATGCTCGAGTCGCTGGGCTACGCCGAGTCGCCGGCGCGCGACGATGCCGACCTCATCCTCTTCAACACGTGCTCGATCCGCGAGGCGGCCGACAGCCGCTTCGTCGCCCACCTGCATCAGGCCAAGGGCGTCAAGCGGGCGCGGCCCGACGTCGTCATCGGCGTCGGCGGCTGCTGGGCGCAGTCGGTCAAGGACGACGTCTTTCGCCAGTTCCCGTTCGTCGACGTCGCCTTCGGCCCGGGCCAGGTCCACAAGCTCGCCGAGTTCCTGACCTCCGACTCGCTCAGCGCGCAGGGCTACTTCGAGTTCGAGGGCTTCACCGGCCACCTCCCGGCCAAGCGCGCCCGCGAGTTCCAGGCCTGGGTGCAGATCTCGGTCGGCTGCAATTGCCGGTGCTCGTACTGCATCGTGCCCTCCACGCGCGGGAACGAGGTCTCGCGCCCGTTCGACGAGCTCGTCGAGGAGGTGCGCGCGCAGGTGGCCGACGGCGCGCGCGAGGTCACGCTCCTCGGCCAGAACGCAAACTCCTATGGACGCGACCTGCGACCGGAGCGCCGCTCGTTCGCCGAGCTCCTGCACGCGCTGGACGCCATCGAGGGGCTCGACCGCCTGCGCTACACGAGCCCGCACCCCAAGGACATGCGCGAGGACGTGATCCGCGCCCACGCGGAGCTCGCCTCGGTCTGCGAGCACATCCACCTGCCGCTGCAGTCGGGCTCGAGCGCGATCCTCAAGGCGATGCGCCGCACCTATGACCGCGGCCGCTACCTGGACCGCGTCGCGCTGATCCGCGAGCACGTGCCCGACTGCTCGATCACCACCGACATCATCGTCGGCTTCCCGGGCGAGACCGAGGAGGACTTCGCGCAGACGCTCGAGGTCTGCGAGGAGGTCGGCTACGACGGCGCCTTCACCTTCGTCTTCTCGCCGCGACGCGGCACCGAGGCGGCGTTGCTCACCGAGGGGCTCGTGCCGCACGAGGTCAAGGTCGAGCGCATGGAGCGCCTCGTCGAGGTCGTCCAGCGGCGCGCGCACGAGCGCGCGCAGCGCTTCGTCGGGCGCACGCTCGAGGTCCTGGTCGAGGGGCCGTCGCGCACCGACGCGTCGCGGATCCGCGGGCGCTCACGACACGGCAAGACGGTGAATTTCACCGGCCTGGCCGCCCCCGGCGAGCTCGTGGCGGTCGAGATCCACTCGGCCACCAGCACGACGCTGGCCGGCGAGGAGTCGCTGCTCTCACGCGCGGTGGCGTAGCGGCGCGATGGCGCGCGTAGCGGTCGTCGGCGTCGGCGCCATCGGCGCGGCGGTCGCCGCGGCCGTGCAGTCCGCGGGCGGGCACGAGCTGCTGCTGTGCGCGCGGCGCGCGCTCGACGGGGTGGTCGTCGAGCTTCCCGACGGGTCGGCGGTCGAGCTCGACGCCCCGTTGCTGACCGATCCGGCCGGCGTCGACGCGCCCGCCGACTGGGTGCTGCTGGCCGTCAAGGCGCATCAGACGCAGGGCGCGGCGGGCTGGCTGTCGGCGCTGTGCGCCGAGGGCACGACGGTGGCGGCCCTGCAGAACGGCATCGACCACGTCGAGCGCGTCGGCCCGCTGGCGGGCGACGCGCGGGTGCTGCCGGTCGTCAACTGGTGCCCGGTCGAGCCGGTCGCGCCTGGTCGCGTGCGTCAGCGCGACGTCCTGCGCCTCGCCGTCCCGGACGGGCCGGCGGGGGAGGGGTTGGCGGCGCTGCTGGGCGACCACGCCGAGGTCGTGGTCGGCGGCGAGTTCGCGCGCGAGGCGTGGCGCAAGCTGTGCGCCAACGCCGTCTCCGGGGTGATGGCGCTGGCCGGGCGCCCGGCGGAGATCTTCGCCCTCGACGACGTGCGCGAGGTGGCCCGCGCGCTCGCGCACGAGTGCGCCGCCGTCGCCCGCGCCGAGGGCGTCGCCCTGACCGAGCGCGACGCCGACGACGTCATCGCGTGGCTCGAGGCGCTGCCCACCGACGCCGGCTCATCGATCCTCACCGACCGCCTCGCCGGCCGCGAACTGGAGTGGGAGGCCCGCAACGGCGTCATCGGCCGCCTCGGCCACCTCCATGGCGTGGCCACTCCGGTCGCCGACACGGTCTCGGCGCTGCTGCACGCGGCGAGCGACGGCGCGTAGCGCCTACTCGCCCACAAACCTGCCGTCCGGCGCCTTGATGAAGTCATCCTTCGCCAGGCTGCCGATGATGCCCCAGCGGCCGCCGCCCTCCGGATTCCATACGTCGACCATGACGCGCAGGTCGCCGCCCTTCCCACCGCCGTCCGAGAAGACCTGCGTCTCGCGGATCAGCACCTCGCCGGAGGCACTGAGCATCTCGCAGTGCAGTGCGTGGTCCTCGTAGCGCAGTAGCTCCTCGTAGGACAACGCGCGCATCCGCTCGATCTCCTCGGCGACCCACTGAATGACCTCGTCATGCACTGGCGGGAGGGTAGACCCCGGAGTCCGTCCCACTGGTGTGCGAACATGTGTTCGTGCGCTGGGACAACCTCACGATCGAAGCCCACGAGGGCACCACGCTCCCCGGGTACCGCGAGCCGGCCATCGTGCGCCACTTCGACGCCCCCGAGGCCCTGGACACCCGGTTCTACGAGGTCCGGTCCAAGTCCGCGCTCAACCGCGTCCCCGAGCGCTCGCGGATGCCCTTCCGCTGGACGATCAACCCCTATAGAGGATGCAGCCATGCTTGCCAATTTTGCATGTGGGGCGATACGCCGATCCTCATGGCCGATGGGCGGACGAGGCTGCTCGCACACCTGTCACCCGGTGACCGCATCGTGGGCACCGAAGTGCGCGGGCGCTATCGCCGCTATGTCACCACGGAGGTGCTCGCGCACTGGTCGACGATCAAGCCGGCCTATCGAGTCACGCTCGAGGATGGCACCGAGCTCATCGGAAGCGGCGATCATCGCTTCCTCACGAATCGTGGATGGAAGTTCGTCACGGGCTCGGACCAGGGAGCAGATCGCAGGCCGCACCTGACAGCGCAGAACGAGTTGCTCGGGACTGGTCGCTTCGCCGCGGGCCCCGAGGAATCGAGCGACTACAAGCGCGGCTACCTGTGTGGGATCGTGCGGGGAGACGGGCACATCGGCTCGTCTGCGTACACGCGTGCCGACGGTACGGAAGGGCGCACGCACCGATTCCGACTCGCGCTCGCCGACTTGGAGGCGTTGCGGCGCGCAGACCGTTATCTCCTCGATGGCGGGGTCTACACCGAGGCATCGATCTTCTCGATCGGCGGCGGTACACACCGGGCCATGCTCGCTGTCTCCGCACACGCGGAGAGACGGGTTGCCCGACTCGAGCGGCTGATCCGGTGGCCGCTGTCGCCCACCGACGACTGGCGCAAGGGCTTCCTGGCGGGCATCTTCGATGCCGAAGGGTCCTGTGGGCGACAGGCTCTGCGGATCTCGAACAAGGACAGGCTCATCCTCGACTGGACGGCTGCGTGCCTGAGTCATTTCCACTTCGACCACCTGGAGGAACCGCCCAAGCCGAACGGCGTCACGTGCGTTCGGATCCGCGGCGGCCTCCGCGAGCGGCTGCGCTTCTTCCACCTCACCGACCCGGCGATCACCCGCAAGCGCACCGTGCAGGGGATGGCGCTGAAGTCCGACGCGAAGACGCGGGTGACGAGGGTCGAGCCGCTCGGGGTGGCGATGCGCCTGTACGACATCACGACCGGCACCGGGGACTTCATCGCCAACGGCGTCGTGAGCCACAACTGCTTCGCCCGCCCGACGCACACCTACCTCGACTTCAACGCCGGCCGCGACTTCGAGAAGGAGATCGTCGTCAAGGTCAACGTGCCCGAGGTGCTGCGCAAGGAGCTCGCACGGCCGTCGTGGAAGCGCGAGCACATCGCGATGGGCACGAACACCGATCCGTATCAGTGGGTCGAGGGGCGCTACAAGCTGATGCGCGGCATCTGGGAGGTGATGCGTGACGCGGCGAACCC
>Ga0307502_10000173_pt1 | contig 17404 bp, 14 predicted proteins | sample 16_S_MG_FD_201364 | JGI IMG/M metagenome (GOLD analysis project Ga0307502, IMG submission 201364) | Soil microbial communities from Populus trichocarpa stands in riparian zone in the Pacific Northwest, United States - 16_S | ecosystem: Environmental > Terrestrial > Soil > Riparian zone > Trees... | reverse complement strand
CGACGCGGGCACCGGCGCGCGCCAGCTCGCGAGCGGTGACGAGGCCAAGTCCGCTGTTGGCGCCCGTCACGATCACGGTGCGGCCATCGAGGGAGGGCAGGTCGGCAGCGGTCCATTTGGAAGAGGTCATGGCGATAATGTAGGCGCTGACAACAATGATGTCAATGTCTACATTGTCGGCTACGCTAGCGCTCGTGACGACGCGCCCCTACCATCACGGCAACCTCCGCGCGGCGCTGCTCGAGCAGGCCGAGCTGACGCTCACAGAGCGCGGCGCGCAGGCGCTGTCGCTGCGCGAGCTCGCGCGCGAGATCGGCGTCAGCCACGCCGCCCCGCGGCGCCATTTCCCCGATCGTCAGGCGCTGCTGGACGCGCTTGCGGAGGACGGCTTCGATCGCCTCGGCGACGCACTCGCTCGGGCCGTGCAATGCGCCGGCGCGGCCTTCGACGCGCGGCTGCATGCCCTCGGACAGGCCTACATCGCCTTCGCGACGCGTCACGCGGCGCTGCTCGAGCTCATGTTCGCCGGCAAGCAGCGCCCGGGCGCCGACAGCGTCCGCGAGAGCGCGGATCGCGCGTTCGCGCCGCCGCGGGCGGTCATCGTCGAGGCGCAGGCCGCGGGCGAGCTTCAGGCCGGCGATCCGGGACGTGTCGCGATCGTTGCCTTCGCGACGCTCCAAGGCCTGGCCGCGATGGCCAACGGCGGCATGATCGAAGCCGCCCCTGTCGACGCGGTCGTGACCGACGCGATCGACCAGCTGCTCGACGGGCTGCGACCGCGCTGATCCGCGATACCGTCCACGCACGATGACCTACGAGGAAGCCTGCGCAGCGCACTCGTGGCAGGTGCCCGAGCGCTACAACATCGCCGCCGACGTGTGCGACAAGCACCCGCGAAAGAAGCTCGCGATGATCCACGAGGATCCCGACGGCAACGTCCGCGAAGTCACGTGGGGCGAGCTCCAGGACATGTCCAATCGCTTCGCGCATCGCCTCGCAGACGCCGGCGTACAGCGCGGCGACCGCGTCGCGATGCTGCTGCCGCCGACGCCTGAGACCGCCGCCGCGTTCTTCGGCACCTGGAAGGTCGGCGGGATCCTGCTGTCGATGTCGATCCTCTACGGTGACGACGGCATCAAGCACCGCCTGACCGACTCCCAGGCTGCGATCGTCGTGACGAACGCCGCCAATCGCAGTCGCGTGGAAGGTCAGACGCAGGTCATGGAACTCGAGCCCGGCGACCTCGATGACGGCCCCGCTGGCGTGGAGCCGGTCGACACCTCCCCCGACGATCCCGCCCAGCTGTACTACACGAGCGGCACGACCGGCCTGGCGAAGGGCATCCTGCACGCCCATCGCTACATCCTCGGCCACGAGGAGTTCGTCTACTGCCACGACGTGCAGGCGGGCGAGCGCTTCCACGGTATGGGGGAGTGGGCGTGGGCGGCCGGGATCTCCCCGCTCCTCGGCCCGTGGCGCTTCGGCGCGACGCAGGTCGTCCTGCAACGCAAAGGCGGCTTCGATCCCCATCTGCAGCTGGACTTCCTCAGCCGCCACAAGGCGACCAACGTGTTCGCGACGCCGACCGCGATCCGCTCGATGATGGGCATCGGCGACGCCGGCACCCGCTACCCGCAGGAGTTCCGCATCGTCTGCTCCGCGGGCGAACCGCTCAATCCGGAGGCGATCCGCTGGTTTCGCGAGCAATACGGCGTGACGGTGCTCGACTACTACGGGCTCAGCGAGTCCTATCCGCTCGTCGCGAACTACCCGTTCATGGATGTGCGCGAAGGCTCGATGGGCAAGCCGATGCCCGGCTGGGATGTGAAGATCCTCGACGAGGACGAGAACGAGGTGACGGTCGGCGAGCGCGGCGAGATCTGCCTGCGGGCACGCTCGAACCCCCACTATCCGCTCGGCTACTGGAACAACGACGAGGCCGCGGAAGAGACCTTCGGCGGCGAGTGGTTTCACACCAAGGACGCCGCCTCCCGCGACGAGGACGGCTACATCTGGTATGAGGGCCGCGCCGACGACGTCATCATCTCCGCCGGCTACCGGATCGGTCCGTTCGAGGTCGAGTCGGCGTGCCTGGAGCATCCGGCGGTTGCGGAAGCGGCGGCCGTCGCCTGGCCGGACGAGCGCCGCGGCAAGATCGTCAAGGCGTTCGTCATTCCAGCGGCGGGGTATGAGCCCAGCGAGGAGCTCGGCAAGGAGATCTCGGCCTTCGTGCGCGACCACCTCTCGGCGTACGCCTATCCGCGCCTCGTCGAGTTCGTGACCGAGTTGCCCAAGACCCTGACCGGCAAGATCCGCCGCATCGAATTGCGGGAGAGGAGCAAGGAGCAGTGAGCACGCAGTCAGACACTCACCAGCAGCTTGCCGACCGCCTCGAGGAGCTGCTCGAGGTCGAATCCTTCCCGCCGCCGGAGGAGTTCGCCGCCAACGCGCTGCTCAACGATCCCGAGGTCTACGAGCGGGCGGCCAAGGATCCGCTGGCCTGGTGGGAGGAACAGGCGCGCGAGCTGGACTGGCTTCAGGAGTGGGAAACGACGCTCGACGACTCGAACCCGCCGTTCTACAAGTGGTTCGCCGGCGGCAAGATCAACGCCTCGCACAACTGCCTGGATCGTCACATCGAGGCCGGCCTCGGCGAGCGCGTCGCGTTTCACTGGCGATCGGAGGAGGGCGAGGAGCGCGACGTCACCTACGCCGACCTGCACCGCGACGTCCAGCGCTTCGCCAATGCGTTGAAGGACCAGGGCGTGCGCAAGGGCGACGTCGTCGGGATCTACCTGCCGATGATCCCCGAGGTCGTCGTCGCGATGCTCGCCTGCGCCCGGATCGGCGCGCCGCACAACGTCGTCTTCGGTGGATTCTCGCCGGAGTCGGTGAAGGAGCGCATGGAGGTCTCCGCCGCGAAGGCGCTGATCACCGCTGACGGCGCCCGGCGCAAGGGCAAGGTCGCCGCGGTCAAGCAGTCGGTCGACGACGTCGGCATGCCCGTGCAGACGACGATCGTCGTGCGCCATACCGGCATCGACTGCCCGATGGGCGAGGGCGACGTCTTCTACGACGAGATCATGCAGGCGGCCGAGCCGGAGTGCGCGCCCGAGCAGCTCGACGCCGAGCATCCGCTCTTCATCCTCTACTCGTCGGGCTCGACCGCCAAGCCCAAGGGGATCCTGCACACGACCGGCGGCTACCTGACCGGCGTCGCGTTCACGCATAAGGTCGTGTTCGACCTCAAGCCCGACAGCGACGTGTACTTCTGCTCGGCCGACGTCGGCTGGATCACGGGGCACTCCTACATCGTCTACGGCCCGCTGATGAACGGCGCGACATCGGTCATGTACGAGGGCGCGCCGGACTACCCCGACAAGGACGTCTGGTGGGACCTGTGCGAGCACTACGGCGTGACGCTCTTCTACACCGCGCCGACGGCGATCCGCGCGTGCATGAAGTGGGGCGAGGAGTACCCCAACCGACACGACCTCTCCAAGCTTCGCCTGCTCGGCACGGTCGGCGAGCCGATCAACCCGAAGGCCTGGGTCTGGTACCACCACGTCATCGGCGGCGAGCGCTGTCCGATCGTCGACACCTGGTGGCAGACCGAGACCGGAGCGATCATGATCGCACCGCTGCCGGGGATCACGCACTGCAAGCCCGGCTCGGCGACGCAGCCGCTGCCCGGCGTCTTCGCCGCCGTCGTCGGCGAGGACGGCGCGGAGGTCGAGCGCGACACGCAGGGCGTGCTCACTCTGCGCAAACCCTGGCCGGCGATGCTGCGCACGCTCTACGGCGACGACGACCGCTACGTCGAGACGTACTTCTCGAAGTTCGGGCCGGAGACGTACTTCGTCGGCGACGCCTCGCGTGAGGACGAGGATGACTACTTCTGGGTCATCGGTCGCGTTGATGACGTCCTCAACGTGTCCGGCCACCGCATGTCCACCGCCGAGATCGAGTCCGCCGTCGTCTCCCACCCGAAGGTCGCCGAGTGCGCCACGATCGGCGCGGTCGACGAGGACACCGGCCAGTCGGTGGTCTGCTTCGTCACGCTGGAGGGCGATCTGGAGGGCACGGACGAACTCGTCCAGGAGATCCGCGAGCACGTCGCCGTGAAGATCGGCAAGCTCGCACGGCCGAAGCGGATCGTCTGGGCCGACGACCTGCCCAAGACCCGCTCGGGCAAGATCATGCGCCGCCTGCTGCGCGACATCGCCGAGGGCCGCGAGCTCGGCGACGTCACGACGCTGCGCGACCCCGCGGTGATGGGGCAGCTGGAGGAGAGGATCGCCGCGCGCCGCGACGACGCGGACGCCTGAGGATCGCTTGGCCCGCGATCGCGCCGGGTAGGTGTCAATTGACACCACCTGAGCGAGTGAGGGGCGGCCATGGCGGGAACGGATTTGCGCGTGGATTGGGAGGCGATCGAGCGGTCGCCCGAGTTCCGGGAGCTGATCGCGGCGCGCAGGCGCTTCGTCCTGCCCGCCACGATCTTCTTCCTCGCCTGGTACATCGGCTTCATCCTGCTCGCTGGGTACGCGCCCGACTTCATGGCGAGGTCGGTCTACCAGGGGCTCACCGTCGGCTACTGCCTGGCGTTGACGCAATTCGTCATGGTCGGCGTGCTCGGGATCATGTACCTGCGCCGAGCCGAGCGCGTGTACGACCCGCTGGCGGAGAGGGTGGTTCGGCGTGCGCTGGGCTCGGCGGGCGACCGTCCGCCGCCGGATGACGTCACGCGCGGTTCCTCGGAGATGACGGCGCGATGACGTTCATCGCAGCAGCGGCCAACGTCGAGGCGCTGGTGATCTTCGGGATCGTCCTGTCGATCACGCTCGTCATCACGTATTGGGCCTCGAAGCGGATGACCGGCGCCGAGGTGTTCTGGGCTGCGGGCCGCTCGATCAGCGGCGTCCAGAATGGGCTGGCGATCTCGGGCGACTACCTGTCGGCGGCCTCGTTTCTCGGCATCGCCGGCCTGATCTTCATCTTCGGCTTCGACGGCTTCCTGTACTCCGTCGGCTTCCTCGTCGCGTTTCTCACGGTCATGTTCCTGCTCGCCGAGCGGATGCGAAACGCGGGCAAGTACACGATCGCCGACGTGCTCTCCTTCCGCTTGCGCGAGCGTCCGGCGCGGACCGCCGCGGCGCTGGGCACGCTGTCGGTCGCGGCCTTCTACCTCATCGCGCAGATGGTGGGGGCGGGGGTGCTCGTCCAGGCGCTGGTCGGGATCGACTTCGCGATCGCGGTCCTGATCACGGGCGTGATGATGCTCTGCTACGTCATCTTCGGCGGGATGCTCGCGACGACGTGGGTGCAGATCATCAAGGCGATCCTGCTGATGGCCGCCATCCTCGTGATGTCGCTGTTCGTGCTCGAGCGAGTGGGCTTCAATCCCGTCGAGCTGTTCAACCGCGCGGCGCGCAACACGACGGCCGAGTCGACGTTCTCCCTGGGGCCGGGGACGTTTCTCTCCAGTCCGATCGACACGGTCTCGCTGGGGATCGCGCTGGTGCTGGGAACGGCCGGCCTGCCGCACATCCTGATGCGCTTCTTCACGGTTCCGGACTCACGAGCCGCCCGCTCCTCCGTCGTGTGGGCGATGTTCATCATCGGCGGCTTCTACGTGCTGACGACCTTCGTCGGGTTCGGCGCCCGGGCGCTGCTGGGCGAGCAGGGCGTGGCGGCTGCCGGCACCGGTGGCAATCTCGCAGCGCCGAACCTCGCGCAGTTCCTGGGCGGGGGCGAGGGCACGTTCGGCGGCGACCTGTTCCTGGCGGTGGTCGCGGCGGTCGCCTTCGCGACCATCCTCGCGGTCGTGGCGGGGTTGGTGCTGTCGGCCTCCGGCGCGATGGCCCACGACTTGTGGTCAAACGTCATCCGCAAGGGCCGGGACTCGGAGCATGAGGAAGTGCTGGTCGCACGGATCGCGGCGGCTTCGATCGGGGCGATCGCGATCGCGATCGCGATCATCGGCGGCGAGGGCCTGAACGTGTCGTTCATGGTCGGCCTGGCGTTCGCGGTGGCTGCAAGCGCGAACTTCCCGGCGTTGCTGCTGGCGTTGACGTGGCGACGGTTCAACACGGCCGGCGCCGTGACCGGCGTGCTGTTCGGAGTGCTCAGCTCGATCGTCCTCGTGATCATCTCTCCGAAGGTGTGGCCCGGACCGGACGCCGAGGGCGGCGCCCTTTCCTTCTACCACCTCGCCAACCCGGGGATCATCTCGATCCCGCTGGGGTTCCTCGGCTGCTGGCTGGGGACGATGCTGTCCACGGAGCGCGGCAACGAGCGCGAGTTCGCCGAGCTGCATGTGCGATCGGAGACCGGCCTCGGGGCGGAGAAGGCGGGGCTCGCGCGCGGATAGTTCGCCAGTACACCCCAGCGAGGGGGATCGCGACGTCTTCGTTCGTCCGGGGGTGTTCCGGGTTTGTCGCTGTGACACAAACAAAGGCGGAACCACCCCTTGTCCGGCTCCACCTCGCCAACACCCAAACGTCCCGATCGCCGTCGAACGAGCACGTCGTGCAGCACGGCGCCCTGAGCAACAACGGTGGCCGTGCTTCGAGCTATGCGTCTGCGAACGGCAGCCGGTCGACGAGATTGGTGAGCTCGAAGACGCGGTGTACTTGCTTGGGCCCGCGCAGGATCGTGACGCGGCCGTTGGGCTGCGCGCGCTCGGCAGCCATCAGGAGCAGTCGGATACCGGTGGAGTCGATGAATTCCAGTTTGGCGAGGTCTACGACGATCGCCGTCGCATCCGATGCCTCGACGCGCAACAGCTCCTCCTCCAGGCGTGGCGCGCCATCGAGATCGAGCTCGCCGATGAGTGCGATGACGTGCGAGTCGCCCTGGCGCTCACTGCGCAGGACGAGGCTGCCCAGATTGCGTGCCCGCTCGGTACGCTCGCAGTCGCTCACCCGGCTACCACCTCTCATCGCGCGGACCCGGTCCTCCCACGACCGTCTCGTGCCGCACCCTAGCAGCGAGCATCGAGCTTGGCTTGCATAGCCTCGCTCCGGGTTCGGCCTCTACGTCAGACCTTCCGGTGTTGCGGAACCCATGAGCCGTCGGCGCCTCGCTCAAAGTCCTGGAAGAGGCCGGGGGCCTCATCGCACATGATCTGAGCCACCTTGTCGAAGACGAGACGCAGCTCCTCTTCAGCCCCCGGCGCCGTGCGCATCTCGATGACGTGCCGAAGCGTCCGGAGATTCGCGGTCCAGACGATGTCCGTGCTCAGGCCGATGGGGGCCAAACGCCGGAGCGCCGACGTGACCTCCTTCTTGACGGCGAAGGGCAGGCCCTCGTCGTCGAGCCCGAGCGCCTCGGCTGCCGTGACTTGGAACTCCTCCAACTGCTCGACGAGATTGACCACCTGCTCGCGGATGGGCTCCAGCGACGACGGAACTCGGAAGCCGAGGTCTGTCAGCCGGACGTACCGCAGGCTCTCCTGGCTGAAGGCGGAGCCGGCTCTGTGCCGTACGAGCTCGTGCGTAAAGACCCGCGAGACATTGCGGAACGCAAACGTGAAGTTCGCGTGTTCGAAGACGCTTCCGTGGAGGCTGCGCAGAAGGTTGCCGAAGTACGCACGCTGGTCCTCGCGGATGCGCGTGACATTGGGATTGAGCCCGGGCTCCCAGCTTCGGTAGCACAAGCGACCACAGAACTCGACCAGTAGCTGTGCGCCGTTGAGCTCACCGTCATCGTCGGCCAGCCGACGCTCCAGCCACGACGTCCCGCCGACATCTTGAAGATAGGCGCGAATCGCATCGACGTCGATCGAGGGACGCGAGATGAGGAAGACGGAAGGAGTGGTTTCGTGCATGGCGAACGGCGTGGGTGCCGACGCTTGGAGCGCTGTCGGTGGGTTCATGCCCGCATCGTGGCGCGACCGGCGGACAGACACAATCATTTGCGGCGATGACCCTATCCGCCGGACCCACCACTACGCTCTCGCCATGACCCATCCCCGCCTTGCCTCGCTCGTCGTGCTGCTGCTCGCCGCATGCCTCGCCGCGTCCGCGCTCGCCGCCGGACCAAGCGACAGCGCGAAGCTCAAGCAGGCGCGGGCGCTGTGGGCTAAACAGCACGTGCGCGACTACAGCTTTCGCCTGAAGCTCAGCTGCTTCTGCCCGCCCGATGTCCGCAGGTCCGTGATCGTGACGGTGCGCAACGGCCGACCCCGCGGCGCGCCGGCCTCCAGCCGCCACATCGACACGATCCCCGAGATGTTCGCCCGCATCCGCGAGACGCTGACGAAGCCCGGCAGCGGCGGCGCGACAGTTCGCTACGACGCCCGCCGTGGCTTTCCGCGATCGGCTTCGCTGGATCCGATCAAGCTCGCGGCCGACGACGAATACAGCTGGACCGCGGACCGGTTCCGAGTGCTGCGGCCGCGCTGACGCCGGCTCGTCTTCAGCCCGACGTGACTTCCGGCCGCGACGCCGCGTCAGCCGCGGCGCCGAGCGGTTCCGCAGCCGCCTCGGCGGCCACACCGAGCGTTGCGTGTTGGTCGCTGAGCCCGCCGCTCGCCGGATCGGCGAGTGCCAGTGCCCGCGGCAGCTGCCGGCTGCGCGTGAGCTGCAGCTCGGTCAGCGGTTGCAGCACGCCGCGTAGCGCCAGCATGCCACCGACATAGCGCGGGGCCCACACGCGCGCCGAGCGCCGCGTGATGCCGCGCTCGATTGCGTCCACCGCCTGCGCGAGCGGCGCCGGCCGCACGACGAACTTCGGCAGCAGCTCGGACATGACCTGCGTCGACGGATGAGCGAAGCTCGCCTTCACGAGGTCCGTGTCGATGAAGCCGAAGTAGGCGCAGCCCACCCGGGCGCCGGTCGGCGCGGTCTCCACGCGCAGGCAGTCGGTCAGCGCCTCCACCCCCGCCTTGGATGCCGTATAGGCGCCCATCAGCGGCGAGTGACTCGCCGCGCTCAGCGACGCGATGTTCAGCAGGTAGCCGCGGCGCGCCACGATCTGGTCGAGCACCGCCCGGTTCGTGCGCCACACGCCCATCAGGTTCACCTCCAGCGTGCGCTCGACCTGCTCCATCGGCGCGGTCGCCAGCCGGCCGATGTACGAGATGCCCGCATTGGCGATGGCGACGTCGATCGCGCCGAAGCGCGTCACGGTGCCCGCCACCGCGCGCTGCAAGGCGGCGAAATCGGTCACGTCGGCCTCGAACGCGGCCGCGCGATCGCCCAGCCGCGCCGCCAGCGCCTCGAGCAACTCGGGCTCCAGCCCGACCAGCGCGACGTTGGCGCCCGCCGCGTGCAGCCGCTGCGCGGTCGCCGCCCCGATCCCGCGCGCCGCGCCGGTGATGAACACCGTCCGGCCCGCCACGTCAAAACGCCTGCGCCGAGGCATGCCGATCACGCCACCGCCGCCGAGGCGGTCGCGGGCGCCGGCTCGCTCGCTCCGGCGCCGGTTCGCAGCTCATATGCGCGCGTGTCGAAACGCCGCGTGCGATGGCGGAACTTGAACGTGAAGTCCGGCCAGATCGTCACGTTGCGCCCGTCGGCATCCAGATACCAGCTCGCGCAGCCCGACATCCACACGGTCTTGGGCATCTTCGACTGCAGGCGCTCGTTGTAGCGCGCCTGGACCTCCGGGCGTACGTCGAAGCTCGTGACGCCGCGCTCGTCCATGACCCGTAGCGCGTCCATGATGTACGCCATCTGCGACTCGATCATGTACACCATCGAGTTGTGCCCGAGCGCCGTGTTCGGTCCCGTGAACTTGAAGTAGTTCGGCAGCCCCGCGATCGTCGTTCCAAGGTAGGCCTGGACGCCGCTGCCCGCCGCGCGCTCCAGCAGCGTCCGGCCGTCACGGCCGCGCACGAGCCCCAGCGTCGGCGGGTCGGTGACGTGAAATCCGGTGCCGAAGATGATCGTGTCGACCTCGCGCTCGCTGCCGTCCGCGCTCACGATCGTGTTGCCGCGGATCTCCTGGATCGCGCCGGTGACGAGCTCGACGTTCGGCTTCTGCAGCGCCGGATACCACTCGTTCGAGAGCAGGATGCGCTTGCAGAACACGTCGAACTGGGGAGTGAGCTTGCGCCGTAGCTCCGGATCGCGCACCTGGTTGCGCAGGTGCAGGCGACCGATCTGCATCAGCGGGCGCAGCAGGCGCTGGTCCTTGACGAGACCTGGAACCAAGCTCTCCTTGTTCCAGTACACCGCCGAGCGCACGAACTTCTGCAAGAACGGCGCCTTGCGGTACAGCACCCGCTCCGCGCGCGTCGTCGGGCGGTCGGGGTGGGGCATGATCCAGGGCGCCGTGCGCTGGAAGACGTGCATCGTTCCGACCTGCTTCTGGATGCGCGGCACGAACTGGATCGCCGAGGCACCTGTGCCGATGACCGCGACGCGCTTGCCGGTGAGATCGTGGTCGTGGTCCCACTGCGCGGAGTGGAACATCGTCCCAGGAAAGGTGTGAAGGCCCGGTAGCGCGGGGGTCGACGGATGGCTCAGGCCGCCGGAGCCGTCGACGACCACCTGCGCCGTCCACGATCCGCGCGAGGTCTCGATGCTCCAGTGCTGCGCGTCCTCGTCCCAGGCCGCCGCCTCGAGCTCGTGTCCGAAGCGGATGTGCCGGCCGATCTCGTGCTGCGCGCTGAGCTCACGCAGGTAATCCCAGATCTCCCGCTGGCGAGGGTAGGTCCGCGTCCAGTTCGGGTTCAGGGCGAAGGAGAACGAGTACAGGTGCGACGGGATGTCGCACTGGCAGCCGGGGTAGGTGTTGGCCTCCCAGGTGCCGCCGACGTCCTCGGCGCGCTCGAGGATGACGAAGTCCTCGATCCCGGCCTCCTTGAAGCGGATCGCAAGCCCGAGCCCGGCAAAGCCGGTGCCGATGATCGCGATCTTCACGTGCGGAGTGTGGCCGTTTCGCGCCGCGGGCGAGCCGCCCTGATGGTCGAGCACGCTGGTCAGTCGCATTCGCTGCTCTACCTTCCGCCGGTGTAGGAGGAGATGCTGGCGACGGGTATTCGGGCCGGCCAGGCGTCGTCGGGCTGGGGTTCCCCGCCGCCGCCGGTCTCGGGCTGAGGGGTGGCGGGCGGCGGCGGCGGTGGCTCGCGTCGCTGCCCGGCGGTCCTGCCGACGCGATGAAGCGCCCAGGCGATCGCCGCCAGCAGGAGCAACGTGAACCCGAGGACGACACCGTAGGCGGCGTAGGTCACGGCCGGCTCCGCGATCCTCGCCTCACGCTGAAGCAGCTCCTTGTCGGAGAAGAACGGGCGCGTGAAGCTCGCTGGGGCGCGGATCGCCGGTACCGGGATCGCCTTGTCCTGCGGTGCGTAGATCGGCAGGCCGAGGACCGCGTTGCCCTTGTGCATCCGGATCATCGTCTTCCACTCGCCGTAGACGGGGAGCGGCACGTTGGACTGGAAGACCCCGGGCCTGATCTCGCGCAGCTTGTCGACGATGCGCCCGCCACCCTGCCACGCGGTGGCGGTCAGCCAGTTCGCGCCGTCAGCACCGTCGCGCGGGTTCATCGTGACGGTCGCCGCGACCGTGCGCTGCGCGCCGCCATGCACGTCGCGCAGCTGGACGGACGCGCTGAGGTCGCTCGTGCCCGTCGTGTTCAGCGGGAAGGCCAGCAGGCCGGCGATCACGATCGCCGAGGCCAGCGCGGCCCAGCGCAGCGTCGGGCTGTGGGGGATCGTCTCTGATCCCAGCCGCGCGCCGATCCACGCGCCGACGAGCGATGCGGCGACGGCCATCGCGAAGCCGAGCCCGATCACCTGGCCCAAGATCTGCTCCGGCCAGGGCAGCGGCATCCAGACATGCGACCAGCCCCACTCGACAGCGAGACCGATCGTTCCGATGAGCGCTCCGCAGATGGCGCCGAAGCGCAGCGGGCGCTTGACCGTCACGACCAGCGCCGCCGCCTCGACCAGCGCCGCTTCGACGATGTACAGCGGGAAGTGGGCGACGCTGCGTCCGAGGCCGCCGACCGACACCGACAGCAGGCCGCGCATCGCCAGATAGAAGAGAACGGCGCCGAAGGCTGCGCCCGGGCCGAGCCAGACCCGAGCCGCCACGAGCGCGACCCCGGCCGCGAGCATGATCAGCATGGGGTGGTAGATCAGCTGGAACTGCGGCACGCCGAGGTCGAACTCGAGCTGGAAGGTCGACAGGCCGATCAGCAGGCCGCCGGGCCATGCGATGCCGCGCAGTGCCTTGACCCAGCTCGCCTCGTGGTCGGGTAGGCCGCTGGTCTTCACCGCCCGCCGGACTTCGACTTGGATGACGGCGATGCCGAGCAGCGTCATCGCGGCGCCGACGATCAGCATGAGGTGCGTCGGGCCCCAGAGCGTGACGTCCTGGCCGAATATCCGGTGCCACATGTCGTCGAGCGGGAAGCCGATCAGCGCGAAGCCGCCGGAGGCGCACATGAGGACTCCACCGAGCGGGGCGTTCCACTCGCGACCGATCCCGATCGAGGTCGGGCCGGGACGGTCGGGGCGATCCTCGCGCGGCAGGCAGATCGCGAAGAAGCCCGACGCGAAGATCCCGTACAGGCCGGCGAGGATGAACCAGTGGGCCGGGTTGTTCAGCGGGCCGGGATCGCGGCCGACGTCGACGTGGATCGAGACATCCCAGTACAGCCCGAAGACCGCCGAGATGAGCGACGCGATCGCCAGACCGCAGGGCAGCGACGCCCACGCGGGCTGACCGGATATGCGCTCGGCGAAGCGCTCGAACCAGCCGAGCGTCGGGACGAGCCCGCCGCGATGGCCGAGGCCGCCCATCAGCAGGAAGATGATCGCGAACGCGGCGACGAACGAGGCGGCGCCGATGGCTTCGGTCGGAGCGCCGCCGGCCGGGCTTGCGGCGGCGAGGATGGCTGAGGCGGAAGCGGGGCTCACAAGTCGCCACCGTACTATGTAACGTCAGTTCGTGTCAAATAGGAGCGTGCGCGCTTCGGCTCCGGGTGCCGTGAGGTCCGCTGGAGCTTCCCGCTGGCGCGTCGCCGCTCGCGCTGACCGCGGTCGTGTCGAGTTAAGCGCGGAAATAGGGCACAACTCGACACGACCAGTACGGCTGAGCGGCAACGCGCCATCCGGGGCGGCCAGCGCCTGCGGGCTGCGCGTTGGTTGCCGGTCGCCTGACAACCGGCACGGTTGAGCGGCAACGCGCCATCGGGAGCGCCGCTACCCGCCCGCTGCACGCGGGTTGCCGGTCGCCTTGCCCGGGTCGCTGTCTGCGGGCTTGGTCGTGTCGGCGGCGTCGTCGGCGTCGATCTCCTGCTCAGGGTGCTCGCGCGCATCGATCCCGGTGCCGGGCGGGGCTTCCTCGGGATAGCCCTGGCCGACGTCGCGTTCGCGCGGCTTGTCCTCGTCGTGGCGCGAGTCGGTCACGCCCGGCGGTCTACCCGCTCGCGCGTCAGAACAGACCCAGCGCCGCGCCCGCATCGCGGACGACGTCGAACAGGGGCGTCGGGATCACGCCGAGCACGAGCGTCAGCGCGCCGAAGACGACGGCCACGGCGACGACCTCGCCTTGCGCTCGCAGGCCGGTCGCCTCGTCCGAGCCGCCGGCGAGCAGCGGCTGCTCGCCACCGCCGATCGCCGGCCCCGGGAAGGCGGCGTCCATCGTCGGGGTCATCCAGATCGCCGCGATGACCTTCAGGTAGTACGCCAGCGAGATCATCGAGCCGACGACGATGAAGACTGCGAGCCACGCGTAGTCGCCGGCTACCGCGGCATCGATCAAATAGAACTTGCCGATGAAGCCCGCCGTCGCGGGGAAGCCGGCGAGCGCGAGCATCGCGATCGTCATCGGCCAGGCCAGCAGCGGGCGCGTGGACCCAATTCCATTCAGCGAGGCGATGTCGTCGCCCCACGGCGTCTCGCGCTCGCGCGCGACGATCACGGCGAACGCCGCGAGGTTCATGACGAGATAGACGGCGATGTAGAAGATCGTCGCCTGGAGCCCCAGCCGCGACGCGACGACGACGCCCGCCAGCATGTAGCCGGCCTGCGCGACCGACGAGTACGCGAGCAGGCGCTTCAGCGACGACTGGCCCAGAGCACCGACGTTGCCGACGACGATCGTGATCGCCGCCAGGATGGCGAGCGGCGGCGCCCAGTCGACCGAGGCGTCGATCAGCGCGATATCGAACAGTCGCAGCATGACGCCGAACGCTGCGGCCTTCGTCGCGACGGCCATGAACGCGGTGACGGGGGTGGGGGCGCCTTCGTAGACGTCGGGCGTCCACTGGTGAAACGGCGCGACCGACGCCTTGAACGACAGGCCGACGATCGTCAGCGCGATGCCGGTCAGCAGCAGCGGGTCGGAGACGAGGTCGCCGGAACCCGTCAGCGCCGCCGCGATCGTGCCGAAGTCCGTCGAGCCGGTCGCGCCGTAAAGGAACGCCAGGCCGTAGAGCAGCGTCGCCGAGCCGACCGAGCCGACAACCAGGTATTTCAGTCCGGACTCCAGCGACGACGCCCGACGCATCTCCGTCGCGCACAGCACGTAGAGCGGGATCGAGAGCAGCTCCAAGCCGAGAAAGACCGACACGAGGTTCTGCGCCGCGACGAGCACGATCATCCCGGCGATTGACGTGAGCAGGAGCGCGTGGTACTCGCCGTGCGCTGCCTCGCGCGGCGCGACGTGGCGCCAGGACAGCAGCACGGCCGCGATGCCGGCGACGGAGAAGATGATCGTCAGGATCAGCGTCAGCTCATCCAGGCGCAGGGCACCGGCGATGAGATCCTCGCGCTCGCCCCACTGCCAGACCGAGAACACGATCGCGAGCACGAGGGTCAGGATGCTCAGTGCCGGGACGACCTTCTCGCGCAGCGCGCGCGAGGGCGCGAGCCCGAGCAGGAGCACGACCAGGGCACCGCCGAAGACCGCGACGAGCGGCGAGGCGCCGGCCCAGTCGATCGCCGGCCCGGCGACCTTGGCGGCCGCGACGATCACGGGCCGTGCTCCGCCGAGCCTGGCCCGTACACGGTCCAGCCGGACGCAACGCCGTGGGCGACGGGCACGATGCTCGTCACGGTCGGCTCGCTGCGCTTCAGCGCGAACTGCGGGTACAGCGCGATCGCCAGGATCGCGAGGACGAGCGGCACGAGCACGAGCCCGTCGCGCAGCTCCATCTCACGCGACTCCACGCCCGGCCCGGTGCGGTTGTGCATCGTCGTGATGTACAGCCGCAGCGCGTAGAACGCGGCCAAGACGACGCCCGCCGACGCGACGATCGCGATGACGGTCTGCTCTTGGAAGACGCCGAGCAGGATGTAGAACTCGCCGACGAAGTTCGACGAGCCTGGCATCGCAAGCGTCGCGAACGTGACGACGAGAAACAGTGCCGCGAGGGCCGGCGCGCGCATCGCCAGCCCGCCCATGTCGCGGATGTCCTCCGAGCCGCCCGAGCGCGCCGCTAGCAGCGCCACGATGAAGAACGCGGGCGCCACGACGAGGCCGTGGTTGAACGCCTGCAGGATCGCCCCCTGCGCGCCCTGAGCGTTCAACGCGAAGATCCCCAGCGTGATGAAGCCAAGCTGGGCGACCGACGAGTAGCCGAGGATCAGCCGCGTCTCCGTCGTCGTGAACGCCATCGCCGACCCGTAGAGGATCGAGGCCAGCGCGATCAGCAGCAGCAGCGGCTGGTACTGCGCCACGGCGTCGGGGAACAGCGGCAGGCAGACGCGCAAGAAGCCGTACGCGGCGACCTTGCTGAGCACGCCGGAGAACACCGCCAGCACCGGCAGCGGCATCGCCCGGTAGCCGTCGGGCATCCAGCCGTGCAGCGGGAAGGCCGGCATCTTCACGAGGAACGCGGCCGCGAAGAACAGGAAGATCCATTGCTGCGAGGACTCGCCGAGCGTCCGCTGCGCGAGGTCGGAGAACGCGAACGACAGGCTGCCGTGGCCTTGCGCCGCAAGCACCCCGGTGGCGATCGCGGCGGTCAGCATGAGCAGCGAGCCGACGAGCGTGTAGATGACGAGCTTCATCGTCGCCTGCACGCGGCCGGCGCCACCCCAGATGCCGGTCAAGAAGAAGAACGGCACGAGCATGAGGTCGAAGAACACGACGAACAGGGCGAGATCCTGAGCGAGCAGCGCACCCAGCACCGAGGTCTGCGCCAGCGCGAGGTGGAAGTAGAACAGCCGCGGCTTCTCCCAGTCGTTGAAGTTCGCCCACAGCGTGCAGCTGAACCACAGCAGCGCGGTGAGCAGCACGAGGAACAGGTTCAGCCCGTCGACGCCGAGCTTGTAGGAGATCCCCAGCTCGCCGATCCATGTCTCGTCGGTGACGTGCTGCAGGCCCGCCATCGAGCTGTCGAAGTCGACGAGGTAGGTGATCGCGTAGGCGAGCACGAGCAGCGTCCCCACCAGTGCCAGCCGGCCCGCGAGCTTCGGCGGCGCGAGCAGCCCGAGGATGCCGAACGCCAGCGGCAGCCACAGCATGATCGACAGGTGCAACGTCACGAGGCCAGCAGAAAGTAGAAGGCGAGCACGACCATCCCGACGACGATCAGCAGCGCGTAATAGCGCAGGAAGCCCGTCTGCGCGGCGCGTACCGCCGACGAGCCGGCGCGCACCACCCCGGTGCTGCCGCCGACGAGCACCCCGTTGACGAAGATCCGCTCGAACGTCTGCTGGGCCCACGCGCCGAACCACAGGGCCGGCCGTACGACGAGCATCGTGATGAGCTCGTCGAAGTACCACTTGTTCAAGAACAGCTTGTACAGCGGGGCGAAGCGCTCGCGCGCGCGCACCGCGATCACGGGGTTCTTCACCCAGATGTAGTAGGCCGCGCCGATGCCCGCGAACGCCACGAGCGCGCCGAGCACCAGCCCGAAGGTGATCAGGCCGCCGCTGGGCTCGCGCGCGTAGAGGGTGGAGTCCTCGAACGTCGGCTCGAGGAAGTGGTCGACGACGTGGGTGACCTGTGGGATCTGCAGGAAGCCGCCGACGATCGCCAGGACCGCGAGCGTCCCCATCGCGATCCTCATCGTCGGCTCGCGTTCGGCGATGTGGTGCTCGGGACCCGGAAAGCCGACGTCCGTGTCCTCGACCTCGCCGGTCGCCGGGTTGGTGTGTACCTCGGCGTGGTGCAGGTGGCCCTCCTCGAGCTCGCGCGCCTCCGGCACGGGCTCACCCCAGAAGGCGCGGAAGATCATCCGGAACGTGTACAGGCCGGTGAGGAACGCGCCGACGTAGCCGGCCACGTAGAGAATCCAGAACCAGCCGCCGCGGTCCCCGATCAGCAGCAGGATCTCGTCCTTGGAGAAGAAGCCCGAGAACGGAGGGACGCCCGCGAGCGCCAGGCCGCCGATCGCCATGCAGCCGTACGTGAACGGCAGCGCGCGCCTGAAACCGCCCATCCTGTCGAGATCCTGGTTGCCGGCCATCGCGGCGATCAGCGAGCCGGCGGCCATG
>Ga0307502_10000172_pt1 | contig 17472 bp, 14 predicted proteins | sample 16_S_MG_FD_201364 | JGI IMG/M metagenome (GOLD analysis project Ga0307502, IMG submission 201364) | Soil microbial communities from Populus trichocarpa stands in riparian zone in the Pacific Northwest, United States - 16_S | ecosystem: Environmental > Terrestrial > Soil > Riparian zone > Trees... | reverse complement strand
CCCAGTTGCTGGCGTTCATCGAGCGCTACAACCCGACCGCCCAACCGTTCGCGTGGACCTACGACGGCAAGCCCCTCAAGGCATGAAACGCAATTACCGGACAACGTACTAGTGCTCGCGTAAGCGTCGGGCGACGCAATACAGTGGAGACGACGACATCCGTGCCGCGTTGCCGCGTCGCGAGGACGTACACCAAGCCGTCAGGTGCTCGACGATCACACCGACGTAGCTATCAGCTCCGCTGCGGCGGGGCGCAGAGTGCCCCTTCTCGACGAAGGGAGCAGTCTGTCCCGCTGCACATCCGCCGCCGCTCCAGCTACCCCACTCGAACCATCGGCCCGACCTCACCGCGGTACCGCACCCGGTATGAGCCCGGCACCCTCACCCTTGCGTTGTAGGCCCCGCCCACGCCGGTCCGCGCCTCGAACAGCTCGACCCAGCGCTTCCCCACGAGCCGCTCGACGCGCACCCAGCCGTCCGCGAGGCTCGGCGCCACGCGCCCGCTGATCGTGCCGGCGACCTGAGAGAACGAGGCCGCCCGCGCCAGCCGGGGAACCGCGCCGCCGGCGGAGGTGCCCGTGTTCACCGGCGCCGACGGCTTGCTGCCGTCGCCGCGCGCGCCGGTCGCCGTGATCACGGTGAACTGCGCCCACGTGGCGTACAGGCCGAGCTTGCGGCGCAGCTGCGGGCCGCTGACCATCTCACGTCCCGCCGTACCGACGATCTGCGCCCGCACGACACGCGGCGACTTGCCGCGGCGCAGAACCTTGATCTGGCGCAGCGAGCCGTCGACGAGATCGCCCAGGCGCCGCTCGGCCTCACCCAGGCTCATCCGCACGACCCAGCGGTGGCGCGGCGACTCACCATCGAACGGGTCGTCGACCGACACGAGGTACGGCGCAGGCCGCGCGCCGAGGAACGAGTTCTCGACGTCCTCGGTGCGCCCGCCCGAGGTCGAGAAGTAGTACGTCACGATCGGCTTGCCGTCGAAGATGACGATCTCGCCGTTCGTCGCCGCGACGGCGGCGTTCGTCGTCGGCTGCTCGGCCGCGATCCCCTTGTAGACCTGGGAGCGCGTGTCGGCGTACTGGTCGAAGCCATCGCCCTCCTTGCTTGTCGCGATCGCGTACGTGCGCGCCGCGACGGCCTGTGTGCGCAGCGCCTCGTTGGGCCAGCTGGCCGGCATCTCGCCGGGGACGACGCCCAGCAGATAGTCCTCGAGATCGAGGGCATTGATCGCCGACAGCCCTCCGATCGCCGCGGCGTTGAGCTGGAGGTTGCCGCGGTAGCGTCCGTCCGTGACGCCGTTCGCCGCGCGGCCACGCAACACGAAGCCCGACGGCCCGCCGGTGATCGTCAGCGGCGACTGGTATGTGCCCATGTCACGTCCGGACGGTGAGCGCAGCGTCACGGCGCCGCCGAGCCCGCGAACGGCGCTGTAGGAGAGCGCCGGATCGAGCGATTGGCGGCCCGCGACTGCGGACGCACCGCTGAAGACGATCTGCGCGGAGCTGCTCAGCAGCACGCGCACCTGGCTCGGGCCGGCAAGCTTTCCGAGCTGCGTCCCGGTGTAGTAGTGGCTGAGGATGAAGCCGTGATCCTTGCCCTGCTTGGCGAGGCCGAGGGCGCCGTACTGGCTCATGCCGACGCCGTGACCAAATCCCGCGCCGCGCACGACGAGGCGCGACGCGCCGTGTGCCGGGGCGGCCAGAGCGATGGCGAGCAGCGCGGCGAACAGGTTTGTTCGCGCCAGATATCTCATCCTGCTTTGCGGACACGCCGCCCGCGCCGGAGTTGCGCCACGCGCGCTGATGGGTACGTCGCTCACGTGCTTGCGCAGCCTACGGGCCTATTCCGACGCCTGTGACAGCTCGCCGCGCGTCCGACGTCTTCGTCGAGTGCCTCGAGGCTGAGGGTGTCCGGTACGTCTTCGGCATCCCGGGCGAGGAGACGCTCGACCTCAACCACTCGCTGCACCACTCGTCGATCACCTTCGTGCCGGTGCGCCACGAGCAGGGTGGCGCGTACATGGCAGACATGGTCGGGCGCCTCACCGGCTCGGCCGGCGTCTGCCTCGGCACGCTCGGTCCCGGCGCGCTGAACCTCGTCACCGCTGTGGCGGATGCGTACCTCGACCGCGCGCCGCTCGTCGCCCTGACCGGCCAGCGGGCGCTCGAGTGGATGCACAAGGAGTCCCACCAGGTCGTGGACCTCGTCGAGGTGCTGCGACCGATCACGAAGTGGAACGCCCGCGTGACAAGCCCGGAGATCATCCCCGAGGTCGTTCGCAAGGCGTTCAAGGTCGCCGAGAACGAGAAGCCGGGGGCGACCCACCTCGAGCTGCCCGAGGACGTCATGGCCCAGCCGCTGGACGCGGTGCCACTGCCGCGCCGCCGGCACGTCCATCCCGAGCCGAGCTCGCGCGAGCTTATGCTCGCGGCGGAGTGCATCTGCACGGCGCGCAGCCCCGTCGTGCTCGCGGGCAACGGCGTCCTGCGTGCACGCGCTGCGCCCGCGTTGCGCGAGTTCGCCCGCGCGACCGGGATTCCGGTCGCCGAGACGTTCATGGGCAAGGGGGCGCTGGACTACGCCGACCCGCGCGCGCTCGGGACCGTCGGCCTGCACGAGCGCGACTACGCGATGGCGGGGTTCGAGCAGGCCGACGTCGTGATCACCGTCGGCTACGACCTCGTCGAACACGCGCCCGAGCACTGGAATCCGCGGCGCGACAAGAAGATCGTCGTCATCGACACCGCGCCGGCGGAGATCGACGCCTACTTCACGCCCGAGGTCGAGCTCGTCGGCGACCTGAACCACGTGCTCATGCGGCTCGCCGAGGAGTGCCACGAGCCCCTGTCGGCGCGCCCAGCGGCGGTGTCGTCGCAGCTGCGCGACGTCGTCCTCGGGAGGTTGGAAGCCGCAGCGGATGACGAGCACTTCCCGATGCAACCGCCGCGCGCGCTGTGGGAGCTGCGCCACGCGCTTGGCCGCAGCGATGTGCTCGTGTCGGACGTCGGTCTGCACAAGCTCTGGATCGGGCGCATGTTCCCGGCCCACGAGCCCGACACCGTGCTGATCGCCAACGGGCTGGCGGGGATGGGCTTCGCGCTGCCAAGCGCGATCGCGGTGAAGCTCGTCCATCCGCAGCGTCGTGTGGTCGCCGTCAGCGGCGACGGCGGCTTCCTGATGAACGCCCAGGAGCTCGAGACCGCCACGCGGCTGGGGACCGCAGTGGTCAACGTCATCTGGGAGGACGGCGGCTTCGGCTCGATCGCGTGGAAGCAGCGCCAGCGCTTCGGCGAGGCATTCGGCACGTCGTTTGCGAACCCCGACTTCGTGCGCCTGGCGGAGTCCTTCGGGATGCCGGCCTGGCGCTGCGCCTCAGCCGACGATTTCCGGCGCCACCTGCGCCATGCGCTTGACCTCGACGTGCCGTCGCTGATCGTGCTGCCGATCGACTACTCGATCGACGTTGCGATCAGCGAGCAGCTTGGGGAGACGACCGCGTCTGCGCCCGGATGAGCGCGGGTAAGGTCAGGCCATGCCCGTCACCACCCTCGCACCCGCCGAAGCCGCCGCTGTCGACGCCGTCCCGCGCGAGCTGCTGATCGGCGGCGAGTGGCGAGCTGCGTCAGGCGCAGCCACCTTCCCGGTCGAGGACCCGGCGACCGGCGAGACGATCGCCGAGGTCGCCGACGCCACCGTGCAGGACGCGCTCGCGGCGCTCGGCGCCGCGCATGACGCCTTCAGCGCGGGCGACTGGCCGGGCACGCCGCCGCGCGAGCGCGGCGACATCCTGCGCCGCGCCTACGAAGCGATCATGCAGCGCGCCGACGAGCTCGCCCTGCTGATGACGCTCGAGATGGGCAAGCCCGTGGCCGAATCCAAGGCCGAGGTCACATACGCCGCGAACTTCCTGCGCTGGTACTCCGAGGAGGCGGTGCGCATCGACGGCCGCTTCACGCGCCACGAGGAAGCCGCGGGCGGCCGCCTGCTGACGATGAAGCAGCCGGTCGGCCCGTGCGTGTTCATCACGCCCTGGAACTTCCCCCTGGCAATGGGGACCCGCAAGATCGGCCCGGCGATCGCAGCGGGCTGCACGATGGTCGTCAAGCCCGCGAAGCTGACACCGCTGTCGATGCTCGCGCTCGCCGACATCCTCCAGCAGGCGGGGCTTCCGGCAGGCGTTTTGAACGTGATCACCGCAAGATCCTCAAGCTCGGTCATGGAGCCGGTCATCAAGGATGCCCGCACCCGCAAGCTGTCGTTCACGGGATCGACCGAGGTGGGCCGCACGCTGATGGCCCAGGCCTCCGATCAGATCCTGCGTGTCTCGATGGAGCTTGGCGGCAACGCGCCGTTCCTGGTCTTCGACGACGCCAACCTCGACGATGCTCTGGACGGCGCGATGATCGCCAAGATGCGCAACATCGGGGAGGCCTGCACCGCCGCCAACCGCTTCCACGTCGCCGAGTCGGTGGCCTCCGAGTTCGCGTCCGGGTTGGCTGAGCGCATGAGCGCGCTGAAGATCGGCCGCGGTACCGAAGACGGCGTCGAGGTCGGTCCGCTGATCGACGAGGACCAGCTGGAGAAGGTTGCCGAGCTCGTCGACGACGCGGTGTCCAAGGGTGCCCGGGCGCTGTGCGGTGGCGAGCGTCTGGAGGGGCCGGGCCACTTCTACAAGCCGACGGTGCTCGTCGACGTCCCCGACGACGCTCGCCTGTTGAAGGAGGAGATCTTCGGCCCCGTCGCCCCGATCAAGGCGTTCGCCGGCGAGGAGGAGGCAATCGCCGCGGCCAACGACACCGAGTTCGGCCTTGTCGCCTACCTCTACACCGCCGAGCTGAACCGCGCGCTGCGCGTCGCCGAGCGCCTCGAGACCGGCATGGTCGGCCTCAACCAGGGGATCGTCTCCAATGCCGGCGCTCCGTTCGGCGGGATCAAGCACTCCGGGTTCGGGCGCGAAGGCGGGCCGGAGGGCATCGAGGAGTACCTGGAGATCAAGTACGTCGCGATGAAGATGGGCTGAGCAGCGGCTACGCGACCGCGCTGACGTACTCCTCGGGCAGCTCGACGACGACGTCGAAGAACTCGTCGTCGCCGACCGCTTCGCGCAGCGTGACGAACACCGCGCGGATGTGGTCCTGCGCCTGCTCGTCGGTCACGCCTTCGCGGTCGACGACGCGTTCGATGAACTCCATCAGCGTCATCTGCTCGGCCTTGCCCAGTGTGCGATGGTCGCCGCGCTTGAGCGGGGAGTGAAGCTCGGGTGGCAGGCGCCTGAGCAGATCCTCGACCTCGCCGTGGGCGATCCGCTCGCCGAGCGTCTCCAGCACGGCATCGACCGCGCGCTTGGCCGACTCCTCGTCGCGCAGCGCCCCGCGTTCGACCACGCGGTGGATGAAGCGCCCGTACGCCGCCACCTCGTCGCTGCGCCCGGGCGGCAGGAACGTCTCGTAGTCGGGCGGCAGATCGGCGACGATCTCGGTCAGGGCGTCGAAGCCGACCGCCTGCGCCAGTGCGGCGAAGACCGCCCTGATGTCGCGCTCGGCCGACGGAGGATCGACTCCGGCGCGATCGCCGACACGGCGCACGAACTCGTCGGCGCCATAGGGCTCGTACGCCGCCGCGGTGACGATCCAGGGCTCGAGCTCGTTGGGCAGCTTGTGCGCGAGGTCGCGCCGCACGCGCTCTTCGAGCTGCTCGGCAAGGGTTTCGAGCGTCGCGCGGGTGGCGCGCTTGGCCTCTTGCTGGCGGATCCCTGCGGCGCGCGCGACGATCCTGATGAAGCGGTCGTAGTCCATGTCCTCTGGCGGTAGGCCGCACGGGCGCCGTCAGCAACCGCGGGCCGTTGACAGCGAGTCTCCGTGGCCTATCCCGGTGATCGACACAAACCCCGGAGATTGGGTGGAACATTCATGAGCGCCTCGCCCCAGACCATAGGAATCCCGCTTGAGTGGATCGACTTCGACGAGACGCCGATCCTCTTCGCCAACCACTTCCTCGTGCAGCACCAGATCGAGGAGTTCGTCGTCTCGATGGGCCAGGTCGTGGGACCGCCCCCGGTCGGGCCGCCCGAGGATCTGCGGCTTCCGGCTCACCCGGTCGAAGATCCCCGCCACGTCCCGATCCTGACGCTCGCCCGCGTCGGGCTCACCCGGCACCGGCTGACGGAACTCATCGAGCTGCTCCAGAACGCGCTGGAGGAGCACGACCGCCACAAGTAGCGCGCTTGCGCTGCACCGAGCAGCTACGCGCCCGCGTCGGCGACCGGCGCAGCCACCGACGGCGTCTCGTCCCCGGCGCTGAGCGGGCTGGCCGGCGAGCGCTTCGCCATCGCGACCTCCTGCGGCGTCACGTTCAGCGGGTGATGGCATGCCGCGAGGTGCCCGCCCGCGTACTCCATCAGCGGCGGCTGCACCGACCTGCACACGTCGGTGGCGTACTCACAGCGCGGATGAAACACGCAACCGGAAGGCGGGTTCATCGGGTTCGGCGGCTCGCCCGGCAGCACGACGCGCTCGCGCTCGCGGTTCTCCTTCGGGTCCGGGATCGGGATCGCGCCCAGCAGCGCTTCGGCGTAGGGATGGATCGGCTTTGAGTACAGCTCCTCCGCCGGCGATAGCTCCATGATCTTGCCGAGGTACATGACCGCGATCCGGTCAGACACATGGCGTACCACGCTCAGGTCGTGGGCGACGAACAGGTAGGTGAGGCCCAACGCCTCCTGTAGGTCTTCGAGCAGGTTGACGATCTGCGCTTGGATCGAGACGTCCAGTGCGGACACCGGCTCGTCGAGGATGATCAGCCGCGGCTCCAGCGCGAGCGCGCGCGCCACACCGATCCGCTGGCGCTGACCACCGGAGAACTCATGCGGAAAGCGATTGATGTGCTCGGGCGACAGCCCGACTCGCTCCAGCAGCTCGGCCACGCGCTCCTCACGCGCATCGCGCTTGGTGCCGTGTAGCGCGAGCGGCATCCCGATGATCTGCCCCACCCGCTTGCGCGGGTTCAAGGACGCATACGGATCCTGGAAGACCATCTGCATCTGGCGGCGCATCGGCGCCAACGCCCTCCCCTTGGCATGGGTGACGTCCGTGCCGCGGAAGCGAATCGTCCCGCCGGTCGGCTCGAGCAGCCGCAGCAGCGTCCGTGACAGCGTCGTCTTGCCGCAGCCCGACTCGCCGACGAGCCCGACGGTCTCACCCTCGACCATGGAGAACGTCACGTCGTCGACCGCATGTACCTTCGCCACCTGGCGGTCGATTACGGTCCCGCCCCGCACCGGGAAATGCATCGTGAGGTGCTCGACCTCCAGTAGCGAGCTCATGAGCCCGCGCCCCCCTTCGTCAACTCGACCTCGTGCTTGCCCCGCAGCCCGATGACGCCCGGCTCGATCTCGCGCAGCTCGCGTTTGCGATCGCACGACAGCCAGCAGCGATCGAGATGGGCGGCAGCTCCGGGCACTCGCGCCACCAGCGGCGGCGTCTTCGCGCACTGATCGAACTCGTGCGGGCAGCGTGGGCGCAGGTGACAGCCCTGCGGGCGGTCCGCGAGCGACGGCGGTAGTCCCGGGATCGTCGGCAGGCGCTTGGGCCGCGGGCGGTCCAGGCGTGGAATCGAGCCCAGCAGGCCCCAGGTGTAGGGGTGCTGCGGGTCATAGAAGATCTCGTCGAGCGCTCCCTGCTCGACGATCCGTCCCGCGTACATGACCGCGATCCGGTCCGCGATGTCCGTCACCACCCCGAGGTCGTGCGTCACGAGGATGACCGAGGCGCCCATCTGCGCGACGAGCTCGCGAAAGCGTTCGAGGATCTGCGCCTGGATCGTCACGTCCAGCGCCGTCGTCGGCTCGTCGGCGATCAGGACGCTCGGGTCACACGACAGCGCCAGGGCGATCATCACGCGCTGGCGCATGCCGCCGGACATCTCAAACGGATAGGCATCCACGCGCTTGCGCGCGTTCGGGATCCCGACCCGCTCGAGCAGCTCGATCGCTCGCTCGCGGGCCTGCGCGTCGGTGACCTTCTCGTGCGCCTGGATCTGCTCGGCGATCTGCCTGCCGACGCGCTGCACGGGGTTGAGCGACGACGCTGAGTCCTGGAAGACCATCGCGATCTCCGCGCCGCGGATCTGCTGAAGCTCCGCGTCCGACGCGCCGAGCAGCTCGGTGTCGCCGTAGTACGCGGCACCGGCGAAGCGGGCGTTGGCCGAGCGCGTCAGCCCGAGCAGCGTCATCGCCGTCACCGATTTGCCGCAGCCCGATTCGCCGACGACCGCGAGCACCTCCCCGGCCGCAAGCTCGAACGTAACTCCGTCGACGGCCCGCACGAGCCCCTCGTCGGTCGCGAAGGACACCTCGAGGTCGCTCACGCGCAGGATCGGCTCGGCGCTGCTCATGTCAACCGGATCCTCGGGTCCAGTGTTGCGTACACGATGTCCACCACGGTGTTGACGACGACGACGAAGAACGCGCCGAACATGACGATCGCGAGCACCGGTGGCACATCGAGCTGCGCGACCGACTCGGCGGCATACTGGCCGACACCCTGCAGGTCGAACACCGTCTCGGTGAGCAGCGCGCCCCCGCCGACCACGGCGCCGAAGTCCAGTCCCCACAGCGTCACGATCGGAATCAGGGAGTTGCGCAGCACGTGGCGCAGCAGCACCTGGCGCTCCGACAGGCCCTTCGCGCGAGCGGTGCGCACGTAGTCGTCGTTGATCGTGTCCAGGACGTTGGAGCGCAGGATGCGCGAGTAGACGCCGATGAACAGCAGCGACAGCGCCGTCCAGGGCATGATGAGGTGGTACGCCCACTGCAGCGGATCTTCGGTCAACGGCACGTAGCCGCCGTTGGGGAAGATGTTCCACTTGAAGCCGAGGTAGTAGCTCATGAGCGCACCGATCCAGAAGACCGGCATCGATATGCCGATCAGCGCAAGCGCCGTGAGGAACCGGTCGGCGAACCTGCCCGCCCGCACCGCGGTGTAGAGCCCTAAGGCGACCGCGAACGCCATCCACATGATCGCCGCGCCGATCGCGAGCGAGAACGTGCGCGGGGCGTCCTGGAGGATCTCCTTGTCGACCTCGATCTGGCTGACGTAGGAGATGAGATCGCCGGTGAAGACCTTCTCCATCGTCTTGACGTACTGCACGTAGACCGGCTTGTCGAAGCCCCACTGACGGCGGATCGCCTCGATCTGGCCCTTCGTCGGGTTGCGGCCGGCGAGCCGCTGAGCCGGATCGCTGTTGGGGATGACGTTGAAGATGCAGAACGTCGCGATCGAGATCGCGAACAGGACCAAGATCATGCCGAGGATGCGCCGGATGACGAAGCGCTTCATGAACGTCTCACGCGCACCTTCGCGCGCGGGTCGAAGGCATCGCGTACGCCGTCGCCGAAGACGTTCAGCCCGAGCAAGCTCAGCACGAGCATGACCCCGGGCACGATCGCGAGGTGCGGCCCGGTGATGATCCGCTCCACGCCGTCGGCGATCATCGTGCCCCAGGACGGGTTGGGCGGCCGCACCCCGGCGCCGAGGAACGACAGCGCCGCTTCGAACCCGATCGCGCTGGCGACCATCAGCGGGAAGAAGACGACGAGCGTCGACGACAGGTTGGGAAGGATCTCGGAGAACATGATTCGCAGCGATCCCGCGCCCTGCGCGCGCGCGGCCTCGACGAACTCCTTCTCACGCAGGGCGAGCACCTGCCCCCGCAGCGGGCGCGCCGTGTACGGCACGGTGACGATTGCGATGATGATGCTCGGGATCAGCTTGGAGTCGCCGTCGAGCTCCAGCGGCCCGATCTTCAGGCCGCCGAGCGCGAGCGCCGTGCCCAGGGCGATGCCGAGCAGCACGGGCGGAAAGGACCAGATGAGGTTCAGGATTTGCGTGATGACCGCGTCCACCCGACCGCGGTAGAAGCCCGCGAGCGTCCCGGCCACGATCGACAGCAGGGTCGACATCAGCGCGGCGCCGATGCCGATCGTCAGCGAGGTCCGCCCGCCGTAGAGCAGCCGCACCGCGATGTCGCGGCCGTTGCCGTCGGCACCGAGAAAGAAGCGGCCCGAGTAGGTCGGGCCGATCGGAACGCCGCTGGGCGCAACGACGTCCTTCTTGACGCCGTCGATCGTGATCTGGTCGGTCAGGTGGTTCTTGAACGGATCGGTGTGCGCGATCTGACTCGCGTAGATCGGCGCCGCCAGGCACATGGCGACGATGACGAGGAACAGCGCGCCGAACGCGAGCGCCACCCTGTTACGGCGCAGCCGCCGCAGCGCGATCCGCCACGGCGCCAGGCCGGCGACCCGCGTGCGGCCCCCCTCGGCGACGATCGCCTCCGGGACCGCCGACGCCAGCTCAGATGCGGGCTCGATCGCCACCTGTTCCTCGCTTGGAGGACAGTGAGCAGCGCGGCGGCCGCGACAGCGCCCAGGCGCGCTCGCGACCGCCGTCACTGACCGCTACTTCAGGCAGAACAACGACCAGTCGTTCTTGTAGACGACGTGGACTCCCGCGCAGTCGAAGTTCATCCGATCCGAGAAGAACGACGTCGTCAGCTCGTTGCCGTAGACCGCCACGTTCGCGTCCTCGACGACCGTCCGGTCAAGCGCTGCCCACTGGTCGGCAACCGTCGCCGGATCGGCTTCCGGGCCGAGCTTCTTCAGTGCCTCGTCGAGCTTCGGGTTGCTCTTGAACTGGAAGTTGAACGTCGGCGTCGACGCCAGCGCCTTTGCACTCAGGTTCGGCTCGAAGAAGTCGGCCGGGTGGGGGAAGTCCTGATACCAGTCGGTGAACCCGATCTGGGCCCCGGTCTTCTTCGTCCCGATGATCCCGAAGTAGACCTGCTGCTCGATGACCTTCGTCTTGGCCTTGAATCCGATCTGGTTGAGCGTGTCGCGCAGGTACTCGACGATCGCCGGTCGCGGGTCCTTGGTGTTGCCCCATACGGTGACGTTCATACCCTTGTAGCCGGACTTGTCGACGAGTTCGCGGGCCTTGGCGAGGTTAGGCGGCCCGGCCGGATCGCCGTACGGACACGGATCGATCTTCTTGTAGCCGATGCGCGCGTACGACGGTGGCAGGAAGTTGCAGCTCGGCTCCAGCCGGCCGCCGAAGATCCTTTGCAGCGCCCGGCTGTCGATCGCGTAGTTCACCGCCTGGCGAACCTCTTTCTTGTCAAATGGCTTCGTCGTCTCGTTCATGAAGAACCAGTACGTGTTCGGCGGGTTGGGATCCATTCGGAAACGGTTGGGGTACTTGGTCTTGACCTCGGGCAGGAGATCGCCCGTGGGATCCTCGGTCATGAAGTCGAGCTTTCCGTCGATCACGTCCTGGGTCATCTTCGTCACCGTTTCCTTGACGACGGTGATCGTGTCGATGTTGCCTTTGGCGATGCCCGGGATGTTGAAGCCGGGCGTCTTGTTTAGGACGAACTCGCGCGTCGGGTTCTTGATGTCGATCGTGTACGGGCCGACGCCGGGCGGCGTGGACCTCTTGAACGGCGACTTCGCGGCCGGCGTCGGCGCTCCGCTCACCAGCGCGATCGCGTACAGGAACGAGCCGTTGGGCTCGGTCAGCTCGACCTTGATCTCACCGGTCGCGTCGTCGGAGGTGATGCCGGAGATATCGGCGTCCGCCTTCTTGGCCTTCTGGTATTCGGTGACACCCTTGATCACCGACGAGAAGGACGAGAACGGACCACCGAGGAACTGCAGCCGCTTGATCGTGTGCTCGAAGTCCGAGGCCTTGACGGGCGAGCCATCTGAGTACTTCAGATTCGGGCGCAGCTTGAACGTGTAGGTCTTGCGATCCGCCGAGATCGTCGGCAGCGCTTCGGCCAAGCCCGGAATGAGCTCGGACCCTCCCGGTCCCTCGACGTGCTTGTAGGTGACCAACCCGGTGTAGACGAGTTGCAACGCCTGGTTGCCCTGATTGGTCTGCAGGAGCACGGGGTCGTAGGAGTCTGGAAGGACGCTCCCGATCCTGATCGAGCCGCCCTTCTTGGCCTTGCCACCGCCGCTGCCGGCACTGCCGCTGCTGCTGCTGCTCTTGTTGTTGCTTCCGCAGGCGGAAACACCGATGGCGCCGACCGCCATCAGCGTGGCGATAGCGAGCGCACTGGCCTGCTTTTTCATGAGGAACATCCCTCCTCTTGTGGCACGCGCAAACGTGCTTGTCATGGCGCCCGGCGCCTACTCAGAACAACACCTACGGAAACTGCGAACGTGCATAGTCGGAGGCTACAGATACGTCCACGTTCATTCGGCAGTAGGAGGCGTCAATACCGCAGGGAGCCCGTCGATCGATCGGGCGTTCTTCTCCGCGACGTAGTCGTCGAGCGCGGCCTGACCGCCGACGCGCAGCTTCTTGCGCGCCCACGCCGAGCTGTGCGGGCGCTGCCCCTCGTGGCTCAGCAGCGGGACGCCGTAGCCGCAGGAGTCCGCGATCCTCGAGATTTCGACGCTGACGATCGAGCGCCACGCCGCGGGTACCGCGGGATCGTCGAACTCGGCGGCCGCCATGACAACGGGGTAGTCGTCGTGGTGGGGCAGCAGCACCTCGCCGCGCCCATGCAGGCGAACGATCCGTGGCGGCCCCTCGAAGGCGCACAACATCACGACGATCCGTCCGTTCTCGCGCACGTGGGCGATGGTCTCGGCGCCGCTGCCGATGATGTCCAGGTATGCGACCGTCGTCGGCCCGAGCACACGCAGCGATCCGATCGGACCTTTCGGCGAGATGTTGACGTGCCCGTCGCCGGCGAGTGGAGCGCTGCCAACGAAGAACATCGACTGGCGCGCGATCCACGTCGACAGGCGGGCGTCGATCGTGTCGTACTGGCGGCCCATGATCAGTGCAAAACGCGCGTGACCAACGTGCGCTTGCACCCTGCACGCTACTCTGCCGTCGCCGTGTTCCGCACGGCGAGGGGATTATCCGCGCCGGCAGCCTTGCCCTGCGCGCGACCTGACGAGCCGCAGGAGTTGCTACAGACACGATGAACAGGGCGCAGTGAGCAGGCGGCTGATGCCGGAGACGCTCCGTGGCTTGGGCGCGCTCGTGCTCGTGCTGGGGGGCGTGCTGGTCGCGGTCTCGTCCGCCGCGCCTGACAGCGTCCCCGATGCCGTCGTCCTTGGCAGCCACGGCGGCGCGCCGGCGATCTACGAAGGCCCCGGCGATCGCGCCCAGCTCGACGGCAACTGGCGCTATCGAAGCGACCGCGACGACGTCGGTCTCGACCAGGGCTTTCAGACCGGCGACTTCAAGGGCAAGCTCGTCCATATCCCGTTCGTCCCCAACGCGACCAGCATCAGCGGCAGCAGCGGCCTCGCGGCCTTCCGCGGAACGGTCGGCTGGTATCGCACCCACATCGACGTGCCGAGCGACGGGTTCTACACGATTCGCTTCGAATCGGTTAATCACATGGCGACGGTCTTCATCGACGGGGAGCAGGCGGGGGCGCACAAGGGCGAGTACCTGCCGTTCGAGGTGCGCTCCTTTTTGAAGGCCGGGCAGACCCACTCGCTTGTCGTACGCGTCGACTGGCGCGGGCCGGCGGCGATGAAGCGCGACGGCTGGCACCGCCTGTGGTTCAACTTCGGCGGCATCAACCGCGGTGTGAGCATCCGCCGGATCGGCCAGAGTGAGATCCTGCATCCCTATCTGCGCACGCGCCTGCAACCGGACGGGCGCGCGCTCGTCGAGATGCGCGTACACGTACGCAACCACGGCGAGCCGCGCCAGCTCGGCGCGAAGGGGACCTTGACGCACGGCGACCGGAAGGTCGAGCTCGACTTCACGCCCGAGCCGATCTCCAAGGGTGGTACCGAGGTGCTCGTCGGCTCGGCGGTCGTCGAGAACCCGGAGCTGTGGTCCCCCGAGAAACCGGATTTGTGGGAGCTCGAGCTGCAAGTTCCGGGCGAGGCGACCTACCGCGCCCGCGTCGGCCTGCGCGAGATCAAGGCGCAGGGCAACCAGCTGCTGCTCAACGGACGACCCGTCCGCATGCGCGGCGCGTCGATCCACGAGGACGTCCTGGGTCGTGGCGATGCCCTGCTGCCCGCCGATCAGGACCTCCTCGTCGATCAGCTCAAGGCGATCGACGCGAACGCCACCCGCTCCCAGCACCCGCTGGATGTGGGCCTGCTGGAGCGCCTCGACGCGGCTGGGGTCATGATCTGGCAGGGCGTCGGTCCGACCGATGCCCCGGGCGCCTGGACCTCGCGCGGCACGCAACGCGTGCGGGTGGCCAAGGAGCGCGTGCGCACGACCTTCCGCCAGGACTCGCTGCACCCGTCGGTCATCGCCTGGAACCTCGCCAACGAGGTCGCGGGCAACGGGCATCCAGAAGGACAGATCCCGTATGTCGACTCGATGGCCGCCGAGCTGCAGCGGGTCGATCCGGGCCGCCCTGTGGCGCTGGACATCTGGGGCGCGCACCCGCCGCGCCAGACGTCTGAGATCTACAAGAACATCGACATGATCGGCTGGACGAACTACATCGGCTGGTACGAGTCCACGAATGCGAGCGCCGAGCAGATCCGCAGCGAGATCCGCACCCGCTTGAGCGCGATTCGCAAGGTCTTCCCAGGAAAGGTGATCGTGGTCACGGAGTTCGGCGCGGAGGCCAACGGCCGCAACGTCACCACCTTGCCAGGCGGCTACGCCTTCCAGTCGCACCTGCTCGATCTGCACCTCTCGACCTACGCGAGCATCCCCAATCTCGCCGGTGCGCTGGTCTGGAACCTGCGTGACTTCGCTGTCGCGCCGTCGTTCTACGGCGGCTCGATCATCAGGCAGGTGCCGAACATCAAGCTCGTGCGCGGGGTCAACCAGAAGGGCCTGTTCGACCTGCAGTCCAAGGCCAAGCCGGCGGTGCGTGTCGTCAGCGGGCGCTTCGCCGCGCAGGCCGCGGCCGACAGCCCCTAGCGCACCCCGCTAGCGTTGTAGCTTGAGTGATGAAACGAGCGGAGGACGTCTGAGATGAGCGTGGCCGAGCAGCAGCTGTGGGGCGGCGAGACGTCCAAGGCCGTCGAGAACTTCCCGGTCTCCGGTGAACGCGTCCCGGTCAGCGTCATCCGCTGGCTCGCCGCCATCAAGGGAGCAGCAGCGCGCGTCAATGCCGACCTGGACAAGCTCGATCCCGAGCTCGCCGAGCGCATCGCCGCGGGCGCCGACGCGATCGCAGCCGGGCAGCACGACGATCAGTTCCCGATCGATGTCTTTCAGACCGGGTCGGGCACGTCGACGAACATGAACGCCAACGAAGTCATCGCGAACCTCGCCGGCGAGGGTGCTCACCCCAACGACCACGTCAACATGGGCCAGTCGTCCAACGACGTGTTCCCCAGCGCCGTGCACCTCGCCGCGCTCGACGAGGCGACAAACCGCCTGCTGCCGGCGCTCGAGCGCCTGGAGGCGGCGTTCGCCGCGAAGGCCGGCGAGTACGAAGACATCGTCAAAAGCGGCCGTACGCACCTGATGGACGCCGTTCCGGTCACGCTCGGCCAGGAGTTCGCCGGCTACGCCGCGCAGGTTCGGCTCGGCGCGCGTCGCGTGCGCAACGCGTTGCCGCAAGTCGCCCAGATCCCGCTCGGGGGCACCGCCGTCGGCAACGGGCTGAACACGCACCCGCAGTTCGCCGAGCGCATCCGCGCGCGGTTGTCGCAGTCCAGCGGCCTGGAGATCTCGGCACCCGAGGATCCGTTCGAGGCGCAGGCCAACCGCGACGCCCTGGTCGAGCTGTCGGGGGCGCTGAAGGTCATCGCCGTCTCGCTGACGAAGATCGCTCAGGATCTCGCGATGATGGGCTCCGGTCCGCGCGCGGGCATCGGCGAGCTCCTCCTGCCCGAGCTGCAGAAGGGCTCGTCGATCATGCCGGGGAAGGTCAACCCGGTCATCCCCGAGGTCGTCATGCAGGTCGGCGCCCAGGTCATCGGCAACGACGTCGCGATCACGATCGGCGGACTGCAGGGGAACTTCGAGCTCAACGTCCGCATCCCACTCATCGCGCGCAACCTGCTCGGCTCGATCCACCTGCTGACGACGACGAGCACGCTCTTCGCGGAGAAGTGCGTCGAGGGCATCGAGGCCAACGCCGAAGGCTGCCAGCGCTCCGCGGAATCCACGCTCGCCGCCGCGACCGCGCTGAATCCCTACATCGGCTACGACAAGGGCGCCGCGATCGTCAAGGAGGCCGCGACCTCGGGCCGGATGCTGCGCGACGTCGCGCTCGAGCACGGGGTCGACGAGGCGACCTACAGCGAGGCGATGGACCTGCGCAAGATGGCGCGCGGCTCGGCCGCGTAGAGGCCGCCGCGGCGTGCAGCACCGCAGCGCCACTACGCTTGCACGGTGCCAGCCCGCGGACTGAAGTCGCTTGCCGAGCTCGTCGCGATCGTCGCGGCCGCGCTGTTCTTCGCGCTCGCGATCCAGGCCTTCGCGGTCAAGCCGTACGTCATCCCGTCGCGCTCGATGGCGCCGACGCTGCGGGTGGGCCAGCGCGTGATCGTCGATCGCATCTCCCACCACCTCGGTTCCGATCCGAAGATCGGCGACATCACGGTCTTCAGGCCGCCGGCGGGCGCCGACGACGATCGCTGCGGGATCGCGGGCGAGGGACCCGACTACTACGGCGCCGCGAGCCACCGCTCGTGCTCGCGCCCGACCGGCCAGCAGTCCGATCAGACGTTCGTCAAGCGCGTCGTCGGCCTGCCGGGCGACACGATCGCCGTCCGCGACGGCCACGTGATCCGCAACGGGCGCCTGACCCGCGAGCCATTCACGGCGGCGTGCGGCGCATCGACCGAGTGCAACCTCGATCCGATTACGGTGCCGGGCGGCGAATACTTCCTGATGGGCGACAACCGCGGCGCGTCCAACGACAGCCGCTACTGGGGGCCGGTCCCGCGCGACTGGATCATCGGCAAGGCGGTCGTCACCTACTGGCCGCCGGACCGGATCGGAGCGCCGTAGGCACCTACGCCGCCTATCCGCAGAACGCCGTCAGCTCGCGCGCCACGCCGACCGGATCGTCGTAGGCGATCAGAAAGCCGGTGGCCGGAAGCACGCGCAGCTGTGCGTCCGGCAGCAGGTCGAGCGCCTCCTCGGCACCGGCGAGCGGGTGGTAGCGGTCGCGGTCGGCCCACAGCAGCAGCACCCGGCCATCAAGGCGTGGATAGGCCTCGAGCAGATCCGTCTGGGCGCCCTTGGGCCAGCGCCGCACCCAGCGCGACCACGATCGGATGAGGTTCGTGTTACCGGCGACATCGGCGGTCGCGTGGCGCAGCAGGTCGCGCGCCGCGGGGTTGCCGCGCGCCGTGAGCTTCATCCCGTGCTCGGGCCGGTAGGCCAGCCGGACCAGCCGCGACGCCGCTCGATCGAGCCCGGGCAGTGACGCGGCGGGTGCGAGCGCCCGCAGCGGCGCCGGCAGCCGCGAACGCTCGGGCGGGCGGTGCAGCCGGTTGGG
>Ga0307502_10000171_pt1 | contig 17478 bp, 17 predicted proteins | sample 16_S_MG_FD_201364 | JGI IMG/M metagenome (GOLD analysis project Ga0307502, IMG submission 201364) | Soil microbial communities from Populus trichocarpa stands in riparian zone in the Pacific Northwest, United States - 16_S | ecosystem: Environmental > Terrestrial > Soil > Riparian zone > Trees... | reverse complement strand
CGCTGCAGGCGTTCCTCGCCGCATTCAACGCCCACGACGTGGACGAGGTGATGTCGTTCTTCACCGAGGACTGCGTCTTCGACATGCCGCGCGGACCGGCGCCGGGAGGGCGCCGGCTGCTCGGCCGCCAGCAGGTGCGGGAAGGGATCCAGTCGAGGTTCGACGGGATCCCGGACATCCACTACGGCGACGACCGCCACTGGACCTGCGGTGACCGCGGGGTATCGGAGTGGACGATCCGCGGCACCCAGCGGACGGGGGAGCACATCGAGGTGCGCGGCTGCGACCTGTTCGAGTTCATCGACGGCAAGATCAGCCGCAAGGACTCCTTCTGGAAGATCATCGACTGAGACGGCTGCGCTTCTCATGCCAGGCGGCAGGGCCAAGCAGAACCCCTCCAGTGCGACGTGCGTCAAGATCGCGCTGTGACGACAGGGTCTCGACGGGCAGCCTCAGCAGAATCCCGTCGACCCCGAGGTCCCGTCCGCCGATCGATCCGCGCCCGCCCGGCCGACGTCATCGACGTCTTCGTGTACGTGGTCGTCCTCAACCTCGCCATCGAGTACACCCCATCGGTCATCAGCGAGAGCTTCACCCTCTCGCTGCTGACTGCGGCGCTCCTCAAGATCGCCCTGGAGGTGGTGGTCCTGCTGAAGACCGCGATCCTCAGCTGGCTCCGCGCCGCCGACACGCGGCGTGCCAAGCTCGCAGCTGCGGCGTCGCTGTGGGTGGTCGCGGCCGGCAGCAAGCTCGTCGTGCTCGAACTGGTCGACCTAGTCTTCGGCGATGCTGTGAACCTCGGCGGCTTCATAGCGGTGACGTTGCTCGTCCTCGCCCTCCTCGCGTCACGGGCCGCAGTACGGCGCCTCCTCTATGACACCGCGACTACGGCCTGACAGCAACGAACTGCTTGTTCCAACCCGCCCGGCGTCTGATTCGCGCCGGATCGTCGTGCGTGACTTCCAACCGATGCCGCCGCCTGAGGTCCAGTCGTTGCGATCCGGCCCGCGTCAGTCATCTCGCACAACTGGATCGATCTCGCCGCTGAACACCGGTACCGCCCAGCCCGTGAGGTCGACGTGGAGGTCCTCCCCCACCTCGACCTCGAGCTCGCCGCCGTCGAGCTTGACGGTCACCGGCGAGTCGCCGCCGCGCAGGACGTGGGCGATGGCCGCGCCGCAGGCGCCGGTGCCGCTGGAGGCCGTCTCGCCGACGCCGCGCTCGAAGATCCGCGCGCGGATCGTGGCGCCGTCAAGGGCGGTGAACCACGAGACGTTGGTGCGCTGCGGGAACTGCGGGTCGGTCTCGATCGGCGGCCCGAGCGCGGCGAGGTCGAGGGCCTCGAGCGTGGCCGGATCGGCGACGTGGATCGCCGTCTGCGGGTTGCCGATGATCAGGTGCTGGAAGCGAAAGCCGTGGACCTCCCCCTCGTGGCGCAGGGAGGCGCGGCCCATGTCCACGCGACAGGTCGTGTCGGAGAGGATCGTCGGGCGGATCTCCCCCGCGGCGGTCTGGATGGAGAACTGGCGGGCGTCGGTCCAGCCGGCGCGGCGCAGGTAGAGGATCGCCTGGCGCGCGCCGTTGCCGCTCAGCTCGGCCTCCGAGCCGTCGGGGTTGAAGATCCGCAGGCGCGCGACGAAGCCGGGCTCGTCGGGCGGCGCGAGGACGAGCACGCCGTCGGCGCCGATGCCGGTGTGGCGGTCGCACAGGGCACCGACCAACGCGGGGCTCGGCTCGCGGCCGTCCAGCTCTGCAGCCTCGACGATGACGTAGTCGTTGGCCAGCGCCTGCCACTTCTCGAAGCGCATCGCGGTCAGCCCAGCGCGGGCAGCCCGTCGATGCTCACCGCGTTCTTCTCCGCCACGTAGTCGTCGAGCGCGCCGCGGCCGCCCTTGGCCAGCTTGGTCTGCGCCCAGGCGCGCATCTGCGGGCGCTCGCCCTCGTAGGCCATGAGCGGGACGCCGAACCCGCACGAGTCGGCGATCCGCTGCACCTCCACGCGGATCACCGTGCGGTGCTGCTCGGGCAGAGCCGTCGCCTCGGGGAACTCGACGGCGCCGGCCTCGAGCACCTCGCCGCGGCCGTGGAGGCGCACGATGCGCGGGGGCCCCTCGAAGGCGCAGAGCATGACGACGATCCGCCCGTTGTCCTGCAGGTGCGCGACCGTCTCGGCGCCGCTGCCGACGAGGTCGAGGTAGGCGACGGTGCGCTCGTCGAGCACGCGCAGCGTCTCGATCGGGCCCTTGGGCGAGAGGTTGACGTGGCCGCCGTCGCCGCTGGGCGCCGTGGCGACGAAGAACATGCGCTGGCGGGCGATCCACGCGGCGAGCCGCGCGTCGATCGCGTCGAAGGTCTTGGCCATGGCCTCCGGAGGCTACCGGCGCACGGACGGCATGCTCAGCCGTATCCGCGCCAGCGCGACGCTGCCCGCGGAGCGCACCGGCCCGTAGACGCTCGAGCCGCCGACGATCTGCAGCGTGTAGCGCGCGCCCGGGTCGATCGCGGCGGCGACGCCCTCGAGCGAGCGCGAGACGGTGTGCGGCAGACCGTCGAGCGTCACCGCGATCGGCGTGACCTGGTTGCCGAGCACGAGGTGGCGCTGCTCGTCGACGATCTGGGCGAAGACGTATCCGCGCGGGTCGGTCGCGGTGCCCCGGTAGTCGAGCTCGAGCTTCGGCTCGCCCACCGCGTCGACGTGCTGCGTCGGCGCGGGGATCGCGACGTTGACGGCGTTGGGCGAGGGCGTGGCGGCGACGGCGAGGCCCGACGACGCCGTGTCGGCCGGGCTGAAGGTCAGCGTGCCCGAGCCCTGGGCGGTCAGCGCCGGTCCGGGCGCCATCGGCCAGGTGGGCGCGCTGCGCCACTGGCCGTCGTCGGCCAGCCACTCGAAGCCCGGATCGGCGTCGGCGCCATGGTCGTCCATCAGCCAGCGCCGCAGCCAGGCCACGACGCGCGTCTCCACGCGGCTGTTGTCGCCCTGGGTCAGGCACACGCCGTGCCCGCCGCAGAACCACAGCATGTGGACGGGCGCGCCGCCGGCCTTCAGCAGCTCGAAGTTGCGGATCGCCTCGCTCGGCGTGAACAGCGTGTCCGCGGTGCCCTGCACGAGCAGCGTCGGGATGCGGATGCGCGAGACGAGCTCGTCGCCGGGGCCGCGGCTCTCGAACCACGCCCGGTTCTCGGCGGACAGGTGGCCGGTGGCCAGGCCCTCCTGGAGCGCCGAAGTGATGTGCGGATCGAGGCTGCCGGTCTGGACGCCCGCCGGGCTGATCACCCCGAGCGCGGTCGCGGTCGGGATGCCCAGGCCCGCCAGCGCGGCGGACCAGCCGCCCTTGACGAGGTCGTCGCGGTAGAGCGCGGTCAGCAGCGAGTGCCAGGCGATGTCCGGCGCGATCGCGTCGAGGCGACGATCGATGGCGGCGGCGACGAGCTCGATCCCGCCCGCGTATGACGCGCCCGTCATGCCCGCGCGCGGATCGCCGGCGCCGTCGAGCTGCTGCTCGGGCTGCGTGGCCAGCCAGTCCAGTAGCGCCGAGACGTCGCGGCCCTCGAAGTCCTGGGAGTCGACCTCGACGTCGCCGCCGGACTCGCCGAAGCCGCGCGAGTCCCAGGTCAGCACGTTGAATCCGGCGCGCCTCAGCGGCCCGAGGCCGACCTGCCCGACCGGCGCCAGCGTGGCGCTGTTCTGATCCTTGTCGCGCGTCGCGCCCCAGCCGTGGGTCTCGAGGATGGTCGGCGCCCTCTGGCCGGGCGCAAGGCCCTCAGCCGGGAAGAAGCTCGCGCTGATCGGCGTGCCGTCGAAGGACGTCACGATCGCGTCGCGGGCCGATGCAGCGGGCGCGCCGACGAGCGCAGCCACCGCGACGGCCCCTGCCAGGAGTAGACGAACGCGAGCGTTCATTGGCAGCAGGATGGCAGACCTCGGCGCACGATGCGCCGGTTCTCTTCATTTCGCGCTGGGCAGCAGCTCCTGGGCGATCTCCTCCGGCTCCCGGCCGGTCACGTCGATCACCTCGACGCCCGCGAGCTTGCGCATCCAGGTCAGCTGGCGGCGCGCGAAGTTGCGCGTGCGGCGCTTCATCGCCTCGACGTCGCCGGCCAGCAGCTCGTCGAAGCCCAACGCCTTGCGTGCGGTCTCCGACGCCCCGGCTGCGTGGGCGGCGCGCACCTCCCGCGCCGCGCCCGCGGCCACCATGGCGTCGACGCGGGCGTCGATACGCGCGTAGAGCGCTTCGCGATCCATGACCAGGCCGACGAGGCGCGTGGGATGACGCGTGTCGGACGTCCACAGCTGATTGGGTCCCGACGGGGGCTCGAGCTCCCCCAGCTCGTCGAGCTCGAGCATGCGCACGATCCGGCTGCGGTCCTGCGGGTCGACGCTGTCGGCCGTCCAGGGAGCGCGCCGTACGAGCTCGGCGTGCAGCGCCTGCGGCCCGCGCCGCGCGAGCTCGGCCTGCCAGCGGGAGCGCACCTCGTCAGGGGCGGCCGGGCGCAGCTCGAGCTGCGCGAGCGCCGCGCGCAGGTACAGGCCGGTCCCGCCGACGACGATCGGACGCGCGTCCTGGGCGAGCAGGCCGTCGATCTCCGCATGGGCCAGCTCGGCGTACTCGCCGACCGAGAAGCGCGCGTCGACGGGGAGGATCGAGACCAGCCGATGATCCAGGCGCGCGCGCTCGCTCGCCGACGGGACGCCGGTGAGGGTCTCGAGGCCCTGGTAGACCTGCAGCGCGTCGGCCGACACGGCGACCGGTCGCTCGCCGCGGGCGCGCAGGCGCTCGGCAACGGCGAAGGCCACCGCGGTCTTGCCCACGCCGGTCGGCCCGAAGATCGCCAGCACGGAAGGCGCGGAAGCGGCCACGGGCAGGAGTATCGTCAGGCTCGTGAGCGTGCGCATCGGCTGCGGGCTGTCGACCGGCCCCGACCCGCGCCTCGCGGCGATCGAGGCGGGACAGGAGGCGCACGCGGCGCTCCGGGGCGTTCGCGCCGACGTCGTCTGCGTCTTCGCCTCCGGGGCGCACCTGGCGGCGCCCGAGGCGACCCTGGAGGGCGTCCACGAGGCGCTCGCGCCGCCCGTGCTCGTGGGTTGCGGCGCCGGCGGCGTCGTCGGCGACGGGCGCGAGATCGAGCGCGGCACCGCCGTCGCGGTGTGGGCCGCGGCGCTCGGCGAGGGCCGTGCCGAGGCCTTCCACCTCGACGTCACCCAGGGCCCCGACGCGGTCGCGGTCGGCGGGCTGCCCGAGCTCGACGACGCGACGGGCGTCGTCCTGCTCCCCGACCCCTACTCCTTCCCGACCGACCTCGTGCTCGGCGAGCTGGCGCGCCGCGCTGCGGGCGTCCCCGTCCTCGGCGGCATCGCCAGCGCGCGCACCCACGACGGCAACGCCGCCCTCTTCCTCGGCGACGAGCTGTGCGGCGAGGGTGCGGTCGGCCTCGCCTTCGCGGGCGTCGAGGTGATGCCGTGCGTCTCGCAGGGCGCGGCCCCCGTCGGCCCCGAGCTGACCGTCACCGCGGCCGACGGCCACGTCATCCGCGAGCTCGCCGGGCGCCCGGCGCTCGAGACGCTGCGCGAGGCGATCGAGGGCCTCGACCCCCACCAGCAGGCCCTCGTGGCCAGCGGACTGCTGCTCGGGATCGTGATCGGCGGCGGCAAGCCCGAGTACGAGCAGGGCGACTTCCTCGTGCGCGGCGTGATCGGCGCCGACCCCGAAGCGGGCACGCTGACCGTCGGGGCGCGGGTGCAGGAGGGCACCGTGGTGCGCCTGCACGCGCGCGACGCCGTGTCGGCCGACCGCGACCTGCGCCAGGCCCTCTGCCTGCGGCGCGAGGCCCTGGGCGGCGGCATGCCCGCCGGGGCGCTCGTCTTCACGTGCAACGGGCGCGGCGAGGCGATGTTCGGCACGCCCGACCACGATGCGGCCACTCTCGTCGAGGAGCTCGCGGGCGCGCCCGCGGCGGGGTTCTTCGCCGCCGGCGAGATCGGCCCGGTGGGCGGCGACCCCTTCCTGCACGGCTTCACCGCCACTGTGGCAGTCTTCCCGCCGTGAACCTCGCCGGGCGGACCGTCCTGCTCACCGGCGCGACGGGAGGCCTCGGCCACGCCATCGCGTGGCGCCTGCGCGCCGCCGGTGCCGAGCTCGTGCTCACCGGCCGGCGCACCGAGGTCCTCGAGTCCCTCGCGGCCGAGACGGGAGCGCGCTCGCTGGCGGTGGACATGACCGATGCCGAGGCCGTGCAGCGCCTGGCGAAGGAATGCGCCGACGTCGACGTACTCGTGTCCAACGCCGGCCTGCCGGCAACCGGCCAGGTCACGTCGTTCACCGTCGAGCAGCTCGATCGCGCGCTCGCGGTCAACCTGCGTGCGCCGATGGTGCTCGCACGCGAGCTCGCCGAGCACATGGTCGCGCGCCGCAGCGGCCACCTCGTCTTCATGTCCTCGCTGGCCGGCAAGGTCGGCGCGCCGCGCAGCTCGGTCTACAGCGCGACGAAGTTCGGCCTGCGCGGGTTCGCCCAGAGCCTGCGCCAGGACCTGCACTCGAGCGGCGTCGGCGTCAGCGCGATCTTCCCGGGCTTCGTCCGCGACGCGGGGATGTTCCACGACACGGGGACAAAGCTCCCGCCCGGCCTCGGCACGGTGGCCCCCGACGCCGTCGCCGAGGCCGTCGTGCGCGCGATCGAGCGCAACCGCGGCGAGATCGACGTCGCTCCGGTGAACCTGCGGGCCGGGGCGATGGTGGCCGGCCTGGCGCCCGACCTCGCCGCTTCGGTCAGCCGCAGGCTCGGCGGGACGCGGATCGCCGAGCAGCACGTCGCCATGCAGAAGACCAAGCGCTAGACGGCTGTCAGCGGAGCTCCTGGATGCGGATGAGGTTGCCCGCGGGATCGCGGACGGCGCAGTCGCGAACGCCGTACGGCTGCTCGGTCGGCTCCTGGACGACCTCGGCGCCGCTGGCCTGCAGCGGCTCGAAGGTGCTGTCGAGGTCGGCGGTGGCCAGGACGATGACCGCGTAGCTGCCCTTGGCCATCATCTCGACGATGGTGCGGCGCTCGTCCTCGGTGACGCCGGGATCCGCGGCCGGCGGATGCAGGACGATGGACGTGCCGGGCTGGTCGGCGGGGCCGACCGTGATCCACCGCATGCCGTTGTATCCGACGTCGTTGCGGACCTCGAAGCCGAGGGTGTCGCGGTAGAAGGCCAGGGCAGCGTCCGGGTCGTTGTGCGGGAGGAAGCTCGCGTGAATGGTGATGTCCATGGCGGTCAGGCTAGCTGCGGCTCAGGGGCGGCGCTTCTCGATTCCTGATCGCTCGTCTCACGCTGTCCGCGAGGCCTCGGTCAGGTGCCGACGTAGGCCGCGAGGTGCTCGCCGGTGAGGGTGGAGCGAGCGGCGACGAGGTCGGCGGGGGTGCCCTCGAAGACGATCCGGCCGCCGTCCTGGCCGGCGCCGGGGCCGAGGTCGATGATCCAGTCGGCGTGCGCCATGACCGCCTGGTCGTGCTCGATGACGATGACCGACTTGCCCGAGTCGACGAGCCGGTCGAGCAGGCCGAGCAGGTGCTCTACGTCGGCCAGGTGCAGGCCGCTGGTGGGCTCGTCGAGGACGTAGACCCCGGGTGGGTGGGATGGCGTTCCCATGTGGGTGGCCAGCTTGAGCCGCTGGCGCTCGCCGCCGGACAGCGTGGTGAGCGGCTGGCCGATGGTGAGGTAACCCAGGCCGACGTCGGCGAGCCGCTCGAGGATCTTGTGCGCGGCCGGCACGTTCGCCTCGCCGGCACCGAAGAACCCCTCGGCCTCGCACACCGACATCGCGAGCACCTCGCTGATGTCCTTGCCGCCGAACGTGTACTCGAGCACCGACGCGTCGAAGCGCTTCCCGCCGCACTCCTCGCAGGGCGTGGCGACGCCGGCCATGATCCCCAGCTCCATGTAGATGACGCCGGCGCCGTTGCAGTTGGGGCAGGCGCCGTCGGAGTTGGCGCTGAAGAGCGCCGGCTTGACGCCGTTGGCCTTGGCGAAGGCCTTGCGGATCGGATCGAGCAGTCCGCTGTACGTCGCCGGGTTGCTCCGTCGCGAGCCGCGGATCGCGCCCTGGTCGACCAGGACCACCCCGTCCCGGCCGGCCACCGAGCCGTTGATCAGCGAGCTCTTCCCCGAGCCGGCCACGCCGGTCACCACGACCAGGGCCCCGAGCGGGATGTCGACGTCGACGTCCTGCAGGTTGTTGGTGCTGGCGCCGAGCACGTCCAGCGCGCCCGACGGCTCGCGCACCGACTCCTTCAACGACGCGCGGTCGCCGAGGTGGCGCCCGGTGATCGTGTCGGTGGCCCGCAACTCCTCGACGCTGCCCTCAAAGACCACGTCGCCACCGGCGGAGCCGGCGCCGGGGCCGAGGTCGACGACGTGATCGCCGATCGCGATCGTCTCCGGGTCGTGCTCCACGACGAGCACCGTGTTGCCCTTGTCGCGCAGCGCCAGCAGCAGCTCGTTCATCCGCTGGATGTCATGCGGGTGCAGGCCGACGGTCGGCTCGTCGAAGACGTAGGTCACGTCGGTGAGCGATGAGCCGAGGTGGCGGATCATCTTGGTGCGCTGGGCCTCGCCGCCCGACAGCGTGCCCGACGGCCGGTTGAGCGAGAGGTAGCCCAGCCCGATCTCCACGAACGAGTCGAGGGTGTCCCGCAACGCCTCGAGCAGCGGTGCCACCGACGGCTCGTCGAGGCCGCGCACCCATTCGGCGAGGTCGGAGATCTGCATCGCGGAGACGTCGGCGATGCTGACACCGTCGATCTTCGACGATCGCGCCGCCTCGCTGAGACGGGTGCCGTCGCAGTCGGGGCAGGTGGTGAACACCACCGCCTTCTCCACGAAGGCGCGGATGTGCGGCTGCATCGCGTCGACGTCCTTGGACAGCATCGACCTCTGGATCGAGGGGATCAGACCCGCGTAGGTCAGGTTGATCCCCTCGACCTTGATCTTGGTCGGCTCCTTGTAGAGCAGGTCGTGCAGCTCGCGCTTGTTGAACTTCTTGATCGGCTTGTCCGGATCGAAGAAGCCGCAGCCGCGGAAGATCCGCCCGTACCAGCCTTCCATGCTGTAGCCGGGGATCGTGAGCGCGCCCTCGCTGAGCGACTTGCTGTCGTCGTAGAGCGCGGACAAATCGAAGTCGCTGACCGAGCCGCGGCCCTCGCAGCGCGGGCACATGCCGCCGGTGCGGCTGAAGCTCGCGCTCTTCGTGATGGTCTTGTCGCCGCGCTCGACCGTGATGCCGCCGCTCCCGTGGGCGGAGGCGACGTTGAAGGAGTACGCGCCGGGCGAGCCGATGTGCGGCTGCCCGAGCCGGCTGAAGAGGATCCGCAGCATCGCGTCGGCATCGGTCGCGGTGCCGACCGTCGAGCGCGGGTTGGACCCCATCCGCTCCTGGTCGACGCTGATCGCGGTCGTCAGGCCGTCGAGCACGTCGACCTCGGGCCGCGCCAGCGTCGGCATGAAGCCCTGCACGAAGGCGCTGTAGGTCTCGTTGATCAGCCGCTGCGACTCCGCGGCGATCGTGCCGAACACCAGCGAGCTCTTGCCCGAGCCGGAGACGCCGGTGAACACCGTCAGCCGGCGCTTCGGTATCTCGACGCTGACGTCCTTGAGGTTGTTCACGCGCGCGCCCTGCACGCGGATCAGGTCGTGGCTGTCGGCATCGTGCAGCGCAGGCGACTGCGTGTCCGTCCTCGTGGCCATGCTCATCGTGTCAGCGGGTCCTGGAGCAGCCCGAGGACGTTGCCGTCGGGGTCGGTGACGGTGGCCACCAGGCGCCCGCCACCGACGTCGTGCGCGGGCTCCTTCACAGTGGCACCCGCGGCGGTCACCTCGGCCAGCTTGGCCTCGATGTCCGGCACCTGCCAGTAGGCCACCGGTGAGGTCATGCCCTGCGGTCCACCGCCCGGCACGAGCCCGATGTGCTGGCCCGCGGCCTCGAAGCCGACGTAGTAGTCAGCGTCGGCCTGCGGCGGTACACCGAGCAGGGCGGCGTACACCTTCTTGGCCGCCGCCAGGTCGGAAACCGGATGCAGCACGGTCTTGATCCCCTGGGTGGAGGAGTCGGTCATGGTCACTCCTGAAGTCGTGGGTCATATCGACCCGTGGGTCCGGCCGAGCTTAAAGACGAACGGGAAGCCCGGAAATCGACGCGTCGGGCTGGTCGGCGGGACCGACCGTGATCCAGCGCGTGTTCATGACGCTCAGGCTAGCCGCGGCTCGGGGGCCGGCGCTTCTCGATTCCTGATCGGTTTGGTCACCTGTTTCGCCACGCACGACGGCATCCCCGCCGTCGCGCCCGCCGCCTCGCGCCGGTAGGCGCTGGGCGGCATACCGACCAGTTCGGTGAAGCGAGTGCTGAAGGTGCCCAGCGACGAGCAGCCGACCGCGAAGCAGACCTCGGTGACGTTGAGGTCGCCACGACGCAGCAGCGCCATCGCGCGCTCGATGCGCCGTGTCATGACGTAGCCGTACGGCGACTCGCCGTAGGCGAGCCGGAACTGGCGGCTGAGGTGCCCGGCCGACATGTACGCGTCGCGGGCGAGCGCCTCGACGTCCAGCGGCTGCGCGTACTCCCGGTCGATCCGGTCGCGGACGCGGCGCAGCCGCGCGAGGTCGCTCAGGCGCTGCGCCTCGTCGGGTCTGCTGGTCACCCGCGAGATCGTGCCACGTCGCGCCGGAGGGTGCCTATCGCCAGTCGTCGATACGGACGATCGAGTCGCGCAGCGAGCCGGCGAGCATCTTGTAGGTGCCGCCCGTCTCGCCGCCGACCACGACGACGTTGATGTCCTGTGGTCGGAACATCTGCACGGCCTCGTCCGGCTCGGCCTTCAGATGGGTGGCGTAGGGCTCCTGGCCCAGCACGGCCCACGGACGCACCAGCGTCTGCATCCACTGGTTGTCCCAGTACTCGCGCGCGGGCAGCAGCGAGTTCTCCGCGAGCCAGTCGACGAGCTTCTCGCGCGTGTCGAAGCCGAAGTCCACGAGCTTGTTGGCGGCGATCGGGTCGAGCGCGACGATGGGCCCGATGAACGGGTCGCATGCGCGCAGCGCGCCGCGGAAGCGCTCCTGCCAGGTGTCGTCGCGGATCGTGCCGAACTGCGTGTACCAGCCGCCGAGGAACAGGCTCACGGTGCTGTCGGTCGGCTCGAAGCCGTGCTGGACGTGGAACGGCGTCCACGGGCTGCGCTCCTCGTTCTCGGCAAAGGCCGCGCTGTAGGCGTAGGAGTTGCCCTGCGAGCCCATGTAGGTCTCGCCCGGGACCGAGCCGCCCTGCAGGTTCTGCGAGGCCATGCTGTAGGCGCGGCCGATCGTCGCGTTGGCGTGGTTGTAGGGGCCGAAGGCGCCGGTCCCCGAGTTCATGGCGATCTCGTTGCGGATCGGCCCGTTGACCATGGCGATGGTGGCGAAGGACGTCGTCGAGCTCGAGCGCGCAGTCATCCCGCTGGCCATCGCGGCCAGGATCACCGGCAGGTACTCGGGGCGGGCGCCCGCCATCACCGCGTTGACGGCGACCTTCTCGACCGTGAACTCCCAGAACTCGCGGAAGGCGGTGGGCCGCATGCGCCCCACGACCTCGTCGCGCGCGTGGCTCGTGCCCGCGAGCATCGCCTCCACGCGCTCCTCGGTGGGCAACACCACCGGCAGGAAGTCCGTCCAGCGCTCCTCGACGAACAGGCGCTGCAGGGTCTCCTCGGTGTCGGGCTCCAGCAGCGCCGGGGCCGAGCGGTCGAAGGACAGGCCGGCGAGGTCCTCGTCGTCGAGCGGGTTGGTCAGCCCCTCGATGACGCGCTGCATGAACGGGCCGCCGTTGACGGCGTCCTCGCCGTCGACGTACGCGCGCAATTCGGCCTCGGAGCGCCCGACGACGGGCTGCGGCACGAAGGCCTGGCGCGTGGTGGGCATCCCGTTGGCGCGCGCCACCGAGCGCGCGAGGCGCGCGAACACGTGGGTGTGCACGGCGACCGTCGGGACCCCGTAGTTGCTCTCCAGAGACGTCGCGAGCCCGACGACCGTCGGGCTACAGGTGCTTCAAAGACCCACCGCCAGGACGGCGGCATCCCCGTCGGCCTGGATCGCGGCGCACATCTCGGGGTCGTCGACCCAGCTCTCGCGCGGCGCGATGCGCTTGATGTTCACGCCGGGCATGTGCTCGGCGAACCATGCGTGCAGCTGGTCGACGAAGGCCTCGGAGTTGTCGAACAGGCAGTCGACGAGGTAGAGGGTGCGGTCCTCGAGGCTCTGCAGCCGCGGCGCGAGCGGCTTGCCGGTGACCTGCGGCGGATATCCGCGCGGGTCGTGGACGGTGAGCTTCTCAGCCATGTGAGCCTCCGTTGCCTCGCGCGGCCGCGGCCGCCGGTGTGGATTGCTGCTCGCCCCGTGCCGCCGCGTCGAGGTAGCGATGCGCCGCCTTGGCCGCCGCCGCGCCCTCGCCGGCCGAGATGGCGGCCTGCCCGAGCGAGCCGCGGCGCACGATCCCCGCCGCGAAGACGCCCGCGAGCCGGGTCTGCAGCGCCGCGTCGGTCGGCACCCGCCCGTCGTCGTCGAGGTCGAGCTGGTCACCCAGGTACTCGCTGTTGGGCGCGAGCCCGACGTAGACGAACACGCCCCCGAGCTCGAGCTCCTGCGTGTCGCCCGACGCCACGTCGCGCACGCGCACCCCGCTGACGGCGTCGTCGCCGAGGATCTCCTCCACGACCGCGCCGTAGCGCACGTCGATCTTCGGGTGCGCGAGGGCGGGCTCGCGGTAGGCCGCCTGCGCCGAAAGCGCGTCGCCCCGATGCAGGACGATGACCTCGCCCACGGCCTCGGCGAGGGTGAGCGCCTCCTGCAGCGCCGAGTCGCCGCCGCCCACGACCCCGACGGTGCGGTCGCGCATGAGCGGCGCGTCGCAGCTCGCGCAGTGGCTGACGCCGGCGCCGCGCAGGCGCTCCTCGCCCTCGACGCCGAGCGTCCTCAGGCGCGCGCCGGTGGCAAGGATCACGGCCCGCGCCCGGACGTCGCCGTCGCTCGTCGCCAGCCGCCACGCCTCGCCCTCGGGCTCGAGGCCCTCGAGCTCGGCCATGCGGACCTCGGCGCCGTCGTCGGCTGCCTGCTCCTGGAGCATCGGGCACAGCTCGTAGCCGGCGACGCCCTCGGGAAAGCCGGGAACCCCGTCGATCCGCTCGATGCTCAGCAGCAGCCCGCCGGGCGCGCGACCGCCGAGCACCAGCGTCGAGTGGCCCATGCGCGCCGCGTGCACCGCGGCCGTGAGGGCGCCGATGCCGCCGCCGGCGATCGCCAGGTCGAAGTCGTCAGCCACTTCGGTGACGAGGATAACCGCTCCACATAGCGCACATGCGTGCGCTGGTCGCACACGAACACGCCAAATGTCGCACATCGGCCGCCGAACGGCCGCTGCGCTCAAGCCCGAACCATCGCGAGCCGACCACCCGGACATCGGCATACGGGCGCACGGGCGCGCGGACCCCTTGCTCATGCACACCGCCCCCAAGCCAGCCGACGAAGTGCAGCGCCTCGAGGCGCTCAGCAGCTACGACATCCTCGACACCGAGCGCGAGGCCGCCTACGACGACATCGTCAGCCTTGCGTCGCAGATCTGCGGGACGCCGGTCTCCGTCATGGGACTGGTCGACGCCGAGCGCGTGTGGCTCAAGGCCCAGACCGGAGGCGACGCGCCCCCCAACTGCCCGCGCGACATCTCCTTCTGCTCGCACACGATCCTCCAGCACGAACCCCTGGTGGTCCCCGACCTCGCCGCCGATCCCCGCTTCGCGGACGGGCCGCTCGTCACCGAGGTCGGCCTGCGCTTCTACGCCGGCGCGCCGCTCATCACCGACGACGGGTTCGCCATCGGGACCCTGTGCGCGCTCGACGACGTCCCGCACGAGCTGAGCGCTCAGCAGCGCGACGCGCTCGCAGCGCTGGCCCGCCAGGTCGTCGCCCAGCTCGAGCTGCGCCGCCTGCTGGCCATCAGCCGCCACGAGGCCAGCACGGACACACTCACCGAGCTGGGCAACCGCCGGGCGCTCATGGCGGACTTCGAGACGATGCTCATCGACGCGACGAGCGACGAGCCGCTGCACCTGCTGCTCTTCGACCTCGACGGCTTCAAGAAGTACAACGACACCTTCGGCCACAGCGCGGGCGACGCGCTGCTGGCCCGTCTGGCGGGCAAGCTCGCCGCAGCGCTCGCCGCGAAGGGCACCGTGTACCGCATCGGCGGCGACGAGTTCTGCGCCCTGCTGCACGGCGACGACGACGCGCTCGACGCCGCGCGCGCCGCGGCGAGCCTCGCCCTGAGCGAGCACGGCGAAGGCTTCTCGATCACCGCCTCCCACGGCGCCGTCAGCCTGCCCGACGAGGCACCGACCGCCACGCAGGCTCTGCGCCTCGCCGACGAGCGCATGTACGTCAAGAAGGCGGGCCGCTCGCGAGCCTCCTCGCGCCAGACCCACGACGTGCTGGTGCGAATCCTCGACGAGCGCGATCGTGACCTGCACACCCATGGCAGCACCGTCGCCGTGCTGGCCGTCGAGGTCGGCCGCGAGATGGGCGTGTGCGGCGAGGAGCTCGACCATCTGGCCAAGGCCGCCGCCCTGCACGACATCGGCAAGGTCGCCGTCCCCGACGCGATCGTCCACAAGCCCGGGCCGCTGTCCAGCGAGGAGTGGGCCTTCATGAGGACGCACACCGTCCTCGGCGAGCGCATCCTTGCGGCCGCGCCGGCGCTGCGCGAGGAGGCCGCACTCGTGCGCTCCAGCCACGAGCGCTGGGACGGCCAGGGCTACCCCGACCAGCGCGCCGGCCAGGACATCCCGCTCGGCTCGCGCATCATCTTCGTCTGCGACGCGCTCGACGCCATGACCTCGCCGCGGGTCTACCGCAGGAGCTGCTCGCAGGAGCAGGCCGTCACCGAGCTGCGCCGCTGTGCCGGCACGCAGTTCGATCCGGCCGTCGTCGACGCGCTCTGCGCGGCGCTGCGCCGGCCGCTGACCCAAGCGGCCTGACGCAGCGCTCGGCGCTCACGCTGCGTTGGAAGCGCAGCCCGCGATCAGAACATCGTGTTGTCGTTCATCGAGGTCGCCGGCACGGCCTGGATCACGTCCCAGTGCTCGACGACCTTGCCCTGGCGGTTGAGGCGGAAGATGTCGGCCACCGCCGAGCCGCGGTCGGATGGCGACAGCGTGAGGTGGCTGTGGGTGACGACCATGTCGCACTCGCCGATCACGCGCTTGATGTCGACGTGGAGCTGCGGGTTCTGCGTCGTGAAGAACTTCACGAAATCGATGAAGGCATCGAAGCCGTCGGCCGCCTGCGGGTTGTGCTGGATGTAGACCGGCCCGCCGTACTTGGCCACCGCCTCCTCGGGCTTCTTGTCGTTGAACGCGGTGCTGTAGTAGGCGACGACCGTCGCCTTGTTGCGCTGCACCTGCGCCGGCGAGCATGGTCCGTGCGACCCGTGCTTGCCGCCGTGACGCGGCGGCTGGTGATGCTGGGTGCCGGCGAACGCCACGCCGACGCCCACCGCCATCATCGTTACCGCCGCGAAGGCGACGAGCTGGGAGCGACCGAGGGGCTTCATGGCTTGCCTCCTGTGAGGGGATGTCGCTTGCGCGGCATGTCCTACCACAGGTTTGAGGCCGTGTCAGGGAGCTTGACAGGAAGCCTGAGTCGCGGCTCAGGTCACCCGATCAGGCCCGGCCCGGCTACGCGGCGCGCGTCGTCTGCGCGGCCACGGCCTCGAGCACCTCGCTCGCCAGCCGCGGGCCGTCCGAGGGCCGCTCCGGCGTGGCCGTGATGCGCACGACGACCTCGTCGCCGTCGATCTCCTCCAGCGCGATCTGCGGACGGTCGCGCATCGGCGTTTCGATGCGCTCGTCGAGCAGCTCCTGGACCTCGAGCGGCGTGACGCCGGCCGCCAGGCGCGCGCGCAGGTCGACGCCGTCGGGCTCGCGCAGCGGCACGATGGCCACGTTGAGGACGACCGAGTTGGGGATCATGACGTGGTCGTCGCCCTGCGCGAAGGTCGTGTAGAGCAGGCCCAGGGAGCTGACGATGCCCTCGATCTGCCCGGCGATGCCGCCGCCCTGCAGGCGCACGCGCTCCCCGACCCGGAACGGCCGCGCGCTCAGCAGCACCGTCCCGGCGATGAGGTTGCCGAGCGTCTGCTGCGCCGCGAGACCGACGATGACGGCGGTGAAGGCGCCGCCGACGGCCAGCGTCCGCGGATCGAGCCCGGCGACGCGCAGCGCGACGATGATGGCCAGCCCGACGAAGAGCAGGCGGATGAGGAACCCGACCGTGCCCGCGGTCCCGGGATCCAGGCGCCGGAACAGCGTCGGCCCGAGCGCCCGGCCGACGTCGCGGGCGATCTGCCAGCCCAGGACGATGAGCACGACGGTGGTCGCGATCTGCACCGGCGTCTCGTACTCGGGCCCGAACACGTCGTCGCGATAGCCGTAGACGACCAGGATCCCGACGAGGACCGGGACCATGACGATGGCCTGGATGCGCGCGCGCTTGACCGCGCGCACGCTGAGCTGGCGCGCGAGGCCGGCCTCGCGCCAGGAGTGGCTTTGGGTATCGAAGAGCTTCTTCATGTGTCGTGAGCGCGGTTGTGATGAACGCCTACGTACAAGGACAACACCACCGTGCCCGGTCGGTATCGCGGCATACCTGTGACGGTCGTCACAGAGCAATACCTGCTCGGCGGCGCCGTCAGAACAGCTTCGTCTGCTCCGCCGCCGGCGCCGGCGGGGGCTGCTTCGCCGCTTGCGCTGCGTTGGGCGTGGGTTTCCGCGCCGCGTGGTCGCGCCACGGGTCGCGCCGGAAGGCGCCGGCCGAGCGCGCCCGCGCGCGCCGCACGAGCGCGCCGAGGCGCTCCTGCTCTACCCGCGGCGCGTACGCGCTGCGTGCATAGAGCTCCTCGTAGCGCTCGACGAGGTCCGGCCGATAGGAGGCCAGCCACTCCATGAAGATCCCGCGCACCTCGCCGCGCAGGTGCAGCGCGATGCCGCTCACGCCCGTCGCCCCGGCCTCCGCCGCCAGCTTGAGGATCTCCTCTACCTGGCGCGGGTCGTCGTTGATGCCGGGCATGAGAGGCGCCACCAGGATGCCGGTCGGGATGCCCGCCCGGTTGAGCTCGGCGACCGCCTCCAGCCGCGCGCGCGGGTGGGGCGTGTGCGGCTCGCTGGCCCGCCACGCCTTCTCGTCGATCGTCGGCACCGACAGGTTCGCGCTGATCGGTGCCACCTGCGCGATCTCGCGCATGAGATCGAGGTCGCGCAGCAGCAGCGGCGACTTCGTCAACACCGAGCACGGGTTGGCCGCATCGCGCATCGCCTCCCAGATCCCGCGCATGAGCTTGTAGCGGCCCTCGACCCACTGGTAGGGGTCGGTGTTCGTCCCCAGCGCGACGTGCTCGCCCTTCCACGACGGCCGCGCCAGCTCGACGC
>Ga0307502_10000170_pt1 | contig 17487 bp, 10 predicted proteins | sample 16_S_MG_FD_201364 | JGI IMG/M metagenome (GOLD analysis project Ga0307502, IMG submission 201364) | Soil microbial communities from Populus trichocarpa stands in riparian zone in the Pacific Northwest, United States - 16_S | ecosystem: Environmental > Terrestrial > Soil > Riparian zone > Trees... | reverse complement strand
CGCGCGTCAGTCATGACGGCGGCGGGGCGCCACTCGCTCTGGTCGGGGTCGAACCGCTCCGCCGACCGCAGTGCGGTCGTGCCTCCAACGGAGCGGGGAGCGCTGCCACCGGCGACGAGGACAGATCCGTCGGGCAGCAGCGTGGCACTGTGGCCCCAGCGCGCGGTCTCGAGGAAGCCGGTGTGCTTCCACTCGTCCTTGCCGGGGTCGTACAACTCGGCGGACAGCAGGGGCGTGTCGCCGTCGAGTCCGCCGACGGCCAGGACCTTGCCGGTGGGCAGCAAAGTGAGGCTGTGCAGCCGCCGCGGGGTGATCATGGCGTGGGCGGGGACCCAGGTGAGTTTCGTGGGGTCCGGGTCGAACAGCGCCGCGTCCGCGAGCGAGCCGCCTGCCGCGTCCGCGCCGCCGGCCACCAGTACGAAGCCGGCGCCGAGGGTGACCGGGCCGTCGTGCTGGCCGTGCCAGGCGGCCGCGGTGGGCAGGTTCCCAGCGGTCGTCCAGGTGGCCGCCGTGATGGCTGTGGTCATGGTCGTTCCTTCGCTCGTCACGGGATCAGCACCTCGCCGGTGTCGGTGGGGTCGGCGCCGGACACGCCCGCGGCGACCAGCACCCGGTCGTCCGGCAGTTCGGCGATGGCGTGGGCGGTGCGGCCGAGCAGCAGCGCCCCCAGCGCGCTCCACGTCCCCGTCCCGGGGTCGTAGACGATCACCGACCGGAAGCCGCCGGTTCGTTCGGGCGCACCGGTTCCGCCGGTCACCAGCACCGCACCGGACCGCAGCACCAGCGCGCGGTGCCCGCTCCGGCCCCCACCCGGCATCGGCCGCGCGGCACTCCACACGCCGAGGTCCGGGTCGTACAGCTCGGCGCTCGCGAGGCTGTGCGGGTCCAGCGTCCCGTCCGCCGCCACGACCGGGTCGCCGCCGGTCACGAGCACCTGCCTGGTCGGCAGCAGCGCCGCCTGGTGGCCCGCGCGGGCCTCGCGCAGGCCGCCGGTGGCCGCCCACTCACCCGTCGCCGGGTCCCACACCTCGCAGTACGCGAGCGGATCCGACCGGCCGCCGCCGGTCAGCAACGCGCCGCCGCTGACCAGCACCAGGCCATTCGTCAGTAATACGGCCTGATGCCCGGTCCTGGCTCCGATGAGCGAGCCGGTCGCGGTCCACTCGCCGGTCGACGAGTCGAACAGCTCCGCCGACGTGAGCGCGCCGTCCTCCTGCTCGTCCCGCGTGCCGGTGCCGCCGGCCACCAGCACCCGGCCGTCCTGCAACAGGGTCGCCGTGTGGCCGGACCGCGCGGTCGCCAGCTCGTTCGCCGGCACCGAGCGGACGGCGTCCAGCACCTCGGCCGACGACAGCGGCGCCGACTTGGCGTCCTGCCCACCCACCACGAGCACCCGGCCGTCTTGCAGGCGGGTCGTGGTGTGCCGCTGCCGGGCGACACCCAGCGCGGGCCCGTCCGACCAGGAGTCGCCGGCCGGGTCGAACAGCGCCGTCGTGGCCACGGGCGCGCCGTCCGGATCGGTGCCGCCGGCGAGCAGCAGGCGGCCGGTCAGCAGCGGCACCAGGTCCACAGTGGACACCGGGGTCGGCAGGATGCCGGCCGGCGACCACGTTCCCGGCTCACCCGGCGTGATCGCGGCCTCGGACGCCGGGATCACGTGCAGCTGCCCGGTCAGTGTCGGGTCGTCGACCACGAAGTCGGTCAGCGCGTCCTCGGCCGTGGCGCGGCTGCGGAACGTCGCCGCCACCCGGAGACGCCCCGGCTTCGACGGCCGGAACGCCTGCCGGTTGCTCTTGACGTACGCGACCACGAACCGCTGCTCGTCCACGCGCACGGTGTCCTGCGTCGCGAACGGCTGCCGCTGCCTGGCCCGCCGTGCCGACAGCGTGGACCGGGTCGTGCTCGCGCCGCGGCGCAGCTCGTCGAACACCGGCTCGCTGACGCTGTGGAACCGTTGCGCCGGTGCGGAAGCGAGCGCCGACACGGCGGCGGCGGGCCGCACGGTGTCGATCATGTGCAGCTCGTAGCGTACCGCGCGGCGCACGACCCTGGCCGTCGCGAGCGTGCCGCTGTCGGAGGTCAGCTCCAGGCCGGCGTCCTGCGTCTCGTAGGAGGGCCGGGACAGCTTGGCCGCGTCGGACATGTTCTGGAACTGGGCCATCGCGAACTTGTCGCCGGTGACCGTTGCCTGCGTGAGCCCCGCGCTGTCCGGCGTGACGCGGAACCGCTTGCCGTCGCTGGCCCGCCGGCCGCCGACCCGATCGACGCGGACGTTCAGCGGCAGGGCCCGCTGTCGCACCGCGAGCGTGCCGAGGGGGTGCAGGACGATCCCGGTGCCGTTGTCGGAGCCCTCGGGGAGCTTGCGCAGAGTGACGAGCGTGCGGGTGCCGCCGGAGGGCAGCCGGGTCTCCCAGCTCTCCGTCTTGCCGAGCTCGTCGGCCAGGAACGGCAGCACCGGGATCGGCGGCAGGATGCCGGCCAGCTCCTCGCCCCACGAGATGTCGAAGTCCGCGGAGACGGAGAAGAACAGGAAGCCGATCGAGCCGCGGCCGTGCGCCCGCCACGGCGCCGGGCCTTCGAGGGTGAAGTCCAGGCTGATGGTGAACAGGCCGACACCGAACGCCTTGAGCGAGACGTCGCCGGAGGTGTGCGCGCTGTACCGGAACGGGTCGCGGTTGATCAGCCCGTCGAGCGTGAGGTTCCCTTCGACACGGAACCCGCCGAACCCGAGCAGCACGTAGATACCGCCGCCGAACTGGATGGTGTTGGGGGTGATCGCGAAGTAGCCGGTCACCCGCACCAGCTGGTTGCTCCGGTTCAGCAGGTTGACGGTGAGCCGGTCCGGCACCGGGAACGGTAGCGGCGGCGGGCGGAAGGAGGGGTGGAACCCGCCGACGGACACGATCAGCTCGCGGGACTCGCCCCACGACACGAGGATGCCCATGCTGCCGTCGACCGTCATCGACAGGATGCGGGACTTGAAGAGCGTCGCGAAGAACCACATCCGCGACTTGTCCAGCTCGAGCGCGCCGAGGAACTGCGCCTGGATCACCACGAGCGCCTCGTCGACCGTCGGCAGCACGGCCCGCACCACGCCGAGCACGGCGATGTCACCGGGAATCTCGATGATCACCCCGACCGAGGCGCTGATGAGCGTCGGCGTGCCCCACCCGATCTTGACCATCGGCCCGATGAGGAACGTGCCCTGCTCCTGCGGGAAGAACCGGCTGAGATCGGACAGGATCCGCGGCGCGTTCGCGATCACGTCCTTCGGGAACGCGACCGACTCGATCGCCCCGCTCTGCACGCCCTCGACGAGCGCCTGCAGGTTCATCCCCCGGTTCAACCCGACCAGCCCGCCGACGGCGAGCAGCGTGAACCCGGCACCCAGCTGGATACCGCTCGGGAACTCGGCCGTGAGGACGATCAACAGCGAGAAACCTGGCGCGCCATCGGGTTGCCGGGTGGTGATCAGCCCGATGCCCTTGATGGCAAGGAAATCGGCCAGCTCCAGCTCCAGCGCCCCGGCGTACTCACCCCGCTCGGCATCGAACGACAGGAACCCGCCACCGGCGATCACCCCGGCGTCCACGGCCAGCCCGACCCCGGTCGGTGGTTTGAACTCGGCGGCGACGTCGGCGATCCCCAGGGCGCCGCTGCCCGGTTGCGTCAGGCGCAGCACCGCGCCGGTCCGGTCGACCACGGCCGAGACCGGACCGAGCTGGACGCCGATCGTGCCGGACAGCTCGAGGGCGATGCCCTCGCTCAACGTCAGCGCGAGGTGCAGCGCGCGAAGGTCCGCCGGCCCCACCTGGAGGTCGACCGGGATGTCGGTCTCGATCCCGGCCGTGCCGGTGAAGTGTGGGCCGGTCGCGGCGGACCAGGACAGCGACAGGTCGACGTCCAGCTCGATCGCGCCGGACGGCAGGATCGTGGCGAGGAAGCCGTCCGCGCCGGCCAGGCTGAGCACGACCTTGCCGCCTTCGACGGCGGCCGTCAGCGCGAGGTCGCCCTCGGCGCGTCCTTCGTCGGCGTGCCATTCGAGGTCGGCGCCGGCCGTGATGCGCAGCGACCGTGCCTCGATCCGGGAACCACCCGCCGTGCCGAGCAGGACGAGGGGCTCACCCGGAGTGGGCGGTGCCTGGACGCCGAACCGGACCGAGCCCCGCACCTCCGTCGACGGCGGCACCACGTGCAGGTCGGCGGGCGGCAGCAGTTCGATGGCGGCCTGCTCCTCGAACGCCGCGTCCGCGCTCGCGACGACCGCGATCGAGTCGTTGATGGGCAGGGTCAGTTCGAGTTTGTCGCTGGTCGCGAGCCGGAGTGTGGCCCGGACGCCGGGTGTCGGGTCGTCGGTGACGCCGATGTCCACCGCGACGACCCGCAGGAACGGCGGCGGCCCGGACTGCGGGAAGGCGAAGTTCGACACCGTGGTGAGGAAGACCGACAGCCGTTCGAGCAGCAGGTCCCAGTCGAAGTCCGGACTGCCCCAGCGGTACAGCTCCGCGAGCGTGCCGACCGGGTCGTGCAGGAAGCCACTCACCCGGTCCAGGCGGAGCACCCGGCGTACGTGTGTCGCCGCGCCGGGTGTCGCGGCCAGCGGAGTCGACTCGAGGACCCCGATGAGCCCCAACACGTTGGCCGCGATGGGTTTCCGCTCTTCAAGGTAGGTGATCAGCGCGAAGCCGAACAGCCGCTGCGCGAACTCCCCGGCGAACGCCTCGACCTCGGCCCGGTTCGGCCCCGCCGTCGCCGCGGCCGTGCGGACCGCACCGGACACCACGTCGACCGCCGTGGCCACAGCCTTGATCAACGAGCCGACCGCGGCCACGGACTCGGCGATCCGGCCGGCGTCACGGGCGTCGATCGCCGCGGCCAGGTCGGACAGCGAGCGAGGCAGCCCGGAGAGTGCTGTGGCGGCGCCTTCGATGGCGTTGCGGACGGGTTGCGCGGCAAGGACGACGTCGGGCGCGGGCAACCCGATCTCCGCTAACAGCAAGGGGATCTCGCCGCCACGCAGGCGCTGCTCGAGCGGCGCGAACGCGTTGCCCACCTCGAGCATCAGTGATTCCACGGACAGTGCCACCGGCTAACTCCCGTCGTCCACGAGCAGACCGCCGGACACGACCAGTGCGAAGCCCTGCTTCTCCAGGTGATTGAACTGGCGGAGCCGGATCAACCAGTTCCCGGTGAGCGGGTTGTTCACCACGACCATCTGGACGTTGTTGATGATGTCCGGCGGAACCCGCGGACTCGCCGCCGCCTTCACGGAGACACCGTTGGGGCCGTCGAAGTCGTTGCCCAGGTAGAGGTTCCCGCCATCGTCTTCCACCTCGAACCTGATGGGCTGCACCGCGGGATGTGCCGGGATCGGCACGGCCGCCGGCGGGTTGGTCCACACGAAGGTGACCTTCAGCTGCTCGGTCGCGTCGCGGACGAAGAAGCGATACGTGCGTGTCTCGCCGGGCCGGAGGCCGGCATTGCGCCGCACATCCTTCACCCACAGCTTTCGCCTGCCGCCGAAGGAGAGCGTGCGGTCGAGCTGGACGAGCCCCCAGCCCTCGATGTCGGACGGGTAGCCGGGATGATCGGTCATGTCGACGGTCGAGTTGAGCAGCACCGCCTTGATCAGGGCGCCGGACGGGGTGACGCGTCTGTCGTTCCGCGGCTCACCGTCCGGGTAAAAGCCTTGCTGGAAGTACTGGCGCACGAACGCGGCCGCGGCCGACACATTGGGCGTCGCCAAGCTGGTGGCGGCTACTACTATCAAGGCCACATCGCAGAACACCCCTGAGGGTGGAGCCAACAGACCGGTGGCCGTGGTGATGCCGGCGCCGACGGCCATCAGGTCAGGTTTGCGTCGGTTGTCGAAGGGCCCGTCCACGCCGCTCCCGCGCGACTTGTGATTGGGGAAGGCCTTGGCCGCCGCGACGCAGATCGCGTTGAATGCGATTGATGGCGGCTGGTTGACGGTCGCCTGGCCTGTGTTCGCGCCGCCGGCGACAACCAGCTGTTCTTCGTGGACGAAGCTGAATTCGTCCACGTCGCGGGCCATTGTCTCGTATCTCTCGATGTCGTCGTTCGACCAGCTGAGGTTGTGGATGGCCGCGGTGAGGTCCTTCGACTTCTCCAACGCCTTTCGGAGACTGAGCGGCTTGCCGCCCTTCGATTTCCACAGGTCGAGCGCGTTGCGCGCGACGATCTTGGCGGCCCACGCGCCGCCGCGGTTCGGGTGGTTGCCGGAGTTGCCGAGCTCGTCGCCGACCGCGACGGCCGCGACGATGAGCATGTGCTCGTCGAAGTTGGCCCCGTGGGCCCCGCTGTCGTCGAGCACCGCGAGCACCTTGCGGTGCCCCGGGCCTGGCGTGTTCGGCGTGTCGGCGAAGAAACAGTGGTTGATGTTGAGCTTGCCGTCGTCCAAGACGCTGATCACCTGGCCCTCGCCGTGCAGGCCGTGATCCCAGATCGTGCCGCCTCGCGGGCCGACGGTGCCCGACTGGATCGTTTGGGCGGCCTCGACGTTGTTGGTCTTGATCGTGGGCACGGGTTCGAGCCAGATGATGTCGTCGATCGCCGTGACCTGGGGAAGCTTGGTCGCGTCGTCGAGCGTGAGGAGCAGGCGCAGCCGGCCGCCGATCTCGCGGTCGTCGACCGTGGCGAGGTCGTGTGCGCCGATCGTGGTGAGGGTTGCCGACACGGCGGCGGGGTCCGCGTCGTCGAACAGGACCGCGAGCAGGTCGAAGGGCGCGGTGGCGGGGATGTCGGCGGAGAGCTTCGACGCCTGCGGGAACGGGATGACGGCCCGCACGAGGAAGTCGGCGCGGACCCGGTCCGCGGTCGCGGTGTCGAGCCGTTCGAGGTAGGCGAGGTTCGGGACGAACCGGTCGAGCCGCAGGCCGTACGCGGCCTTGACGCGGGCCTTGTCCGGCTCGCTCAGCAATGCGGCGAACTGGACGATCGTCGCCTGTGCGCCCGCCGCGACGATCGCGGCCGACGGCACGACCGTGGCCGGGTCGAACGGCTCCGGCCCCACCAGGAGCCGGAAGTCCTGCTGCCCCGGAGTAGGCTCATTGATCATTGTTCGGGTCCTCCAAACAAACTGCTCCGGGGCGTGACGGGTACACCGTTCCACCGGTGGTTTGCGATCCGTCCACAATTCGTCGACAGTTCCGGTATCTACGCACGGTCTGGGTGTTCCTCTATGAGCATGGACACGCTGGTCCAGGTGCTCGGCCCGCTGGAAGTTCGGGTGAGCGAGGACGTGCTTGACCTGGGGGGAACCAGGATCCGAACCCTGCTCGCGATGTTGATCGCGAACGCGGGGCGGGTGACGACCGTCGGCACGCTCGTCGCCGCATTGTGGGGGGATGACGAGCCGCCGGGTGCCCACCGGTCGGTGCGGACGTACGTGTCCCGGCTGCGTCAGTCGCTGACGCCGGCCGGTGACGCGCTGGCTGTGGTCACCCATCCGGCCGGCTACGTGCTGCGCCCGGCCCCCGGCGTCGTGGACTCCGCCCGCTTCGAGGAGCTGGTCGCGGCCGGTCGCCAGGCGTTGCCCGCCGAGCCCATGGTCGCCGTCGAGCACCTGACGCGTGCGCTCTCGCTGTGGCACGGCGACGCGTATGGCGAGTTCGGCGACGTCACCACCCTGCGCGCGGAGGCCGGGCGGCTGCAGGGCATGCGCCTGTCCGCGGTCGCCGACCGGATCGACGCCCAGCTCGCCGCGGGCGCGGGTGCCGAGCTGGTCTCCGAGCTGACCGGGCTGACCGAGCAGCACCCCGGGCACGACCGGCTGTGGGGGCAGCTGATGCGTGCCCTCTACCGGGCCGGCCGGCAGGCCGACGCGCTCGGGGTGTTCGTCCGGGCGCGCACGGTGCTGGTCGAGCGGTTCGGCCTGGACCCGTCGCCGACGCTGGTCGAGATCCACCGGCAGGTGCTGGAGAACGACGACCGGCTCGCCTCCGTGCCAGCAGGCCCGCCCGCCCGGCCGGTTGCCCGCAACGACCTGCCCGGCGACATCGCGGACTTCGCGGGCCGCAAGGCGGAGCTGGCCCGGTTGCTGGTCGACGGCGTACCGGGGTCGGCCGCGATGGTGATCGAGGCACTGGACGGGATGGCCGGCGTCGGCAAGACGACCCTGGCCGTGCACGCGGCGCACCGGCTCGCCGACCGCTATCCCGACGGCCAGCTGTTCGTCGACCTGCACGGCTTCGCGTCGAACCAGCCGCCGACCGCGCCCCTGACGGCGCTGGACATGCTGCTGCGGGCGGCCGGCGTGCCGAGCGAGGAGATCCCGAACGACGTGGACGCGCGTGCCGCGCGGTGGCGGGCGGAGCTGGCCGCGCGGTCCATCCTCGTGGTGCTGGACAACGCCGCCGACGGCAGGCAGGTGCGGCCGCTGCTGCCGGGGACCGGGCGGAGCCTCGCGCTGATCACCAGCCGGCGCCGCCTGGTCGACCTCGAGACCGCGCACATCATGTCGCTGGACGTGCTGCCGCAGGCCGACGCGCTCGAGCTGTTCATCGGGATCGTCGGTGCGGAGCGGGTGACGACCGAGGCGGACGCCGTGCGGGAGGTCGTCGAGCTGTGCGGGAACCTGCCGCTGGCCATCCGGATCGCGGCGGCCCGGCTGCGGTCGCGGCCGGCGTGGGCCGTGCGGCACCTGGCGGACCGGCTGCGCCAGGCCGGCTCGCCGCTCGCGGAGCTGTCGGCAGGCGACCGCAGCGTGGCGGCCGCGTTCGCGCTGTCGTACGAGAACCTGGACTTCGCACAGCGGCGGATGTTTCGGTTGCTAGGCATCCATCCGGGCCCCGACATCGACGTGAGCGCGGCCGCCGCGCTGGCCGCGGTCGACCGGAGTGAGGCCGCGTGGTTGCTGGACCGCCTGGTGGACGACCACCTGGTGCAGGAGCCTGCCGCCGGCCGGTACCGCCTGCACGACCTTGTTCGCCAGCACGCGCACGCGGTGGCGCTGGCCGACGAGCCTGCCGAGGACCGGCGCGCCGCACTGCGCCGGTCCGTTGACTTCTACCTGCACACGGCGTATCGCGCGAGTGGCCAGCTCGACCAGCAGTTCCCGACGATCGACATCGGCGTGCCGGCCAGCGACTGCGAGCCGGAGGACCTGCGCGACGACACGGCGGCCATGGAGTGGTTCGACGCCAACCAGCGGTGCGTGCTGGCGGTGCTGGGGGCCGCGGAGGGCGCCGGGTGGGACACGGCGGTGTGGCAGCTGGCATGGACGCTGGACAACTTCACCTACCGGCGGGGTTCGGTGCACGACAGCATCACGGCGTGGACGGCCGGTCTGGCGGCGGCGCAGCGGCTGGGGAACGTGGCGGTGCAGTCGCGGGCGCACCGCAGGCTGGGGCTGGTGTACGCGCCGCTGGGGGAGCAGGAGGTGTGGCTCTACCACCTGGGGCAGTCGCTCACCCTGGCGGAGAAGATCGGCGATGTCCTTGGGCAGGCGGGGGTTCAGCTCGTCCTCGCGTACGCGTGGACGCAGAAGGAGGACTACCGCAAGGCGCTGCCGCACGTGATCAGTGCGCGTGACCTGTACCGCGAGGCGGGCGGCACGATGTGGGAGATCCGGGCGCTGAGCATGCAGGGGATGTGCCACATCAGGCTCGGTGACCACGAGCAGGCACGGGAGTGCAGCGAGTCCGCGCTGGAGCTGTGCCGCGAGCACGAGGACGAGTTCGGGCAGGCCGACAGCCTGGAGACGCTCGGCGCCATCGCCGTCCACAGTGGACAGTACGGGGAGGCGCTCGCGCACTACGGGGAGGCGCTCGCGCTGTGGCACGGCCTGGACAACACGTTCCGCGAGGCCGGCACGCTGACCGCCATCGGTGACGTCCACGCCAAGCGCGCCGACCCCGACCGGGCCCGGCAGGCATGGCACCGCGCGAACGCCCTGTACCAGGCGCAGAACCTCCGCCAGGCGGCGGCCAAGGTGGAGGCCCGCCTCTCCGAAGAGGACTGAGCGCCACTCTGTCGACACTCGATGCAGTAAGTGTCGACAGAAGTCTGGACATCGCCGGTCGACAGGTGTTGAATCCTCGTCATCAACCTGAACTGTCGACACTGAGGTACGGATGGCACAGGAAGTACGGTTTCTGCTCAACGGTGAAGAGACCGAGATGACCGTCGCCGACGCGGGCCGGCCGCTGCTCGACGTGCTCCGGCGAACCCTTGGGCTCACCGGCACCAAGAGCGGCTGCGCGACCGGCTACTGCGGCGCCTGCACGGTCCTCCTCGACGGCGACGCCGTCCCGGCCTGCCTGCTGATGGTCGGGCTCGTCGACGGCCGCGAGGTGCGCACGGTCGAGGGTCTCGCCGACGGTCAGCGGCTGGACGCGGTCCAGGAGGCGTTCCTCGCCAAGTCCGGTTTCCAGTGCGGCTTCTGCACGCCTGGCCACCTCATGGCCGCCCGCGCCCTGCTCGACCGGCATCCCAACCCGACGGACGAGCAGGTCGAAACCGCCGTCGACGGCAACTTCTGCCGGTGCACCGGCTACGTCAAGATCATCGACTCGGTCCGGCTGGCCGCCGAGCTCGACGCGGGAGGCACCGTTGGTCGCGCCTGAGCTGACCGAGGACACCCTCGTCGAGCGCGGCCTCATCGGCACCTCGGTCCGCCGCGTCGACGGGATCGACAAGATCAGCGGCCGCGCCCAGTTCGTCGGCGACGTGCGGCTGCCGAGGATGCTCTACGGCGCCGTCGTCCGTTCGCCGCACGCGCACGCTCGGGTACTAAGTGTCGACACCTCGAGGGCGCGGCGGGTGCCCGGCGTGCGCGCCGTCATCACCGGCGACGACCACGCGCACCGCAAGTGGGGCGCGTTCCGCCCCGACCTCTACCCGCTCGCCGTCGACCGTGTGCGGTACGTGGGTGACGAGGTCGCCGCCATCGCCGCGACCGACCCGGACATCGCGCGCCAGGCCGCCGAGCTGGTCGAGGTCGAGTACGAGCCGTTGCCCGCGATCCTCGACCTCGACAGCGCCATGGCCGACGGCGCGCAGCTCGTGCACGACGACGCCACCGGCAACGTCGCCCACCACTTCACGTTCGAGCGCGGCGAGGTCGACGAGTGGTTCGCCCGCAGCGACGTCGTCGTCGACGGCACCTGGGAGACGACCCGCCAGTGGCACTCCTCGATCGAGACGGTCGGCTGCGTCGCGGACTGGTCGCCGAACGGGCGCGTGACGCTGTGGGTCAACACGCAGACCCCGTTCCTCGCGCGGCAGCGGTACGCGACCGCACTCGGCGTGCCGGAACGGCTCGTGCGGGTGATCCAGACCGAGGTCGGCGGCGGCTTCGGCGGCAAGTCCGGGGACGACAACGCCTCGGTCATCTGCGCGCTGCTGTCCCGGCAGGCCGGTCGTCCGGTGCAGCTGCTGCTGAGCCGCGAGGAGGAGTTCCTCGCCAGCCGCCCACGCATCCCGATGCGGTTCACCGTCAGGCTCGGCTTCACCCGCGACGGTCTGGTGACCGCGAAGGACATCCTGGTGGTCGCCGACAACGGCGCCTACACCGGCAAGGCGCAGGCGGTGCTCGGCGCGGCGACCGTTCGGCACGACGCGCTGTACAAGTACCGCGCCGTGCGCGCCGACTCGCGGCTGGTCTACACGAACCTCGTGCCGACGGGCGCTTTCCGCGGGTTCGGCAACCCGTCGGCGGACTGGGCGGTCGGTCAGGCGTGGGACCTGGCGGCCGGCGAGCTGGGCATCGACATCGTGGACCTGTTGCACCGCAACGCGGTCGAGTCCGGTTCGGTGTCGCCACACAACCACCGGATCAACAGCTGCGAGCTGAAGCAGTGCATCACGAAGGCCGCCGAGCTGATCGGGTGGAAGGAGAAGCGCGCGAACCCGGCGCCGCACCGCGGCATGGCGATCGGCGCGAGCATCCACGTGTCCGGCCGGCGCAGCTTCGGCGACTACGACGGCGCGTCGGCGATCGTGCGGCTGGGGGAGGACGGCCGCGCGACGGTCATCGCCGGCGAGGGCGAGATCGGCACCGGCGCACGCACGACCCTGTGCCAGATCACGGCCGCGACGCTGGGGCTGGCGATCGACGACGTCTCGATGTCGCCCGCCGACACGGAGCTGACGACACACGCGCTGGGCGCGCTCGCGAGCCGCGTCACCTATGTGGCCGGCAACGCGGTCCGTACGGCGGCGCTGAACGCACGGACCCAGCTGCTCGCCGGCGTGAGCGAGCTGACCTCGATCCCGGCCGCCGAACTGGACGTCGTGGACGGCGTCCTGATCGCGCCGGCGGTCGACCCGGAGCTGCGGATGCCGGTCGGCACGGCGGTCCGCGAGCTGATCTACCGGCCGGGCGGCGAGCCGGTCGTGGGGGTCGGGTCGTTCGACAACCCGTCGGAGTTCCCGGACGAGAGCCGGTACGGCAACGAGTCCGGCGCGTACAACTTCGTCGCGGAGGCCGCCGAGGTGGAGGTGGACCCGGCGACGGGCGCGGTGCGCGTGGTGGAGCTGTCGGCGGTGGCCGACTGCGGGACCGTGCTGAACCCGGCGCTGGCGCAGGGACAGGTCGAGGGCGCGATCGCGCAGGGGCTTGGGCTGGCGTTGACAGAGTGGTTCGACGGCCCGTCGCCGACCCCGGAGCGGGCGAACTACATCGACTACAAGCTCCCGACGGCCGGGATCATGCCGAAGCTGCACGTGGCGTTCGCCGACTCGTACGAACCGACGGGCCCGTTCGGCGCGAAGGGCGTCGGCGAGATCGCCCTGGACCCGATCCCGGCGATCGTGGCCTCCGCGATCGCCGACGCGGTCGGCGTACGCATCCACGAACTCCCGATCACGGCGGAAAAGGTGTTCTGGGCAATGCAGGAGAAGAAGGCATGACGAAGGTCAGCACTCTGGCCGGGGCACTCGCGGATCTCGCCGGCGAACGGTGTCTCGGGGACCGACGAGTGTATGGCGATGCGAGAGTGGGTGCGGCATGACCAGAGTCGTCACCCCCACGGATCTGGCGGGGGCGCTCGAGCATCTCGCCGGTGAGCGGGCGCGGCCTGTCGGTGGCGGGGTCGGGCTGTCCCTCGTCCGCAGGGACACCGGCGATCCTGTGGCGAAAACCCTTGTCTCCACGCGGAAACTGCGTGAGTCGCGGGGCATCGAAGCGACCGACGGCGATCTGCGCATCGGTGCCGCCGAACCCCTCGAGACCATCGCGGCGCATCCGATCGTCGGTGCACTGTGGACCGTGGTCGCCGAGGCCTGCGGGTCCGTCGCCACCGGACGCGTCCGCCGGGCCGTCACCATCGGCGGGAACGTCGCCGCCTTCGACGCCATCCACGATCCGCCCGTCGCCCTCGCCGCCGCCGGGGCGAAGGCGCGGCTCGTCAGCCCGCGAGGAGAACGCGTCGTCGACGTCGCCACCCTCCGAGAACTCCAGCCAGGCGAGCTGATCGTCGAGTTCCTCCTCCCACGACGACCTCCCGTCGCCGGGTCCGCCTACGAGAAGTTCCTCGTGCGCGGTGTCTGGGAGTACGCCTGCGTCAGCGCCGCCGCCGTCGTCACCCCAGAAGGCGGCACCCTCGCCATCGGCTCGGTCCGCCACGCGCCCCTCGTGATCCCCATCGAAGGTGACGTCGACGAGGTCGCCGGCCGCGCCGCCGAGATCGCCGAGCCGTGGTCCGACGTTCGAGGCTCCAAGGAGTACAAGCGCCGCATGATCGTCGAGTTCGCCAGTCGCGCACTGCGAAAAGCCGAGCACCGAGCGGAGGCCGCCGCATGAGTTTTCTCGCCTACGACCGCCAGGGGCACGGACCCCGGGTCGTCCTCATCCACAGCCTCGCGCTGGACGCACACGTCTGGTCACGAGTCGTCCCCCTGCTCGACGCGGACATCCTGACCTACGACTGCCGCGGCCACGGCAGGTCCGGAAACGGCGGTACCACCGACTTCACCACCAAGCTCTTCGCCGGCGACCTCGCCGGCCTGCTCGACGAGGTCGGCTGGGAGTCCGCGACGATCGTCGGCTGCTCGATGGGCGGCTGCGTCGCGCAGGACTTCGCCATCAACTATCCATATCGGACAGACGGCATCGGCCTCGTCGACACCACCGCCTGGTACGGTCCGGACGCGCCCGCCAGCTGGGCCGAGCGCGCGCGGACCGCCCGCGACAAGGGCATCGCGTCGCTCGTCGGCTTCCAGCAGGAGCGCTGGTTCAGCGCCGGCTTCCTTGCCCGCGAGGGAGAACTGCTCGAGCGGCTCACCAAGACGTTCGTCGCCAACGACATCGACGGCTACGCCGCCACCTGTCACATGCTCGGCGCCACGGACCTGCGTGAACAGCTCACCGGCGTCAGGAAGCCGGCGACGGTCGTCGTCGGCGAGCACGACCCGGCCACCCCGGTCGCCATGGCCGAGGACCTCGCCAAGCGGCTCGACGACGCACCCCTCACGGTGATCGAGGGCGCCCAGCACCTCAGCCCGCTCGAGGCGCCGGAGCAGGTCGCGGCGGCCATCGCGGACTTACTGTCCCGAGTGGACGGAGTCACCGGTGGCTAAGGCGATAGACCTCCACTCCCACTACGTCGGCGCCGACGCGGTGGCACGCATCCGCGACGAAGGCGAACAACACGGCGTCACCGTCGTGAAGGGGGACGGCCCGCCCCGCCTGGACGTCGGCGGTCGGATCACCGGCCTGCCGCTCATCCCCGGCCTGACGGACACCGAGCTGCGCCAGAACTGGCTCGAGGTCGCGGGCGTCGACGTTCAGCTCGTCGCCGGCTGGATGGACCTCGCCGGCTACCACCTCCCGCTCGAGGACGGCCGCTGGCTCGCCGAGGTGCAGAATGACGCCATCGCCGCGCTCGTCGCCACCGCGCCGGACCGTTACGTCGCCGCCGCCGCGGTTCCCTTGCAGGACCCCGAGGCCGCGGCGAAGGAACTCGACCGGGCCGTGACCCAGCTCGGCCACCGCGCCGTCCAGATCGGCGCCCGCGTCGAGGAGACCGGCCTCGACGACCCCGCTCTCGATCCTTTCTGGACCGCCGTCGAACAGCGGGACGTCCTCGTCGTCATCCATCCCGCCGAGCTGTCCGTGCCCGACCGGCACCGCAGGCTCTTTCTCCACATCCTCACCGGAAACCCCGCCGAGACCACCCACGCGGCCGCAGCGATCATGCTCGGCGGCGTCCTCGACCGCTTCCCGCGCCTGCGTTTCCTGCTGGTGCACGGCGGCGGCTATCTGCCCTACCAGCTCGGCCGGCTGACCATGGGAGTGGTCGCCGCGCCGCCGCCGGTCCGGTCCCGCTCCGCCAGAACGCCGCGCGAGCACCTGGCGAGCTTCTACTTCGACACGGTGCTGCACGACGACACCGCGCTGCGGTACCTCGCCGACGTCGTCGGCACCGACCACGTCGTGCTCGGCAGCGACTACCCGTTTCCCATGCGCGACGACAGTCCACTCGCGACGGCCGAGCGTGCCATCCGGGACTCGGCCACCATCTCCAGCACCGCGTCGGGGTTGCTCGGCGGCGTGTTGCTACTCCGAGCGGAGCTTGCGGAGCGATCCATGAACACTTCTGAGCGGAGCTTGCGGAGCGAACCATGAACACTTCTGAGCGGAGCTTGCGGAGCGATCCATGAACACTTTTTTCGCAAGGAGGCGAAACACGGTGAATCAGAAGCTGTTGGTCGAGGACCTGCAGCTCGGGTACCGGTCCACGCGCAGCGGCACGTACAGCGTCGCCTGCCGGGACCTGAGCTTCGAAGTGCGCCAGAACGAGTTCGTGGCGATCGTCGGCCCAAGCGGCTGCGGCAAGACCACCTTCCTGTCCGCGGTCGCCGGCCTGCAGCCGGTGACGGCCGGCAAGCTGCACCTGTCCGGCAGGCCCGTCAGGGGACCCGGGCGCGACCGCTCGATGGTGTTCCAGCACGCGTCGCTGTTCCCGTGGCGCACGGTCACCGGCAACGTCGAGTTCGCCCTACAGGCACAGAAGAAGCTCAACCCCGCGGGGCGGCAGCGGGTACGCGAGCTGCTGGACCTCGTCGGCCTCGCCGGTAAGGAGAACCTGTACCCGAAGGAGCTTTCCGGCGGCATGATGCAACGCGTCAACCTGGCCCGCGCGCTCGTCACCGACCCCGAGCTGCTGCTGCTCGACGAGCCGTTCGCCGCGCTCGACGCGCAGACCCGCGAGGTCATGCAGGAGGAGCTGCTGCGGGTCTGGCAGGCCGACGAGGTGCACGACGGCAAGACCGCCCTGTTCATCACGCACGACGTGCCCGAGGCGGTGTTCCTCGCCGACCGCGTGATCGTGTTCTCCCGCGGTCCGGCGCACGTCGTCGAGTCGATCGACATCGACCTGCCGCGCCCGCGCCACTCGAGTGTGAAGCGCTCGCCGGAGGCGCTGGCCCACGTGGACCACATCCTCGACCTTGTGATGCGACAGGGTGGAAAGGAGCGCGTCGATGACGAGGACCCTGCGACAGTCACCTCCTGAGTCCGAAGTGGACGCGTCCGCGAGGTCGCTGGACGTCCGGCCGAGCCTGTGGTCCCGGCACCGCGAGCTGTGGCTGGGTCTCATCGGCCTGCTCGTGATCCTGCTGGCCTGGCAGCTGTGCGCCTGGTTCGGCGTGATCGACGTGACCTTCACCAGCTCCCCGGTCGGCGCGATCGCCTCGCTCGGCGACGCCTTCGCCAGCGGCGAGATCTGGCCGCCGGTCGGCTCGACGCTCGCCTCGGTCGGCATCGGCATGCTCATCACGGTCGTGGTCGGCATCCCGGTCGGGCTCGTCATCGGCCGCTCTCCGGTGCTGTACGGCCTGACCGAGCAGGCGATCAGCATCATGTACGCGGTGCCGTTCGTCGTGTTCCTGCCGATCATCATCTTCTGGTTCGGCATCGGCGACGAGGCACGTATCGTGATCGTGGTGTGGAGCGCCCTGTTCCCGTTGCTCATCAACGTGGTCGCGGGCGGCCGCAACCTCGACGCCAACTTCCTGCGGGTGTCACAGGCGTTCTGTGCCTCCCGCGTCCGGACACTGTGGTCGGTCGCGCTGCCGGCGACCCTGCCCTACATCCTCGCCGGCGTGCGGCAGGCCGTCGGCCGCGCACTCGTCGGCGCGATCGTCGCCGAGCTCTTCATGGGCACCGACGGCCTCGGCTACCTGGTCCAGCAGGAGACCGCGAACTTCCAGATGGACAACGCGATGGCCGCGATCGCCGTCATCGCCATCGTCGCCGTCGTGTTGACCCGCGGCGTCGCCTACCTGGAGCGCAAGCTCACCTTCTGGTCGGTCAACGACTGATCTCGTCTTGGAGGACGGAATGCGTGTCAAGACAACACCAGCCGCGTTACTGACCCTGGCGCTCGCGCTCGCCGGGTGTGCCGGCAAGGCGAGCGACCAGCCCAGCATGAGCCTGACCATCGGCTACACCCAGATCGGCGCCGCCTACTCGGACCTGTACGTGTGCGAGGACAAGGGTGTGTTCAAGAAGAACGGCCTCGA
>Ga0307502_10000169_pt1 | contig 17488 bp, 15 predicted proteins | sample 16_S_MG_FD_201364 | JGI IMG/M metagenome (GOLD analysis project Ga0307502, IMG submission 201364) | Soil microbial communities from Populus trichocarpa stands in riparian zone in the Pacific Northwest, United States - 16_S | ecosystem: Environmental > Terrestrial > Soil > Riparian zone > Trees... | reverse complement strand
TCGCCGATCGCCGCCGCGACCAGGCCGTGGGCCAAGCGCTCGCCGTCGGGATCGAGCAGGCCGGCGGCCAGCAGCGCGTCGCGAGCCGGTGCGAGCTCGGCGACCGTGATGCCGGCGACGGCGGCGACCACATGCGGGAGCGCGCCGACGCCGATGACCGCGAGCGCCGCGGCGACCGCCCGGTCGCGAGGGGTCAGCGTGGCCAGCCGCCAGCGGATGACGTTGCGGGCGATCGCGGAGACGGGCGGGGCATCGTCGCCCGCGTCGTCGAGCGATGCGGGGCCGTGCGTGGCGATCTGACGGCCGAGCTCGCCCAACAGCCACGGGTTGCCGTCGACGGCGCGATGGCAGTCCCGGCACACGGCCGCCGAAGCGTCGGGCGCCAGGCGGCGGATCAGCCGTGCCGCGCCGCGCGGCGTCAGGCGCTGCGGATGCAGCACGGTTGCGGACCGCACGCCGCCGAGCAGGCTCAACAGGTCCGATGGGGCACGCGGATCGTCGGCGCGCGCGCCCACGGCGATGAGCAGGGGCAGGTCGTCGATCCGTCGCGCGAGGTAGGACAGCACCTCCAACGACGAGCGGTCGGCCCATTGGGCGTCGTCGACCACGAGCGCGAGCGGTCGCTGCTCGGCCATGGCAGCGCACAGCCAGAGCACGCTGTGGGCGAGCAGCATCGTCGAGTCGCCGCCGGAGACGCTGCCCTCCAGCAGCAGCGTGCCGGCCACCGCGGCCGCTCCGTCGAGCAGCCGTGCGCGCTCGTCCGCCGACGCCTCGCGCAGCGGCGCCTCCAGCAGGGCGCGCACGACCCCGAAGGGGAAGTGGCGCTCGAGCGGGCCCGGCGCGGCGCGGCGCACGAGGCAGCCGCGGTCGGCGGCGAACAGCGCGGCGCGTTCGAGCAGCGCGGTCTTGCCCAGGCCCGCCGAGGCATCCAGGACGACGACGCTGCCGTCGCCCTCGGCCAGCTGGCGGGCCGCGCCGGCGAGCACCCCTAGCTCGACGGCGCGCTCGATCAGCGGCGCGCTGTCAGGGGTCGTTGCGGGGTGCGATGCGACGACGTGGAGATGGGACACCGCGCTACGGGTGGAGGCACGGATCATGTTCGGTCCGACGCGCCAAATCGCAAAACCTTCCCGACAAGCTCCAAAGACCCGCCGAAGGCGCAGCTTTGAGGGTCGGGGTCGGCGAAGTTCAGGGTCCGCTCCCCATTGTGGGGCCGCGGGGTCGTTGCTGTCATCGACCGCATGCAAGTGCGTCCCGCCGGCATGCTGGTGGAGTGCTCGCCGGCGCGGTCGGCCTACGACGAGCTGCGCGATGCCCTTGCGGCCCAGCGCTGCGTGATGCTCGACGGCGCGACCGCCACCGGCGAGGCCCAAGCGTCCAGCGACGTGCTCGCGGCGCATCGGCGCTACGTCCGGGCCGGCTGCGACGTCATCACGACCAACACCCGGCGGCTGCTCTCGACGCTGGACGACGGCGGCCGGCCCCCGCACTGGATGCAGAGCGCCCGGCGCAGCGTGCGACTCGCGCGCCAGGCGATCGCCAAGGAGCGACACGAAGGCGGCGTCGCCGTCGCGTTCTCGATCGATGCCGACATCGACCGGCCCGAGGAGGCCGAGACGATCGGGCTGCTGAGCCGCGCGTTCGCCGGCGAGCCGCCGGACCTCGTGCTCGTCGAGGGGCTCTCGGTCGTGCGCCCCTCGCTGTACGAGACGGTCACGGCGCTGCAGGCGTTGGGGCTCCCCGTGTGGCTGTCCTTCCGGCGCTGCCGCCACGGGCTGTGCGGCGTCTACGGCCAGCACTGGGGCCGCCCGGAGGGAGACGCGTTCGGGCGTGCGGCCCGGCGCTTCGAGGAGCTCGGGGTCGACGCGCTGCTGCTGGGGTGCATCCCGCCGGACCACGTCGACGGGATGCTGTCCTACCTGCGCGACTTCACGGACCTGCCGCTCGGGGTCCACCCGAATCTCGGCCACCTCACGAGCAACGGGTGGCACGTCGACGACGGCGCCGGCTCGGCCGAGTTCGCGCGCATGGCCCTGCGCTGGCGCGAAGAGGGCGCCCAGCTGATCGGTGGCTGCTGCGGCGTCGGGTCCGAGCAGATCGGTGCCGCGCGAGCGGCGCTGGCCGGGACGCGGCCGGGGGCGCTGCGTCGCGACGAAGGGGGGTCCCACGAGCTCGGCGGCGTCCGCGTGACGCCGGCCGAGCCGTGGGTCGACGCTGGTGGGCGCTCGCTGTACCCGCTCGCCTTCCCCGACCTCGTCGCCCGAGGCGACGTCTTCGTTCCCACGCAGGGTTCGTTCCTGATGTGGCGCCACCTGTTCCGCGAGCAGGTCGGACGCGGCAGGCGCTGCCTCGACGTCGGCTGCGGCAGCGGCCTGCAGGCGATTCAGCTCGCGCTCAACGGCGCCGAGCGGGTGGAGGCCATCGACGTCGACCCCGACGCCACCGATGCGACGCTCCTCAACGCGTTTCGCAACGGCGTAGCGGACCGCGTGAGCGTGGCTGGCGTCGACCTCTTGCTGTGGATGCCCGAGACGCGCTACGACGTCATCGTCGCGTCGCTGTTCCAGACGCCGGTGGACCCGCTCGCCGCCGTGCACGCCGACCGTCCCGTCGACTACTGGGGACGCAACGCCGTCGACCACCTGATCCGGATCCTGCCCCGGGCGCTCGCCGACGACGGCGTGGCCTACGTCCTGCAGGTGTCGCTGTTCTCCCAGGAGCGCACCACCGACCTCCTCGCACGGCGCGGGCTGCAGGCACGAGTCGTCGACGTCGGGTTCCTTCCGGCCAACGACCACTTCCGCCAGAACGCCGAGCAGATCGCGCGCGTCGAGCGGATGTCCGACGCGCACCATCTTCAGCCCTGCGGCAGCGATGTGATGGTCGGCTACCTGCTGGAGATCACGCGCAGGCCGTAGGGGTCGCACGAGCGGTGGGCGCCGACGGCGCCCGCATAGTCTGAGCGCGATGCTGGCGATCCTCGGCGGGCTGGGAGCGGCGCTCTGCTGGGCGATGGCGATTCTCGTCGCGTCGCGCGCGACCCGTCTGATCGATACGCGATCGCTGCTTGCATCCGTGATGACCGTCGGCCTGCTCATCGCAGCGCCGGCCGCAGCTCTGTCGGGGGTGCCGGAGAACCTGGACGCCGGCTCCGCCGGCTGGCTGGCCGTGTCGGGTGCGGGCAACGTCGTCGGGCTGATGTGCACGTACTCCGCGCTGCGGATCGGCAAGGTCGGTCTGGTCGGGCCGATCTCGTCGACCGAGGGAGCGGTGACGGCGGTGATCTCGGTCATCGCCGGCGAGCGGCTCGCCCCCGGCGCCGGCCTCTCGCTGGCGGGGATCGCCGTCGGCGTCGTGCTGGCCGCGGTCTCACCGGCCGGCGATGACGACGCGCGGCGCTCGGATTCTCGTGCGGCGCTCCTCGCCGGCGCGGCCGCGCTCTCGTTCGGCTTCAGCCTCTACGCGACCGGCCAGGTGAGTCGGGACCTCGGGATCGCGTGGTCCCTCCTGCCGCCGCGGCTGGTCGGTGTCGCCGTGATCGCCCTCCCCCTGCTCGTCACGCGCCGGTGGCAGGTGCGGCGTGCCGCCCTACCGTTCGTCGTCGTCGGGGGGCTGTGCGAGGTGCTCGGCTTCGCGTCCTTCGCGCTGGGGGCGCGCCATGGCGTCGCCATCAGCGCGGTGCTCGCGTCGCAGTTCGCGGCGATCGCCGCCGTCGTCAGCTATGTCGCGTTCCACGAGCGGCTCGCGCGCGTCCAGGTCGTCGGTGTCGCGACGATCGTGGTCGGCGTCTCGATCCTGGGGGCGCTCAACGGCTGAGGGGATCGATCGCCGCTCGGACCGCTGCCTCGACGGCGTCCGCGTCCTGCGCGCCGTCGACGCGCCGCAGCAGGCCGCGCTCGCCGTAGTAGGCGACCAGCGGCTCGGTTTCGCGGTGGTAGACGCGCAGACGCTCACGGACCGTCTCGGGCCGGTCGTCCTCGCGGCCCTGTTGGCGGCGGCTGATCCGCTCGACCACCACCTCCTCGGGCACGTCGATCAGCACGGCGGCCGTGAGCCGCCGTCCGCGCGCCTGCAGCGCGTCGGCAAGCGCCTGCGCCTGCGCAACGGTGCGTGGGACGCCGTCGAGCAGGATCGGCTTGTCGTCCAGCGCCGCGCTCGCGTCGCGCACGATCGCGATGATCACCTCATCGGGCACGAGGTCGCCGCGATCCATGTACTGCGACGCGCGAAGCCCCAGATCGGTGCCCTCCAGGCGCGCGTTGCGCAGCAGGTCGCCGGTCGCCAGCGTCGCGAACCCGAGCTGATCGCGCAGGCGCTCCGCCTGCGTCCCCTTGCCGCTGCCCGGCGGCCCCAGCAGCGCGACGGTCGGCTCCATCGCCTATGAGCCCGGCGTCGCGACCGGTGCGGCGGGCGGCGGGCCGGGGGCGGGTACCGTCACCTCGGGTGCGAGGGTCGGGGCCGGGTCCGGGCCGGCGCCGTCCACCGGGGCGTAGATGCCGCGCTCCTGTAGCCGGCGCACCTGCGGCTCGAGCACCTCACGGCGGTACTCGTCGTGCTTGTAGGGCGCGCGATCGGCGTAGAGGTTCTTGGGGTAGACGGGCTGCTCGTAGATGAGGCGGTACTGCTCGGTCGTGAGGTCCTTCATCCAGTTGCCCCAGCGCGCGTTGGCGCGGAAGTGGCGCAGGGCGTGGATATCGATGGTGCCTGCCACCCAGGAAGACCCGCCGCTGTAGGGGTGCTCGCCGACGACCCGGCCGAGATAGTCGACGATCATCGAGTGCCCGCCGAAGGTGTCGATCGGCGTGTCGTCGTCGGCGGTCAGGTAGTACGTCCCGACGTTCGGCGCGATGACGAAGAAGTTGTTGTCGAGTGCGCGCGCCCGCGTCTGCACGACGAAGGCGTCGCTGGAACGATGAGGAAACGAGGCGCGATAGACGACCTCCGCGCCGTTCATCGCCAGGCCGCGCGCGTTCTCGGGATAGGACCCCTCGTTGGCCATCATGATCCCGAGCCGCCCGATCTCCGTGTCGGCCACCGGATAGAACGCGTCGAGCGTCGCGCCGTAGAGCTCGACCCAGCGGTCGTACACGTTGTGCGGCGTGACCGAATGCTCCACCGGGAGCAGCGGCACCAGCTTGTGGTGGCGCAACACGACCTGGCCGTCGGGATCCAGCACGAAGCCGACGTTGAAGAAGCGGCCCGGGAACTCGGGGTGGCGCGCCTTGGCCTGCGCCATCACGAACACGCCCCACTTGCGTGCCAGGCGGCCCAGCTCGTCGGTCTCGGGGCCGGGGATGTCGATCGCACAATCGCGCGCGAAGGTCTCGTGGTCGAGGTCGAGCACCTCGTCGTTGAAGCCCTGCAGCGCGCCCTCCGGAACCGCAACCAGGCGCACGGGCAGGTCCAGTCCACCCAGCCACGTCGACGCGGTCACGAGGTGGTCGAGGTGCTCGAGGTTGCGGCGGATGTCGTCGCGGTGGTGGATGCCCCACATGGTGGGAACGAGCCCGATCGCCTGATACGGCTCAATCATCTGCGTCTCTCCTCACGCTGGCGGTTGTGCGCTGCCTACGCCAACCACCGTCCGGAGTCAAGCGCTCGAGCACGCCATCGCTACCCTCGGCCCATGGCCACCATCCCAAGACGCAGGCTCGGCCGCAGCGGACCGGAGGTCTCGGCCCTCGGTCTGGGTTGCATGGGCATGTCCGGCATGTACGGCCCGGCCGACCGCGCCGAGAGCATCGCCACCATCCACGCCGCGCTCGATGCCGGGATCGACCTCCTCGACACCGGCGACTTCTACGGTATGGGTCACAACGAGCTGCTCATCGGCGAGGCGGTGCGTGGGCGCCCGCGCGAGGAGTACCGGCTGAGCGTCAAGTTCGGCGCCCAGCGCGGGCCCGACGGCGCCTGGATGGGCTACGACGCCAGCCCGCCGGCGGTCAAGACCGCCCTCGCCTACACCCTGGTCCGCCTGGGCGTCGATCACATCGACGTCTACCGCCCGGCTCGCCTCGACCCCGGGGTGCCGATCGAGGAGACGATCGGGGCGATCGCCGAGCTCGTGCAGGCGGGCTACGTGCGCCACATCGGCCTGTCCGAGGTGGGCGCGGAGACGATCCGCCGCGCCGCGGCGACGCATCCCATCGTGGACCTGCAGATCGAGTACTCGCTGATCTCGCGCGGTCCGGAGGCCGAGATCCTGCCGACGTGTCGCGAGCTCGGGATCGCCATCACCGCCTACGGCGTGCTCAGCCGCGGCCTGATCAGCGGGCACTTCTCCGCCGACCGCGAGCTGGCCGCGACGGATTTCCGCAGCCACGCGCCGCGCTTCGCCGCCGAGAACCGCGAACGCAACCTCGCCATCGTCGAGGCCCTGCGCGACGTCGCCGAGGCCTCCGGCGTCACGGTGGCCCAGGTGGCGATCGCGTGGGTCCTCGCCCGCGGGCAGGACATCGTCCCGCTCGTCGGCGCGCGCACCCGCGAGCGCCTGCAGGAGGCACTCGGCGCGCTCGAGGCCGCGCTCGACGCCGACGACCTCGCCGCCCTCGAACGCGCGGTACCGGCCGGAGCGGCCGCCGGCGATCGCTACCCCGCGGCACAGATGTCCGTGCTCGACAGCGAGCGCGGCTAGGCGATGGAGGCCGCGGCGCCGAGTCGCCCGGCTTGACGCGGTCTCCCCCGGTCGGCTAGGCAACCTCCGTCACCTACCGATGGAGGATCGTCATGCAGCGCGTTCTCGGCACCGTGGTTGCACTGGCCGCAGTCGCCGTCCTCGTCGTCGCCGTGAGTGCATCGGGCAAGCAGCCCTCACACGCCAAGCACGGCGGGCAGCACGGAAAGGGCATCACCGTCGTCGAGCACGCCACGAGCGACACCACGACCGACACGGGCGCCACGGGCGACAGCGTCGGCGACGTCCTCACCTTCGCCAACGACGTCTTCGACGCCGCCAACGCCAAGAAGGTCGGCACCGACCAGGGGTACTGCATCCGCGTCGTCGCCGGCAACGCGTACGAGTGCACGTGGACCACGTTCCTGCCCGGCGGTCAGATCGTCGTGGCCGGGCCGTTCTACGACGCCAAGGACAGCACGCTGGCCATCACCGGGGGCACCGGGCGCTATCGCAACGCCCGCGGAACCATGGACCTCCACGCCCGCGCAGGCGGCACGGAGTTCGCGTTCGTGTTCCACGTCACGGGCTGACGCGGCGCGGCTGACGCCGTAGCCCGAAACGTCCCATTCGCGGCCGCTCAGTCTGCCTGACCGGACCTTGACTGCGCTCGACGATGGGCAGATGTTCGGCACTCCGATACATGGGGAGAGGAGTGGGGCATGCCGCGTACGCCACTGCTGCGAGCGTTCCAGCGTCTCGCCGCCGAGCACCGGGCCGCGGAGCGGCTCGGCATCCCGCCCGCAGAGCTCCGGGACGAGCGCTATTCACGCGGGGAGTTCCTCAAGCGCGCCGGCGCGACGGGCGCCGCGGCCGTCGCCGGGCCCACGCTGCTCGCCAGGCGCGCGGCGGCCATGACGGCGCCGCGCATCGCGATCGTCGGCGGCGGGATCTCGGGGCTCACGGCGGCGCTCAGCCTCGCCGACGCGGGCGTCGGCGCCACGGTCTACGAAGCCTCCGCGCAGGTCGGCGGCCGCATGCACTCCGACCGCTCGGGCTACTGGGCCGACAGGCAGGTCTCGGAGTTCTGTGGCGAGCTGATCGACAGCGGTCACGAGACGATCCGCGACCTCGCCAGGCGCTTTCACCTCAAGAAGGTCGATCTGCTCGCCGCGCAGCCGCGCGGCACCACCGACACCTATTCCTTCTTCGGCGACTACTACTCCGTCGACCAGGCGGACTCCGACTTCGATCGGATTCGCGCGACCCTCGACGCCCAGACCGAAGGCGCCGGCTATCCGACGACGTGGGACAGCTCCACCCGGACGGGTCGCGACCTCGACCACATGTCGGTCTACGACTGGATCGAGCGCTACGTGCCCGGCGGGCACAACCGAGCCCTCGGCCGTCTGCTCGACGTCGCCTACGCCGGCGAGTACGGCGCGGACACCCGCGACCAGGCGTCGCTGAACCTCGTGTACCTGCTCGGCTTCCAGCCGGGACACAGCGGGCTCTCGATCTTCGGCGAGTCCGACGAGCGCTTCCACATCGACGGCGGCAACGAGCAGCTGCCGCAGGCGATCGCCCACGCGCTCGGATCCGACGCGATCAACCTCGGCTGGTCGATGGAGTCGATCCGGACCAACGCCAACGGCAGCGTCTCGATGACGTTCTCGACGCCCGGCCACACGAGGACGGTGACCGCCGACCAGGTGATCCTCGCCCTCCCGTTCGCCGTGCTGCGCAACCTCGACTACGCCGGCGCGGGCTTCGACGCCCGCAAGCAGCGCGCGATCACCCAGATGGGCGCGGGCCGCAACACGAAGCTCCAGCTGCAGTTCTCCAGCCGCTACTGGAACACGCGCGGTCCGTGGGGCAAGTCCAACGGCAACGTCTACTCCGACGCGGGCGTCCCGAACACGTGGGACGTCACGCGCGGGCAGGACGGCACGTCGGGCATCCTCGTCGAGTACTCCGGCGGGAGCGTCGCCGCCGCGTTTCACCCCTCGACGCCCTACTCGAACGCGTCGACGAACCCGCAGGTGACCGCCTACGCCAAGACGTTCCTCACGAGCCTCGAGAAGGTCTTCCCGGGGATCTCGAAGAAGTGGACCGGGAAGGCGTCGCTGTCGACGCCCTTCCTCGACCCGTTGCTCAACTGCTCGTACTCGTACTGGCGCGTCGGGCAGTACACGTCGTTCGGCGGCTACGAGGGCGTCCCGCAGGGCAACATCCACTTCGCCGGCGAGCACACCTCGCAGGACTTCCAGGGCTTCATGGAGGGCGGAGCGAGCGAGGGCGTGCGCGCGGCCGACGAGGTGCTCGCCGCGCTCTAGCCGCCAATCGGCTTCCGAACCTGCCCATAGAGGAGGGAAAGACCTGCACTTCGAGCGTCGCCCGGCGAGCTCGAGCGTCTATCGTCAACTGGATCAACGCGCCGATCTTCCAGCTCATCGGCGAGCGCGAGCTTGCGACGGAGGCGGGCGATGCTGGCTTCGGCGCTGTCGGCGCGTAGCTTCGTCGTCACCGCGGAGTTCGGGCCGCCGCGCGACCCCGACCCCGAGATCGTGCGCGCCGGCGCCCGCGCGCTGGCCGGGTCGGTCGACGCGGTCAACGTGACCGACAACCAGGCCGCGACGGTGAAGCTCTCGCCGGTCGCCTGCTCGGCGCTGCTGATCGACGAGGGGGTCGACCCGATCCTCCAGCTCACCGGTCGCGACCGCAACGTCATGGCGCTACAGGCGGAGCTGCTCGGGGCCTGGGCCCTCGGCGTGCGGACGGTCCTCGCGCTGAGCGGCGACCCGCTGAGCGTCGGCCCGTACGACGGCCTGGCGACGCGGGTGGGCGATCTCGACTCGCTCGGCCTCACCCGGCTGATCGCGACCATGAACGGCGGACGGCTGGCGGCCGACGAGCCGCTGGCCCTGCCGACCTCGTTCCTCATCGCCGGCGCCGCCAACCCCCTGGTGGACTCGGTGGAGCGGGTCGCGGGCAAGCTCGAGGCCGGCGTCGGCCTGGTGCAGACCAACATCGTCTACGACGTCGAGCGCTTTGCCGCCTGGCTGGCGCCCTTCGTCGAGGCGGGCATCACCGAGCGCGCGCCGATGCTCGTCGGGGTGGCGCCTCCGCGCAGCACCCGGATGCTGACCCACATGCACGAGCGCATCCCGGGGGTCGAGGTCGACGACCCGACGTTCGCCCGCATGAAGGGCCTCACGGGCGACGCCGCCACCGCCACCGGCATCGAGATCGCCGCCGAGCTGATCCAGCGCCTGCGCGCCGTGCCGGGCGTCAGCGGCGTGCACCTGATGGCGCCGGGGTGGGAGAGCGTCGCGGTTCCCGCGGTGGTCCAGGCCGCGGGGTTGCGCTCAGCCGCCCTGGGCTGACCGCGCCTCCTGAGAGCGCCGGGCCCAGCGACTTTTTCGCCGGCCAGCGATGAGTTTCCAAAGTGGGCCGAGTCCCTGTGCACATGACTCTGACCGTGAGACGAGGAGATCGGCCGATGCGCAAAGTAGCGGCCTCGCTGTTTCTGTCCCTCGGCGGTGGCGCCGAGCAGCCGGACGAGTTGGTGACCGACGTGGATGACGCCACGAAGGCGAACCTGAGGGGCGTCTCACGATGACCATCGTCATCACCGCCTGGGAGCGGTCGCCCGATGGCGGCCAGGGCCTGGCGCGCGATACGCGCGTTCGCTGGGCGCTTGAAGAGGTGGGCCAGCCCTACGAGGTTCGCCTTGTCTCGTTGCGCTCGAAGATGGAACCCGCGCATCTGCGCCTTCATCCTTTCGGGCTGATTCCGACCTATGAGCAAGGCGATCTCGCCCTGTTTGAGACAGGCGCGATCGTCTTCCACATCGCCGAGCACCATGCGGGACTGCTCGCGGACGATGCCAATGCGCGGGCGCGGGCAATCACCTGGATGTTCGCCGCGCTCAACACCGTGGAGCCGCCGATCCTCGAACTCGTGACCGCCAAGATCCTCGAGGGCGACAAGCCATGGGCCGAAGAGCGCCTGCCGCTGGTCAAAGACCGCATTCGCGATCGACTGGTCCAACTTTCTGCCCGCCTGGGCGATGCCGACTGGCTCGATGGGGACTTCAGCGCGGGCGACCTCATGATGGTGTCGGTGCTGCTCAGGCTTAGACCTTCGGGCCTTCTGGACGAGTTCCCGAAACTTGCTGCCTATGTTGCCCGCGGCGAAGCGCGGCCCGCATACGAACGGGCTTTCGCCGCCCAATGGGCGATTAACGCTCCTCAAGCTCCACCGCCACCAGCTCGCCGGTGACGGCGGATCGCGTCCGTCTGGTCCCGCTACGCGCAGCGAACGTCGGAGCCGTCGAGGACACGCCGGCAGGATGGAAGAGGCGTGTGGTCGCGGGCGGCGCCGACCACGGCCTGGACGGTGCGGATGACGACGGATGGCTGGCCGCTGTGTGACGAGGGGACGTCGTGGTTGCTGTCAAGCGCGACGGCGTGCACGCTGTTGTGCGAGAGCCCGGCGAGCTCGTCCTGCATCGTGTCCCACAACCGTTTTAGGGCGCGGCCGAGTCGCGCCGGCGTGCGGGGAAAGTTGTCTTGCCGTCCGGCCGTGATGACGGCCAGCGGCATGTCACCGAGCGTCTTGATCCGGCTGGCGAGCGCCTCGCCAGCCGCGAGGTCGACGCCGCCCATCACCGTCGTCGCCAGCTGACCGCGGATCTCACGCGCCTGCGAGCGTGGCCAGATGGCCAACTGCCGTCGTCGTCCATCGCGGCCCATCGTGTCGATGAGGACGAGCCCCGCCGTCTCCATTGGGTGAAGGGATGCGAACACGCGCGCGAGGACGCCGCCGTAGGAGTGGCCCACGAGCACGTACGGCGGATCGATGCGGGCGCGGGCGAGCAACTGCCGGAGGTCGGCGATCTCGTCGCTTGCGTCGCGCACGCCCGGCGGCGCGACGCTGTTGCCGGTGCCCGCGCGATCATAGGCACAGGTCCGCGTGGTCCGTCCGAGCTGCGGCTGCACGTCTCGCCAGGCGAAGGCGTCCGCGCCGAAGCCGGCCTCCAGCACTACTGTCGGGCTGCCCGAGCCGACGCAGTGCAGAAAAAGGCTGCGCCCGCCGCCGATCCCGACGAGCCTGCCCGCACCCGCGGTGACGGTGGCGAGGCGCGGAGTGTTCGCCGTCGGGCGGCGCTGGCCCTTTTGCTCGTGCCCGCCGCAGCCCACCGCTGAGGCCAGCAAGACCGAGACAGCGAGCAGCCGACGCGTCACGACCCGAGTCTGACCCGCAAGCGATGAGCGGGCAAGGCGCGCGTCGAGCAGCGCGGTCAGGCCGTTGCTGCGCCGGAACGCAGACGGTCAGCGTCGCGCCCCGGAGGAAGCCCGAACTGGCGCCGGTACTCGCGGCTGAACTGCGACGTGCTGTCGTATCCCACCCGGTATCCGACGGTGGCGACGTCGTCAGCCCCGGTGAGCAGGAGCAGGCGCGACTTCTGCAGGCGGATCTGCTTCTGGAACTGGATCGGGCTCAGCGCGGTGACGGCGTGGAAGTTGCGGTGGAACGCGGACGTGCTCATGCCGCAGGAGCGAGCGAGGTCTTCGACGCGAAACGGCTTGTTGTAGTGCTCGGCGATCCAACGGACCGCGCGACTCACATGCGTGAGGCTGCTGTCGGCGAGTCCGATCTGGCGTACGCCCTCACCCAGAGGACCGTTGATGAGGCGCCAGAGGACCTCTCGCTCGATCATCGGCGCCAGAACCTCGCGGTCGCGCGGGCTGTCGAGCAGGCGCACCATGCGCACGACGGCGTCGAGGAGCTCGGGCGAGGCCTCGGCGACGCCGAGCCCCGCAGGCGCGGCAGCGAGGCGCGCGCGTCGCGGCGGCGACTCGGGCGTCGCGTTCCCGTCCAGCACCAGTGACGCGATGGCCGACGGGCGGAAGATCAGGCCGAAACCCAGGGCCGGCTTGTCGGCGGCTGCGTGCGTGTAATGCCCGGTGATCGGCAGGTCGACTGAGGCGACCAGGTACTGGCCCGGTCGGTAGTCGTATACCCGATCGCCGATGGCCAGGCGCTTCGCGCCCTGGGCGATGAGGGCCATGACCGTTCCGGTGGTCGACGCCTCGGGCTCGCCCGGTCGACCGGCGGCCGAGAGCAGGACACCGTCGATCGCCGTCGTCTCGTCGGGACGCGCGTGTCGGACGATCAGCGCCCGCAGCTCAGCGAGCAGGGCGTTGGTGCGCAGCGAACCCTGTCGTGGCGCGGACTCAGCGATCGCTGCCATGAGCGGAACATACATCTCGTGGGTGGACCCCAGCGGCCAGCGGGCGGCCGGAGCCGCGCGATCAAGCAGGATTGTGCATCGACGCGGCAGTTCTGTTCTAACGCTCCATACCGACCGGCTGATTCGCTCGCTGCATGACAAGCAACGAGTCGATCGGAGACAGGGCAATGACCTCAGACGGTCCGGTTCAAAAGACCGCGCTCATCACAGGCTGCTCTTCGGGCTACGGCCTGGAGACTGCGCGCCACTTCCATTCGCAGGGCTGGGACGTGGTCGCCACCATGCGCGCTCCGCGCGAAGATGTCCTGCACCAATCGGAGCGGCTTCGGGTGGTCGCGCTCGACGTGACGAAGCCGGAGTCCATCGCGGCCGCGCTCGAGGCGAGCGGGCCTATCGACGTGCTGGTCAACAACGCGGGCATCGGGGCCCTCGGCGCCTTCGAGGCCACACCGATGGCCACGGCGCGCGAGATCTTCGAGACCAACACCTTCGGCGTGATGGCGATGACGCAGGCGGTGTTGCCTCAGTTCCGCGAGCGGCGGTCGGGCGTGGTGGTGAACGTGACGTCGAGCGCGACGTTGGCTCCGATGCCGCTGGTGGCCGTGTACGCCGCGAGCAAGACCGCCATCGAAGGGTTCACCGCGTCGCTCGCGCTCGAGCTCGAGGACTTCAACGTCAGCGTGAAGCTCGTCGAGCCGGGCTACGGCCCGACGACAAACTTCACCAGCAATGGGCAGACGCGTATGAACGGGCTGATCCCCGAGGCCTACGCGGCCTTCGCGGAACGCGTCATGGCGGACTTCCAGCAGCCGGCTGCTGTGACGCACGAGTCAGACGTGGCCGAGGCGGTGTGGCGCGCGGCGAACGATGAGACCGGGCAGCTTCGCTTCCCGGCGGGTCCCGACGCCGTGGCGCTGGCACAGTTGAGATAGGGCGTCGGCCGACCCGCTGCCGTCGGCCACGGGGTGACGGTTCGCCCGCCCGGGGCGGTGCTTGCGCGGACAGCCGACGCGTGAGGCACAGCGGCGTAGGCTCTGCGGATGCCGCAGACGGTTCATCGTCAGTGCACGCTGTGCGAGGCGCACTGCGGCATCGACGTGGAGGTCGAGGGCGACCGCGTGCTGCGGATCACGGGCGACGCGCAGGACCCGATCTCGCGCGGCTACATCTGCCCGAAGGCCGCGGCGCTCGCGGACCTGTACGCGGATCCCGACCGACTGCGGCGGCCGGTGCGCCGGGTCGGTTCGCAGTGGGAGGAGATCGGCTGGGAGGAGGCGCTCGACATGGCCGCGGAGGGGCTGCGCGCGGTCCAGCGGCGCCACGGCAACGATGCGGTCGCCACCTACTTCGGCAACCCGAGCGCTCACACGATGGCGGTCCTGTCCGGGCTGCCGATGCGCCACGTGCTCAACACGCGCAACCACTACTCGGCGACATCGGCCGACCAGCTGCCGCAGCACCTGACGTCGGCCGAGATGTTCGGGAACCTCGCGCTGTTCCCGATCCCCGACATCGACCGCACCGACTACATGCTGGTGCTCGGCGCGAACCCGTCGGTGTCGAACGGCTCGCTGATGACGGCGCCGGGCGCGCGCCACCGGCTGCGCGCGATCGTCGCGCGCGGCGGCAGAGTCGTGGTCGTGGACCCGCGCCGCACCGAAACCGCGGCGCACGCCTCCGAGCACGTCCCGATCGCCCCCGGGGGCGATCCCTACCTGTTGCTCGGGATGTTGCACGTGCTGTTCGCGGAGGGCCGCACGCGGCTCGGCCACCTCGAAGGCCTCGCCGACGGGATCGCCACGATCGAGGCGCTTGCCGCAGAGTGGCCGGTCGCGCGCGCCGCGCCGATCGCGGGCGTCGACGAGGCGACGGTGCAACGGCTTGCGCGCGAGTTCGCGGACGCCGAGCGGGCGGTCGCGTATGGGCGCGTCGGCGTGTGCCACCAACGGACGGGCTCGCTGACGCACTGGCTCATCAACGTGCTCAACGCCGTCACCGCCAACCTCGACGTCACCGGCGGCGCGATGTTCCCCAACCCGGCGTTCGACGTCGGCGCGGTGCTGAAGCGCGCCCGCCTGCTCGGCTTCGGCGACCACGGCCGCCACACGCAGCGCGTCAGCGGGCTGCCCGAGATGAACGGCGAGCTGCCGGTCGCCGGCCTGGCGGACGAGATCACGACGCCGGGCGAGGGCCAGGTCCGCGGCATGCTGATCTTCGCCGGCAACCCGGTGCTCTCGACGCCGGGCGGCGCGCGCCTCGAGGAGGCGCTCGCGACGCTCGAGTGGTGCGTGGCCGTCGACATGTACGTCACCGAGACAACGCGCCATGCGAACGTGATCCTGCCGCCGGTCTCGCCCCTCGAGCGCTCCGACATCGACGTCGTCATGCCGGTCGTCTCCGTGCGCAACCACATCCGCTACAGCCCGGCGGCGGTGCCGAAGCGCAAGGACGGGCGCGAGGACTGGCAGATCCTGACGGCGCTGACGAGCCGGCTCGGGCGCGGGGTCGGGCGCCGCGTCGAGGCGGCGGTCGCGAGCCTCCCCTCGGCGTTCACGACACCCGAGCGGATCATCGATCTCGGCATCGCGCTCGGGCCGCACGGCATCCTGCGGCGCGGCCCGCGCAAGGGCCTGACCGTCGCGAAGATAAAGCGCGCCAAGCACGGCATCGACTTGGGCCCGCTCGAGCCGCGGCTGCCGGGCGCGCTCGACACGGCGGACAAACGCGTGCAGCTCGCGCCGCCGGTGCTCGTCGCGGAGGCGGCCAAGCTCGCCGAACACGCGCGCGAGCGCGAGGACGCGCTGTCCGAGGGCTACGACCTGACGCTCATCGGCCGCCGCCAGCTGCGCAGCAACAACTCGTGGATGCACAACAGCGCGCGGTTGATGAAGGGCGCCGACCGCTGCACCGCGCTGCTGCATCCCGCCGACGCCGGCGCGCGCGGGCTCGCCGACGGCGACCGGGTGCGCGTGGTCTCGCGCGTCGGCGCGATCGAGCTGCCGCTCGAGGTCAGCGACGAGATCCGCCCCGGCGTGGTCTCGGTCCCACACGGCTTCGGGCACGCGCGCCCGGGCGTCGGGTGGCGCCTGGCCGCCGAGAAGGCCGGCGCGAGCGTCAACGACATCACCGACCCTTCGCTCGTCGACGCGATCACCGGCAACGCCGCGTTCAACGCGGTGCCGGTCAGGGTCGAGGCAACCTGAGCATCCAGCGCCGAGCCTGCCCTCATCAGCGCGACAGAGCGAGGGTTCTGGCGACGCGGGCGGTGGTGCGTTGCGGTCACGCCAGCGGTGCGTCGACCGCGGCGGCGCGCAGCGCGTCGAGGAGCTCGTCGCGGAAGGCGCGGATGGCGGCGGCCATCAGCCGTGCGGCTTCGTCGCCGTCGCCGGCCTCCAGGGCGCCCAGCAGCGCCCGGTGCTCGTCGCGCGCTCGCAGGCCGCGCCCGCCGGCGCCGGCGCGCAGGGCGACCAGGCGCGCGCGCTCGCTGTCGTCCAGCAGCCGCGCGACGATGAGGGCCGCCCGGCGGTTGCCGCCTGCGGTGGCGACGCTGACGTGGACGGCCCGGTTGGCCTCCATGAAGCGGTCGACCGAGGCCGGGTCGTCGAGGTCGAGCGCCGGTTCCGAGCGCGTGCGCAGGTGGGCGAGCTCGTCGGGGGCGATGCGCCCCGCTGCGGCCGCCGCGGCGGGCGGCTCGAGCAGCAGCCGCAGGTCGTAGATCTCCCCCACGTCGCGGATCGTCAGCGGAGCGATGACGTGGCCGCGGCGGGGCTCGGCGAGGACGAGGCGCTCGGCGCGCAGGCGCGCGAGCGCGGCGCGCACCGCCGCCTTGGAGAAGCCGAAGCGCGCGACGAGCTGCGCCTCGGACACGGGCGCCCCGGGCGCCAGCTCGAGGCGCACGATCGCGTGGCGCAACCGCTCGTGCGCGGCCGCCCCTGACCCGGTGACCGAGGCCTTTGCCATGGCCGCGAATTGTAGTTGACATGTCAGATGGATGATGCTGACATGTCAGCCATGACCGTACGCACGACGTCCCCCGGCGCAGACCTCGAGGCGGTCGGCGGTAGCGCCCGCGCCGGCCGCGACCATCTCATCCGCTACGGCGGCGAGTTCTCCGACCTGCTCATCGAGCACGCCCAGGGCAGCTGGCTGACCACCGAGGACGGGTCGCGGATCCTGGACTTCACCTCCGGGCAGATGTGCGCGACGCTCGGCCACGGCCACCCGGCGATCCTCGAGGCGATGCGCGAGGCGAGCGGACGCGTCGTGCACCTGTTCAGCGGCTTCCTCTCGCGCGACGTGACCGAGCTGGCGCGCGAGCTCATGACGGTCTTGCCCGAGCCGCTGACGCGCGCGATGTTCCTCTCCACCGGCGGCGAGGCCAACGAGGCCGCCCTGCGCCTGGCCAAGCTGCACACCGGGGGCCACGAGGTGCTGGCCTTCGCCGGCTCGTGGCACGGCATGACCGCGGGCGCGGCGTCGAGCACCTACAGCGCGGGCCGGCGCGGGTATGGCCCTGGCCTCCCCGGCACGATGGCGCTGCCGACGCCCAACCCCTACCGCTGCCCGATCGCCCACTGCCGCGAGCGCTGCGACCTGACCTGCCTGGATACGGGGCT
>Ga0307502_10000168_pt1 | contig 17490 bp, 17 predicted proteins | sample 16_S_MG_FD_201364 | JGI IMG/M metagenome (GOLD analysis project Ga0307502, IMG submission 201364) | Soil microbial communities from Populus trichocarpa stands in riparian zone in the Pacific Northwest, United States - 16_S | ecosystem: Environmental > Terrestrial > Soil > Riparian zone > Trees... | reverse complement strand
GGCGTTCGTCAGGCGGTCCGCGTCGCGCATCGAGCCCGAGGTGTCGAGCACGAGCAGCACGTTGGCGGGCTTGCGGTCCTCGCGCCAGGTCTTCTTCACGGCGGCGAGCACGCGCGGCTCGGGCAGGCCCAGCACGCGTGTGGGCTGGGCGGGGTCGACGCCGTTGTCCGCGTTCAGCGGCGACGGCGGCTTGGCGCGCAGGTCCGACGGGCGGAAGCCGTAGCGCGCCGCGGTCTCGCCGTCGATGTTCTTCTCCAGGTACGCGCCGAAGCTCCTCGCACCGTTGCGCTGGGCGTCGGTCACCCATGGCGCGTCGAGCGTGATGTAGGGGTTGTCGGAGTAGAACGTGCCCTCGGCGGGGTAGATCGCGATGAGCTTCTGGCGGTTGCCGCGGCGGAGGTTGAAGTCGACGAGTGTGGCTTCTTCCATCGCGACCGCCGACGCGTAGCCGGGGCCGTTCTTGCGCAGCTGGTCGGAGATGAACAGCGTCGTGTCGCCGTAGTGGACGATCGAGCGCTCGATGTCCTTGACCTGCGCGCGGCCGCGCGTGATGTCTTGTGTGCGCAGGCCCTCCTTCTTGCCGGTCGCCGAGTAGTACTCCGCGACGACCGCCGACAGCCCGGAGGTCGAGAAGTCCGGGTTCGTGTGCACGAGCTTGAACTGGCCGTACTCGGGATGACCGTACGTGCCCCAGCCGGTCTTCGAGCGCGCGAGCTTGAGGATGTCCGTGAAGCCGAGCTTGCGCTTCGGGTAGCCGAGCGCTCGCGCCATCGACTCCCACATGGCGATGACGAGCGGCGTGCGCACGATCGACGGGTTCGTGTCGGGCGCGTAGGGCTGGTCGGCCTCGTAGTTCAACAACCGGCCCCAGAGCGAGCTTGACGGCGACCAGGACGTGAGCTTCAGCCGGCCGCTTGCGATCTTCGTCTGCGCCTCGCCGGAGGCGACGTTCTGGGCGGCGACGAAGACGCGCTTGCCGTCGACCTGGGTGGCTTGGGCGTTGAAGGATTTGATCAGCGGCGTGAGCAGCTTCTCCTTCTCGGGGGAGTAGGCGAAGCGGACTTCGATCGCGCCGGCGGGGGTCTTGGCTGGGGCTGGGGCGCTGCTGTTGTCGCCGCTGGTCCCGCTGCCGTTGCCGCCGTTGCCGCGCCGCTGCCCAGGATCGCGATGAGCGCGACAGCGGCGACGGCGACCGCGAGCAGGGCGAGCTGGCTCTTCTTCATGGGGTCACCTTACGGGCAGGGCGGTGGGGCTTCTGCGGGAATTCGGCCGGTTCTGGACGACTATTGCGTGCTACGCGTCGCAGGGGTTACCGGAGTGGCCGGCGCTCTGGTTGCCCGCGGACACCTCGTGACGCGCGATGCACCAAGTCGGCGAATCGTCCGTCACCGGCGTCGCAGCTGCGACAACCGAGGGCGCGGGCGGTTCGGGATCAGCCGCCCGAACTCGAACGCCCACACCGCGGGACCGTCGAGCAATCCCAGCAGCGCGGCGTCACGATCCCCGCGCGCCGCCGCCATCGCGCCCGCGGCAGCGCGCCGTGCACCCCACAGGACGAGGCCGGGCCAGCGACGGCGCGGCAGGGCGCCAGGCCAGCGTTGTGCGAGCCAGGCGGCGCCGGCACCGTGGCGCGCACGCTGGGCGAGCATGCGCGGCACGGTCTGACGGTTGTGGTGCACGACGGCTGCCCCATCGCGACGCTCGAGCTCCCAGCCGGAGGCTCTAATGCGAAAGCACAGGTCCGCGTCGCCGCCCGAGCGGACGCGCTCCTCGAAGCCGCCGACCTGGACGAAGGCGGCGCGGCGCACGGCGGCGTTGGCGGTCTGCGCGAAGGACCAGCCATCGTGTGCGAGCGTGACCTCCTGGCTCATCGAGGACTTCAGCCAGGCGTAGCGGGCGGCGGCTGTTGCGGCTGTCGCGCCAGCGTTCCCATTAGCGCTCGCGGTTGCGCCGCCGGCCGCGCTCACGTCCTCGTCGACGACGGCGCCGGCGAGCACGCCCACCCGCTCGCCGGGTGTGCCGTCGAAGTAGCGCGCGAGCAAGTCCGGCGGCGGCAGGACGTCGGCGTCGAGAAAGACGATCCAGTCCGCCCTCCCCTGGGCCACCGCCCGGTTGCGCGCGTGGTAGGACGTCTGCAACTCGCCCGCGCCCAGGATGTGCACGTGGTCGCGCGCCGAATCCGAGGCGCCAGGCCGGTTGTCGGCGATCGTCACGGTGTCGCCCAGCTGCACCACGAGCGCCCCAAGCCGCTCCGCCACGCGCTCGAGCTGCTCGTCCGAGCCACGAAACGGCAGCACGACATCGACCGAAGGGCGCCCGCTCACGGCCTGCAATCTACGACGCAGCCGCCGCACCGCGCAGGTGTTGCCATACTTGCCGTCCGACTTGGGGGCGTAGCTCAGTTGGTTAGAGCGCCGGCCTGTCACGCCGGAGGTCGCGGGTTCGAGTCCCGTCGCTCCCGCTCCCCGAAGAAGCCCTGGAACTCCCAGCGATCCCTCGCGCCACGGATTCCTCGGCCGGACCATCGGTCGCGGTCATCGTGCCCAGCACCGCCGTTGGCGGCGTCGTAGGCGTCCAGCAGGCCGCGGTCCTGGTCCTCGGCGTCCTGCGCCAAGTGGCCGTACGTCGCGTCGATCATCTTCACGCTGGTGCCCATCCGGCGGGCCAGCGTGAAGATACCCATGCCGGCCGCCAGGATCCACGTCGCGAAGGTGTGGCGCATGTCGTAGATGCGCCGATGCTCGATCCGGGCCGCCTTCAATGCCGGCGCCCACTCACGCGAGCGAAAGTTATTGATCACGATACGGCCTCCCTCGGACGCCGGAAACAGAATGCCCTGGCGCCGCGGCAGCTCCTCGATTGCCGCCACCACCTTGGAGCGCAGCGGGACGCGCCGGCGCGAGCGCTCCGTCTTGGCATACATCTTCAGGCCTCCCTTGGCAAACGCGCGCCGGACAGTGAAGACTCTGGCCTGCAAGTCCCACCTCGGTCCAGTCCGCGCCGAAGGCCTCCTCGGGTCGTACACCGGTCCCGACGCAGAAGATCGCCAGCGGTCCGAACGGGCCGAGCTCGTGCGCCAGGCGTCGACTTCCTCCCAGGACTCAAACGGCGTGAACTCCGCACGCGGGTGCAGCGGGTTCCTGACCTCGACGGCGACGTTGCGCTCGATCCAGCGCCAGCGCACCGCCGCGGCGAGCACCTGACGCAGCGCGCGATGTGTGCCGTGGCGCGTTGTCACCGGCAGACTCGCGCGCCAGCGGGCCACCGCCAGCGCGTCCAACGCTCCGAGGGCTCATCCCCGAAACGCGCGGTCGCGTCGGGTTCGATCGATGCCATGCAGACGACCGCGCGCTACCTACTGCGCGCCTAGTTCGTTGATGACACGCGCGACCACGACGTCCGGCTCCCGGTACACCTCAAAGTCCCAGAGTCGCAATATGCGCCATCCGCCGCTCGCGAGAGCCGCGTCCGCGGCTCGATCCCTGGCTTGATTGCGTCGGATCTTCTCGTCCCAGAACGGTCCGCTCTTGCCGGGCTGGAACTTGCTCGGATGCCCATGCCAAAACGCGCCATCTACGAAGACGGCCAGCTTCGCGCGCCCGAAAGCCAGGTCCGGACGACCCGGGAGGTCTTTCCGGTTGCATCTCCAACCCCGCACTCCTGCCGCCCACAAGGCGCGTCTGAGGGCCAGCTCAGGAGCAGTGTCACGCGTGCGAATCCCGGCCATCAAGCGACTGCGCACGGCACGCTCGTAGACGTCCGGCGTCATGCGCAGACCGCGCGCGGATCGAACACTTGTTCCGCTCCGTCCGCATCCACTGGTTTGATCTCGGTCATGTTCGAGAAGGATCGCACGACAGAGGACCGAGATATGAGCCGGTCGGGCCCTAGGTCGGACATGGAACGCATACAGCGCCTCGCGATCCATTCGTTGCCGAACCGTTCGGACGGCGCGTGGGGCCTCATCGACTTATTCGCCGGCTGCGGGGGGGCATCAGCTGGCTTTCTAGCCTCAGGTCAGTTCGCACATCTCTACGCCGCCGATATCGACGAATGGGCCGTGTCAACTTATCGCCGCAATCTCGGCCACTCGCCCGCCAGGATCGACCTCGGAACCTTGGCCACTGGCGCAGATGTCGCTACGTGGGCCGCCGAGGTTCGCCCCAATCGCGACATCCCGGCCGTAGTCGTCGGATGCGCTCCTTGTCAAGGATTTTCATCCCACGTCAAGATGAAAGGCGATTGCCACGCCCGCAATCCGCTTCTCGAGGGGCTCGGAGTGCTCGCTACGGCACTGGAACCAGAGGCCATGTTCATCGAGAACGTGCCCGATGTGTTTTCCCAGCGGCACTGGCTTTCCTACCGCCGGCTCAAGGAAGATCTCGAAGGTGCCGGCTACAGCGTGCGATCTCGCATAATCAACTTCGCGGAGCTTGGCGTGCCGCAGGAGCGGTTTCGAGCGGTCGTCCTGGCGCGCCGTGACGGCGAACCGACATTCCCAGCAAGACTCCACGAACCGGAAACGTTCTCTACTGTCCGCGAGTGGATCGGAGATCTGCCCGCCGTCGGCAACTCGTCTGCCGACCCGAATGATCCAATGCATCAGGCGTCGAGTCATCGTGCCGCGACCCTCCGCACCATCGAAAAAGTCCCTCTAGACGGCGGCAACAGGCCCGTAGGCGTAGGACCGAAGTGTCTAGATGATGCGCGTGGATCATTCGGTGGCTATACGGACGTCTACGGTCGCCTCTGGTGGGATAGACCAGCGCCGACGATCACGGCCCGCTGCCGCACCCCGTCCTGCGGCCGGTTCTTGCACCCCGCACAGCACAGGGGCCTCACAGCCAGAGAAGCCGCTCTGCTGCAGACATTCCCTCGGACGTGGCACTTCGAGGGGCCGTTCGACGACCGCTACAAGCAGATCGGTAACGCCGTGCCTCCACTTGCTGCCGAGGCGTTCGCGCTACACATTGCACACGGCTGGCCAGCCGCCGGAACCGAAGTCGGAAGCCTCGAGATCGAGGATCAGCCGATCGGAGCCTCATTCTCCGTGCTGATCCCCGGCATCCGTCGTCGGCGCCATCGAGCCGCTGCATGAGGCCGGTTGCCATCGACGCGTTCGCCGGAGCCGGCGGACTCTCGCTCGGCCTGCTCCAATCGGGCTGGCGTGTCGCCTTCGCCTTCGACAATGACCCGATAGCGGTGGATACCTACCGCCGAAATGTCGGCAACCACGTGCGTGCTCTCGATGCGACACAGCTCACTGGCAACGAGTTGCTGAAGCACGCCGGACTCTTGAGTGGCGAGCTCACCATGCTGACAGGTGGACCACCCTGCCAAGGCTTCTCGCTACAGCGCCGGCACCCTCACAGCGATGAACGGAATCTCTTAGTCGGGAAGTTCTTGGAACTCATCCTTGACACCGCGCCTCGCAGCTTCGTGATGGAGAACGTGCCAGCCGTAAATTCAAAGCGAGGCAAACATCTCATCGAGACGCTCGTCGCCGAGACAAGAGCGAAGGGATACGACGTTCATCTGACGACTCTCAATGCCGTTGACTACGGCTTGGCGCAGCAGCGACGTCGTGCATTCATCGTTGGCGTTCGGGATGCCGACGTGCCGTTCCGATGGCCTAAGCCGACCGTAGACCGCTGGCGAACCGTGCGCGAAGCAATCGGCGACCTGCCTTCACCACCCGCCGACGGGAGCCCTCATCCGACCGTCCCCAATCACTACCGCGAGGCGCGCCTCAGTCCGCTCAATATCGAGCGGATACGGCACGTTCCCGAGGGCGGCGGGCGCAAGGATCTCCCGGCGCACCTGGAACTCGCCTGTCACCGCAACGGGCATCGACACCTCGATACGTACGGACGCCTGGCGTGGGACAACCCGTCGGGAACTATCACCGCTCGGTTCGACAGCTTTACACGTGGTCGTTTCGGCCACCCAATCGAGCACCGATCAGTGACCCTCCGTGAAGGCGCACGGCTGCAGGGTTTTCCGGACGAGTTTGTCTTCCTCGGGACGCGGGAGGACGGGGCACGCCTTATCGGCAATGCTGTGCCACCCCCGGTGGCCGCCGCCGTCACACGAGAGGTCAGGCGGGCGCTGGGGCTGGGAGCACCGACGTCGCCTCGTCGGACACCCCAGCGTTCGACAGCATCACACCAGACCGAACGAGCCACTCCCGCAACTGCGCCCTGAGCGCGTTCGGGGAGTTCGCGTCCACCACCACCACGTCGTAGCCGCATCCGCTCGAGTCGGTCCCGAGGAACCGATCGTTATCGCTGGCCGCCATGCGAGGGGTTACAAGAGCGGCCCGTCGCGCTTCATAGGCCGTGGAGTGAGCCATGAGCTGATACAGCTCGGATCGTCCAACGTCCGCTCCATGTCGCCGGTACTTCGCATCGGCGATGACGACGCCGCCTGGATCCTCGACTACGACATCAGGATCCGCTGCGAGTGGTTCGCCATCGTGCAGGAGTTCGACTCCGTCTCCACGCCCGGCACGGACCGGCGCCGCCGCTAGCTCCGCGACCTGTCTCCGCACCGCTTGTTCGAAGATCGATTCGACGTTGATCCAAACCGACGCTGGTTGTTCGCGGTCAACCTCTGATTCTGGAAGCGCGCTTACACCCTTCACGATCAGCTCCGCTAGGTCGAGAAGCCCGACGAGATGCTCGTCGGCCTGGTGCCCGAGCTCCGCTCTAGCCAGTCGAATGTCAGGGCTCGTTTCAAACGGAACCCCCGTAAATGCGGCAAGCGAGCGGCGAAGGGCCCGCAGTCCCCCCGGCGGCGGCGAAGCGATACCCAGGATGCGATCGGCTCGTACTGCTGCGCTCACGAGTAGACGGTGGAACACGGTGTCTTCGGTCAACTCGCGGACTAGGCAGCTGAGCACGTCGGGACGCCCGCGTGCTCGGTGCAGTCCAACGGTACGTGCAAGATCGATGCGACCACGAGGGAGCGTTGTTTCCCATCGACGCGGCAGGTACCGCCGATCGATCCCGCCGCTCACGTAGTCGTAAAGGAGCTCGCCGTAGCGATTTAGCAAGGCCGCCCAGGGCGGGAGGGCGGCCATGCCCGCAAGCCCAGGCTCCTCGGAATGTCGAATTCCCGAATACGCAAGGGGCAGCAACGCTTCAACCGTCCCAGAAACGAGCTCATCGATGTCGATAACGCAGCGTCCCGGGACAAGCAATCGGCCCGCATACGGACCAGTGCTAACAGTCACACTGTGCCGACCCCAGAGGGGTCGCGCGACCCCGGCAAGCAGCCAGCCGGCATCCACCACATCGGCTGGCTCGAGCGCTAGGTCTTCATAGAAGATCTCAAGCTCTCCCCAGGTCGTCGTCTCTAACCGGATCACGTGGATTCAGGCAGCTGGGGGTCGGCGTCGGCAGTCGCGTCTTGCTGCCCGTCGCCGTGAGGGCTATCCTCGGTCGGAGACCCGCTGTGGCTGAGATCTCGCCACAAGAATCCGGCCTCAATCGCGCGTGGGTTGGGATACATCGTGATCTCACCACGGCGCAAGAAGTACCGTAGCTGCTCGTGCCAGAGCTCATGCAGGTCCTTTTCGGTCGCCACGCCCACAAACAATCCGTGGCCGAACGGAGCATCCGCGGGAAGCGCCTTGAACCAGGTCAGGACCTGGTTCCGGAGTTCAGTGGCCATCCCCGCTTCATTCAGGATGTCTCGGAGCGCTTCCGGATCGCGGGGTAGGTGAATCTGTCGTAGGCGTCGGACAACTGCGTCGTCAAGGTTGACCACGCTCCGATCGGTCGGGTTGAGAGTCGCAATCACAGCTAGGTTCGACGCCAGCACGACCTCCTTACCGAGCGCGGCCACTCGGAATGGCCGACCGCGATACTCGACATAGGTGAGCAGCTCCCCGAGCACGTTCGCGATGTCAGCCCGGCTGAGCTCGTCAATCACCAGCACGTGCAGCATGTCCGATTCCAAAGCACGCTTGTTGATCTCAAGAAGGACGCCGGGTTGACGCTCGAAACCTCCGTCTGCCGTGGGTGCCAGCCCGCCCACAAACTCCTCGTAGGTGAATGCGGCGTGGAACTGGATGCTCTCCCAGCGGCTTGCGTCCCCATTAACCAGCTGCCGTGCAGCTTCCTCCGCGTAACGAGTCTTGCCGGTGCCGGCCGGACCGATCAGCGCGATGAGAAAGCGATCCCCGTGCGTCCGACATCGATTGACAATCCGCGCAACCATGTCGGTGGAGCCCACCGCGGTCTCAGGCTCGGAGCCAAGCCATCGGACGTAGTCGGCATTGGACGCAAAAGTCCGCTGGGTCGGCGAGGTCGCCAGAAGCTCATCCACCAAACTTACGAACTCGTCGTTCAGATAGCGATAGCCATCGGAGCGGTTCCGGTGCTCGATGAGAAGGTCCTTAAACCCGGCTCGGGACATCCATACGATGATGCGATCCTGCTGATCGTTGCCCAGATCGGGTGCACGGGGTCCAAGGTGCTGTTCCGCGGACGCTGGGTCGCCGGGGTCGTAATCCTCGAGCTCTCGAGCCGTGGCGATTGTCTCGATCGCCGCCGGAAGCTCATCCATGCGTAGACATCTGGTAAGGACTCGGCCGACCTCTTCCCAGTGAATCTTGTCGTTCAACGACCGCATGACGTGGAGAATCGCCCACAGCGGAAAGATGTCCGTCGTGGCCGGATACGTAGACTCGGTTGTCGGGTTCCGCAGCTGGTATCGCGCCACCAGCACCGCTCCCAATCGCGCCAACCGCCAGCGGGCCGCCGAAGAAACCTCGGTAGCCGCGTCATCAACCTCGCCGAACATCTCGCCCAGCTGTCCACGCAGGCGCTGACCGAGCGGCGTAATCCGGAGGATGCCACCGTCCTCGTACATGAGCCCGAGGCCTTCGAACAGCTTCTTCCATGTTCGAATCCGCTGATCCTTTTGTTCTTCGAGCTCAGGAAGTATCGCTTTCTTCCGTATCCGTAGCGCCTCGCGGACATCGTCGTATGGGGGCTTCCAGTCGGCACCGTCGCTCAGGAGAAGGGCGTAGAGGAGCGCAGCTCCCACATCGCGCGGAGCCCCTTGAACACCGAGGTCGGGGATGACGTCACGACCGGCCAGGTCCCAGCAGTCGCGCTCAGCCACGTCGGCTCAACTCCGGTTCTGTCTGGCTCTCCGAGACCGCACTGCCCTGGAGCGTACGGGTTTGTTACACGCCGCAGTCCACTGGATCAAGCTGAAGTACCTCGCAGAGGCGGACGCCGAGCTCGTAATCGACGCTCTTCTGGGGCCCCGCAGTCTTCAGACCCAGGATTCGGCTGACCCTGCCCGTGTCCGGGATGAGATCAACGCACCCACGGGCCCGCATCGACGCGGGTGGCCGCCGGACCCACCCGAGCCGCCTCGCAATCTCCGTGCGAGAAATGAGCCCTGCGCTCTCGAGCTCCAGAAAGCGTTGCTGAAATAGCTCGACCGGCACCCGGTCGGTGGTGTTCCTCAACATGCCGGCCATGACGCTCCTCGCAGACTGAGCGAAACGCTAGACGCTGCTCCCGACGGAACGACTGAGGACGGTCACCCAGCGTACGTCGACCCACACACGGCCGCGAAGGAGTCGCGCGGTTTGGCGCGCATTCGGCGCCGGTCGGGAGGATCTTCCTTACGACCTCGAGGGTGCCGCTTCGCGGCGGCGGCGGCCCCGTCGCGGCCTGCGGCCCGCCGCCCCTCCGGGCTTCGCCCTCCAGCCGGCGGCCGCGGCGCGGCCGGCCATCGTGGAGATCCCTGTGCCGGCCGCCAGGACCGCAGCACGCACCACCGGGCCCGATCAGCCGTCGAACGCTGCGGCACCGCATCTGCACCGACCGCGTCACCGACCCACGTGCGAACATCAACACCGCCTGCTCGCGTCCATCGTACTTCTCCGTGCAGACCGGTCACCACGACCGAGGAGCCAGTTCAGGAGGCTGATCGAGCCAGTACGCCTCTGACCTCCGACCTCCTCACCCGCAGGCCGTAGTCTGGTGCTGGCTGTTCCGTTCGCCGACGCTGAGGCGGTTCCGCGTTGCATGTAGCGAAGCGAGCGAGCTCGGCCGCCGCTGGTCGCGCGGAACTGCAATTTCGCACCGCCGACTCAGCGGCCAACGAGCCGCCAAACGCGCGGTCGCGCCGACTCGATGTCGCCGGCGATCCGCGCGTGGCTCATCGCCCACGACAGGCGATGGTGCAGCTCTGATGCATGACGAGTCTTTGTGTTCGTAGCATGGGACGGCTCGGCGCGCTTGGCGTCGGTGAACGGACCGATCCGGATCGCTGTTTCGATGATCTCCCGTCGCTTGGCTTCGCCGCCGAGCCGCACGAGGGCATCGACGACGATGGGGACCAGAGATCGGGCCTGTGGCATATCGGTGTCCACGCTTCCTGTCCTACCACGCGGTCGCACGAGCCGCCAGTAGGCGACTGTACGCCATTTCTAGGCCTCTACCACCGCCGTGAACGAAGACGGTATCCGCGAGGACGTCGACCTCGACCGCGCGGATCGCAATCCCATCGTTCAGGCGCTCGAGATCGCCCAGCGAAACAGCGCCGAAACACGAGCGCCATACGAAAGTCATCGTGCTCGGTGCGAAAGTCATCGTGCTCGGCACCCCACATGCTGTGGCGCGAGCGACTCCCCGCGGGACGTGCCGAACAGGTCGCGAACGCCGACCTAGCCATACGACCAGCGGCTGGACCAACCCGTATCACGCTGAAGCGGTAGCGTCGTGAACAATGGAAGCCCTCGTTCGTTCCGTGCAGGAGATCTTCAGCGGCCAGCATCGTTATGTTGTTCCGCCCTATCAACGGCCGTACGTCTGGACCGAGGAACTGCAGTGGGAGCCGTTTTGGGAGGACATCGAACGCATCACTGATAGTCGGCTGGTAACCGAAGATCAGCGACACTTCTTGGGAGCAGTAGTCATCCGCCGCGAGAAGACACCCGTCGGCGGCATCACCGAGTGGTCCGTCATTGACGGCCAGCAAAGGCTCACGACGTTGCAGCTGCTGATGTCCGCGCTGGCGGCAGCCGCCGCGGCGGCTGGCCTGGACTCAGAACGCCGACGCCTTGAACAACTACTCACACATCCAGAGCATGATGCTGTCGGGGACGAGCGTTTCAAGTTTTGGCCGACGAGCGCCAATCAGGCCGCGTTTCGCGCGGTCCTCGAAGCCGCCGAACACGGCTCGGCGACCGTGGACGACCCAGACAACACGGTGCATGAGGCGTGGATGTACTTTCGCGAAAAGAGCGAGGCGTACGCACGCGCGGACGGAGCCAGCCCGGACGAGATCACGCAACGCTTTGCCGCGCTGCGCGCGTCCGTCGCGGGTCTGCTGCAGATCGTCACCATCAGCCTCGACAAGGATGATCCTGCTCAGCTGATCTTCGAGACGCTAAACGCTCGGGGAACTCCGCTGCTGGCGATGGACCTCGTCAAGAACGCGCTTTTCGATCGCACTGCCGGCGTCGGGATAAGTGTCGGCGAGATCCACGATAAGCACTGGCAGCCACAGCTCGGAGACGCCCGTTATTGGTCGCAGGAACAGCGTCTGGGCCGTGTACTTGTTCCGCGCAGCGAGGCGTTTCTGTTTCATTGGCTTGTAATGCAGACCGGCCGTGTCGTGACCACCGAAGGATTGTTCGATACGTTTCGCCGCGACATCCTCGGAGGCCCACTCGCGGACGATCCGGTCGCGCTTGTCAAGACCCTCAATGACGACGCCGGCGTGCTGCGGCGGTTCGACGACCTCGCTCCGGCGGAAGTCGCCGGCCGTCGCTTCTTTGCGACCCTCGATGCTCTCGATACGACAACGATGGTCCCAGTCGCGCTCCTGTTGTTTCGCGCCGCGATCGAACCTGTGCGGCGGGCACGAGCACTTATGGCGATTGAAAGTTACCTCGTTCGTCGTCTCCTGCGTGGCCTATCGACTAAAAACTACTCACAACTCGCAGCGCGACTTGTCTTCGTCGCACGCGACAATCTACCGGCTGCGGATGACCGGATCATCCAGGAGCTTCTGTCCTCAGGCGCAGACACGTCTCGCTGGCCGACAGACGAGGAACTCAATGAGCACCTTGCGAGCCAGGGTCTCTACAACTGGATTGGGCAGCGGCGCATCGCATTCGTGCTCGGGCAGCTTGAACGAGCGAAGCGTTCGCAAAAGTCGGAAGATCTCGCGCTGCCCTCGAAGCTCGAGGTAGAGCACGTTATGCCTCAGTCTTGGCAGACCCATTGGCCTCTTCCGGACGACCCAGAGCTCGTACAACGACGCAACGCACATGTGAACTTGCTCGGGAACCTGACACTGGTCACAGGGGCGCTGAACGCGTCGATGTCAAATGGCGCCTGGACGACGAAGAAGCTAGCGCTTGAGCAACACAGCCTCCTGATGCTTAACCGGGGGCTCGTCAAGGAGCCGGTATGGGATGAAGACATGATTATGGCCCGCGGGCTGGACCTCACCACTCTCATCCTTGACATCTGGCGCGGCCCCCAACACTTCATGCCGGAGGGCTGGAAGCTCGTGGAGGCCGAGAGCTGGGCAGAGGATGCCGCGATGCCGCTGGACGATGTGGCCGCCGCGTATACGGCAGGTAGCACCCACCTACGAACGATGCTTGGGCGCTTGGCCGCCGAACCCGGCCGACGATGGCAGTTTGCAGAACTCGAGGCCGCGCTGGGCTGGCCACGGGGGCGCATTGCCGGCATCTCCGGCGGCTACGGGCAAGGCATGAAGAAGCAATTCGGCGGCAAGCGCCCGTGGCATGTCCACCTGACGAACACGGGCGTCTGGGAACTATGGATGGACGCCGATCGCGCCGCCGCGATCCAGACACCTTCTCCTTGATGTCATGCCGGCTCGACCGTGGAATCTGCCTTACCGATCCTAGGTTCCGCCCTCCTCGGGACCGACGTCACGGCTTCTCGAGCTTCGCCGCGATGCCCTTCAGCGCGAACGGGATGCTGAGCACCGAGTTGAACGCGACGGCCGCTCCCAGGTGGGGTGATGAGTAGTACGGCAGGTTGGTCACGTTGCCGGCGCGTGCGACGCGCAGCCGGCTGAAGAGCTTGTCCTTCTGCAGGCGCGTGCGCGCGGCGTCGTCGATGAGCAGGTAGAGGTGGTCGACGTCGAGCAGGTCGACGCGCTCCTTGGCGATTTCGACGCCGAAGCCGTTTGCGGCCAGCTTGTCGATCCGGGCCGATCCCTGTAGCCGAGCTCGCTGAGGAACTGTCCGCGCGGGTCTGCCGAGGTGAAGGGGTAGAAGCTCTCGGGCGCGGTGTTGGCGTCGACGACGAGCGCGGTCTTGCCGGCGGTCGCTGGGTGGGCCTTGCGGAAGGCCGCGAAGCCCAGACCGAGGTCCTCGACCTGCTCGACGATCTGCACGAGGAGCACGGCCACACGCTCGTCGCCGTGCTGCACGACCTCAACCACGCCTGCCGCTACGCAACACACCTCATCGCGATGGCCGACGGCCGGATCGTCGCCGAAGGCGACCCGTCGCAGATCGTCGACGCCGCGCTCATCGAACGCGTCTTCGGGCTGAGGTGCCGCGTCATCGACGATCCCGAAACGGGGACGCCGCTGGTCGTCCCCGCCGGCCGCGGGGCGCGCCGGACGACGCCTCCGTGAGCAACCGGCGCTGTGGGCCCCTGACGAATCGGCTTACACGGCGCGAGCGCCGACGACCCCCACCGATGAGTTTCCCCCCGCCCTCTGGTCTGAAAGACACCAGCCCCGCAGGGAGGACCCCATGAACAAAGCACCGCCAACCGAAGCCACCGTCACATTCCGCGCCACGATCCTGCTCGGCGGCAAGACCGCCACCGGCATCCGCGTCCCTGATGACGTCGTCGCGGCGCTCGGGTCGAGCCGGCGCCCGGCGGTTCACGCCACGATCGCCGGCTACACCTATCGCAGCACGGTGGCCTCGATGCGCGGGAGCTTCATGCTTCCCGTCAGCGCGGATGTTCGCGCGCGCGCCAGCGTATCAGCGGGCGACGAGGTAGACGTCGAGCTCCGGCTCGACACCGAGCCGCGCGTGGTGAGCGTGCCCCCCGACCTTGCCGAAGCCCTCGCCCAAGACGACACCGCCGCCCGGTTCTTCAACACCCTCTCGTACACGAACAAGCAGCGCTTCGTGCTCTCGATCGAGGGCGCGAAGACCGCCGAGACGCGACAGCGCCGCATCGCCAAGACCGTCGACACGCTGCGGGCGGAGCGCATCTAGCGCCGGACGGCGCGGGATCTGCGCGCCATGGACGTGCCGACCTCACCCGCACACGGCCCGACCACGGGCCTGTTCGTCATCGCCGGGCCGATCGGCGACGGCGACGCTCCCCGCCTCTGCGAACGCCTGCGCATCATCATCAACAGCAGCGACGGTGAGCTGATCGTCTGCGACGTCGGCGCGCTCCCCGCGAACGTCCGCACGATCGAGTTGCTGGCCCGCCTTCAGCTCACCGCGCGCCGCCACGGCAGCCGGATCCGGCTGCAACGCGCCTCCAACGAGCTTCAGCAGCTGATCGAGTTCGTCGGCCTCTCCGAGGTCCTCGCCGTACGACCCGCGCTACGCGGGCGTAGCGGGAACGCCGAAGAGCGGGAACATCCGCGCGGTGTCGAGGAACGTGTCGATCCCGACGATCCGCCCGTCTGAGATGTCGAGGACCTGAAGCGCCCACGGCTCGAAGGCGCCGCCCGGGCCGCTCGACCGGTACTGCGCGAACGCGGGCGCGCCGTTGGCCACGATCGGTACCAAGCGCGAGCCGCGGCAGTGGCTCCCCGTCCCCAGGTACCAGTCGCGCAGCGCGTCGCGCCCCTGGAGCCAGAACTCGAAGGGCGGCATCGAGAGCGTCGCCTCCTCGTGCAGCAGCGCGACGAGCGCGTCGATGTCGAACTCCTCGAAGGCGTCGCAGTAGCGCGCGAGCAGCGCCTGGTCGTCGGCGTCCATCGCAGCCGGCGCCGGGTCGCTCACGGTCACGTCGCGGTCGGCGAGCGTCGCCCGCGCGCGCTGCAACGCGCTGTTGACCGACGCGACGCTCGTGTCGAGCAGTTCGGCGACCTCGCTCGCCTGCCAGCGCAGCACCTCGCGCAGGATCAACACCGCCCGCTGGCGGGCCGGCAGGTGCTGGAGCGCGGCGACGAACGCCAGCCGCAGCGTCTCGCGCGCCATCGCGAGCTCGGCCGGATCGCTGTCCACAGGCAGCACGAGGCCGTCGGGAATCGGCTCCAGCCAGGTCGCTTCCGGATGCGTCACGAGCGTGGCCGCATCGACGGCCGGCGACCCGGCGGGCCCGAAATCCATCGGCTGGGCGCGGCGCTTGCGCCCGTCGAGCATCGTGAGGCAGACGTTGGTCGCGATCCGGTACAGCCACGACGAAAGCGCCGCACGGCCCTCGAAACGGTCGATGCTGCGCCACGCGCGCAGCATCGTCTCCTGCACAGCGTCCTCGGCCTCGAACGCGGAGCCGAGCATCCGATAGCAGTAGCCGGTCAGCTGGCGCCGGTGCTGCTCGAGCTCGCGCTCGAGCTCGTGGTCGGCGGGCTTGACGTTCACGGCAGGGTCAGCCATCGAGTCGAAGGCTACAGACCGACCGCGACGGGCTGACGCAGTCGCACCAAATTGCAGAGCGTAGGCGCTGCCCGTCAGCCCCGCAGCGGGTGGTCCAGCTCGGCGCGCAGCGACGCGATCTCCGTCACGGCCGCACCGATGAAGGCCTCGCGGTGCGCCTGGATGTCGTCGAGCAGATCGGCCATGTAGCCCTGATCGGAAGCGAGGCCCTCGAGCTCCGCGAGGGCGCGCTCGACGTAGAGCATGCGCAGATCGTCCTGGATCTCGACGGCGGTGGGAGTGGAGTTGGTATCGGTCTGCATGGCTCGGTCGCGTTCGACCCTTGGGCGTGACAATCGAACGAACGCTGTTCAACGCAAGGCCACGCGATTGTTCATCCGGCGACGGCTCAGAACCGTACGCCGAAGCGCGCGCCGCCGAGCGCCGACGTCTCGACCTCGACCGTTGCCTCGTGCGCCCGCACCTGCTGGCCGACGAGCGCCAGCCCCAGGCCCGACCCTGGCGCGGTCGTCCCATTGGCGCGCACGAACGGCTCGAAGATCCGCTCGCGCTCGTCCGCGGCCACGCCGACGCCGTCGTCGTCGACGAACAGCGCCGGCCCGTCGGCCGACAGCGTCACGCTGACCGCCCCGCCGCCGTGGCGCGCCGCGTTCTCGACGAGGTTGTCGACGAGGATCCGCAACCCCGGCTCCCAGCCGCGAACGACGACGGCCTCCTCGGGCAGCGCGCAGGACCACGTCACGCCCGGATGCCGCGACCGCGCGGCCGCGACCGCAACCCCGACGAGATCGGCGAAGTCCACCTCGGTGTGCTCGAGCGGTCCCGAATCGCCGCGCGCAAGCGCCTGCAGGCCCTCGAGCAGGTCGACGAGCCGGCGGTTCTCGGCCAGCGCGTCGGAGACCATCTCGGCGCGCTGCGCGCCGGGCATGCCCGGATGCCGGCTCAGCGCCGACAGCGTCGCCTGCACGCTCGTCAGCGGCGTGCGCAACTCGTGCCCGGCGTCCGCGGTGAAGCGCCGCGTCGCAGCGAGCGCGCGCTCGCGATCGGCGGCCGAGCGGCCGAGCCGCGCGAGCATCTCGTTGAAGCTCGCCGCGAGCGAGCGCAGCTCGGCGGGCCCGTCGTCCCCTGGCACGCGGCGGTCGAGGTCCTCCGTCCCCGCGATCCCCGACGTCGCCGTGCGCAGGCGCCGCAGCGGGCGCAGCAGCAGGTCGGCCGCAAACCAGACGCCGAGCGCCGCCACGAGCAGCGCCGCCGCGCCGAACGCGAGCAGGCGGCGGTTCAGCTCCGACAGCTTGCGCTCCACCGGGCGCAGCCCCGTCGTGACCTCCAAGCGCGCGAGGCCGCCGAGCGCGTCGAGGCTGATCGCGTACGAGCGGTAGCGCTCTCCGCCCGCCTCGAACGTGTGCAGGCCCACGCGCGGCGCCGGCCGCCCGCGCGGCGGCGGCTGACCGGAGGCGAGCACCTGCTTGCGGTCGAGCAGCAGGCGCAGCGAGGTCCCCGTGGCGGAGAGGACGTTGTCCAGCCGCCGGTCGCCGGGCGGCAGCTCCTGCCGGAACGCCGCCACCGCGGTCTCGCGTGACAGCTCGGCGGTGCGCTTCAGGCGGTCGTCGAGCGCGGCGTGCTCGGAGCGGTCGACGTAGCGCGACACGACGATCCCCGCACCCGCGAGCACGACCGCGAGGACGAGCGTGGTGCCGAGCGTGAGGAGGCTGCGCACGACAGCAGCAGATCAGACCTGCAGGATGAAGCCGACGCCGCGCACGGTCTGCAGCACCCGCGGCTCGCCGCCGGCCTCCAGCTTGCGGCGCAGGTAGCCGACGAAGACGTCGGCGATGTTCGTCCCCGGATCGAACGTGTAGCCCCAGACCTCCTCGTGCAGGCGCGCCCGGTCGAGC
>Ga0307502_10000167_pt1 | contig 17511 bp, 12 predicted proteins | sample 16_S_MG_FD_201364 | JGI IMG/M metagenome (GOLD analysis project Ga0307502, IMG submission 201364) | Soil microbial communities from Populus trichocarpa stands in riparian zone in the Pacific Northwest, United States - 16_S | ecosystem: Environmental > Terrestrial > Soil > Riparian zone > Trees... | reverse complement strand
ACCGTCTCGGCTGCGATTTACGGCGGTTACGCCATCTAGGAGGATCCATGCCTGAAGCGGTCATCGTTGACGCCATCCGCACGCCCATCGGACGTGCCATCAAGGGGTCGCTGAGGGACGTGCGCGCCGACGATCTTGCCGCGATTCCGTTGCGCGCTCTCGTCGAGCGCAACCCGGGGGTCGACTTCGCGCAGACGAACGACATCATGATGGGCTGCGGCTTCCCCGAGGGCGAGCAGGGCTACAACATCGGGCGTAACGCGCAGTTGATCGCCGGCATCGACCACCATGTCCCTGCGGTCACGGTGAGCCGGTTCTGTGCATCTTCGCTGCAGACGCTCCGGATGGCCTTTCACGCCATCAAGGCGGGCGAAGGCGATCAGTACATCGCGGCGGGCGTGGAGTGCGTGTCACGCGGAGCCGCGATGTCGTTCCCGCTGATGAATCCGCTCATCGACGGCTCGAACGGCACGGGCTACAACGTGTACATCTCGATGGGGATCACGGCCGAGAACGTGGCCGACCGCTGCAAGGTCAGCCGCGAGTCCCAGGACGAGTGGGCGGCGCTCTCCCAGGAGCGCGGGTGCGCGGCACGCGACAGCGGTCACTTCGACCGCGAGATCGTGGGCGTCGACATTCCCGAGCTGCATGACGCCGGCGGCGACGTCGTCGAAGCGCACACGGTCACGCGCGACGACGGGCCGCGCCCGGGCACGAGCGTCGAGAAGCTCGCGGCACTCAAGCCCGTGTTCAAGCCCGGTGGCACCGTGACCGCGGGCAACGCGTGCCCGCTCAACGACGGCGCCGCGGCGTTGTTGGTGATGTCCGAGGACAAGGCGCGCGAGTTGGGCCTCAAGCCCCGGGCGCGGATCGTCGCGTCTTCGGTGGCGGCGGTCCGCCCGGAGATCATGGGCCTGGGCCCGATCCCGGCGATCAGAGCGGTGCTCGAGACGGCGGGCATGACGATCGAGGACATCGACCTGGTCGAGATGAACGAGGCATTCGCTGCCCAGGTCGTGCCCTGCCGCGACGAGCTCGGAATCGACCCCGACAAGCTGAACATCAATGGCGGCGCGATCGCGCTGGGCCACCCGTTCGGGATGACCGGCGCACGGATCATGACCACCCTGCTCAACAACCTCGACACCACCGAGGGCACGCTGGGACTCGAGTCGATGTGCGTCGCCGGCGGCATGGGACAGGCCATGATCGTCGAGCGACTCAACTAGCAATCGAAGGGAACACAAGCATGGCCAACACGGATTCCAGCCTTCAGACCGCCGAGCGCGGTAAGGAGCTCACCGGACGAGTCGCATTGGTCACGGGAGGGACCCGTGGAATCGGCGCGGCGATCTGCCAAAGCCTCGTCGAAGCGGGCGCGGTGGTCGGCGCCGGCTTCTCCTCCAATCAGGGGCGCGCAGACGAGCTGCGCCAATCCATCGAGACCGCCGGAGGCACGCTGACGTTGCATCAGGGCAACGTGGGCGACTACGAAGACTGCCAGCGCGTCGTGCAAGAGGTGATCGACGAGCACGGCCGCTTGGACATCCTCGTCAACAACGCGGGCGTCACCGTCGACAAGCCCGTGTGGAAGATGTCGGTCGACGACTGGCACAAGGTGCTGCGCGTGAACCTGTCCGGCGCCTTCTACATGACCAAGCCCGCGCTCATCCACATGCTCGACCGCGGCACCGGGCGCATCATCAACATCTCCTCGGTGACCGGCGAGATGGGCAACATCGGCCAAGCGAACTACGCGGCCTCGAAGTCGGGGCTCTTCGGGCTCACCAAGACGCTCGCCCGCGAGGCCGCGTTCGCCCTGCGCGCCTCCGGCAAGCTCGGCCCCGGGCCCGGCCTGACCGTCAACACCGTCACCCCGGGCCTCATCGAGACCGACATGATCGCGACCATCCCCCCCTTCATGATGAACAACCTCCAAGAGCAGATCCCGCTGCACCGCATGGGCCAGCCCGACGAGATCGCCCGCGTCGTGCGCTTCCTCGCCGAGGACGCCTCCAGCTACATCACCGGGCAGATCTGGGGCGTCAACGGCGGAATCGACATGTGATCGGGGAAGCGGCGGTCGGATCACGACCGGCCCGCGGCCATATCCGTAGGGCGCCGCAGGACGCAGCGTGGATTTCCACGATGCCGACCGCGACACAACGATCGAGAATCGTCGCTCAAGCCCGACCGCAGCCAGACCGAGCGACGCCATGGGGTGGCGCTCACGTCCTGACGGTCGCATCGATGACGCAAGGAAGGTGACGCATGCCTGCTGACGCTGGCTATAAGGAAGCTCGAGCGATCTCCGAGGCGGCGCGGGAGAAGGACTGGAAGCTGCCCAGCTTTGGCAAAGGGCTGTATCTCGGCGACTTCCAGCCCGACCTGATCTCTCCGCAGCCGGAGCTCGCACCCGACGCGGTCGAGAAGGGCGAGCGGTTTCTGGCGGCGCTCGGCGCGTTCTTGCAGGACGAGGTCGATCCGCAGGCCATCGAGCGCGAGGGCAGGATCTCCGACGAGGTGATCGCCGGTTTCAAGGAGCTTGGCGCCCTGGGCATGAAGGTGCCCGAGGAGTACGGCGGTCTCGGGCTCTCGCAGGTCTACTACAACCGCGCGCTGGGACTGGTCGGGACGTGGCACTCCAGCCTCTCGACGCTGCTGTCGGCGCACCAGTCGATCGGGCTCGCGCAGCCGTTGCTGCTGTTCGGCTCGGAGGAGCAGAAGCGCGAGTGGCTGCCGAAGGTCTGCACGTCGCATCTGTCCGCGTTCGCGCTGACCGAGCCCGGTGTGGGCTCTGACCCCGCCAGGGTGACGACGACCGCGACACCCACCGAGGACGGCGCCGGCTACGTGCTCAACGGCCGCAAGCTGTGGACCACCAACGGAACCGTGGCCGACGTCCTCGTCGTGCTGGCCAAGGTGCCGCGCAGTGAGGGTCACCGGGGCGGCATCACCGCGTTCATCGTCCCCGCCGCGACCGACGGCGTGGTCGTCGAGGCGCGCATCGAGTTCATGGGCTTGCGCGGGATCGAGAACTCCCAGACCCGGTACACCGACGCCTTCGTGCCAAGCGAGAACGTGATCGGAAAGGAAGGCCACGGGCTCAAGATCGCCCTCGCCACGCTCAACACCGGCCGTCTGGCGCTGCCGGCCATCTGCGCCAGCGTCAGCAAGTGGGCGACGAAGGTCGCCCGCGAGTTCGCCAGCCAGCGCGTCCAGTGGGGCAAGCCGATCGGCGAGCACGACGAGGTCGCGCAAAGGATCGCGTTCATCGCCGCGACCGCGTTCGGCCTCGAGGCAATGCTCGACGTGACCAGCCGACTCGCGGACGAGAAGCGCAACGACGTACGCATCGAGGCGGCGATCGCCAAGCTCTACGGCTCCGAGATGGGCTGGCAGGTCATCGATCAGCTCATGCAGGTGTGTGGCGGCCGCGGCTATGAGACCGCCGCGTCCCTGCAGGCCCGTGGCCTGCGCGGCGTGCCGGTCGAGCAGGCGATGCGTGACATGCGCGTCAACCGCATCTTCGAGGGTTCCACGGAGATCATGCACCTCATCGTCGCGCGCGAGGCTATGGACCAGCACCTCAAGGTCGCCGGCGACCTCATGGCACCCGACGTCCCCTTCGCGGGCAAGGCGAAGGCGCTCGGCAAGACCGCTGCCTTCTACGCCTCCTGGTACCCCCGACTGGCTCTCGGCCGCGGCAACGTCCCGCGGTCGTATGCCGCCTACGGCGAACTGGCCGGGCACATGCGCTTCGTCGAGCGCACCAGCCGCAAGCTCGCGCGCTCCACGTTCTACGGCATGGCACGCTGGCAGGCCGGCACCGAGAACCACGGAGCCTTCCTGGGGCGGATCGTCGACATCGGAGCCGAGCTGTTCGCCATCTCCTCGGCCGTCGTCTACGCCCAGACCGCGATCCGCGAGCACCCCGAGCGGACGGCCGAGACCAGCGAGCTGGCCGAGGCCTTCTGCAACCAGGCGCGCCTGCGCACGGAGCGGCTGTTCCACGAGCTGTGGAGCAACGCCGATACGCCCAACCACCGCCTGGCGCTGGACGTCCTGAAGGGCCGCCACGCCTGGCTTGAGGAGGGCATCATCGACCCGTCCGCGGGTGACGGCCCGATGGTCCCGTCGGCCGACATCGACCTCGGGATTCCGGTCGCCGCACTTGCGACGCCGGCAGGCACCGGCACCGGCACCGGCGCCTGAGCCCGAGCCCGAGCCGGCGCAGGCGCGACGCGCCTGCGCCGGCGTCATGCCGCGCGGGCCAGCAGCTCGGCGAGGTGGAGGACGCGCGTCCGCAGCCGGCGGCGCTTGACGCCCTGTTGAAGCTGCCGGTAGCAGCCGGGGTTGACCACCGCGATGATGTCGAGGTCTGCGTCGGCGATCTCGTCGAGATGCTGGTCGAGCACGCGCGCGCTGTCGTTGGGGCGCACGATCGCGTATGAGCCTGCCCCGCCGCAGCAGGCGGCTGCGCTCGGCAGTTCGACGTACTCGCCGACGCGCGCGATCAGCTCGCGCGGCTCGCGCCAGACGCCCAGCCCGTTGCGCAGGTGACAGGAGTCCTGCAGCCCGATCCTGGGGCGACCGTCGGCCGGCGTGCCCTCCGCCGCGGCGACCGGCGGACCTTCGCGCTCGACCAGCCATTGCGAGAGTTCCTTGACGCGGTCGGGGCCAAGGACGCTCGCCAGGTGCGCGGCGCACCCCCCGGCGGTCGTCACGACCGTCCCGGGGAGCGCTTCGCCCATCTCCTTGGCCAGCTCGTTGCCGCGCCCGAGCGCTCCATTGTGGGCGTGCAGCGCGCCGCAGCACCCCTGGGCCGCCGGCGCCGCGAGCTCGGGGACCAGCTCGCGCGCGTTGCGGCTGACGCGCGGATACAGAATCCGCTCAAAGCAGCCAAGCATGAGGTTCACCGGCCCTGGCGCCTCGCGGCCGCGGCCGGCGTGCCGGCGCACCATTCCCATCGCGCGCACGCGGCGCGGCGAGTCCGCCGCCCACAGCAGCGGCCGCACCTTCCACGGCCGCCGCCGCCCGTTCCACAAGTGGTCGCGCCACTCCTCCAGCAGCGGGCCGTATTGGACGCCGGCGGGACACACAGGCTCACACGCGCGACAGCCCAGGCAGAAGGACGCCTCCTCGCGGACGGTGGGATCGTCGTCGGCCAACACGCCCGTCTCGAGCGCCCGCATCAGGTTGATGCGCCCACGCGGCGATGATGTCTCCACGCCGGTGAGCGCGTACGTCGGACAAGCGGGTAGGCAGAAACCGCAGGAGATGCAGCGGTCGAGCAGTTCGGGCGTGAACACTCCGCGCCGCTCGGGGGCGCTCCCCGGCGTGTCGGCGGCGGTACTCATGAGCCGAGCTTTCCGGGGTTGAGAATGCCGTTGGGGTCGAACGCGGCCTTGATGCGCCGCAGGAGCGCCATGTGGTCGGCGCCGAGCTGGCGCTCGAGGTAGCGCAGCTTCACGCTGCCGACCCCGTGCTCGCCGGTGATGGTGCCGTCGAGCTCGATCGCCCGGGTGAAGATCTCATCAAAGGCGGCGTGGGCGCGATCCACCGCGCCCTCGTCCGCGTCGTCGAGGACCGCGGTCGGATGCAGGTTGCCGTCGCCCGCGTGGCCGAAAGTGCCGATCTTGAGCTCGTGGCGCTCGGCGACCTCCTGGATGAACTCCACCATCTCCGCGATGCGCGACCGGGGCACCGTCGCGTCCTCGAGCATGGTGAGCGGCTCCAGGCGCGAGAGCGCCGGCAGCGCGGTACGGCGCGCCTCGAGCACCTCGCTGGCCGCCTCCGGGGACTCGGCGATCCGCACCTGCGTCGCGCCCTCTGCCTCGCAGGCTTCGGCCATCCGCTGCAGGTCGCGCTCGATCAGCGCCGGATTCCCGTCCTGCCCGAAGATCAGCAGCGCACCAGCCGACGTGTCGAGCCCGATATGCGCGAAGTCCTCGACCGCGCCGATGCAGACCCGGTCGAGAAACTCGAGCGTAACCGGGAGGACGCCGCTGGCCAGCACCCGCGACACCGCCCGCGCGGCGTCGGCGAGATCGGGGAAGTAGGCCATGCCGATCCCGGACGCCTCGGGCGCCGGCACCAGCCGCAGCGTCAGCTCGGTCATCACCGCAAGCGTGCCCTCGCTGCCACAGAGCAGACGCCGCAGGTCATAGCCGGCGACGTCCTTCACGAGTCGCCCGCCGCTGCGGATGATCTCTCCCGTCGGCAGCACGGCCTCGACGCCGAGCACGTAGTCGCGCATGACCCCGTACTTCACGGCGCGCAGGCCGCCCGAGCACTCCGCGACGTTCCCGCCGACGGTCGCCACGGTCTGACTGCCGGGGTCGGGCGGGAAGAGGAGGCCCTTCGCGGCCGCGGCCTGCGCCAATTCGATCGTGCGCACGCCGGGCTCGCAGACCGCGACGAGCTCCGCGTCGCTGACCTCCTTGACCTTGTTCATCCGCGTCAGCACGAGCACGATGCCGCCGCGGTGCGGGACCGTCCCGGCGCTCAGGTTCGTGCCCGACCCGCGCGGAACGACCGGGACCCGCCGCTCGTTGGCTATGCGCAGCACCCCGGCGACCTCCTCAGCCGTCGCCGGGAAGACGACCGCATCTGGACGAGCACGCTGGAGTGGCGTCGCGTCCGTCGAGTAGGTCACCAGCGCGCCCTCGTCAGTCCGCACATGGTCGGCTCCGACGATCCCCTCCAGCTGCGTGCCCAGGCCGGCTGACGTCGCAGTGGCGGCCATGCGCGCTGTCACCAGGGACCGTAGGCGCCGCTGTTGGCTTCCCGCATCGCGCTGACGTAGCCCGCGCGCTCGAGCGCCGCCTCGTCGCCGCCGGGCGCCACCGAGAGGGTCCCGCGCACATCGTCGACCGCCCCGAATCCCTTGCGCGTCATCCAATCGGAGAGGCCGTCGAGCAGGACCGTCGCATACGCGGGGCCGTGGCGCAGGAGCGCCGACGTGGTCATGACGACATCGGCGCCGGCCAAGAGGTAGCCGGCCACGTCAGCCGGCTCCTCGACGCCGGTGGTCGCGGCGAGCGAAGCCCGGACACGTCCGTGCAGGAGCGCGATCCACGTGCGTGCCAGCCGGGCCTCCGCCGGGCTGGAGAGGTCCACGGCGGGCACGACGGCGAGCGTCTCGGGGTCGATGTCGGGATGCAGGAAGCGGTTGAAGAGCACGAGACCGTCCGCGCCGGCCTCGTCGAGGCGCATCGCCATCTCGCCGGTCGAGCTGAAATGCGGGCCCAGCTTGACGGCCACCGGCACGCTCACCGCGTCCTTGACCTTCGCGAGGACGTCGAGGTGGCGCTGCTCGACGTCACGGCCAGGGATGTGCGTGTCACCGGGCAGGTAATAGATGTTCAGCTCGATCGCCGCCGCGCCGGCATCCTGCATCGCCCGTGCGTAGCTGGCCCAACCGCCCGGCGTGACGCCGTTGAGGCTGCCGATCACCGGGACCTCGACGGCGGCCGCGGCGCGCTCGACCAGGCTCAGGTACTGGCGGGGCCCGGGCTCCTCCTCGGCCTCGGTCGGGAAGTACGACAGCGACTCGGCGAAGCTCTCGGTGCCAGCGTCGACCAGCCGCTCGTTCAGCTCCGCCTCACGGCGCAACTGCTCCTCGAAGAGCGAGTAGAGCACCACGGCCCCGACGCCGCCGTCGGCAAGGCTGCGCACGCCATCCAGGGTCTTCGACAGCGGCGACGGCGACGCGACGAGCGGGTTGCGCAGGGCGAGGCCCATGTACTCGGTGGACAGCTCCATCAAGGATCCTTGCGGGCGTCAGCCGGGAAGCGATCCGCGCCGCGGGCGGCCATCTCCTCGTAGAGCTCCCAGCGCTGCGCGACGGCCTGCTCGGCCAGGCCGTGCAACCGTTCCGCCTCGGGCGGATTGCTGTTCGTGAGCGCGCGGTAGCGCAGCTCGCGACCCGTGTAGTCGGCCAGCGGGATCCGTGGCCGCGGCGAGTCGAGCAGGAACGGATTGCCGCCGGCAGCGCGCGCCATCGGGTCATAGCGGATCAGCGGCCAATACCCGCTGGCCACCGCGCGGTATTGCTGGTCGAGTCCTTTCTTCATCTCGATGCCGTGCGCGATGCAGTGGCTGTAGGCGATCACCAGCGAAGGCCCGTCGTAGGCCTCCGCCTCGCGGAAGGCGACCAGTGTCTGCTGAGGATCGGAGCCCATGGCGACCCGCGCGACATACACGTTGCCGTAGGCGATCGCCTGCAGGGCGAGGTCCTTCTTGCCCACGGTCTTGCCGGCGGTGGCGAACTTGGCCACCGCGCCCAGCGGCGTCGCCTTGGACATCTGCCCGCCCGTGTTGGAGTAGACCTCGGTGTCGAGCACCAGCACGTTCACGTTGCGCCCGCTGGCGAGGACGTGGTCGAGTCCGCCGGAGCCGATGTCGTAGGCCCAGCCGTCGCCGCCCACGATCCACACGCTGCGCCGCACCAGGTGATCCACGACGCTGAGAAGGTCTGATACGACGGGGCCATCCAGCCCTTCGAGCCGCCGCATCAGCTCGCCCACCCGCTCGCGCTGGGCGGCCAGCTCGGACTCCCGGAGTTGCGGGGCCTCCAGGATGTCGTCCACCAGCTCGGCGCCCACGGCGTCACGCAGCTCGGCCAGCCGCCGGCGCGCCAGCGCGGTCTGCGCATCGGCGGCCAGCCGGAAGCCCAGCCCGAACTCGGCGTTGTCCTCGAAGAGCGAGTTCGACCATGCCGGTCCGCGGCCGGCGGCGTCGGTCGTCCACGGCGTAGTGGGCAGGTTCCCTCCGTAGATCGACGAGCAGCCCGTCGCGTTGGCCACCATCATCCGGTCGCCGAACAGCTGCGAGAGCAGCTTGATGTAGGGCGTCTCGCCGCAGCCCGCGCACGCGCCGGAGAACTCGAACAGCGGCTCCAGGAACTGGGTGCCGCGCACCGTGCCGAAGTCCACGCGGGAGCGGTCGCTCGCCGGCAGCGTCTCGAAGAACGCGATGTTCTCGCGCGCAGCGACGACCAGCGGCTCCCGGGACCCGAGGTTGATCGCCTTGCGGACGGGATCGTCGCCCGGCGCCACGGCCGGGCAGGCCTCCACGCACAGCCCACATCCGGTGCAGTCTTCGGCGTAGACCTGCAGCGTGTATCGGGTGTCGGGCAGCCCCGGGGCCTCCAGTGGGGCCGACTGGAACCCGTCCGGTGCGCCCTCCAGGCGGGACGGCTCGTAGTACCGCGAGCGGATCACGCCGTGCGGGCAGACGAAGCTGCAGTTGCCGCATTGGATGCACAGGTCGTCGTCCCAGACCGCGACCAGGTCGGAGATGTTGCGCTTCTCGTACGCCGTCGTGCCGCTCGGGTAGGTGCCGTCCACGGGCAGCGCGCTGACCGGCAAGGCGTCGCCGCGGCCGCTCATCATCTCCGCGATGACGGTGCGGACGAACTCCGGCGCATGGGCGGGCACGGGCGCCGGCAGCTCGCGCGTCGCGGTCACCCGTTCGGGCACCTCGATCCGATGCAGTCCCTCCTGCGCGCGGTCGACGGCCGCGTGGTTGCGCTGCACCACCTCGGCGCCGCGCTTGCCGTAGGTCTTGGTGATCGCCTCCTTGATCCGGACGATCGCCTCGTCGCGCGGCATCACGCCGGAGATGGCGAAGAAGCAGGTCTGCAGCACGACGTTGATCCGCCCGGCAAGCCCGACCTCACGCGCGATCGCGCCGGCGTCGATCGCGTGCACCTCGATGCCCTTGGCGAGGATCTGCTCCTGGACGGGCCGCGGCAGCGCATCCCAGACCTCGTCCGGCGCGTGCCGGCAGTTGAGCAACAGCGTCGCTCCGGGCGCCGCTCGGCCGAGCACGTCGAGCTGGTCGAGCAGCCCGAAGTGGTGACAGCCGACGAAGCTCGCCTGCTCCACGAGGTAGGGCGCCCGGATCGGCCGTGGCCCGAAGCGCAGGTGCGACACGGTCTGCGAGCCCGACTTCTTGGAGTCATAGACGAAGTAGCCCTGGGCGTTCAGGCCTTTCTCGGACCCCAGGATCTTGATCGTGTTCTTGTTCGCGCCGACCGTTCCGTCGGCGCCTAGGCCGAAGAAGACCGCGCGCACCGTGTCAGGCGGCTCGATGTCCAGCGACGGATCGTAGGTCAGGCTCGTCCGTGAGACGTCGTCGTTGATGCCGATGGTGAACCCGCGCCGCGGCCGCTCGCGTGAAAGCTCGTCGAAGACTCCGGCGACCATGCCCGGGGTGAACTCCTTCGACGACAGCCCGTAGCGGCCGCCCGACATCCTCGGCATGACCTCCCGCTCGCCGTCCTCGTGGGCCTCGGTCAGCGCGGCGACCACGTCGAGGAACAGCGGCTCGCCGATCGACCCAGGCTCCTTCGTCCGGTCCAGCACCGCGAGCCTGCGCACGCTCGCGGGCAGCGCCTCGACCAGCGCCCGCGCGGGGAACGGCCTGTACAACCGCACCTGCACCACGCCGACCCGCTCACCGCGCTCATTGAGGGCAGCGACGGTCTCGTGAACGGTCTCCGCGCCCGAGCCCATCACCACCACCGCGCGCTCGGCCTCCGGGTGCCCGCTGTAGTCGACGATGTGCAAGTGGCGCCCGGTCCGCTCCCCGAGGCGGGCCATCGCGTCCTCGACGACCTCGGGGACGCGGGCGTAGAACGGGTTCACCGTCTCGCGCGCCTGGAAGTACACGTCCGGGTTCTGCGCGGTCCCCCGGATGAACGGCCGCTCCGGCGACAGCGCGCGACCGCGATGCGCGTGGACGAGCTCTTCGGGCACGAGCGCGCGCAGGTCGTCGTCGTCGAGCATGTCGATCGTGTTCAGCTCGTGCGATGTCCGGAACCCGTCGAAGAAGTGCACGAACGGCACCCGCGTCTGCAGCGTGGCGGCCTGAGCGACGAGTGCCAGGTCGTGAGCCTCCTGGACCGAAGCCGAGGCGAGCAGCGCGAAGCCCGTCTGGCGCACCGCCATCACGTCGGAGTGGTCGCCGAAGATCGACAGCCCCTGCGCAGCCAGAGACCGAGCGGCCACGTGCATCACCGCAGCAGTGAGCTCACCGGCGATCTTGTACATGTTCGGAATCATCAGCAGCAGGCCCTGAGACGCCGTGAACGTCGTGGAGAGCGCCCCACTCTGCAGGGCCCCGTGCAGCGCCCCGGCCGCCCCGCCCTCGCTCTGCATCTCCACCACGGAGGGCACGGTGCCCCAGATGTTGGTCCGCCCCTTGCTCGCCCATTCATCCGCCAGCTCGGCCATCGTCGACGACGGCGTGATCGGAAAGATGCAGCAGACCTCGTTGAGCCGGTAGGCGACCGACGCCGCGGCCTCGTTGCCGTCGATCGTGGCGCGCGTCACGCGGGCTCCGGGAACATCTCGATCGAGTGCACCGGGCACTGCTCGTAGCACGCTGCGCAGCCGGTGCAGCGGTCGTAGTCGTACATGTAGCCGTGCCCGACGCCAAGCTTGATCACGGCTTCCTCCGGGCAGGCGCCCAGGCAGCCGTCGCACTCGGTGCAGTTGCCGCACGACAGGCACCGACCCGACTCATAGGTCGCCTGCTCGAGCGAGAGCCCCCCGGTCACCTCGTCGAAGCCCCCGACGCGTTCCTCAGGCGCCAGCTCGGGCTGCTGCCGGCGCTCGGCATCGCCGAAGAACCACAGGTGCAGCATGTCGAAGGTGGCCACGTCGTGCTTGGGCCGGCTCTCAGCCGCCGCGCCGCGCAACCAGGCGTCGATGTGGCGGGCGGCCTTCTTGCCGTGCCCGACGCCGATGGTCACGGTGCGCTCGCTCGGCACCATGTCCCCGCCCGCGAACACACCCGGGCTTCCCGTCATCAGCGAGGGCGACACGATCACGGTGCCGTCCCGCTCGAACTCGACCCCGGGTACCGCGTGCAGGAACGCGGTGTCGGTCTCCTGGCCGAGCGCCAGGATCACGGTGTCCGCCGCCAGCGTCTCGAACTTCCCGGTCGGCTGCGGGTACCCGGACTCGTCGAGCTCCATCAGCTCGACCTGCAGCTCCGGCCCGTCGAAGGCCGTGATCGTCTGCAGCCAGTTGATCCGCACCCCCTCGCGCTCGGCGTCCGCCGCCTCCTCTTCATGGGCCGGCATCTGCGCGCGCGTGCGGCGGTAGACGATCAGCGCCTCGTCGGCACCCATCCGCCGGGCCACCCGGGCGGCGTCCATGGCCGTGTTGCCGCCACCGTAGACCGCTACGCGGCGTCCGATGACCGGCCGCTCGCCAGAGGCGACGCTGCGCAGGAAGGACACCGCGTCCACGATCCGCCCGGTGTCGCGGGCCGGGATGTCAACGCGCTTGGACAGGTGGGCCCCCACCGCGACGAAGACCGCGTCGAAGCCGCCCTCCTGGCGCTCGGCCTCGAGATCCTCGACCCGGTGATCGCAGGTCATCCGCACGCCCATCGCCGCGATCCGGTCCAGCTCCCCGTCCAGGATGTCGCGGGGCATCCGGTACGCCGGGATGCCATAACGCATCATCCCGCCGGGCACGGCGCCGGCGTCGCGGATCTCGACCGCATGGCCCAGCCGGGCCAGGTGGTAGGCGGCCGACAGCCCGCTCGGGCCGGCACCGACGACGAGCACGCGCTTGGCGCCGGGGACCGGCGGCGGCGGATCGAACGCCCATCCCTGCTCCAGCGCCAGGTCGCCCAGGAACCGTTCGACCGCGTGGATCGAGACGGCACTGTCGAGGTTGGCGCGGTTGCAGACGCTCTCACACGGGTGGTAGCAGACCCGCCCGTGAATCGCCGGAAACGGATTGTCCGCGACGAGCTCGCGCCACGCCTGCTCGTGGCGGCCCGCCTGCGTGTGCGCGAGCCAGGCCTGGATGTTCTCCCCGGCCGGGCAGCCGGCGTTGCACGGCGGCAACAGGTCGACGTAGACGGGGCGGCGCTCCCGGACGGGCCCAGCGCGAGCGTGCCCATGCACCAGATCCGGCAGCTGCGTTACATCCCGCGTCGGGCCACTCATGCCGTCGCCGGCCGATCGGCCTGCCGCGCTCGTGAGGCGGCCATGGCGGGCATGCTATCCGAGGGTCCGTTGCAGGCCTTTGCCTGCTCAGCCCAGGCCCCAGCCCAGGATGCCCGCGATGTCGAGCGTCGAGAGCACCCCGACCGGGCGCCCCGTGCGGGGCTCGACGACCACCGCGTGACTCGTGCCGTGCTCGAGCATGCGCTGCGCAACGTCGGGCAGGCGCTCGTCGGGTCGGGCGAGGAGGACCTCGCCTGTCGCGACTTCGCCCGCGGTCTTGTCAGCGATGGCAGCCGCGCTGCGCAGGACGTCGTGGTCGGTGACCACCGCCCACGGACGACGGTCGATCTCGCCGTCGGCGTCGGTCGTCTCGAGCAGCACGACGATCGCATGCACGTGCTCGGTCGCCATCCGCTGCGCGACCGTCACCAGCAGCGTGTCGGGCTCGCAGGTGAGTACCCGCGGGCGCATTGCGTCGGCCACGCGCGCGTGATCGAAGCTCGGCGTGAGGTAGCTGCCGGAGGGATCCGTGACGTCCATGGACGGACGCTACGTGGTCCGGTCGATCGCCAGTGGGGCGTCGCCGCTCGTCACGCAGCAGAGCATATCTGGATGGCGCCCGACGCGGCCCACGTGCACGCGCCCCCGCGCTCGACGGGCTGATCAGAAGGGCGAAGCGGAGCGAGCGGTCCGTTTCCCAGCCGTGGGCAGGGGTAGGAACCTAGTTCAGGCCCTCGGCAAAAACCGAGGGTTGCGCCGGTCGAATGTGCAGGGGCGAGGAGTCCTCCATGTCCAGCGTGTCGCATTCCCAGTTGACGCCGTTGCGTTTTCTGGAGCGCTCCGCCGAGGTGTATCCCGACAAGGTGGCCATCGTCCACGGTGAGCGGCGCACGACCTACCGCGATTTCGCCCGCGAAGCCACGCGCCTCGCCCGGGCACTGCAGGCGTCGGGCATAGAGCCGGGCGACCGGGTGGCCTACCTCTGCCCGAACATCCCCGAGCTGCTGATCGCGCACTTCGCCGTCCCGCTGGCGGGAGCCGTGCTGGTGGCCATCAACGCGCGCTTGGCGGGCGAGGAGGTGCGCTACATCTGCGACCACTCCGGGGCCAAGCTGCTGGTGGTCGACTCGGAGCTGCGCTCGGTTGTCACCCCGGTGCAGGACGAGTTCGAGACGGTCCGCGAGATTGTCATCGTCACCGACACCGGGTCCGGGCTGGACGCGTCGGAGGCGTTCGACGGCCCCCGGTATCCGGACCTGCTCGAGCGCGGATCCGACGAGCCGCTGGACTGGACGGTCGAAGACGAGCTGGCCACGATCAGCATCAACTACACGTCGGGCACCACCGGAAAGCCCAAGGGCGTCATGTACAGCCACCGGGGCGCCTACCTGAACAGCCTCGGGGAGCTGCTGCACTCCGAGCACCGGGCCGACTCCATCTACCTGTGGACGCTGCCGATGTTCCACTGCAACGGGTGGTGCACGGCTTGGGCCGTGACGGCGATCGGCGGCCGCCAGGTGTGCCTGCGCGCGGTGCGCGGCGATCTCATCTGGCAGCTCTTGGAGCAGGAGAACGTCACGCACTTCAACGGCGCCGCGACGGTGCTCACCATCCTGGCCAGCGCGGACGAGGCTCACCCGCTGGAGCGACCGTTGGTGGTGACCACGGGGGGTGCTCCGCCGAGCCCGACCACGATCGAGCAGTGCGAGCGCCTCAACGCACGCGTCATACACGTCTACGGGCTGACCGAGACCTACGGTCCCTACTCGCTGTGTCAATGGCAGGAGGACTGGGAGGACCTCGACGTGGCGCAGCGCGCGACGCTCCTGGCCCGCCAGGGTGTCGGCATGATCCATTCCGAGAGGCTGCGCGTCGTAGACGAAGCGATGAACGACGTGCCGGCGGATGGCGCGACCATGGGCGAGCTCGTCATGCGCGGGAACAACGTGATGAAGGGCTATTTCAAGGACGAAGAGGCGACGACCGAGGCGTTCTCGGGCGGCTGGTTTCATTCCGGCGACCTCGGGGTCATGCAGCCCGACGGCTACGTGCGGCTCCTGGACCGCGCCAAGGACGTCGTGATATCCGGCGGGGAGAACATCTCCACGGTGGAGATCGAGCAGGCGCTGCTCTCCCATCGGGCCGTGCTGGAGGCGGCGGTCATCGGGGTGCCCGACGACAAGTGGGGTGAGCGCCCCAAGGCCTTCCTGGTGCTCAAGCCCGGCCAGGAGGCCAGCGAAGCCGAGCTCATCGACCACGTGAAGTCTCGCATCGCGCGCTACAAGGCGCCCAAGGCTGTCGACTTCGTCGGCGAGCTGCCGAAGACCGCGACGGGCAAGGTCGTGAAGTTCGAGCTCCGCGAGCGCGAGTGGGCCGACCAAGAATCCCGGATCAAGGGCTGAGGGCCACCGTGGCCGGGGCGACGGCACCGTAGTTCTCCGTCGCGGCGCCGTGCCTTTTGCGGATGCCAATGCGTACGGCACCTGATGGGTTGTCTATGACCCATCGAACTTCCCGCAGGAGGCTGTGAAATGGCCGTTGCCGAGCAGACCACCACCTATGCCGCGCCAGGATCACTCGAGAGCCCGGTCTCGCTGAAGCCCCGTTACGAGAACTTCATCGGCGGCTGCTGGGTCGCCCCGGTCGAGGGCGCTTACAGCCCCAATCCGAGCCCCGCCACCGGGCAGCCGTTCTGCGAGGTCGCGCGCTCGACCCCGCCTGACATCGACCTGGCGCTCGACGCCGCGCACGCGGCGCGCGAGGCGTGGGGCGAGACCTCGACGACCGACCGCGCCAAGGTCCTGAACGCGATCGCCGACGCGATCGAGGCGAACCTCGAGATGCTCGCGGTCGCGGAGAGCTGGGAGAACGGCAAGCCGGTCCGCGAGACCCTCGGTGCCGACCTTCCGCTGGCGATCGACCACTTCCGCTACTTCGCCGGCGCGATCCGCGCCGAGGAGGGGCGGATCTCCGAGATCGACAAGGACACGGTCGCCTACCACTTCAACGAGCCGCTCGGCGTGGTCGGGCAGATCGTCCCGTTCAACTTCCCGCTGCTGATGGCGGCGTGGAAGCTGGCGCCCGCGATCGCTGCCGGCAACTGTGTCGTGATCAAGCCCGCGAGCCCGACGCCGTGGTCGCTGCTGAAGCTCATGGAGGTGCTTCAGGACGTCGTCCCGCCCGGCGTCATCAACGTCGTCACCGGACCCGGCGCGTCCGTCGGGATGGCGCTCGCCTCGAGCAAGCGAATCGCGAAGATCGCCTTCACCGGCGAGACCGTGACCGGCCGTCTGATCATGCAGTACGCCGCGCAGAACCTGATCCCGTCCACGACGGAGCTCGGCGGCAAGTCGCCGAACATCTTCTTCGCGGACGTCATGGACGCCGACGACGACTTCCTGGACAAGGCCATCGAGGGGCTCGTGCTCTATGCCTTCAACAAGGGCGAGGTGTGCACCTGCCCGTCGCGGGCGCTGATCCAGGAGTCGATCTATGAGGCCTTCATGGAGCGCTGCCTGGAACGGATCGGGCGCATCCAGCTGGGTAACCCGCTCGACCTGTCGACCATGATGGGGCCGCAGGTGTCCCAGGCGCAGCTCGAGAAGATCGAGAGCTACGTGAAGATCGGCGTCGACGAGGGTGCCGAGTTGCTGTGCGGCGGCGAGCGCTACGACGCCGACGGGGAGCTCGCGGGCGGCTACTACTACAAGCCCACCGTTCTCAAGGGCCACAACGCCATGCGGGTCTTCCAGGAGGAGATCTTCGGGCCGGTGCTCGCGGTCACCACGTTCAAGGACGAGGCCGAGGCGTTGCGGATCGCCAACGACACGCCCTACGGCCTTGGCGCCGGCGTGTGGACGCGCGACACGAGTCGCGCCTTCCGCATGGGCCGCGGCATCCAGGCCGGCCGCGTGTGGACGAACTGCTACCACCTGTACCCCGCGCATGCGGCCTTCGGCGGCTACAAGAACTCGGGCGTCGGCCGCGAGAACCACCGGATGATGCTCGACCACTACAGCCAGACGAAGTGCCTGCTGGTGTCCTACGACCCGAAGCCGCTCGGCTTCTTCTGATGGCCCAGCAGGTCACCGCGACGCCCGCAGCGCTCGACCTGCTCGAGCGCCTGCGGACCCAGCACGGAGACCTGATCGTGCACGTCTCGGGGGGCTGCTGTGACGGCAGCTCCCCGATGTGCCTGCGCGCCGCCGACCTTCCGGCCGGCCCCCATGACGTGCATCTCGGCGCCCTCGCCGACGTCCCCGTCGTCATCGACGGCGATCAGGACCGCCGCTGGCTGCACCCCAGCTTCCACCTCGACGTCGCCACAGGCGCCGCGGGCGGGTTCTCGCTCGAGGCGCTCGAGGACCTGCACTTCACCGCGACGTCGGGCGATCACCTGCCATCACCTATCAAGAGGAAGTCATCATGAAGGCCGCCGTCGTTCGTCACTTCACCCAGCCGCTGAGCATCGAGGACGTCCCCCGGCCTGAGCCGAGCGATGGCCAGGTCCTCGTTCGAATCGAGGCCTGCGGCCT
>Ga0307502_10000166_pt1 | contig 17514 bp, 13 predicted proteins | sample 16_S_MG_FD_201364 | JGI IMG/M metagenome (GOLD analysis project Ga0307502, IMG submission 201364) | Soil microbial communities from Populus trichocarpa stands in riparian zone in the Pacific Northwest, United States - 16_S | ecosystem: Environmental > Terrestrial > Soil > Riparian zone > Trees... | reverse complement strand
CGAGTTCGTCGACGTCCACAAGGCGTTCGGCCGCAACAAGATCCTGCGCGGCCTGAACATGGGGATCCCCGAGGGGAAGATCTCGATGATCCTCGGGCCTTCGGGCACCGGCAAGTCCGTGTGCATCAAGCACATGGTCGGGCTGCTGTACCCCGACGAGGGCGACATCCTGGTCCACGGCGAGTCGGTGCCCAACATGCACGACGACGAGCTGTTCGCCATGCGCAAGAAGTTCGGCGTCCTCTTCCAGGACGGCGCGCTCTTCGGCTCGATGAACCTGCTCGACAACGTCGCCTTCCCGCTGCGCCAGCACACCGACAAGGGCGAGGAGGAGATCCTCGAGATCGTCGATCGCCGCCTGATCGAGGTCGGCCTGCAGGACGCCGGCGACAAGATGCCCAACGAGCTGTCGGGCGGGATGCGCAAGCGCGCGGGCTTCGCGCGCGCGCTCGTGCTCGACCCGGACATCGTGCTCTTCGACGAGCCCGACTCGGGCCTGGACCCCGTCCGCACGGCGCTGCTGTGCGAGCTCATCCAGGAGATCCACGAGGAGAGCGGCGGCGCCTACGTCGTCATCACCCACGACATCATGAGCGCGCGCCGGGTGGCCGAGCACATCTCCGTGCTCTGGAAGGGGCGGATCGTGGAGTCGGGGCCGGCCGAGGAGCTCTTCAATTCAGAGAACGCCTTCGTACGCCAGTTCCTGTCGGGCGAGTCGCAGGGGCCGCTGGGCATGGAGTAGCTCTAACACGCGCGTAACACGGCCCCGGGAGGATGCGCGGGCCTGACGCACCGGAAAACCACACACTCACCTCTCTCATCTCTCGTCCCGAGCTCACAGCCCGACAGACGTCCCTGACGCGGAAGGGCCGCGCGTGAACGCGGCGCGCGGCGTGGCGTTGGGCGCGCTCGTCCTCGCCGTCGCCGTCGTCGCCGTACTGCTCCTGCGGGGGGACGCAGGCAGCACCTACAAGCTGCGCTTCGAGAACGCCGGCCAGCTGGTCAAGGACGACGACGTGCAGGTCGGCGGCCGGCGCATCGGCTCGATCCGCAAGATCGCGCTCACCGACGACAACCAGGCCGAGATCACCATCGCGGTCCAGGAGCCCTACGCGCCGCTTCACCAGGGCACGTCGGCGCTGATCCGGGCCACCTCGCTGTCGGGCATCGCCAACCGCTACGTCGCGCTGACCCCGGGCCCGAACTCCAACCCCAAGCTGCCCGACGGGGCGACGCTGGGGACCGACAAGACGACGTCGATCGTCGACCTCGACCAGCTCTTCGACACCCTGGACACCAAGACGCGCAAGGCGCTGCAGGACGTCATCCAGGGCAGCGCGGCGTGGTACGACCACCGCGGCACCGAGGCCAACGCGGCGACGAAGTACTTCAACCCCGCACTGAGCGCCTCGCGGCGGCTGGTGAATGAGGTCGTCTCCAACCAGCAGACGCTCAACAGCTTCCTGGGCAACGCGGCCAAGACGACCGGCGCGCTGGCCCAGCGCCGCGCTGACCTCGCCAACCTCGTCTCCAACGCCAACACGACGGCGGCGGCCATCGGCGCCGAGAACGTCTCGTTCAACCAGGCTCTGCAGCTGCTGCCCGGCACCCTGCGCAAGGCGAACACGACCTTCGTCAACCTGCGCGCGACGCTCGACGACCTCGACGTCCTCGTGGCGGCGTCCAAGCCCGCGACCAAGGACCTCGCGCGCTTCCTGCGCGAGCTGCGCCCGCTCGTGCACGACGCGCGCCCGACGATCGCCGACCTGCGCACGCTCGTGCGCCGCAGCGGCTCCGACAACGACCTCACCGACCTGCTCAACAAGGCGCCCGCTCTAGAGCGCGCCGCCAAGCCGTCGTTCGCGCACTCGATCACGGCGCTGCAGAAGGTCACGCCGGTGCTCAAGTTCCTGCGGCCCTACACGCCGGACCTCGTCGGGTGGCTGCGCGACTTCGGCCAGGGGTCGGCGAACTACGACGCGAACGGCCACTTCGCGCGCATCCAGCCGATCTTCAACGCCTACTCGTTCGCCGACAGCCCGGCCGGCGCCACCCTGACGCCGATCCCGCCCAGCCAGCGCCTCGACGGGCTGCAGACCGGCCAGGTGCGGCGCTGCCCGGGCGCGGCCTCCCAGCCGCCGCCGGACGGGTCTGCGCCCTTCCGCGACATCGACGGCTCCCTGGACTGCGACCCGAGCCTCGTGCTCCCCGGCCCATGAAGCGGATCCTCGCCACCGCGTGCGTCCTCGTCGCCGCCTCGGCGCTGGTGGTCTTCGCCACCGGCGCGAGCGACGACGGCGGGACCTACCGCGTCCGGGCGATCTTCATGAGCGCGTTCTCGGTGATCCCGGGCGAGGACGTCAAGATCGCCGGGGTCAAGGTCGGCAAGATCGAGTCGCTCGACGTCACGCCCGACCACAAGGCCGCCATCGTGCTGCGCATCGATCGGCCCGGCTTCGACGACTTCCGCACCGACGCCGAGTGCACGATCCGCCCGCAGTCGCTCATCGGCGAGCGCTTCGTCGAGTGCACGCCGACCCAGCCGCGCCCGGAGAACGCCCAGCCCGCGCCGAAGCTGCGCAAGATCGAGAAGGGTGCCGGCAAGGGCCAGTACCTGCTGCCGGTCGCTCGCACCTCCAAGCCCGTCGATCTCGACCTGCTCAACAACACGCTGCGCCTACCCTACCGCGAGCGCCTGGCGATCATCCTCAACGAGCTGGGCACCGGCCTGGCCGGGCGCGGCGGCGACCTGCGCCAGGCCGTCATCAACGTCAACCCGGCGCTCAAGGAGACCGACAAGGTCCTCGCGATCCTCGCCGACCAGAACCGGGTGCTCGCCAACCTGGCCCGCGACGGCGACACCATCCTCGCTCCCCTGGCCCGCGACCGCGCCAAGGTGGCCGACTTCGTCACGCAGGCCAACGCCACGAGCCAGGCCACGGCCGAGCGCTCGAGCGATCTCGAGCAGAACATCGCCAAGCTTCCGGCCTTCCTGCGCGAGCTGAAGCCGACGATGGAGCGCCTCGGAGGGCTTTCGGACCAGATGACGCCGGTGCTGACCGACCTCGGCAAGGAGGCGCCGTCGATCAACCGCTTCATCAAGGAGCTCGGGCCCTTCTCGGAGGCGGGCATTCCGGCGCTGCAGTCGCTGGGCGACGCCGCCGACGTCGGCGGCCCGGCGCTCACCAAGAGCAAGCCGATCATCACCGACGTCGGCCAGCTCGCCGCGGGCGCCAAGCCGCTGACCAACAACCTCGCGGCCCTGCTGACCTCGCTGAAGGACACCGGCGGCATCGAGCGCCTGATGGACTACCTCTTCTACCAAGTGGCCGCCATCAACGGCTTCGATGCCAATGGCCACTACCTGCGCGCGGGCCTGATCCTCAACGCCTGCTCGCAGTACGCGATCGCGGCCTCGCCCGACTGCCTGGCGACGTTCGACAACTCCGGCGGCTCGAACGCGCGCGCGGCCAGCGCGACCACGGTCCCGGGCTACGCCGACACGCGCCGCTCGGACTCGTTGCGCCAGCTCGACGCCTACTTCCACGGCAAGACGCTGAACCTGGGCGACGATCCGTCTTCGAAGGACAGCACGTCGAACAAGGCGAGCAAGGATGGGGCCGCCGCCTCTCAGCCCGCGACGCCGGCGGCACCGGCGGCCCCCGCGACGCCCGCGGCCAGCCAGCCGCAGGGCGCGGACGCGGGTGAGGCCGGCGACCCCGCGTCGGCGCTGCTGGACTACCTGCTGGGAGGCGACGGCTGATGCGTCGCGGCTCGGCCTCCATCGCCGCCAACCCCGTGCTCATCGGCGCCGCGACGACGCTGGTGATCATCGTCGCGGTCTTCCTGGCCTACAACGCCAACTCGGGCCTGCCCTTCGTCCCGACCTACGAGCTCAAGACCCAGGTCCCCAGCGCGGCTCAGCTGGTCAAGGGCAACGACGTGCGCATCGGCGGGTCGCGGGTGGGCGCGGTGACCGACATCACCCCGGTCACCGCCAAGGACGGCTCGGTCAGCGCGCTGCTCACCCTCAAGCTCGAGACCTCGGTCAAGCCGCTGCCCGTCGACTCGACCGTGCTCATCCGCCCACGCTCGGCGCTGGGCCTGAAGTACGTGGAGATCAGCAAGGGCACCTCGAGCCGCGGCTACGACGACGGGGCGACGATCCCGCTGCGCAACGCGACGCCGGCGCCGGTCGAGCTCGACCAGGTCCTCGACACCTTCGACGACAAGACGCGCGCCGCCTCGCAGAGCAACCTCACGGAGTTCGGCAACGGCCTGGCCGGGCGCGGACCCGACCTCAACCGCGCGATCGAGGAGCTCAACCCGCTACTGACCAACCTCGTGCCGGTCATGCAGAACCTCTCGGACCCGCGCACGAAGCTCGGGCGCCTGGTGACCGCCCTGGGGCGCACCTCCTCGATCATCGCGCCGGCGGCCGAGACGCAGGCGGCGCTCTTCGCCAACCTCGACACGACCTTCCGCGCCTTCGCCAACGTGGCGCGTCCGTTCCTGCAGGACTCGATCACCGGCGGCCCGCCTGCGCTCGATGAGGCGATCAAGGACTTCCCGCAGCAGCGGCCCTTCCTGGCCAACTCCGAGGCGCTCTTCCGCGAGCTGCGCCCGGGCGTGCGCGCGCTGTCGACCTCCGCGCCGGTGCTGGCCGACGCGCTGGAGATCGGCACGCCCACGCTGCGCCGCTCGGTCGCGTTCAACAACCGCCTCAAGCCGACCTTCGAGGCGCTGGCGCGCTTCGCCGAGGACCCGCTGGTCAGCCTCGGCGTGCGCGACCTCAAGAGCACGGTGACCATCCTGGCGCCGACGATCGCCCACCTGGCGCCGGTCCAGACGGTGTGCAACTACGCGACGCTGTGGTTCCGCAACGTCGCCAGCCTGCTCAGCGTCGGCGACGCCAACGGCACCAGCCAGCGCTTCATCATCATCGCCACCCCGCAGGGGCCCAACAACGAGGGCGGCCCATCGTCGGCGCCCGCCAACGGCGGGGTCCCCGGCAAGCAGGACAACTACCTGCACACCGACCCCTATCCGAACACCGCGTCGCCGGGGCAGCCCAAGGAGTGCGAGGCCGGCAACGAGCCCTTCGTCGTGGGCAAGCAGGTCATCGGCAACAGCGCCGGGACCCAGCCCGCCAAGACCGAGTCGACGAAGCCGGAGCAATGATGCTCGGACGCCGCCGCAGATCAGACGACGAGCGCGTGCCGCGCAAGGACCGCATGGGCGCGAGCCCGTTCGTGGTCGGCCTCGTGGTGCTCATCGTCGCGTGCATCGGCGTCTTCTTCGGCTTCGCCAAGCACGTGCCGTTCACGCACGGCTTCCGCGTCAAGGCGGTCTTCGAGTCGTCGAACTCGATCCGCAAGAACTCTCCGGTGCGCATCGCCGGCGTGAACGTCGGCAAGGTCACCAAGGTCGAGGGCAAGCCCGGCAGCGACGCCGCCGTGGTGACGATGGACGTGACCAGCAAGGGCCTGCCGATCCACAAGGACGCCACCTTCAAGATCCGCCCGCGGATCTTCCTGGAGGGCAACTTCTTCGTCGACGTCACGCCCGGCACGCCGTCGGCGCCGACCATCGACGACGGCGACACCATCCCGATCACCCAGACGGCGACGCCAGTGCAGCTCGACCAGGTGCTGAGCACGCTGCAGAGCGACACGCGGACCAGCCTGCGCAAGACCCTCGACGGGCTGGGGACCGGCCTGAACTACAAGCCCCCCAAGGCCCAGGACTCAGACGCCGATCCCAGCGCGCGCGGCCAGAGCGGCGGCGAGTCGCTCAACGACGCGATCCGCTACGGCGAGAGCTCGCTGAAGGGCACGGCGATCGTGGCCGACGCCTTCCTCGGCACCGAGGATCACGACCTCTCGCGGCTCATCGACGGGCTGAACCGGACCACGGAGGGCCTGGGGCGCAACGAGGAGCAGCTCAAGGACCTCGTGACCAACTTCAACACGACGGTCGCCGCAACGGCTTCGCAGGCCAGCAACCTGCGCGCCTCGATCCGCCTGCTCGGGCCGACGCTGCAGAACGCCGACCGCGCGCTGGACTCGCTGAACGCCGCGTTCCCCAACACCCGCGCCTTCGCGCGCGAGATCCTGCCCGGCGTCCGCGAGACGCCCGCCACCATCACCGCGTCGTTCCCGTGGATCGCGCAGACGCGAAAGCTGCTCGGGCCCTCCGAGCTGCAGGGCGTGGCGCGCGAGCTGAGCCCGGCGACCCGCGACCTGGCCAAGGTCATCGACGCGACCCTCGACCTGCTGCCGCAGGCCGACCTGGCGGCCAAGTGCGCCACGCAGGTCGTGCTGCCCACCGGCGACCTGAAGATCGACGACGGGCCGCTGTCGACCGGTGCGGAGAACTACAAGGAGTTCTGGTACACGATGGTCGGCCTCGCCGGCGAGGGCCAGAACTTCGACGGCAACGGCATGTACGTGCGCTTCCAGCCCGGCGGCGGTGACCAGACCATCTCGCTGGGCGCCTCGGGCGGGATCGCCGACAAGCTGTTCGCCAACGCGATCCTCAAGCCGCTGGGCACGCGGCCGGCGTTCCCGGGCAAGCGCCCGCCCTACAAGCCCGACGTGCCCTGCTACAAGAACCCGCTGCCCGACCTCAGCGGCGCGCCGACCGGCGCGCCCGACGGCGGCGGCGCGGCGGCGCGGGCGGCGCAGCCCAGCGCGATCGCCCGCCAGGCCGCGCGCGACGCCACGCAGCCCAAGGCGGCCGCCGCTGCCAAGGCCAACCCGCTGGCGCAGGTCGTCACGAAGCTGAGCCCCTTCGGTGTGGAGCGCGCGCGATGAAGACGGCGATCCGCAAGCACGCACGCGACTTCCTCTTCGTCCTTGGCCTGGTGCTGGTGGCGGCGCTGGTCGGCAGCTACATCCTCTCCAACCAGCGCTTCTACCTGCCCCATTGGGTCCCGGTCGTCGGCTCGGACTTCGTCGACTACAAGGCCCAGTTCTCCACCGCGCAGTCGGTGACGCCGGGCCAGGGCCAGACCGTCCAGATCGCCGGCGTCGACGTCGGCGACCTCACCAAGGTCGACCTCGTCGACGGGCGCGCCGTGGTGACGATGAAGATCCGGCGCAAGTACACGCCGATCTACAAGAACGCCACCGCGCTGCTGCGCCCCAAGACCGGCCTCAACGACATGGTCATCGAGCTGGACCCCGGCTCGCGGACGGCGGGCACCGCGCCGACGGGCTGGACCGTCCCCATCAACCAGACGCTGCCCAACGTCAACTTCGACGAGATCCTCTCCTCGCTGGACAGCGACACGCGCAGCTACCTGCAGCTGCTCGTCGGGGCCGCAGGCGAGGGGCTCGACGGCCAGGGCAAGGCCCTGTCTGCCGACCTCAAGCGCTTCGAGCCGACGGGCCGCTACCTGGCCAAGCTCAACGGCTCGCTGGCCGTACGTGAGCGCAACATCCGCCGCTCGATCCACAACTTCAGCCTGCTCTCGCAGGCGCTGGGCAACAAGGACGACGACCTGGCGGCGCTGGTCGACTCCTCCAACCGGGTCTTCAAGGCGTTCGCCAACCAGGACGCCAACCTGCGCACGGCACTGCAGGAGCTGCCCGGCGCGCTGGACACGACGAACACCACCCTGGCCAAGGTCGACAAGCTGGGCAAGGTGCTCGGGCCGACCCTCGGCGCGCTGCGACCCGGCGCCCGCGCCCTCGGCCCGACGCTGGTCCAGACGCGCCCGTTCCTGGCCCAGACGACGCCGATCATCCAGAACCAGCTGCGGCCGTTCGCGCGCGCCGCGCTGCCGGTGGTCAAGGTCCTGCGGCCCGCCGCGCGCGACCTCGCGGTGGTCACGCCGAAGCTGACCACGTCGGTGAAGGTGCTCAACTACCTGCTCAACGAGCTGGCCTACAACCCGCCGGGCAAGGAGGAGGGCTACCTGTTCTGGGCCTCGTGGGCCAACCACGCCGGCGCGACCGTCTTCTCCACCCAGGACGCGCACGGTCCGATCCGCCACGGCCTGGTCCTGGCCTCCTGCTCGACGCTGCAGGTGCTCCACCAGCTCAGCGGGCCCGTGCCGCAGCTCGGCACGCTCGGCGCGCTGCTCAACCCGCCCGACCAGAACGCCGTGTGCCCGACGACCAGTCAGGCCGGATCGACGCCCACGCAGCCGGGCACGACCCCGACGGTGCCGGCGGTGCCGCCCGTGCCGACGCTGCCCGTGCGCAGCCAGGGGAGGAGCCGCTGATGCAGAAGCAGGCTCCCAGCCTTCCCCGCATCCTCGTCATGGCGGGCTTCGCGCTCTCCTGCTTCGGCCTGCTGCTCTTCCTGTGGCTGGCCTTCGGCGGCCCGATCCCCCTGCAGCCGAAGGGCTACCGCTTCAACATCGAGTTCCGCGAGGCCGCCACGCTCTCCCAGGAGGCCGACGTGCGGATCTCCGGCGTGTCGGTGGGCAAGGTCAAGCTCGTCAAGCCCGACAAGAAGACCGGCGCCTCGGACGCGACCATCGAGCTCGAGGCCGCGTACGCCCCGATCCCCAAGGACACGAAGGCGATCCTGCGCCAGAAGACGCTGCTGGGCGAGACCTACGTCGAGCTGACGCCCGGCTCGCGGCGCGCCGGGACGGTCCCCGAGAACGGCCGCCTGCCCGCCGGTGCGGTGTCGCAGACCGTCGAGCTCGACGAGATCTTCCGCGCCTTCGACGAGAAGACGCGCCAGGCGTTCCGCGTCTGGATGCAGCAGCTGGCGCTCGCCTCGCAGGGCCGCGGGCGCGACATCTCCGACGCGCTGGGCAACCTCGCGCCCTTCGCCGAGGACACCACCGCGCTGCTGAAGATCCTCAACGCGCAGCACACCAACGTGCAGGGCGTGGTGCGCGACACCGGCGAGGTGTTCGACGCCCTCAGCGAGCGCGACGGTCAGCTGCGCTCGCTGATCGAGAACTCCAACCGCGTCTTCGCGACGACCGCGGCGCGCAACCGCGAGCTCGAGGAGACCTTCCGCGCGCTGCCGACCTTCGAGAAGGAGTCCACGACCACGCTCGCGCGGCTGACCAAGTTCTCCAAGGACACCAACCCGCTCGTGACCCAGCTGCGCCCCGCCGCGCGCGAGCTGTCGCCCACGCTGCAGGACCTCTCCCTGCTCGCCCCCGACCTCAAGGCGCTCTTCCGCGACCTCAACCCGCTGATCGACGCCTCCAAGAAGGGCCTGCCGGCCACCGAGGACTTCCTCGACGAGCTCCACCCGCTGCTGGCCAACTTCGACGCGCCCCTGCGCCAGCTGAATCCGCCGCTGATAGGCCTCGGGCAGTACAAGGACGAGATCAGCGCCTTCTTCGCCAACACGGTGGCGACCACGCAGGCCACGACACAGGAGGGCGACGCGCGAGTGCACTACCTGCGCACGAGCAACCCGGCGAATCCCGAGAACCTCGCCGTCTATCCGCGCCGGATCGCCACCAACCGTCCCAATCCGTATGAGTTCCCCGACGCGTTCAAGCGTCTCGCCGCCGGGCTGCCGTCCTACGAGACCCGCCATTGCGCATCGGGCCCGCTCCCGACCCTCGTGACCCAGCCCCAGCCGGGCCTACCTATCGATCCGACCACGCTGATTCCGGCCGACCTGGCGGCGAACGTGCAGAAGTTCTTCTTCGGCACCGGCGCCGCGGTACCCGCGCCGCCCTGCACGCAGCAGGGCAAGTTCCCGTTCGGCGGCGAGGTCACCCAGTACCCGCACGTCAACCCGGCGACCGGGGCGACGGCGCGGGCGCTGGGGCGGACGGCGCAGGCCCGCACGGCGCAGGCCCCGTCGCGCACGCGGTAGCCATATGGCCTACGACAGCGCCCAGGCGCGCCAGGAGATGCTCGACGACATCGCCTCGGCGATCGACGACATCGGGTTGGCCCTCGCGGCGGTGGGCGCGGCCTTCGAGGCGCTCGACGACTACAACGCCGAGAAGCTCGAGGAGGAGCTCTTCCGGCCCATCCAGATGGCCTACGGGCGCGCCCAGCGCACCCACAGCGAGTTCGCCGAGCGCCACGGCCTGCCGACGAGGACGTTCGACTCCGCCTCCGCCGGCCTACCGTCGCAGGGGGTCAAGGGCTTCCTGGACGGCGCGGTCACCGCCACCGTGCGGGCCGACCGGACGCTCGCGCAGCTGCAGGACTCCATGCGGCCCGTCGAGGTCGGCGACGCCGAGCTGCGCGCTGGGCTGTCGGAGGTGCGCCGCCTCGTCGCCGGTGTGCCCCACGCGGCGAACGAGCTCGTGCGGGGGTTGGGGCGGTAGTCGTCCGCGTTCTGCCGCCAGCGTTGGCGGCGCTGCGCGGCGTTTACTGCCGCATCGAGGGAAGGGAGGTGGCGGGGGTTCGGGGCGCTCGCGGCTCCCTTGGCGCGCTGGTGCCCGAACTGCTTCGGTTTGTCGTCGGATTCCGCACACAAACCGAAGCAGTTCGGGAACCGCCCGCCCTCGGGCCGACGCCCCGACCACCGCTGACTCCCTTCCCTCGATGCGGCAGTTTGCGCCGAACAACGCCGCGCGCGCCGGCGGCAGACCACGGACGACGTAACCTGTGACCCATGTGCCGCAATATCCGCCCGCTCTACAACTTCGAGCCGCCCGCCACGCATGAAGAGGCCCACGACGCCGCCCTGCAGTTCGTCCGCAAGGTCAGCGGCTTCAGCAAGCCCGCGAAGGCCAACGAGGAGGCCTTCGAGCGCGCCGTCGACGCGATCACCGCGGCGACGATCCAGCTGCTCGGCGATCTCGTGACGAACGCGCCCCCCAAGGACCGCGAGGTCGAGGCGGCCAAGGCGCGCGCCCGCTCCGCGCAGCGCTACGCCGCATAAGCGCTCCGCCCAACGTCCTAGGTCCAATTGCCCGTGGTGAGCGGGCGCACCCCGGCGTAGCGTGGCCGGTCATGCACGCCATCCGCCTGCACGCCTTCGGCCCGGCCGAGAACCTGCGCTACGAGGAGGTCGACGACCCGCGGCCGGGACCCGGGCAGGCGCTGATCGCCGTGGCGGCGGCCGGCGTGCACCTGATCGACACCGTGCTGCGCGAGGGCCGGCCGATGGGTCCGCTGGCGCTGCCCGATCTGCCCACGATCCCGGGGCGCGAGGTCGCGGGGGTCGTCGACGCCGTCGGCCCGCAGGTCGACGAGCACTGGCTCGGCCGACGGGTCGTCGCGCACCTGGGGCCTGCGAGCGGCGGCTACGCGGAGCTCGCCGTGCGCGAGACCGAGGCGCTGCACGCCCTGCCCGACGGCCTCGCCGACGATGCGGCGGTGGCCATGATCGGCACCGGGCGCACGGCGCTGGCGGTCCTCGAGGTCGCGCAGCTCAGTCCCGAGGACGTCGTGCTCATCACGGCCGCAGCGGGCGGTCTCGGAAGCCTGCTCGTGCAGGCCGCGCGCAACGCCGGCGCGACGGTCGTCGGCGTCGCCGGGGGCGCGGCCAAGGTCGACCGCGTCACGCAGCTCGGTGCCGGCGTCGCCGTCGACTACCGCGCGCCGGGCTGGAGCGACGCGGTGCGCGCGGCGCTCGACGGGCGCGAGGTCACGGTGGCCCTCGACGGCGTCGGCGGCGCGCTCGGCCGCGGCGCGCTGGAGCTCCTCGGCGTCGGCGGGCGCCTGATCCTCTTCGGCTGGTCCTCCGGCGAGCCGACCGAGCTCTCGGTCGGCGACCTCTACTCGCGCGGGCTGACCGTCTCGGCCGCGATCGGGGCGCGGATCGCGCAGCGCCCGGGCGGCCTGCGCGACCTCGAGGAGCAGGCGCTGGCGGCGGCCGCCGACGGGCGCCTCGTCCCGCTCGTGCAGCGCTTCGCCCTCGCGCAGGCCGCCGCCGCGCACACGGCGATCCAGACACGCGCCACCGTGGGCAAGACCGTGCTCGTGCCCTGATCGCGTTCGCAAGGCAGCGTCAGGGCGAGAGTACGGGCAGCACCAGTACGGATCGCCATCCGCACCGCCAGCATGACTCGAACGATGCCGACGACCTACCTGTCCCTTGGAGCCTTCTACGCCGCCGACCGTCATCGCGCGACCTCGCGCGAGCGCGACGTCGGGCTGTGGTGGCGCGCGGACGGCCCGCTGGCGCGCAGCTATCGCGCCGCCTACGTGGAGGCCACCGGCGAGCTCTACGTGATGCAGCACGAGGGAATGCGCGGAGGCGGCAGGGTGCAGGTGCTCGATCGGTTCGACTCCTTCGCCGAGCTGCATCGTGTCGTCGCGGGCTGGGAGGACGTCTGCGGCGAGCCGGGCTCGATCGACTGGCTGCTGGCGCGCGTGGGGCGCGTGCTCGCCGACGCTGCCTGAGCGCGACGCTCAGTCGTCGATCGTGAGGCCGCGAAGCTTGTCGGGGTCCAGGATGAGGTCGATCGTGGCGATGCGACCGCCGCTCACCGTAAAGCCGACGACGGCGCGCGGTCTGCCGGCGGGGCCGACGATGATGCCCGCGGCGCCGTTGACGATCGCCGGCCGTCCCAGCGGCGCGAAGCGCGCGCCGCGCGTCCGCACCTGCTCGATCACAGCGTCCACGCCGACCGCCGGTGGGCGGGCGAGCGGGCCGCGCCCCGCGTCCACGCGGAACACGACGTCGGGGTCGAGCACGGCGAGAAGCGCGTCGAAGTCTCCGGCGCGCGCCGCGGCCAGGAAGGCCGCGACGACCTCGCGCTGCTTGTCGAGGTCGGGGTCCGCGACCGGCGCTGCCCCGCGCACCCGGCGCCGGGCGCGGCTGGCCAGCTGACGGGCCGCCGCCGGTGTGCGGCCGACGATCGCCGCGACCTCGTCGAAGGGCACGCCGAACATGTCGTGCAGGACGAAGGCCAGGCGCTCGGGGGGCGTGAGCGCCTCCAGGACCACGAGCAGCGCGAGCCCGACAGACTCGGCCATGACGGCCTGGTGCTCGGGATCGGCGTCGCCATCGACGCTGACGATCGGCTCGGGCAGCCACGTGCCGACGTAGTCCTCGCGCTTGGAGCGGCGCGTACGCAGCATGTCCAGGCAGACGCGGCCGACGACGGTCGTCAGCCAGCCGCCGAGGTTGGCCACCGCCTCGGCATCGGAGCGGCTGAGGCGCAGCCATGCCTCTTGGACGGCGTCGTCGGCCTCGCTCAGAGATCCCAGCATGCGGTACGCCACGGCGCGCAGATGGGGACGGTGATGCTCGAACTGCTCCGCCTGCCAACCGATCGCGTCCACGGTCACATCCTCTCGTCGGGTTCCGTCATAGCACTGACGAACCGACCGCGGCCGATGTGACCGCGGTGACAGCACCAGACGAGGAGGACCCCTTGCACGCGATCGAGGTCGATGGCCTCACCAAGACCTATCCGGGCGGCGTCGTTGCCGTGAAGGCGCTCGACTTCGACGTGGCCCCCGGCGAGGTGTTCGGCCTGCTGGGCCCCAACGGCGCCGGCAAGTCGACCACGGTCGGCATGCTGACGACGACCGTCGCTCCGTCGGCGGGCACCGCGCGCCTCGCCGGCTTCGACGTCGCCCGCCAGGCCCTGGCCGCGCGGCGCGTCAGCAGCGTCGTCTTCCAGGAGGCCGTGGTCGACCGCGCGCTCACCGGCCGCGCGCACCTCGAGCTCCACGCGCGCCTGTGGGGCGTGCCCCGTGCCCGCGCCGCCACACGTAGGTCAGAGCTCATCGAGGCGCTGGACCTGTCGGCGCTGGTCGACCGTCCGGTGGGCACCTACAGCGGCGGGGAGCGCCGGCGCCTGGAGATCGCCCGCGCGCTCACCTCCGAGCCGCGCGTGCTGTTTCTCGACGAGCCCACGGTGGGCCTCGACCCGCGCATCCGCCGTGAGCTCCTCGACGTGATCGCCGGCCTGCGCGCACGCAGCGAGATGACGATCCTGCTCACCACCCACTACCTCGACGAGGCCCAGCGGCTGTGCGACCGCGTGGCCATCATGAACCTGGGCGCGATCGCCGCGCTCGACACCCCGCGCGCGCTGCTCGCCGGGCTGGGCGGGGAGATCCTCGAGATGCGCGTCGAGGGCGATGCGTCCGCGGCACTTGCCTCGCTGCGCGCCCACGGCTTCGCCACCGCCGACACCTTCACCGTCGGCTCGACGGTGACCGTGCCGTTGCGCCACCACACCGCCGCACAGGCCATGGCCGCGATCGACGCCACCAGCCTGCGCGCCTCCGGCGTGACGACGCGCGCGCCGACGCTCGACGACGTCTACCTGCGCCTGACCGGCAACCGGATGGCCGAAGCGGCCTGACCGACCAGAGAGGAAACCAACCCCCATGGCCACCATCGCCGCGCTGATCCCGCTCGCCCGCCGGCGGGTCGCGCTCACCGCCCGCAACCCGCGCCAGATCGCCGTCCCCCTGCTCACGCCGATCCTGTTCGCCATCGTCATCGCGCCCGCGCTGACGACGGCGCTCGGCGGCCTGCAGACGAAGCTCGACTACACGGCCTTCGTGTCCATCGGCACCGTCGGCCTGCTCGTACCCCTCACGGCCGTGTTCGCGGGCCTGAGCGTCATCGTCGACCGCGACAGCGGCGCTCAGCGCGAGCTGCTGGCGGCCCCGGTCGCGCGCTCGTCGCTCGTGCTGGGCAACCTCGCCGTCGTACTCGTGCTCAGCGCCTTGCAGGTCGTGGTGCTGATCGGCGTTGCCACCCTGCGTGGCGCGGACTTCCACGTCAGCGCGACGGGCCTCGCGTGGTTCGCCGTTGCCGTCCTGGGCTTCGCCGTCTTCATGTACGGCGTGGCTGAGACGCTCGCGAGCCGCATCACTGAGCAGGAGGAGTACATCGGCGCCACCCCCGCGGTCGCGATCCTGCCGTGGTTCTTCGCCGGCGCGCTGTTCCCGATCAGCGCGCTCCCCGGCGCCCTCACCGCGTTCGCCAAGGTCCTCCCGCTGACCCACGCGATGGCCCTGATGCGCTACGGGCTCGCCGATCCGCGCGGGACGGGCCTGCACGACATCTGGGGAATGAGCAACACGTCCGCCGAGGCGTGGCTCAGCCTCGCCGTCGTCGTGCTCTTCGCAGCGGCCTTCATCGCGCTCTCGGTCCGTGCCTTCACCCGCGCGGCGTTGCGCTGAGCGCCGATGGATCGCGAACCTGCATGCCTGAGCGACGCGCGCGGGTACCCTGCCGGTCGAGATGAGCCTGTCGGGTCTGCTGCGGGCGGTGATGGGGGCCGCCGCTCGGCGGCCGCTCGTGGTCGGGCTGGCCGTGGGGCTGCTGGCCGTGGCCGGCGGCGTGCTCGCGCTGCGCCTGAAGCCGACGGCGGCGACCGACACGCTGGTCGGGCGCGGGAGCGCGAGCTTCGCGGCGACCGAGCGCCTGCACGAGCGCTTCGGCGACGAGGCGGTCTACGTGCTCGTGCGCGAGCCGGTGACGCAGCTGGCGCTGACCTCCGACATCCTGCGCGTCCAGGGCCTGGAGGGCTGCATCTCGGGCAACGCGCCGGCCGGCCAGGTGCCGCCCGGCGGCAAGGACGGGCCGTGCGCGCGCCTGGCGCGCAGCAAGCCGGCCAAGGTCGTCTTCGGGCCGGGCACCTTCCTCAACGAGGCCATCGGGCAGATCCAGGACCAGTTCAGCGCCGAGTCCAAGGCGCGCGACGCGCAGGCCAAGCGCGCGGCCACGGCGGCGCGGGCGCTGGCCCGCGCCCAGCACAAGAGCCCGGCGCAGGTGCGCAGGTACGGCGAGCAGGCCAAGGAGCTCGTCCTCGCCGAGTTCGCCAAGAACGTCATCGCCCTGGCGCTGAAGTACGGGATCCGGTCGGCGCCCCAGCTCAACGACCCCTCGTTCGTCTCGAAGATCGTCTTCGACGACACCAAGGGGCCGGGAGTCCCCAAGGGGCGCTTCGCCTACATCTTCCCCAACAAGAGCAGCGCCCTGATCCAGGTCCGCTTCCGCTCGGGCCTGCGCGAGAGCGAGCGCGACCGGGCGATCGAGCTCGTGCGCCAGGCGGTCGCCATGCCCGACTGGAAGCTGCCCAACGGCAAGGGCACCTACGTCGTCACCGGTGCGCCGGTGGTGGTCAGCGACCTGACGAAGTCGATCAGTCACTCGCTCGTAGTCCTGCTCGTGGCGGCGCTCGTGGTGATGGCCCTCACGCTGTCGCTGGTCTTCCGCGCGCGGCTGCGCCTGCTGCCCTTGGTCGTCGCCGTGGCGGCGGCCGGGCTGACCTTCGGGGCGCTGTCGCTCGTCGGGGCGTCGCTGACCATGGCCTCGATCGCGGTCCTGCCCGTGCTCATCGGCCTCGCCGTGGACTACGCCATCCAGCTGCAGGCGCGCGTCCAGGAGGCGCAGGCGGCCGGGGAGGGCATCGAGGCGGCGGTCGCGCGCACGGCGGCACGCGGCGCGCCGACGGTCGCCACGGCGGCGGCGGCGACCGCGGCGGGCTTCGTCGTCCTCGCGCTCTCGCCCGTGCCGATGGTGCGCGGCTTCGGGCTGCTGCTGGTGGCGGGCATCTTCCTGGCGCTCGGCTGCGCGCTGACGCTGGGCGTGGCGGCGCTCTCGGCCGCGGCGCGCCGCGGTGCGAGTCCGCGGGGCATGCAGGCCCTGGCGCCCGCCTGGCGGGGCGCCGGCGAGCTGCTCGTCGCCAACCGTGCGGTCCTCGCGACGCGCCGGCGTGGCACCGCGGTCGGACGTGGCGCGCTGCGTCTGGCAACGGTGCATCCAGGCCGCGTGGTCCTCGTCGCGCTCGTGGTCGCCATCGCGGGCTGGGGTCTCGAGACGCAGACGCGCGTCGAGTCCGACCTGACCAAGCTCGTGCCCCAGAACGGGGCGATCCGCGACCTGCAGGCGCTGCAGCGCTCGACCGACGTCGGAGGCGAGATCGACGTCGTCGTGTCGGGGCGGCGGGTGACCGACCCCGCGGTGGTGAAGTGGATGACGGGCTACCAGACGGCGGTGCTCAAGCGCTTCGGCTACTCCGACAAGCGCGGCTGCGGAAAGGCCGAGCTGTGCCCCGCCTTCTCGCTGCCCGACCTCTTCCGCGGCGGGCAGAACGCGACCCGCCAGCAGATCGAGGGCCTGCTCGACGCCGTGCCGCCCTACTTCTCGCAGGGCGTCATCACCGCCGATCGGCGCACGGCCACGCTGGCCTTCGGCATCCGCCTCATGCCGCTCGACCGCCAGGAGGACGTCATCAACGGCATGCGCGCACGCATGCACCCGCCCGCGGGGATCGACGCCGAGCTGGCCGGGCTGCCGGTGCTGGCGGCCGAGGCCAACGCGGCCGTCTCCTCGCCGTGGCGGCGGCTGGGGACGCTGCTCGCCGGCCTCGCCGCCGTCGCGCTCGTGCTCTGCGTCGCCTTCCGCGCCTGGCAGCGCGCGTTCGTGCCGCTGCTGCCGATCGCCCTGGCCACCGGCTGGTCGGCGCTCGTGCTCTTCGCCCTGCGGATCCCGCTGAACCCGATGTCGGTCGTGCTCGGCGCGCTCGTCATCGCCATCTCCACCGAGTTCAGCGTCCTGCTGGCCGAGCGCTACCGGGCCGAGCGCGCCGCCGGCCACGAGCCCGGCGAGGCGCTCCAGCGCACGTACCGCTCGACCGGCGCCGCGGTG
>Ga0307502_10000165_pt1 | contig 17572 bp, 21 predicted proteins | sample 16_S_MG_FD_201364 | JGI IMG/M metagenome (GOLD analysis project Ga0307502, IMG submission 201364) | Soil microbial communities from Populus trichocarpa stands in riparian zone in the Pacific Northwest, United States - 16_S | ecosystem: Environmental > Terrestrial > Soil > Riparian zone > Trees... | reverse complement strand
CACATCGTCACGTGCGCTCATCGCGCCACCAGTCCCTGAACGTCTGCTTCGGTATCTCCGGCAGCTCGCGCGAGCGCGTCCAGGGCCGCATGGCGGCGCCGGCAAGCGGCCCGCGCCCGAGCTTGGCCGCGCGCTGCGCGGCCTCGTAGGCGCGGCGGCTGCCGAACAGGCGAGCCATCGCCGCCATCGCCGCGCGCTCGGGCATCGGCGCCCCGACCTCGCGCACGACGCGCCCGCGCAGGTGCACGAGAATCGAAGGGATGTCGATCTTGACCGGGCAGACCTCGTAGCAGGCGCCGCACAGCGAGCTGGCCCACGGCAGCGTCGACGCGTTCTCGAGGCCCTGCAGCTGGGGCGTGAGGATCGCGCCGATCGGGCCCGGGTAGACGCTGTCGTAGGCGTGACCACCCGTGCGCTCGTAGACCGGGCACACGTTCAGGCACGCCGAGCAGCGGATGCAGCGCAGCGCGGCGCGCCCGACCTCGTCGGCCAGCACGTCGGTGCGCCCGGCGTCGAGCAGGACGAGGTGGAACTCGCGCGGGCCGTCGCCGTCGGCGACGCCCGACCAGATCGACGTGTAGGGGTTCATGCGCTCGCCCGTCGAGGAGCGCGGCAGGAGCTGGAGCATCACCTCGAGGTCGCGCCAGCGCGGCAGGATCTTCTCGATGCCGACGACGGAGACGAGCACCTCGGGGAGTGTGGTGCACATGCGCCCGTTGCCCTCGGACTCGAGCACCACCACGTGCCCGGTCTCCGCCACGGCGAAGTTCGCGCCGCTGACGCCGACCGGCACCGAGAGGAACTTCGCTCGAAGGTGCTCACGCGCCGCCGCGGTGAGCTCGGCGGGCTCGTCGGAGACCTCGACGCCCAGCTCGCGCCGGAAGAGCTCGGCGATCTGGGCGCGGTTGCGGTGGATGGCGGGAACGAGGATGTGTGAGGACGTGTCGCCGGACAGCTGGTTGATGAGCTCAGCGAGATCGGTCTCCACGGCGTGCACGCCGACCGCGTCGAGGCGGTCGTTGAGGTCGATCTCGTCGGTGGCCAGCGACTTGACCTTGATGACCTCGTCGGAGCCGTGGGCTCGGGCGACGTCGGCCACGACCGCGGCGGCCTCGGCGCCGTCGCGCGCCCAATGAACAGTGCCCCCGGCGCTCTGGACGCTCTCCTCCAGGCGCTCGAGGTGGACGTCGAGGTGGCGCAGCGCGCGGTCCTTGATCTCCGCGCCGGCGTCGCGCAGCGCCTCCCAGTCGGGCACCTCGGCGACCACCCGCGCACGCTTGTCGCGGATCGTCCTCGTCGCGTGGCCCAGGTTGCGCCGCAGCTGGCTGTCGGCGAGGGCGAGCGCAGCGGCGCGCGGGAAGCCGTCCTTCACGACGCCTCGCTGGCCAGGATCTCGGCGAGGTGCATCACGCGCACCCCCGCCCGCGCGTGGCGCAGGCCCCCGCCGATGTGCATCAGGCACGAGTTGTCCGCAGCCGTGCAGACGTCGGCCCCGGTGTCGAGGATGCGCCGCAGCTTGTCGGTCAGCATCGCCGTCGAGGTGTCGGCGTTCTTGACCGCGAAGGTGCCGCCGAACCCGCAGCACTGCTCGGCCGCGGGCAGCTCGACGAGGTCGATCCCGTGCACCGCGCGCAGCAGCCTCAGTGGCGCGTCGCCCACCTTCAGCAGCCGTAGCGAGTGGCATGTCGGGTGGTAGGTCACGCGGTGCGGGAACGCCGCGCCGACGTCCTCCACCCCCATGTGCCCGACGAGGAACTCCGAGAGCTCGAACACGCGCGGCGCCAGCGCGCGCACCTGGGTGGCGAGCCGCTCGTCGCCGGCCTCGGTCGCCAGGCGCTCGTAGCCCTCGCGGACCATGGCCGCGCACGACCCGCTCGGCGTCACCACCGCCTCGGCGTCGCCGAAGACGCGCACGAAGCGCCGCACGAGCCCGATCGCCTCGTGCCCGTAGCCCGAGTTGGCGTGCATCTGCCCGCAGCAGGTCTGCTCGAGCGGGAAGTCGACCTCGACGCCGACGCGCTCGAGGACGGCCACCGCCGCCCGCCCGGTCTGCGGGAAGAGCGTGTCGTTGAAGCAGGTGATGAAGAGCGCCGCCCGCACACGGCAATCATGCCCGACCCTCGTGCTTGGCGGTGATAGCAGTCAGGAGAGGCGGTGGCGGATCCGCCAGAAGCAGAACCCTGCGAGGCCGAGGCTGAGAGCGGTGTAGATCGCGGTCTCATACCACTGGAAGGGCCAGAAGCGGCTCGCGGGCTGGTAGGTCACTCGTTGGCGGTAGCCGAGCCGGTCGAGCTGGGCGAAGCACGACGAGAGCTCCTCGCCCGGCTCCGCACCCGCCGGCGGTGGCAGCCGCCCTCCCGGTGGTCGCGCGCAGGCTCCCGACTGCGGCGCGAGGATGCTGGTGATCGCGCGTCCCGACGGGTCGATGGTCTGGCTGGACAGGATCCAGGCACCCGCGAAGCGCCCTGCGTCGGCGCCCGTTCCGGGCGCCTGCACACGCAGCTGGATGGGACCGCCGCCACGCGGAACGGAGAGCCCGTCCAGGTTCGAGGCGTCGATCGCGACGCTCGCATGGACGGGCGGACTGAGGTGGCGCCGCACCAGCGGCGGCATGGCGATCTGGACGACGGCGAACACGGCCAGGGTGATGGCCATCGCGGGCAGCGTGCGGCGCACCAGCATGCCGGCGGTCACACCGAGGGCGAAGGCGAAGGCCGCGTAACCGATCGGGACGATGCCGCGCGCGTCGAACAGCAGCGGCGCCATCCGCGGGAAGTCGCCGGCGGCGGCCTTGTCGATTGAGTCCGACCACAAGGTCACCGCGAGGCTCCCCAGCCCGGCGGCGGCAACCGCGGCCAGGCCGACGAGGCCGAGCTTGACGGCGAGCCAGCGGTTGCGGGTCGTGCTCTGGTTCCACACCAGCCGGTGCGTGCCAGCCTCGAGCTCGCGCGCGATCAGCGGCGCTCCACAGAACAGCCCGATGAGCGCGGGCACGAACAGCACGATCGCGGTCACGGCGATGAACGAGCCGTGGTGGTCGTGGAAGAACCGCTGGACGAACTGCGAGCAGCCGCCGCTCTGGCCGGTGCAGGCGGCGATCCCGGTGGAGTAGTCGTCGGCCAGGCCCGGGCCGGTCAGGGCCAGCACGACGGCGAGCGCGGCGACGGCGGCCGCCATCACGGCCGCCTGGGCGCGGAACTGGCGCCAGGTCAGCCAGATCATCGCAGTGCCTCCAGCGCCGGTCGGTGGTTGTGGTTGGCCGCGGCCTGGCCCATGTAGGCGAGGACGAGGTCCTCGAGGCTGAGCTGGCCGACGGTCCAGGCGGGGTCGTAGATCGGGGCCTCGGTGCGGACCAGGAGGGTGGTCTGCCGGTCGGTATGGCTGGCGACGATGACGTGTTGGTCTGCCGGCAGGGTGGCGGGGTCTCGGCGGACTCCGGTGAGCCGGTGATGGGTGGCCAGGAGCGTGTCGAGGTCGCCGGCCAGCTGGACGCGGGAGGCGACCAGCACGATCAGGTAGTCGCACACGCGTTCCAGGTCGGAGACCAAGTGCGACGACAGCACCACGCTGAACTCGTGCTCGGCGACGGCCTCCATGAGGTCCTGCAGGAAGTCCCGCCGGGCGAGCGGGTCGAGGCTCGCGATCGGTTCGTCCAGGATCAGCAGCTCGGGGCGTTTGGCGACGCCCAAGGTGAGGGCCAGCTGTGCGCGCTGGCCGCCCGACAGCTTCCCGGCCCGGTGCCCGAGGTCCAGGCCGAGCCGCTCGATCCGGTCACGTGCCAGGGTGTCGTCCCAGCCCGGGTTCAGCCGGGCGCCGAGACGCAGGTGGTCCTCGATGCTCAGCCCTGGGTAGGTGGGGGTGTCCTGGGCGACGAAGCCGACCTTGGCCAGCTGCGCCGGGCCGGACGCGGGGCGCCCGCCGAGCACCTCGATCGTGCCCGACGTCGGCGTCAGCATGCCGACGGCCAGGTTCAGCAGCGTGCTCTTGCCGGCCCCGTTGGGGCCGACCAGCCCGATGACGCGCCCGGCCGGGACGTCCAGCGTGCAGTCCGACAACGCCGTGCGGCGCCCGTAGCTCTTGCCCAGTCCGTGGGTCTGTAGGACGGCGGTCACGCTACGTCCTCTCGAGAGGCGGTCCGAAAGGTGGTCATGAAGAGCGCCTCGATGCTCTCGTCGTCGAGCCCTGCCATCCGGGCCTTGGTCAGCCAGCGCCGCAGGTCCTTGCGCAGCGGTCCGTGCGCGGCCAGCGTCGCATCGGTCAGCGTCCGGGTGACGAACGTCCCGATGCCGGGACGGGCGGCCACCAGACCGTCGTGCTCGAGCTCTCGGTAGGCCTTGAGCACGGTGTTGGGGTTGATCGCCAGCTGTCCCACCACGTCCTTGACCGTCGGGAGCTGGTCGCCCTCACGCAGTAGGCCCAGTCGCAGCGCTTGCCGCACCTGCCGCACCAGCTGCAGGTAGGGCGAGAGACCGGACCCGGCGTCCAGGTGAAACTCGATCATCGGTGTCGTCATCTAACTAGGATCCTAGCACAATAGGCTACTGGCTAGATGACCTAGCTCGGCGGCCGTTTCAGCGCGCCAGCTCGACCTCCAGCGCCGGCGGCGCCATCAGCGTCTGGGCCACCGTGCAGTAACGCTCGGTCTTGCGCAGGAGCGCGTCGAGCTGCTCCTCGGTCGCGTTGGGGGCATCGACGGCGAAGCGCAGGCGCAGGGCGGAGAACCCGGCGCCGACCTCACGATCCAGCCCGAGGGTGCCGCGCAGGTCGAGGTCGCCTTCGACCGTCGTCTCGATCGAGCGCACCTCGAGGCCCATCGCGGTGGCCACCATCTGGCAGGTGAGCTGCGCGCAGGCCGCCAGGGCGCCGAGCAGCAGGTCGCCCGAGCACGCCGCGGTGCCGGCGCCGCCCACGCCGGTGTGGGCCTGGGCTTCGTAGATGGCGCGGCCGAGGTCGACGTTGCAGGCCACCGGAGCGTCGGCGCCGGCGCCGTGCGCGATCAGGGTGATGCGCGCCTGGTCGGGATCGGCGCGGTAGGCGTCCTTGATGGGCTGCTGCACGGCACGGAGATCCATGCCGCGATGCTACGCGGCCGCCCCCGGCGGACCGCTCAGTCCAGCAGCGCGCGGACGGCGAGCACGCCCGCGTCGAGGGTCTGGGTGAAGTCGTGGTCGGTCTCGGTGAGCATGCGCAGGCACAGGCCGTCGGCCAGCGAGAAGAGCACGTCGGCCACCGCCTCGGGCTCGGCGCGCAGGTGCAGGGCGCCCTCGGCCTGCTTGCGCGCCAGCAGCTCCGCCACGTGCTCGCGCGTGCGGCGCAGCAGCTCGGCGAACTCGCTGGCGATCTCCTCGTTGCGCCGCGACAGCGTGAACAGCTCGAAGACGACGGTGATGAACTCGGGCTCGTCCTTGACGAAGCGCTTCAGGGACGCGACGAGCGCCTCGATGACGTCGTCGGCGTCGCGCGCCGGCGCGAGCTGCTCGTCGAGCGCGGCCATGCGCAGGTCGCAGTCGCGGCGCACGACCTCGGCCAGCAGCCGCTCCTTCGTCCCGAAGTAGTAGTGCAGTAGGCCGCGCGACACCTGCGCCTCGCGCGCGACGTGGTCGAAGGTCGACCCGGCGACGCCGCGCCGGGCGACGCTCGAGCGCATCGCCTCGACGATCCGCTGGGCCTTCTCGCCCTCGATCGCACGCTGCTGTGCCGTTGCCGCCGCCATGGTTTTCAAGCCTAGCTGGCCGGCCAGCCGAAAGGCGAGCGCAACCTCTGCGGACATGAGAAAGGGCGCCCCGCAGGACGCCCTTTCGCACGCTTGCAATCGCAGCGGTGGCTACGAGTTCGAGGACACCGTCTCGCCCGCCGTGGACGGCGCGGGGGACGTGGTCGACGTGTAGTCGAATTCCTCCTCGGCGCCGAACAGGGTGTCGAGGACCTTGTTGCGCAGGCCCTCGCTGAGAGCGATGGCCGCGCCCGCGCCGATGATGGCGACGAACAGCAGCTTGCCGAAGCTGCCGCGGCGCTTCTTCTTCTTCTTGGGCCCCTCGCGCAGCGCCTGGCCCGCGTCGCGCAGCGACTCGGCCGCCTGCTTGACTTCCTTGTGCAGCTTCTTGTCGTCGAGCACCTTGGCCGCCGGCTTGCCGTTGGTCAGCCGGCCATAGGCCTTCTTGGCGTTCTCCAGGGCCACCCGGACGTTCTCACGCAGTTCAGCGTCCTCGATGACGCGCTGAACATAGGGGCTGGCCCCCGTCGCGGCACTGCGCGCCTTGGCCGCTTGCTTCTTGGCTGCCATTTCCTCTATCTCCAGACGTCGCTTGCTGTCCTGTGTCGATCCTATACCCGGCTCTCAGCGGCTGCACGCGAGCGCTTGTGGCCGTTGGCGGGCGGCGGCGCCTGGAGCGCCACTCCGAGCACCTCGCCGATCTCCTCGACGAAGACGAACTCGAGGTCGTCGCGCAGGTGCTCGGGGATGTCCTCGATGTCGCGCTCGTTGAGCGCGGGCGCGATCACGGTGCGCACGCCGCTGCGCTGCGCGGCGAGCGTCTTCTCCTTCAGACCCCCGATCGGCAGCACCTGGCCGGTGAGCGTGATCTCGCCCGTCATCGCGACGTCGTCGCGCACGGGACGTGCGGTGAGCAGCGACACGAGGGCGGTGGCCATCGTGATGCCGGCGCTGGGCCCGTCCTTCGGCGTGGCGCCCGCGGGCACGTGGATGTGGATGTCGTGCTCGGCGAACCACTCCACGCCGAGCTCAGGGGCGAGCTCGGCGAGGTGGCTGCGCACGTAGGAGAGCGCCGCCTGGGCGGACTCGCGCATGACGTCGCCCAGCTGGCCGGTGATGGTGAGCTTGCCCTCGCCGGGGTAGGCGGTGGCCTCGATGAAGAGCACGTCGCCGCCGACCGGCGTCCAGGCCAGCCCGGTGGCCACGCCCGGCTGGCGGGTGCGGCGCTTGGACTCCCAGAAGAAGCGCTGGCGGCCCAGCAGCTCGCGCACGCGGGGCTCGGAGATCGAGGTCCGCCCCGGCCTCCCGTTCGAGGAGGACTCCGCGACCTGGCGCGCGACCTTGCGGCACAGGGTCCCGATCTCGCGCTCGAGCCCGCGCACGCCCGCCTCGCGCGTGTAGTCGCGGATCACCGCCCTCAGCGCGGTGTCCGAGAAGGAGATCCACGACTTCTTCAGGCCGTTGCGCTCGATCTGGCGCGGCACCAGGTAGCGCTTGGCGATCTCGAGCTTCTCCTCCTCGGTGTAGCCCGCGAGCTGGATGAGCTCCATGCGATCGCGCAGCGGCCCCGGGATCGTGTCGAGCGTGTTGCCCGTCGTGATGAACATGACGTCGGAGAGGTCGAACGGCACGTCGAGGTAGTGGTCGCGGAAGGTCGCGTTCTGCTCGGGATCGAGCACCTCGAGCATCGCGCTGGCAGGATCGCCGCGATAGTCGGCGCCCATCTTGTCGATCTCGTCGATCATGAAGAGGGGGTTCTTGGACTCCGCGTCGCGCAGCGCGCGGATGATCGTCCCGGGCATGGCGCCGATGTAGGTGCGCCGGTGGCCGCGGATCTCGGCCTCGTCGCGCACGCCGCCGGCGCTGATGCGCTCGAACTTGCGCCCCAGGGCCCGCGCGATCGACCGGCCGAGCGAGGTCTTGCCCACGCCGGGCGGCCCGATGAAGCACAGGATCGAGCCGCGCGCGTCGGGCTTGAGCTTGCGCACGGCGAGGAACTCGATGATGCGGTCCTTCACCTGCTCGATGTCGTAGTGGTCCTCGTCGAGCACCGAGCGCGCATGGATGAGGTCGAGATTGTCCTCGGTCGTCTTGTCCCACGGCAGCGAGGCGATCCACTCCAGGTAGGTGCGGATGACGCTGTGCTCGGCGGCCTGCGGCGGGAGCGACTCGAGGCGCTTGAGCTCGCGGTCGACCTGGCGGCGGACGTCCTCGGGCAGCGCGATGGCGTCGAGCTGCTCGCGCAGCTCGTTGGCCTCCGCGGCCGACTCGTCGAACTCGCCGAGCTCCCGGCGGATGGCGTCGAGCTGCTGGCGCAGCACGAACTCGCGCTGGCCCTTGTCGATCTCCGACTGGACCTGGTTCTGGATCTCCGAGCCGATCGAGATGACCTCGAGCTCGCGCGCGAGGATCTCGACGAGGCGCCGCAGGCGCCGCGCGACGTCGACCTCCTCCAGCAGGGCCTGCTTCTCCTCGGCCTTCAGGCGCAGCGAGCCGGCGATGAGGTGGCTGAGCGTGCTCGGGTCGTCGATGTTGGCGATCGCGAGCTGCAGCTCCTCGGGCAGGTAGGGGTTGCTCTCGACGATCGAGGAGAACGTCGTCTGGACGTTGCGCGTCAGGGCCTCGAGCTCGGCCGTCTCGGCCGACACCACGTCGGGCAGCTCGGAGACCTCGGCCACCAGGTAGGGCGTCTCGCGCACCCAGCTGTCGATGTGCACGCGCTGGCCGCCCTGGACGAGGATGCGCATCGTCCCGTCGGGGACCTTGATCATGCGCGCGATCGCGCCGACCACGCCCACCTCGAAGAGGTCGTCGGGGGTGGGCACCTCCTTGTCCGGATGGCGCGAGGCGACCATCACGAGCATGCGGTTGCCGCGCAGGACGTCGTCGACGAGCGCGACCGAGCGATCCTGGCCGACGGCGAGCGGGATGAGCGTGTCGGGCAGCGGGATCGTCTCGCGCAGCGGGAGCACGGGCAGCGTGCCCGGCACGGCGCGCTGCGCGCCGAGCTCGACGGCCTGTTCCTCGCCCGAGTCGGCGATCTCGATCGGAGCGGCCATCAGCCCTCCAGGACGTCCTGGTCGCGATCGACCTCGATCGGCACCGAGTGCGTGCGACTCTCGGGGCGGACGAGCGGGAGCTCGATGCGCAGCATCCCGTCGCGATAGGTGGCGCGCGCGGCGTCGGCCACGACGTCGGCGCCGAGCTGGATCACACGGCGGAAGGGGCCGAAGTCGATCTCGAGCTGCTGGTAGACGCGGCCCTCGGCGTCGGCCGGGCGGCGGTGGCCGGCGAGCACGAGCTCGCGGCCGTCGATCTCCAACGTGAGCTCGTCGGGGTCGATGCCGGCCAGCTCGGCCTGGACGACCGCACGCGGAGGATCGCCTTCGTAGAAGACGTCGACCGCCGGCGAGAAGCCGCCGCGCTTGCGAGGGGCCAGGCCGGTGCGGTCGAAGACGTCGCCGAACAGCTCGTCCATCTCGCGGCGCATACGCTCGAAGTTGGCGAACAGATCCCGTTCGGGAGGCATGGCCTGAGAGTACGCCAATAGATCGGAGACGCCGGTTTGCCAGGCTGTTGTCATGTCCCTCACCTTCCCCGGCGCTCCGCTCGCCAGCGAGCCTCCCGCCACCACCAACTACGCCATCGAGGGCCCGCGCCACCGGCTGCTGCTGCATTCCTTCCCCCGCCGCGTGCGCGCGCACTTCGCCGGCGAGGTCGTGCTCGACTCCACGCGCGGCGCTCTCCTGCACGAGAGCAACATCCTCCCGCGGCTCTACGTTCCGCTCGAGGACGTGCGCGCGGACCTGCTCGAGCGCACCGACCACACCAGCCACTGCCCGTTCAAGGGCGACGCCTCCTACTGGTCGGTCCGCGTCGGCGACCGCGTGGCCGAGAACGCGGTCTGGACCTACGAGGACCCGATCGCCGAGGCGGCATGGCTGCGCGGCCTGGTCAGCGTCTACCCCGAGCGCATGGACACCTGGCTCGACGAGGACGAGCAGGTCAGGCACCTGCGCGATCCCTACCACCGCGTGGACGCGCGCCGCAGCTCGCGGCGCATCGAGGTGCGTGCCGATGGCGAGGTGGTCGCGCGCAGCGAGCGGCCCGTCGTCGTCGCCGAGACGGGCGTCGCGCTGCGCTTCTACCTCCCGCGCGAGGACGTGCTCGCCGACCTGCAGGGCAGCGCCACGACCGCGTCCTGCCCCTACAAGGGGGAGGCGTCGTACTGGTCGCTGGGCGCGATCGAGGACGCCGCCTGGTCCTACGCGGACCCGCTGGAGAGCATGCTCAAGGCGCGCGACAACGTGTGCTTCGACGCGGCCAAGGTCGAGGTGCTCGAGCTGGCCGGTGGCTGAGGCGCGGCCGCGGCGGCTGAGGATGCTCGCGCGGCTGTCCGACGTTCCCGCTGCGTCCGCGCCGCCGGCCTCCCGGCCGGTGCGTGCGGAGGACGGGCCCGCCCTGGGGCGCCTGGCCATGGCCGCGTACGGCGGAAGCGTCGATGACCCCGGCGAGCCCGAGGCCTGGCACGTCGAGGATCTGACCGCGGCGCTCGCGGGCCGGTACGGGCGCCTGCTGACGCCGGTCAGCGCGGTCGTCGCCGCCGACGACGGCCTGGCGGCGGCGGCGCTCTTCACGTGGTGGGACGAGCTGCCCTTCCTGGCCTTCTGCCTCACCCACCCCGACCGTCAAGGTCGCGGCCTGGGCACCGGCCTGATCACGCACGCCGCGCGCACGCTCGCGGCCGAGGGCCACCGCCAGGTCCATCTCGTGGTCACCGAGACCAACCCGGCGCGCGCGCTCTACGAGCGGCTGGGGTTCCGCGAAGTGCCGGTCCCTAGACGTTGAAGACGGCGCCCTCGACGGCGACGTCGACCGGCCCGCCGAAGGCCTTCTCGGCCTCGCGCTGAGCCCAGTCGGCGTCGAGCTCGTCGGAGATGTGGGTCAGCACGAGCCGGCGCACGCGCGCCTTGCTCCCGTGCTCGCCGGCCTCCGACGGCGTGAGGTGCCCGCGCGGGCCCTCGCGCTCGGGGCGCGGCAGGGTCGCCTCGATCATCAGCAGGTCGGTTCCGTCGGCGAAGCGCACGAGCTCCTCGTTGGGCGCGCTGTCGGCGCCATACGTGAAGCGCCCGCTGCCGTTGGTCGAGGAGACGTCGACCGCGCAGGTGGGCAGGAAGTGCGGCACGCGATGGAAGCGCACGCGCATCGTGTTCACCTCGACGACGTCGTCGGGCGCGTACTCGTGCAGCGCGAACGCGCGCTCGACGTGCTCCTCGGGCATCCCACCGCCGCCGCAGATCCGGCGCAGCGCGTCGCGGCCCCCCGCCGGCACGTACAGGTGCGGGCGGGCGGGGTTGTCGGTCCCCGGCCAGCGGTCGACCGGGACCGGCTGCTGGCGCGGCGCGTAGGTCAGCGCCGAAGCGAAGGGCACGAGGTCGAGGATGTGGTCGGCGTGCAGGTGGGAGATGACCACCGCGTCGACGTCGACGTAGTCGACGAAGCGACGCAGCTTGGAGAAGACGCCGTTGCCGCAGTCGAGCAGCAGGCACGCGTCGTGCTCCTCGACGAGGTAGCCGCTGCAGGCGCCGTCGGCGTCCTGCCAGGCAGGGGACTTGCCCAGCACGGTGATGCGCACTTCTCGTCGATCCCTCCGCGACGTTTTTTGCGTGTGGGACTGTACCCGCATGACCTCGTTCGAGACGGCAGCGACCGTGCTCGGCGCGCTGCTCGTCGGCGGCGCTCTGTTGTCAGGGATCGCCCGGCGCTCGATCCTGTCGCTCGCCGCCGTCTTCGTCGTCGTCGGGCTGCTGCTCGGCGCCGACGGGTTGGACGTCCTGAAGATCGACGCGCGCTCGGCCTTCGTGCACGACCTCGCGATCACGGCGCTCGTCCTCATCCTCTTCCGCGACGGCCTCGAGGTGGACGCCGAGATGCTCCAGCGGGAATGGCACCTGCCGCTGCGCAAGCTCGTGCTCGCGATGCCCATCACCGCGGTCATCGTCGCGCTGGCAACGAAGCTGCTCATCGACCTCTCGTGGACCGAGGCGTTCCTGGTCGGGGCGCTGCTGTCGCCCACCGATCCGGTGCTGTCGTCGGGGGTGGTGAACAACCCGCGCGTGCCGCGCGTCATCCGCCACTCGCTCAACCTCGAGTCCGGACTCAACGATGGGCTCGCGCTACCGGCGGTCCTGGCCTTCACAGCCGCGCTGGCGGCCGACAGCGACTTCGTGTGGTGGGAGTTCCTGCTGCAAGACGTGAGCCTGGGCGTGGTCTACGGCGTCGTCATCGGGTACCTCGCGTCGCACGTGCTTCCGAGCGGCCGCGACCTCGAGCGCTCGATGCAGGCTCACCAGCGCGCGCTCTACTTGCTCGGCATCGCGTTCCTGACCTACGGCCTGACCACCCTGCCCCCACACGGCAACGGCATCATCGCGGTCTTCGTGTGCGCCATCGTCCTGGGCATCCGCCGTCCGGACGTCCCGGAGTACCTGGAGATGTCCAAGGACATCATCGAGATCGTCAAGCTCGGCGTGTTCGTGGTCTTCGGCTCGCTGCTGACGCTCGACGGGCTCTTCGGCGACGGCTGGGCTGCGGTCGCGATCGTGCTCGTGACGCTCCTCGTCGCCCGCACGGCCGCCGTCTGGGTCGCCCTCGCCGGCACCGGCTTCGACCGCGCCGAGAAGGGCTTCATGGCCTGGTTCGGGCCCAAGGGGGTGGCAACCATGACCTTCTCGCTGCTGGTGCTGAGCGAAGGCATCCCGTCGGGCGAGCGGATCTTCAACCTCGCAGCGCTCGTGGTGATGTGCTCGGTCGTGGCGCACGGCTTGACCGACACGCCCGGCGCGGAGTGGATCGGGCGCCGCACGGAGCGCCGCGAGCGAGAGTCGGCGCCGCCCACGCCGGTGGAGGTCGCATGACCTCGCTGGACGGCCGCCGCCTTCGCGCCGTGGCCGAGGTGCAGGGCGGCGACGTCGGGCCCCAGACCGAGTTCGAGTACGCCGAGCGCGAGGACGGCGTGATCCACGCGCGCTACGCGGGCGGCGCGGTCCGCCTGGGCTTCCTCGTCGGCACGCGCGCCGGCGACACCCTGCGCTTCCGCTACGCGCAGCTGCTCGAGGACGGCCGCACCGCGACGGGCCACTGCGAGTCACGGATCGAGGAGCTGCCCGACGGACGCCTGCGCCTGCACGAGACCTGGGCCTGGGACTCCCAGGAGGGGAGCGGGACGAGCGTCGTGGAGGAGCTGCCCTAGCGGTGCAGCGCGGCCTGCTCGTCCGCGCTGGGGAACGCCCAGGCGGCGGGGGTGCGGCGCTCCTGGCGGAAGGTGAAGCGCAGCTGGCGCGGCGGGCGCAGCCCGTCGGGATGGTCGGGCCGGAAGGTGGCGCAGGGCTCGTCGAGGTTCAACGCGCACAGCAGGTTGCAACGGAAGTAGCACTCGTCGCACGAGACCTTCTTCGCTGCGGCACGACCCTTCGCCATCCTCGCTTCGACCTCCTCGTCGACCGGCACCGACACACAGGACGAGGAGCATGCAAGCAGGACGGGATTGGCCGTGCAGTCCGGCTTCCCGCAATTGCCGCGCTTTTCGTGGCGATACCCGAAGAGGCTGCAAACGAGGGAGTTTCGCCCCCGGCGGGCGCGAAGAGGCCGCATCCTCCGGCGATTTCGCGGCCGCCGGGCACGGAACTTTCACGCGGCGAAGGCCAGCGCCCGGTCGGCGATGAGCTCACCGAGGGCCAGCGACGAGGTCGCGGCGGGGGATGGCGCGTTGCGGACGTGCAGGGTCGCGTCCGTCTCGGAGAGGACGAAGTCGTCCACGAGCGCACCGTCGCGACCGACTGCCTGCGCGCGCACCCCGGCCGGTCCTCCCTGGACGTCGGCGGCGCGCAGCTCGGGCACGTAGCGCGCGCAGGCGGCCACGAAGGCCCGCCGGCTGGCGGCCATCCGCAGCTCGTGCACCCCCGTGCGCCAGAAGCGCCGCGCCACCCGCCAGGTCCCCGGCCAGCGCAGGCCGCCGACCAGCATCGCCGAAGGCCCGAGCAGCACGTCGCCCGAGATGTGGCGCGTGAGGTGCACGCCCAGGAAGGGGAGGTCCGGATCGGGGACCGGATAGATGAGGCCGTTGACGAGTGCGCGCGCGTCCGGACGCAGGCTCAGGTACTGCCCGCGGAAGGGCACGATGCGCGGGTCCTGCGGCGCGCCGGCCGCCACCGCCAGGCGACTGGCCTGGCCGCCGGCGCAGAAGATCGCGTGGCGCGCGGCCACCTCGGCGCCCTCCAGGCGGACCGCGCCGTTGTCGCGCGCGACGCCGGTCACGGCGCGCCCGAGGACCAGCTCTCCGCCGGCGGCACGCACGTCGTCGGCCATCGCACGCGCGACCGCGCCGAAGTCGACGATCCCGGTGTTGGGCGAGTGCAGGCCCGCGATGCCCGCGCAGTGGGGCTCGAGCTCGGTGATCTCCTCGGCGCGCAGGCGCCGCAGGCCGGGCACCTCGTTGGCCCGGCCACGGCGCTCGAGCTCGTCCAGGCGTTCGAGCTCGCCCTCGTGCAGCGCGACGATGACCTTGCCGCAGCGCTCGACGGCGATGCCGTGCTCCTCGCAGTACGCGTACAGGCGCGCGGCGCCGTCGACGCACAGGCGCGCCTTGAGCGACCCGGGCTTGTAGTAGATGCCGGCGTGGATGACCCCGGAGTTGTGGCCGGTCTGCCCGGTGCCCACCTCGCCGGCGGCGTCGACCACGGCCACACGCAGCCCGGGACGGCGCGCGAGCAGCTCGCGCGCGCTGGCCAGGCCGATGATGCCCGCCCCGACGATGGCGAGGTCGTAGCGCTCCACGTCGGGCCAGGGTAGTGATCGCCCTCGCCGCGACCGCCGTAGCCTGGTCTGTCGTGCAGGTGCTCGTCACCGGAGCCAGCGGCGCCATCGGCGCCGAGCTCGTCCCCCGCCTGGCGCGGGGCGGCCATGCCGTGCGCGCCTTCGCCCGCGACCCTGCGCGCGTGACCGCGACGGGCGTCGCAGAGGTGGTGCGCGGCGACGCGGTGTCCGGGGTCGGGCTCGACGACGCGCTCGCCGGCGTCGACGTCGCCTACTTCCTCATCCACTCGATGGAGACGGCGCTCAATGGCGCGGGCGGCTTCGCCGACCGCGACCGCGAGGCCGCACAGCGCTTCGCCGCGGCGGCCCGGGCCGCGGGGGTGCGGCGCGTCGTCTACCTGGGCGGCCTCATCCCCGCCGACGCGCCGCCATCGCCTCATCTGGCCAGCCGTCTGGAGGTCGAGCGGGCGCTGCTGAGCGCAGCCCCCGAGGCCGTCGCGCTGCGCGCCTCGATCGTCATCTCGGCCCGTTCGCGCTCCTTCCGCTTCCTCGTGCGGCTCGTCGAGCGCGTGCCGATCATGCCGCTGCCCGCCTGGCGCGATCACCGCACGCGCCCCATCGACGGGCGCGACGTGCTGGCCTTCCTGGAGCGCGCGGGCACGAGCAGCGCCGTGCGCGGCCCACTGTCGCTCGACATCGCCGGCCCGGACACCGTCACCTTCGCGCAGCTCGTCGAGCGCATCCGCGACGCGCTGCTGCTCGGGCGCCCACGCGTGAATCTGCCGGTGACGATGACCGCCGTCGGCAGCCGCGTGGCCGCCGCCATCACCGGCGAGGACCCCGGGCTCGTGGGCCCGCTCATGGGCTCGCTGACCGCCGACCTGCTGCCCCGCGACGAGCGCGCCGCCGAGCTCTTCGGAGTGCGCCTGCACCGCTTCGACGCCGCGATCGAGCGTGCCCTGCGCGAGTGGGAGGCGGTCGAGGAGCTGGCCGGGCGGTAGCGTGCCGCGATCGTGACCGAGGTCGTGACCAGCATCGACATCGCCGCGCCGCCCGAGACGGTGTGGGCGCTGGCGATGGATCCCGCGTGCCTCTCGGAGTGGGTGACCATCCATCGCCGCCTGCACAGCCACGACGACGGGGCGCCGCGCAAGGGCTACGCGATGGAGCAGACCCTGCATCTGCGCGGGGTGAACTTCAAGGTCCACTGGGAGCTCGTCGCCTGCGACGCGTACCAGCACGCCGAATGGCACGGCCGCGGGCCGGCGCGATCGCACGCGGAGACCGAGTACCGCCTCACGGCCGTCGACGGCGGGACGCACTTCGACTATCGCAACGAGTTCACCGCGCCGCTGGGCCCTCTGGGACGCGTGGCCAGCCGCGCGCTGGTGGGCGGCCTGCCACGCCGCGAGGCCGACGCGTCGCTGCGCAAGCTCAAGGCGCTGGCCGAGCGCCGCTGACGAACTTCTTGCAAGAAGTTGACGGAAATGCCGGTTTGGTGTGTGGTTAACCGATGGCCGACTTCCTGGATGAGAAGAAACGTGAGATCGACGCGCGGCTGAAGGAGCTGCGTCCCCTGGTGGAGGAGTTCCGCCGCCTCGAGGCGGCAGCCGCCGCGCTCGACGGAGTGTCCGGCGGCGCCAGCCGCGCGCCCGCCACCCCCGCCCGTCGCGGACGGCGCAAAGCCGCAGCCGCTGCCCCCGCTGCGGGCGCCAGGCGCCGCGGACGCCCGCGTGGCAGCGGCACGCGCTCCAAGCAGGCGCTCGAGCTGGTGCGCACGCGACCCGGTATCACCATCCCCGAGATCGCCGAGGCGATGGGGATCCAGCAGAACTACCTCTATCGCGTTCTGCCCTCGCTGCAGAAGGACGGGCTGGTGCGCAAGGAGGGCCGCGGCTGGCACCCGCGCGAGGCGGCCTAGCGGCTGGGCCGCTGATTTTACTCAAGTTTCTTTATCGGTTAGACCAGGTCCAGGCCCCGCACCGCGTCGCGCTCCTCTTTGAGCTCGGTCACGGTGGCGTCGATCTTCGCCTGCGCGAAATCGCCGACCTCCTGACCCTCCACAATTTCGTAATTCCCGCCGCTGAAGCGCAGCGGGAACGACGACATCAGGCCTTCCTCCACCCCGTACTCACCGCCTGAGCGCACGCCCATCGAGCGCAGCGTGTCGGCGCCGGCGACCCAGTCGCGCATGCAGTCGATGGCGGCGTTGGCGGCCGACGCGGCCGACGACGCGCCGCGCGCCTCGATGATCTCCGCGCCGCGCTTGCCGACGCGCGGGATGTACTCGTTCTCGTACCACCCCAGGTCGACCTGGTCGACGGCGCGTTCGCCGTTGACCTTCGCGTTGAACAGGTCGGGGAACATCGTGGGTGAGTGATTGCCCCAGACCACGAGGTCCTGGACGTCGCGCACGCCGACGCCGAGCTTCTGGGCGAGCTGGGCGACCGCGCGGTTCTCGTCCAGGCGCGTCATGGCGCCGAAGCGCTCGCTGGGGATGTCGGGCGCGTTGCTCATCGCGATGAGCGCGTTCGTGTTGGCCGGGTTGCCGACCACGAGGACGCGCACGTCGTCGGCGGCGTGCGCGTTGAGCGCCTCGCCCTGGGGCTTGAAGATCGCCCCGTTGGCCTCGAGCAGATCGGCGCGCTCCATCCCCTTCGAGCGCGGCCGCGCGCCGATCAGCAGCGCGACGTTGGCGCCGTCGAAGGCGGTGTTGGCGTCGTCGGTGATCTCGATGTCGCCCAGCAGCGGGAACGCGCAGTCGAACAGCTCGAGCGCGGTCCCCTCGGCCGCCTTGACCGCATCGGGGATCTCCAGCAGGCGCAGCTGGACCTCCTCGTCGGGCCCGAGCAACTGGCCGGAGGCGATGCGGAACAGGATCGCGTAGCCGATCTGGCCGGCGGCGCCGGTGACTACGACACGGGTTGCCATCTAGGCGTTCATCTCCTTGTGCAGGTTCTCGTCGATCGCGCCCAGGAACTCCTGGGTGGTGAGCCATTCCTGGTCATCGCCCACCAGCAGGGCGAGGTCCTTCGTCATCTTTCC
>Ga0307502_10000164_pt1 | contig 17577 bp, 14 predicted proteins | sample 16_S_MG_FD_201364 | JGI IMG/M metagenome (GOLD analysis project Ga0307502, IMG submission 201364) | Soil microbial communities from Populus trichocarpa stands in riparian zone in the Pacific Northwest, United States - 16_S | ecosystem: Environmental > Terrestrial > Soil > Riparian zone > Trees... | reverse complement strand
CCTGCGGAGCGAAGCCGGCCACGACATCGTCGAGGTCGAGCGTATCGCCGGTATCGAGGCCGCGGATGTCGGTTCGGGAGCGGTAGACGGTCACGATGCGCCGCCGGGGCTCCGCGATCACGACCACGAGCGCGCCGGCGTCGAGCCACTGCAGTGCCTTGGCGACGACCTCCGAGTGGCGGTCGCTGGGCGACACGACCTCGATCGCGAGATCGGGCGGGCCGGGCCAGAACCCGGTCGGCAGTGCGATCGCCTCCATGCGCTCGCGCGACACGAACGCGACGTCCGGCGCGCGGACGGTGTCCGGGCCGGAGGCGATATGAAAGCCGACGTCGCCGACGAACGTCTCGCCCAGCTCGTGCGCCTGCACATGGGCCCCCAGCAACAGGCAGATCTGCTTTGACACGACCCCGTGCTCGGCTCCCGTCGGCTCCATCTCATGAAGCCTGCCGTCGATCAGCTCCTGCCTGTACGGCTCGTTGCGATAGAGGAGCAGTTCCTGCGCAGTCATTTCACGAAGCGGCGCCTCGAATGTCACGGGACCGACTGTACCGCCGCTCGCCCAGCTTCCGCCGCGCGATGTTCAGCCGGCCATCAGAGCGCGGTCGTCACCGGACCGCCGCGCTCGCGGTCACGCTCGTAGGCGGCGATCGCGTCCTCCTGCTGGAGCGTCAGGCCGATGTCGTCCAGACCGTTGAGGAGGCGGTGCTTCGTCTCCGGGTCGATCGCGAAGGAAGCCGTCTGGCCATCGAAGCGCACCTCTTGCGCGTCGAGATCGATCTCGGCGTGTGCCGCGTGCATCAGCGCGCGCACCTCGTGCTCTGCGAGCGCGACCGGCAGCAGACCGATCTTCATGCAGTTGGAGGCGAAGATGTCCGCAAACGAGGGCGCGACGACCGCCTTGAAGCCGTAGTCCTCCAGGCCCCACGGCGCGTGCTCGCGACTTGAGCCACAGCCGAAGTTGCGCCCGGTGACGAGGATCGGGTTGGCCGGCAGATCCCAGCCCGGCTGCTTGGCCCAGTCGTAGAAGAGGAACTGGCCGAAGCCCGTGCGCTCGACGCGTTTGAGGAACTGCTTGGGCATGATCTGATCGGTGTCGACGTCGCTGCGGTCGAGCACGCTGATCGAACCTTCGATGACGCTGATCGGCTCCATTGCTCAGACCCAGTCGCGGATGTCGACGAAACGGCCCTCGATGGCGGCCGCGGCCGCCATCTGGGGTGAGACGAGATGGGTGCGCCCGCCTCGACCCTGGCGACCCTCGAAGTTGCGGTTGGACGTCGACGCGCAGCGCTCGCCGGGGGCCAGCGTGTCCGGGTTCATCCCAAGGCACATCGAGCAGCCCGCGCCGCGCCAGTCGAAGCCGGCGGCGCGGAAGATCTCGTCGAGGCCCTCGCGCTCGGCCTGCGCCTTCACCTGCGCCGAGCCGGGCACGACCATCGCGTGGACGCTCGCGGCGACCTTTCGGCCCTTGACGACCTCGGCGGCGACGCGCAGATCGCCGATCCGGCTGTTCGTGCACGAGCCGATGAAGACGCGGTCAAGCGCGATCTCCTGAATCGGCATGCCGGGCCGCAGGTCCATGTACGCAAGCGCGCGCTCGTGACCCTCGGTCGTAGGCTCGGGCACGACGCCCGCGACGCCCGCGACCATGTCCGGGGCCGTGCCCCAGGTCACCTGCGGCGACAGCGCCGACGCATCGACCGTGATCTCGCGGTCGAACGTGGCGCCGTCGTCGGTCCGCAGGCCCCGCCACTCGTCGGGGATGTCGATACCGGCGTGCTCGGCCACCCATGCGAACGTCGTCTCGTCGGGCGCGACCATGCCTGCCCGGCCGCCACCTTCGATCGTCATGTTGCAGACCGTCATCCGGCCCTCCATCGAGAGCGCCTCGATCGGCGCGCCGGCGTACTCCACGACGTGGCCAACGGCGCCGTCGACGCCCATCTGACCGATCGTCGCCAGGATCAGATCCTTCGCCGTGACGCCGAAGCCCAGCTCGCCGGTGTAGGCGATCCGCATCGACCGCGGCTTGGGCGCGACGAGGCACTGTGTCGCGAGGACGTGCTCGACCTCGCTCGTGCCGATCCCGAAGGCCAGCGCGCCGAATGCGCCGTGGGTCGCGGTGTGGCTGTCGCCGCAGACGATCGTCATCCCAGGCTGCGTGACCCCGAGCTCGGGCCCGATGACGTGCACGATTCCCTGGCGCTCCGAGCCGAGCGAGTACAGCGGGATGCCGAACTCCTCGCAGTTGCGCTCCAGCGCCTGTACCTGCACGCGGCTGAGCTCGTCGCGGATCAGCGCAACGGTCGGCGTGCCGTCGGTCGGGACGTTGTGGTCGGCGGTGGCGAGCGTGCGATCGGGACGGCGCACGGTGCGCTCGGCGAGCCGCAGCGCGTCGAAGGCCTGCGGGCTCGTGACCTCGTGGACGAGATGCAGGTCGATCCACAGCAGGCCCGGAAGGACCTCGTGGTCGGACCAGATCTTCTCGAATAGCGTCGACGGTGCGGATGCGTTCATGCGTGTGTCAGCTCCTGCGTAGGCCGGCCGACACGACGGCGAGCAGGACCGCCTCGTCGGGACCGGGGTTCTCGAAGTGATGAGGCAGATCGGCGTCGAACGTGACGCAGTCGCCGGCGGCGAGGTCATGGCGCTCGTCGTCGATCTGCAGGACGACGCGGCCGTCCTGGACCAGCGTGGTCTCGCGGCTGCCGGGCTCGTGCATCGGCGGATCGCCCGGGCCACCGGTGGCGGCGCCCGGGCGCAGGATGTGGCGCGACAGCTCGGCGCGCTGCCCGGGCAGCGGCGGCGTGAGGATCTCGGCGCTGTGACCCGAAGACGGGTCGCTCGCGCCCGCACGGCGTTCCCCGGCGCGGACGATCGCGACCTGGCCGCCCTCGTCGAGGCGCAGGAGCTGGGAGAGGCGCAGCTCGAGGCCGGCAGCGATCCGGGCGGCGACCGCGAGCGTCGGGCTCGTCTCGCCGCGCTCGACCTGGCTGAGCATCGGGGCGCTGACGCCGCTGCGCTCGGCAAGGTCGCGCAGGCTGAGCTTCATCGCGTCGCGCAGCGCGCGGATCCGCGGACCGACGGGGTTCGGGTGCTCGAGCGTCGCCATACGTTTGTACGTTATAACATACGGCTCGAACCGTCCGTCGCCCGCCCGCGGTCACGGAATCGCTACGTGGCAAGGATCACGACAGGAGACGCAGCGTGCGTTGCGAGCGCGCGATCCGTCCACTCGGTGGCTCGTGCATGCGAACGTGCGTCTCATACGCACGGATCGGTCCGCACGGTCGGCTACAGCGCGAGGTCAGGCATATGGTTCAAGAGCTGCCGCACGCCGTCGTCGCCCCCGAGGCTCGGGAACGCGCCGGTGACGTCGTCGCACAGATCGATCAGGTGAGCCTTCATGTTCCCAGCCGGGAAGGCGTAGTAGCGGAAACCCGGAGCCGCGTGGGTGCCATCCTTCAGGGGAAAGCGCACGAGCTGGTCGGCGATCGGATATAGCAGGCCGCCCATCGCCGCGACGAACTTACGCTCCAGCCCGTACCGCTCGCTCGTCGTGTTCGCCTTGGGGACGTGCGTCGGCGTCTCGTAGATCCTGTCGAGCAGGCGCAGCACGTAGCAGTAGGCGGCGTCGAAAAGCTGGGCGAGCCGACCCACGTCGCTCTGCCGATCGTCCGTCGCTCCGGCCTGGCCCGCGAAGTCGAAGACCTCCGGCTTCGGGTTGCACGGCACCGGCCAGGTCCGCTTGTCGTCGTTGTCGACATCGTCCGGCTTCTTGTCGTCCAACTCGGCGGCGATCATCCTGAACTTGGCATAGTGCGATCGCTCGACGAGCCCGAACTGGGGCTTGTCGGGCCGGATCGGCACCTCGTCGCGGTGGACCCCCTCGCCCTCGCCCTGCTCCACGATCGTCGCGATTGCGGCTTTGGCACTCGTGATGTCCTGGACGAGGATCGGCGTCCCGCCGCCGTCGTCGTTCCAGTACGCGCGGCTGTACTGCAGAGCCTTTCGCTCCTCACGGATCGCCCGCTTCTCGTCAGCCGGGATGTCGAGCGTGGGGCCGTACCACAGCTCGTCGTGCTGGCGGCCGTTGAGATCCACGAACGCGTCCCGGATCGCGGCGTAGAACTGGCCCAACGTCTCGTAGTGCTCGCTCTGCGGCTTCGCGTCAGCCTTCGCAGGCAGCTCGAGCGGCATGAAGACCGTGCTGATGAGCTTCGAGGACAGCGGCTCGAGCCGGAACTGCAGCGGGGGAGTGTGGTACAGCATGTCGCTCGGGTACTGCGGCACGACCTTGCTGTCGTAGCAGGCCATCTGCCCCCCGATCGCCGTGAGCAGGTTGCGTGCCAGGCAGAGGTGCAGCATCTCCTCGATGACCACGCTGCGGATCGTGCGAAACGCCGACATCTCAGGAGCCCACTGCGTCCGGTTCGACGTCTCGATCGAGTAGGCGGCGTAGAGATACAGCGGGACCGTCGACAGCTCGACGGCGACGGCCACCGCGAGGTGATTCTGGAGCGCTGGGACGCTGTTGATCCCTTCCTCCGCGTTGATCGGGTACTTCTGCAGCAACGTCAGCATCGAACCGCTCCCCTCGTGGACTGAACGATCAAACGCCTGGGCCGGGGTGCCGCTATTGCCGCGACGAGCCCGCGGCCGGCCCACGCGCGCACCAGGCCCCACGCCTGCGCCGGCGCGACGCGTGCGCTCGCCGCCGCCGCGGACATCGGCGCTCCCGCGGTGAGCTGTGACAACAGCGCAGCGGCCGTTGCGTCGAGCTCCGTGATCGTCACGACGTAATCGCGCCGGCTCACCGCCAGCCAGCAGCGCCGCGGCGCGGGCAGCGGCGGGTGCTCGCCGCGCCGCACGGCGACGAGGTAGTCGCTGACCGGGAAGCGCGCCGGCACGAGACGCAGGCAGCGTACGGGCGTAACGGTCGCGAAGCCCAGGTCGCCGGCAACCGGAACGTCGTCGGCGCTCACGAGCGTCTCCCCCTCCACCCCGGCCCCATCGAAGACCTCGCAGAACGTGCGCTCCAGGCACGCGAGGTCGACGAGGAAGTCCGGCCACGACTCGCGTTCGTGCGCCGGCAGCTCGCGATCCGGCCGCGTCGCCTCGAGATGCGCCGGCCAGCCGGCTCCGAGCGATGCCAGCGTGTAGCTGCGCGACGGCTGCGTGCGCAGGTAGTCCAGCGCGAAGTCCTCGAAGAGCTCGTTGCCGAGTGCGTGGCACAGGCCCGGGTAACTGTCGCGCAGGCAGCCGGCCAGCCGGCGGTGATAGGTCCGGCTGTAGAGCGCGAGCCGCTCGGCGGCGCCGAGTCTCGCCGAGCCGTGGACGACGGCTTCGGCGGACAGCCGTGCCGGCCCGCCGCTCGCCCGCGCGACCCCGGCCTCGACGCCGTCCGGATCGGTGATGACGCCCTGCAGCCAGCGCTGGGTCTCGCCGAGGCCCTTCATGTTCCCGCGGGCGAGACTGCGCCCCCGACGTAGCGCCTCGCCTTGAGCACCTCGGCGTGGACCTCTGCGAACGCCGGCAGCCGGTCGTCCCACTCGATCAGCGTCGATACGCCGCCGGTCAGCTCGCATGCCACGCGGTACAGCTCCCAGACCTCGTCGCACACCCCTCGGTCGTGCGTGTCGACGATGTGCGTGCCGACGTCGTCGTGCCCGGCGAGATGCATCTGGACGATGCGCTCGTGCGGGAGCCCTCGCAGGTACTCGAGCGCGTCGAAGTCGTGATTCACCGACGACACCCGCACGTTCGCGACGTCGAGCAGCAGGCCGCAGTCCGCCTCCTCGGCCATCCGTGAGAGGAACTCCCACTCCGTCATCGTCGACGCCACGTAGGTCACGTAGGAGCTCGGGTTCTCGAGCACGAGCGGACGCTCGAGAACGTCCTGCAGGATCCGGACGCGCTCGACGACATGGGCCAGCGACTCCTCCGTGAACGGGATCGGCACGAGCTCGTGCGTGTTGAGGCCAGCGACGCCGGTCCAGCAGACGTGGTCGGAGACCCACACGGGCTCGATCTCGTCGACGAAGCGCTTCAGGCGCGCGAGGTAGTCGCCGTCGAGGGGATCGGCGCTGCCGATCGACATCGAGACGCCGTGTGCGACCACCGGATAGCGCGCCACAATCTCGTCGAGGACCATGCGCGGCCGCCCGCCGGAGTCCATGAAGTTCTCCGAGATGATCTCGAACCAGTCCACCGGCGGCCAGTGGGACAGCAGGTGGTCGAAATGCGCCGAGCGCAATCCGACGCCGAAGCCGAGGTTCGGCAGCCCCAGCCGGGGCGGGCTCACATGACCTCGCCATCTGGGAAACGATCGTCGGGGTAGCCCTCGGCCGGCGAGGGCCCGAAGACGACTCCGGCCTCGTACATGCGCGCCTCGAAGATCGCGCGGGCGCGCTTCCACACGCTCTTGCCCTTGTATGGCCCGGCTGAGAACACGCGGCTCACGTTGATGGGGCTCGCGCAGCTGCCGTTCCCGCTGCACGCCTGATCGCCGGGCTTGGTCTGCTCGTAGGCCGAGCCGGCGTAGCCGCAGCCGCCCTGGCCACGGCAGGCGTTGTCGCCATGACAGACGTGGACCACCGTTGCACACGTGCCCGTGCCGGCCATCCACGCCGTGCCCTCGGGGTCGCGCCGCGACCCGTTGGGGTTGTCCGTCGTCGGCGGATTCGCCTTGCAGGAGTTGAGGCCCATGCAGACGTGCAGCTCGACGACCGGCCATTCCCTGGGCGGCACGTCGGACTCCAACAGCGGCGATTCGCCGGAGTTCGTCCCGCTGACGCCGGCTTCGTGCGCGCTCGCGCGCAAGAACTCGCTGGCGCCCTCGACCTCGTCTGGCTCCGATTCCATCACGCCCTCCCCTGGTGCAGGTCGCGCCCGCCGCGCGGGCGCGCTGGTTGGAACTGCCGAAGCTGCGCCGCCGCCGCAACCGGGCGCGAACGCGATCCGTGACGGGCATGGGACGCCGTCATGCCGGCCCGAGGTAGTCGCTGGGGACGTGGTCCACCAAAACGGTGGAGAGGAAGGTGTCGAAACGCGGCTGCGATTGGTTCTCGGGCAGCTCCGGATCGGTCACGACCTCGAGCACGTACGAATGCCCCTTCGCGAAGCGAGGCACGGGACGTACTCGATCGGGTCGTGGCCCGGCCGCGCGCGGATGTGCCGTCGATCAGCGGCACCTCGTTTGTCCCCGGTAGGCCGACGACGTACTTCACGCCGAGGCCGTACAGATAGTCGTACACGACACGCGGCCACGCCGCACTGAAACGCCGGAACTCGTCACCAATCATCCCCAAATAATCGGTCGGGACATCACGAAGCGCCGCAAGGCGCGGCGGTGTGCAACGAGGCGACACTACTCCTGCGAAGATGCCACTGTCAACCATGACTTCGCCGGTGGCCTACCTCGTTCAACCGCTTTTAAGGTGGATCGCGCTCCTGGCCAAGTTTATCCGGTAAACCCCCTTCACAAGCCATCGCGCCGCCGCTAGGCTGGCGCGCGCAGAATGTCACATCGCGACAGGGGAGGGGCCATGGGGGATCGGACTCGCAGCGTCATCGACGCGAGTTACCAGAACAGCTTCGCGGTTCGGGCGGGGTATCTGCCTGTGGACCGTGGTGAGCTCGACCAGTGGCATCTCCAGCTCAGCGATGTGATCGCAAAACACGACGTGACGTTGGGATACAGCGCTGCCGTGGCGAAGATCCGCGACCTCATCTACGACGATCCGATCGTGCGGATGTGGGTGACACAGATGCTCGAACAGGCCCGGAAGCTCGCGAAGACTCACGGCGACCAGTATTTCCACATCACCAAGATCTCCGAACTACTCGCCGCGCTCGACTGGATCCTGACGCAGGCACCGACCTACGGCGGAGCCGTCGGCGTTCCCAAGATCCACTTCCCGATGTCGGCGCTGTTCGGGTACATGATGATGACCGACGCCGGCGAGGCCCTCTTTCGACACGAGGGCTTCAACGCGGCGTTGCTCGGCGTACTGACGCAATGGTGCACCCACCTCGAGAGCCCGAAAAGCGCCAGCGTGCTCAACGGGAATCCCGGCGGGTGGCTGTCGCCGAAGGCCATCCACAAGCTCAAGCTCCGGGAGTTCGAGAGAGACGAAGAAGACGAGCACTGGGGCTATCTGTCCTGGAACACCTTCTTTTACCGCGAGCTGGAGGACATCCAGACGCAGCGGCCACTAGCCGGGGACGGCGACCACAAGATCATCGTGTCGGCGAACGATGGCCAAGTGCGGGCGATCGGTCGCAACGTGCACGGCCACGACAAGTTCTGGGCGAAGGGCAACCATTTCTCGCTGCGCGACATCCTGCAGGGTCACTACATCAAGCAGTTCTCCAGAGGAGACGTCCTGCAGTCCTTCCTCGAAGGAAGCGACTACCACCATTTCGTGTCGCCGATCGAAGGGACCATCACCAAGATCGTGTCCGTGCCCGGCCTACTGTTCAGCGACGCCGAGAGCGGCGGCTTCGATCCGAGTGGGGTCAACTCGCTTGTGTACGACACCGCAGTCAACACCCGCACGCTCGTGTTCATCGAAGGACATCCCGACATCGGCATGGTGTGCGTCATCCCGATCGGCATCACGGAGATCTCCTCGATCGTGCTGGCCGATGAGATCGCTGAGAAGGCCGCCGTCGAGAAGGGCCAGAAGCTCGGGTGGTTTCGCTTCGGCGGCTCCACCCTGTGTATCGTGTTCCAGCCGGGAAAGGTCGAATTCACCGTCGACGACGGCTCCTCCCTCGCCGCGCGCGAGCAGATCGCCGTCGTGACGAAGGTCTAGATGGTCTGCCGTCGCTCGCCAACTCAGGAGGAGAGTCATTGCGATGCATGAGGCCAGTTGGACTACCTAGAACTGCTGAACAAGGGGCTGCCAGAGCCCGCCCGTGGATCGGCTACCTCCGTGAGCGGACCAAGCTGACCGAGGCGGCAATCGCGATCCTCGGCGTGCTGCAGAACATCGAGGCCGCTTTGGCTTGATGTCCAGGCCGCCGATCTGGGGCTCGGTTAGCTCCGAACCGGACGAGGGGCACGAGGGGCACTCGGTGCTGATCGTGTAGCTCGGATCCGTCGGCAGCGGCCGCCTGCCCGGGGCCGGGAGCGAGCCGCGGGCGCGCCAGCCGGGCCCCGGGCGCGCCAGCGCTAGCAGGAGCTAGCCCGCGACCCGGAACGCCATCGACGCGCTGACGAGCTGCGCGCCCTGTGCGTCGTAGCCCCGGACCGTCCAGCGATACTCGCCGGCGCGATCGATGCGCTTGTGCAGGATTCGCGCCTGGCTCGCGAGCGTGCGCACGCGCTTGCCGTTGAGGTACACCCCCCACCGAGCGATGACACCTCCGGTGTTCGTGGCCGTCCACCGTATGATCGCGTTGCCGCCGACACGCGCGGGCCTGACGACCCGCAGACGGCTGGCGGCAGCGGCCCGGGAGCTCTGGTCCCTGAAGGCCGGCGCGACGCCGCGCGGAAGCCGAGCACGCCAGTCGCCCTCTTCCTTGGAGGCGATGTCCATCCAGACGATCGCCTGCAGGCGGCGCATCTGGACTGCCGTGCGGAACATGTCGCGCACCCACGCAGCTTTGTCACCACCCTCCGCCGCGGAGCCGACCTCAGCGATCCACACCGGCTGTGGGCCCAGGAAGGTCAGGCGACGATATGCGTTGGCGAAGATCTTGCGGAACGAGCGCCAGCCGCGGAAATGCGGGAAGTTCGAGCCGAAGTTGTAGCCGTCCAGCGCGAAGACGTCGACGTAGGCCGGGCCGGGGTAGTAGCGCTCGAAGCGGTTGCCTGCTGTCTGGGGCACATCCTCCTGCAGCGGCGACCAGACCCATTTGACGTTTGTCGCGCCCTCCTTGACGAACACGTCGTGCATGCGCCGCCAGGCCTGCTGGTACAGCTCCGGCGTGTTGCCGTTGACCATGCCGCCCCACGGGTACCAGTCGCCGTTCATCTCGTGCATCGGGCGCAGGTAGATCGGCGCTCCGAGCGACTTAAGGCCGCGGGCGAACCTTGCGATGTAGTCGTCGTAGCGACCGCCTGCGATGTCGCCCAGCTTGTAGTTGGATTGGGACACGCCGCCCTTTGCGAGCCACGGCTCCCAGGTCACCATCGGGATCCGGCCGGATTTGATGACGGCGTTGAAGACCTCGGGCTGGACCTGCGAGGAGTAGAGGTCGTCCCAGTTCTGAAACCATGAGACGATCCCGATGCGGCGGTGCAGCGCCTGCTCGAGGGAGTCGATCCCGTTCGTATTGCCCGCCAGCGGGTCGCCCGGCGTGTGCACGCCAAAGAGCAGGCGCTTAGCGCCGGATGCCTGTGTCGGCAACGCCAGCAGCCAAAAAGCGAGTGCGATGACAGCGAGAATTCTGCGCATGGAGTCCCCTCCCCAGGAGCCAGAAGACATGCCACAGCGCGGCCTTGCCCCCCTTCCGCGGGCACCACCCTACGGGCTGGATCGGACGGCGTCCAGTGCTGGATCGACAAATGCCTGCAACGTGCCGCTTAATCCGCGCAAGGCCATACAGGGTGACCCCGTCCACGTCGACCATTTGGCCATCCGCGGCGCCTGGACGCCCATGGCCCATCAACCGTCCAGATCCCACGTCCGCCGTGCGTCAACACGGCGTGGACGTCCGACGACAGCAGCATGGTCTCCCCGCGCCGTGCCGCTGCCTCGCTCACGATCTGCACGATCGTCGCTCTGTTCGCACTCCTGCCCGGCGTCGCCGGCGCCCAGCCGGGACTGCAGTTCGGCGCTCACACCGCGGGGGACCCCTACTCGGGCAACATCGACGCCACGAAGCGCCTCGAGGGCGCGATCGGCCGCCACGTGGACATCGTCCACTGGTACCAGAACTGGGGTGCAGGCGCGTACGGCTCTGCTGTGCAGCCATCGTGGATCGCCGCGGTCACAACGACCGGCCGGACGCCGCTGCTGACCTGGGAGCCTTGGGCGCCGGGCGGCTCCGCCCAGCCCAATTACCGCCTGCAGCGCATCGTCCAGGGGAGCTTCGACGCCTATATCACTTCGTGGGCCAACGCCCTGCGCAGCATCGGGACAACCATCTACCTGCGCCCGATGCACGAGATGAACGGCGACTGGTATCCCTGGGGCGGGACCGTCAACGGCAACTCGCCGGCGCTCTACGTCAAGGCCTGGCGCCGGATGGTCGACATCTTCCGCAAGCGCGGGGCCAACAATGTGCGCTGGGTCTGGTCGCCGAACAACTTCGACGTCCCGGCGAGCAACCGGCTCGAGAGCTACTACCCCGGCAGCAGCTATGTCGACGTGATGGCCGCCGACCTCTACAACTGGGGCTCCGCCAAGCCCCAATGGGGCGGTTGGCAGAGCTTCTCGCAGATCTTCTCGGGCGTCTACCGGCGCCTCAGCGCGCTCGGGCCGCAGCCGATCTGGATCGGCGAGGTCGGCTGCGCCCCCAACGGCGGCGACAAGGCGGCCTGGATCCGCGACATGTTCGCCCAAGCCCGCAGCATGAGTCGCCTCAAGGCGATCGTCTGGTTCAACGTCGACAAGGAGCTCGACTGGCGCGCCGCGCCGACCGCCGCGATCGCGGCAGCGTTTGCTCCGGGCGCCGTCAGCGGGCTGTTGCGCGGCCTTGACGCCGCGAGCGGCGACGGCACCGCGACGGAACGTGCGCCCGCCGGATCGAGCTCGGACCCGGCGGAGGCCGCCAGCAGCCAACCGACGCTGCGGCTGACCGTCGGCAGGCACGCCCGTGCCGGCCGCTACGCCTCCGTGCGCTGGAAGGCCACCCAGGCGGGGAGCGTCCGCCGCTGGCACGTGTACCTCAACGGCAAGCGGGTCCGCGCCATCGCCAGCAACAAGCCGCCGGTGCTCCGCAGGCTCGTCCCCCGCGCCGGTCGCAACCGCTGGACGATCGAGGGCCGCGACGCGCGGGGGCACAAGGTCGTCGCGGCGAGCCGCGGCTTCTTCGTGCGCCGGTAGCCGGCGGACGAAAGCCATGCCCTTCCGCCACCGATCTCGCGCCCCCGCGCGCCCGGCCACCGGCCCAGCGGCGGAGGATTCGCCGCGCCGCTGGATGGAAGCCGAGGACGTGATGACGCTCTGGTACCACTACCAGCGCAGCGGTGACGCTCGCGTTCGCGACCGCCTCGTCCTCACCTACGCGCCGCTCGTCAAGTTCATCGTCCACCGCAAGATCGGCGAGCTGCCCGCCAGCTGCGAGGCCGATGACCTGATTTCCGCCGGCCTGGAGGCGCTGATCAAGTCGCTCGACCGCTACGACCCAAAGAAGGGCGCGACGCTCGAACAGTTCGCATGGACGCGCATCCACGGCGCCGTCATCGACGAGTTGCGCCGCGCCGACTGGGCACCGCGCTCGCTCCGCCGCTGGGAGCGCGACATGCGCAGCGTGCAGAGCGAGTTTCGCTCGGTTCATCGGCGCGCGCCCTCGGACAGCGAGCTCGCCGACACCCTGAACATGACGCCCGACGAGCTGCGCACGCGCCAGTGCGACCTGATCGCCTCCGACGTCACGTCGCTGAACACGCTGGTCCTCGCCCAGGACAGCTCGAACGTCGAGCGCATCGACGTGCTCACCAGCGACGACGCCACGACGGATCCGATGCACGAGGCCGCCAGGACCGAGGCCAAGGACCGTTTCCGCCGCGCCTTCGCCGCTCTCGGCCGCCGCGAGCGCGAGGTCGCCGTGCTGCTTTACGTCGAGAACCTCACCCTGCGTGAGGTCGGCAAAATCCTCGCAGTGACGGAGAGCCGGGTCTGCCAGATTCACGGCAGGCTGAAACAGACGTTGCGCCGCGCGCTCGCGAAGGATGCCGAGCTCCTGCGCGAAGTGGCGTAGCCGCCCGCATCTCTCGCTCAAGGATGGCTCCTCCCCGCCGATCACACCTCCCATGGAGCGTGGTCCCCACATCGCCGCATCAGAGCTTCTCGCCGAGCGGGTTCGCCGGGAGCCGGTCGACCGCATCGCCCTTGCCTGCAACCTCGCCCGCGGGCTGAAAGCAGACGGATCATGAGTGCCAGAGTCACCCGACCAATCGCGTCCGACGTATTCGAGCACCTCGATGCGCAGATCGGCTCGGCGCGGCGCCTGCTGGCGCACATCCTGCGCCAGCGCGACGCGATCAGCCGCCGCGACACCGACGAGGTGCTCGCGTCGGTGACCGACATCCAGCGTGAGCGAGCGTCGCGCGTTCGGCTGGAGCGCGAGCGCGCCGAGCTCTTGTGCCGAGCCGGAAGCATGCTCGGCGTGGCGCCCGAGGTGGTCACGACGAACGAGTTGATGACCGACGCCCAGGGCGACGAGGCGCGCACCCGCAGCGCCTACGTGCGCCGGTTGCTCGCCGAGGTCGACCGCGAGCACGCGACCAACCGTGCGCTCATGCGCCAGGAGCTGTCGTTCCTCGAGCATCTCACCCGGATGCTCGACGAGATGCCGACGACCGACGGCGAGCACTTGCCGGATCCCGCCCCCTTACCGGCAGCGGCTCCGTAGAGGTCCACGTCCTGGACAGGGAGGCGCACGTCGTCGATCTGGTGGCGCCTGCGTGTCCGCGAGCGCGGCGCCGTGCCGCGCTCAGCGACGGCGCACCATGAGCCGGACCGCCGGACGCAGCTCCGCCGCGCGGGATGCTGTGCGCAGCTCGCGCAGCGCCTTGCCGTGCAGGCGAAAGTCGCGCTGCGGATGTCTCCAGTCATACCAGACCATCGCCTTGATCCGCGGGAAGCGCTTGGGTGCCGAACGCAGAGCATCCCGCACCCATCCGGCCGTCCGCGGATCGCCTGCCGCGACGCCGACCTCTCCGAGCATGATCGGCTTGTTGAACGTCTTCACGACGTCGTACGCACGCCCGAACACGCGGTCGAAGGACAGCCAGCCGCCGAAGCTCTTGAACCCCCAGTTGAAGCCGCTCATGCCAACCCAGTCGACGTAGCGCGCGCCGGGATAGTAGGCGTCGTACTGCGAGCGCGTCGTCGGCGGGCCACCCGCGAAGGACTCGACCGAGAAGACCCAGCCAACGTTCGTGGCGCCCTCCCGGCGGAAGATCATCCATACCCGCCGCCATGCGGCCTTGTACGCGGCCGGCGTGTTGCCGTTGATGCCCACCCCCCAGGGATACCAGCGGCCGTTCATCTCGTGCATGAAGCGCAGGAGCATCGGCTTGCCGTAGGCCTTCGCGTCGCGCGCCCAGCGACGGACGAACAGGTCGTAGCGGCCGTCCGCGATCTGGCGCAGCAGGCCGCGCCGCTGGTTCGGCGACGACGCCTCGCCGACCGGCTTGCGCCACGGCTCCCACGTGATCATCGGCACGGCCCGCCTGCGCTTGACGGCGGCCATCCACTCCTTCGCCATAAAGCGATCGCGGCCCCACCAGGCCTGGAAGCGGTGGAAGATGGCCATCCTCGAGCCGGGGTAGCGGACCAGGCTCAGCGGCTTGCGCGGCGAGCCCGCGACCGTGGGGTTGTAGGTGCCGAGGTAGACGCCCCGCTTCGGCGGGCCCAGCGTCGGCCCAGCCGTCTTGCCCGTCGCCGTCGCCTCGGCCGGTGCCGGAGCGGCCGCGGCCGCGGCCGCCTGCGAGCTGCGCGAGTCGATCGAGTACGCCGACCACACGGTCAGGGCGACCAGCAGCGCAGCGGCCACCGCCGGCGCGCTGATCGCGATGCGCAGCGTCTGGCTCATGTCGCGGCCGAGGCCGAGCATGCTGCCAGGCGTGGCGAGCGCGGTCGCGAGCACGCACGCCCAGAGGACGACGGCGAGCGTCACCCCCGGCCGCATGATCGCGATGCCCACGGAGACGAGCAGCAGCGCCAGGACCGTGTGGTGGAAGGTCGTCAACCAGCTGACCTTGCGCTGGCTGCGCTTCGCGGTGACCCCTCCCTGGAGCCGGCGCGTCATGCGACGTGGGTGCGCGCACAGCGCACGAACGATGGCGACCGCGAAGACCGGCGCGAGGAACAGCTGCAGCTGCGCCGAGCGCGCCGCTCCGCGCCAGCCGACGTATGCCGTGAGCATCAGCGCGATCGGAAGCAGGTAGAGGCCGATTAGGCCGGCGTAGGTCCACTCGCTCCCCGGTGCGATGAGGCGCGCACCGGTGAGGATCGCGACGATCGGGCTTATGAGATAGATGACGTCGATCGCGCCGACGAGGTACCAGCCCGTCGTGTGCGCGTAGTGCAGCTTCTGGCGGAGCGTGAGGCCCTTCTTGAAGAGCGGATTGTCCCAGAAGAACAGGCGCAGGCTGTCGGTCGCCCAGCGCAGGCGCTGGCTGGCGAGCTCGGCGGCCGTGCTCGGCGCGGTGCCGACGCTGACGGGGATGGCGACGTAGGCGGAGTGCCAGCCGCGTGCGTGCAGCTCATAGGAGGTCGTGAGATCTTCGACGAGGTTCCACTCCGAGAAGCCGCCGATGGATTCGATCGCCGCGCGGCGGTAGGCGACGCCGTTCCCGCAGGAGAACGCGGCGTTGTCGCGATCCTTGGCGGGCTGGATCAGGCGGTAAAAGAAGGCCTGCTGGTGGCCGAGGAGGTCGTGACGATCCAGCTGGAAGCATTGCTGGCTCGTCACGAACGCCAGCCGCGGATCGTCGAAGTGGCCGAGCAGCAGCTCCGCCAGATCCGGCCGTGCGATGTGGTCGGCGTCGAGGACGACGACGAACTCGCCGCTCGTCAGCGGCAGGGCGGCGTTGAGGTTGCCTGCCTTGCCGCGATTGCCGACCGTGCGCGTGAGGCAGCGGACGCCGAGGCGCTCGCACAGCAGCTCGACGTCCCACCAGTTGTCCTTGCCCGCGAGATGTCCGTCGTTGAGGACGATCGTCTCGTGCGGGTAGTCGATCGCCAGCGCTGCGCGTACCGTCGCCTCGATCATGTCGACGTCCTCACCGCAGACGGGAACCAGCACGTCGAGCGTCGTTCCGTCCGGCGGTGGCGGCGCGAGCAGACGGTTGCGCGGCCTCCAGAACAGCACGACGCCCTCGAGCAGCGCCAAGTAGTTGACGAGCTCGGCGATGAAGAAGATCGTTGCCAGAACGCCGAGCTCGGACAGCTGTCCAAAGCGCCATGTGAGATAGACGGCGCCGCCGCAAAGCGCGGCGAGCGCCGCGGCCCGAGCACCGTACAACCGCCAGCCCCTCAACGCAGCGGCTCCGCTCGGATTAGCTCGATCCGGCCGCTTCCCGGGAACTCTTGCGTCGCCGTTGCCCGATACCCGAGCTCCTCCAGGCTCTTGCTCAGGTTCGCCGAGTCGACGGGCGGGTCGGAGATGAACCACAGCCGGCGTCCTTCGAGGACGGCATCGACGATCGGCGGCGCTTCGGCGGCGCCATCAAGCGTCCGCAGCGCCGGGATCGCATTCTGCCCCCGCGGCAGCAGCTTGTCGCCGTAGTACGACAGCGCGCCGTCGAAGCCCAACAGACCGATGCCGACCAGCCGATCGCCATGCTGCCAGTGCTCGGCGGCGATGGAGACGGCAGCTCGCGTGTCGGGGTACAGACCATCGCGCTTGTGCGACGAGACGACCCCTGCGCCCGAGGCGATCAACGCGCAGGTGACGAGCACGGCCGCGAACACCCGGTTGGCGTGGGCCGCGACCGCCGCGATCGCGACGAGGATGAACGGCGCGGCGACCGCCGTGTAGCGCGTCAGGGCGGTGGGCTGTCCGATCGCGCCGGCAAGCGCGACGGCGACCAGCGGGATCGCACCGCACGCGACGATCAGCCAGCGCGCGGGCAACCGCCGGAAGCGATCGGCGAGCGCCAGGAGCGCGAGAGCCTCGATGACGACCAGCGCGCCGAGCTCGCGGGCGAGCACGATGCCCTCGAGCATGCGCCCGTCGAAAGGCGTGCCCGCGATGCGCAGGGCGTTCAGCGGCGACAGCGCCGCATAGGACTCCGCGATGTCGTGATGGCCGCGGCTGAGCTGCTCGGTCAGCAGCGGCGCGAGGGCGACGAACGGCAGCGCCACGGCGAGCACGAACCCGATCCGCCAGCGCAGATGCACCCCGGGCTGGCGCCACAGCCAGATGGCCAGCGGCGCGAGCACGAAGATGGCGGTGTAATGCAGCAGAATGCCGACGGCCGCGGCGACGGCGGCAAGCAGCAGGTAGCGCGAGGAGCGGTCGCGCGAACCCCGGATCGCGGCCGCCACCGCCAGCGTGAGCGCGAGCATGACCCACACGTACGCGCGCGCCTGCTGCGCGTAGACCATCAGCAGCGGGCTGATCGCCGCCAGCCCGGCGGCGATGAGCCCGCCGCGGCGACCGGCCACGAGCAAGCCGAGCCAGTAGATGGAGGCGACGACGCCGACCCCCGCCAGCACGGACGGGACTCGCATGACGATCTCCGAGTCGCTCCCGGCGATGTGCAGCCAGCCGTAGAGCAGCAGGTAGTACAGCGGCGGGGTGACCTCGCTGTAGCGCAGGCTGTCGGCGAGCCTCGAGAGATCGCCCCGGCTGGCGTTCCAGCTGAAGACCTCGTCGATGAACAGGCTCGAGTGACCGAGGCGCAGCGAGAACAGCGCCGCGGCGAGGACGAGCACAAGCCCCAGC
>Ga0307502_10000163_pt1 | contig 17590 bp, 17 predicted proteins | sample 16_S_MG_FD_201364 | JGI IMG/M metagenome (GOLD analysis project Ga0307502, IMG submission 201364) | Soil microbial communities from Populus trichocarpa stands in riparian zone in the Pacific Northwest, United States - 16_S | ecosystem: Environmental > Terrestrial > Soil > Riparian zone > Trees... | reverse complement strand
TCGGACGCCGCAACCCGTTCGCGGCGCAGCCCGTGGCGGCGCCGGAGGGGGACAGGGACGCCCCGGTCATACCCGCGGGGCGATGCACCGCACGACCGGCAGGTAGCGCCGCAGGGTCCGTCGGGCCATCCCAGCCGTCCGCGACGTCGACGGTCGCCCGGACGATCGTTCTCTCACGTACCGCGACCCCCCGACCGGACGCGATGCACCCCCCACACGGGGGGAACCTCTGTTCTGACCGCGGCTGGGACGCCATGTTGTGGCTGTACTTGCTTCCACCGCCACCGCTGCCCTCTCCCCCCGACAGGGCGGCCCGTCACCGGATATGCGCGCGCTCGTTGCCGCACCATGCCGCCCGCGCGCTAGCTGGACCGTCATCAGCCGCGCGAGTGGCACGCCCGACACCGTCCTGGAGGACATCTATGACATTGTCTGAGCTTGCGCGGGCACCGGTTACCCCGCTGCCGCGCTCTCGCCAGCGGACCGCCGGGATCACCGGCTTGGGCCGCGCGCTGCCGTCGACGGTCGTCGAGAACGCGCCGATCGCGGCACGGATCGGCGTCGAGCCCGCCTGGATCACCAAACGCACGGGCATCTCGACGCGCCGGCGCAGCGCCGCGGGCCAGGGTCTCTCCGATCTTGCCATCGAGGCCGGCAGCCGCGCGCTGGCCGCGGCCGGGGTCAACCCCGCCTACGTCGACGCCGTGCTCGTCGCGACCTCGTCGGCCGATGACATCGTCCCCCAGGCCGCGCCCATCGTCGCGGGCGCCCTCGGCGCCGACCGGGCGATGACCTGGGACGTCGGGCTCGCCTGCACGGGCTTCCTCGCAGGCCTCCAGCAGGGTGCGGCGCTGATCGAGAGCGGTCGCGCGAACACCGTCCTGCTGATCGGCGCTGACGTGTTGACGCGCTACACCGACCACGACGACCGCCAGACCGCGGCGCTGTTCGGTGACGGCGCGGCTGCCGCGGTGCTGACGCCGGGCGGTCCGGCGAGCGTCGGTCCGGTTGTGCTCGGTTCCAACTCAAAGCGCGACGTGCTCTTCATCGACCGCGCCGAGAGCGTCGTGCGCATGGAGGGCCGGCTGGTCTACGAGCATGCGATCGACCACATGGAGCGCGCGTGCCGCGATCTGCTCGAAATCGCCGAGCTCGACATCGAGGACATCGAGCTCGTCATCGCCCACCAGGCCAACGGCCGGATCATCCACGCGGTGCGCGACCGCTTCGGCTTGGCGCGCGAACGGGTGGCCGACTACGTGGCCAACCTGGGCAACACCTCGGCCGCCTCGATCCCGCTCGCGCTCTCGCTTGCCGCGGACGACGGGCGCCTGCCCTCGAGCGGCCACGTTCTGCTCACCGCATTCGGCGCCGGGTTCTCCTGGGGCGCCGCACTGCTGACGTATGGAGGTACCGCATGAGCACCCAGACGATGAACGGCCAGATTCCCGCGGTTGCAGCCAAGACCAGGGAGGGATGCCGGCCCGATGGCGCGGTCGTGCTCGTCACCGGCGCGTCGACGGGCATCGGCGCCGCGATCGCGCGCGAGCTTGCCGCTGACGGCTGGGCGGTGGCCGCCGGCTACCGTTCCGACGCCGCCGGCGCCGCGGAGACCGTCGATGCGATCGAACGCGGCGGCGGTTCCGCGCGCGCGATCGGCGGCGACGTCTGCGACCCGGACGCCATGCAGCGCGTCATCGAGGAGGCGCAGGAGCGACTCGGGCCCGTGCTCGGGCTCGTCAACAACGCTGGTGTGCGCGCCGACGGTCTCGCGATCCAGCTCGACGACGACCAGTGGGACCGCGTTCTGGAGACGAACCTCAGCGCCGCCTTTCGCCTCAGCCGCAGCGTGCTGCGGCCGATGATCAAGGCCCGCTTCGGACGTATCGTCAACGTCGCATCGGTCGTCGGCCCGCGGGCGAACGCCGGCCAGGCGAACTACGCGGCCGCCAAGGCCGGACTGATCGCCATGACAAAGACGATCGGCGTCGAGATCGCTCGTCGCGGTGTCACCGTCAATGCCGTGGCCCCGGGCTTCATCGAGACCGAGATGACGTCCGACCTGCCACGCGAGATGCTCGACGCCGTGCCCGCCCGGCGGCCCGGACGCCCGGACGAGGTTGCCGCCGCCGTGCGCTTCCTCGCCTCCGACGCCGCCGGCTACGTGACCGCCACGACGCTCTTCGTCGACGGCGGCATGAGCGCCTGAGCGAACGCCCCCTTCCACACACCCGCTGATCAAGGAGCCACTCCAGTGAGCACGACAGCCCCTACCGTAATCGAGACGACCGCGGTCGACGGATTCGACCTTTTCACCGAAAAGAAGGCCGCGTAATGCAGCGGCGCGATCTGCCTGACGTCGTCGTCACCGGCATCGGGGCCGTAACCCCACTCGGGGTCGGCGCCCGCACCCTTCACGAGCGGTGGACGGCGGGCACGAGCGCCTTCCGCGACGGGGAGGCCCCGTGCGCGGACTTCGAGCCCACCGACCACCTCTCGGCGAGGGAGGCCCGCCGCGCCGACCGGTTCACGCAGTTCGGCGTCGTCGCCTCCGACGAAGCCCTGCGCGATGCGGGGTGGGCCGACGAGCTGCCCTACGACCCGTTTCGCATCGGCTGCGTACTGGGCACCGGGATCGGCGGCATCGGGACACTCGAGGGCAACCACGACACGCTGCGCGACAGCGGTCCGCGCAATGTCTCGCCGCTGGCGATCCCGCTCATGATGAGCAACGCCGGATCGGCCGCGCTGTCGCTCCGCCACGGGTTGAAGGGACCGATCTTCAGCGTCGTGTCGGCCTGTGCCGCCGGCGGCCACGCGGTCGGCACCGCGATGCGCGCGATCCAGTGCGGCGATGCGCAGGCGGTCGTCACCGGCGGCTCGGAGGCCGCGCTCACGCCGCTGTCGCGGGCGTCGTTCGCGTCGATGAGCGCGCTGTCGCCGACCGGCGTGTCGCGCCCGTTCGACAACCGTCGCGATGGCTTCGTCATGGGCGAGGGCGCCGCGGTGCTCGTGCTGGAGGACGGCGAGTCCGCGCGCGCACGCGGCGCCAACATCCTCGCCACGGTCCGCGGCTACGGGGCAACCGGCGACGCCCATCACATCACCGCCCCCGAGGCGCAGGGCAGCGGCGGCGCGCGCGCGATCATGCTCGCGATGGCCGACGCCGGCCTGACCGCGGCCGACATCGACTACGTCAACGCCCACGGCACGTCGACGCAGCTCAACGACCGCTCCGAGACTGCGGCCCTGAAGACCGCCCTCGGCGACTACGCGCACAAGATCCCGGTGTCGTCGACGAAGTCCGCGATCGGTCACCTGCTCGGTGCCGCCGGCGCCGTCGAGGCGGTCGCGACGATCCTCGCCCTGCGCGACCGTATCGCCCCGCCGACGCTCGGCTACGAGGAGCCCGAGGACGGCCTGGACCTCGACTACGTACCGAACAAGGCGCGGCAAATGCAGACGGCCAGCGACGAATGCGCCGTCGCACTGTCCAACAGCTTCGGCTTCGGTGGCCACAACGTGACGCTGTGCCTGGAGGCCGCGTGACCACCCTCGCACTCGTCCCACAGACTGACGAGAAGCTCAGTCCGATGGAGCGGTTGCAGGTGTTGTGTGATCCGGGTTCGTTGCAGTTGTTGCGTGGTGAGGTGCGATCGCGGCGGATGGGTGAGCGCACGAGCGCGGGTGACGGGGTCATCGGTGCGACCGGTTGTGTGGACGGCCGTCCGATCGCCTGTTACGCCCAGGATCCGTCGTATGTCGGTGGGTCCTTGGGGGAGGCGCATGCCGAGACGATCTGTCGGGTGCTGCGCACCGCTGGGCGGGCGCGGATGCCGGTCGTCGCCTTCATCGAGTCCGCCGGCGCGCGGTTGCAAGAGGGCGTCGCGGCCTTGGCCGGCTATGGGCGGATCTTCGCCCAGAACGTCGCGCTGTCCGGGCAGGTGCCGCAGATCTCGGTGATCTGCGGGGCATCGGCCGGCGGCGGCTCCTACTCCCCGGCGCTGACGGACTTCGTCGTGATGACCAGGGCCGCATCGATGTTCTTGACCGGGCCCGGCGTCGTCCAGCAGGTGATGGGCGAACAGATCGACGCCGCCACCCTCGGCGGGCCCAAGGTGCATGAGAAAAACGGGGTCTGCCAGCTGGTCGCCGACAGCGACCTGCAAGCCGCCTGGCTGGTCCGCGAACTGCTCTACTACCTGCCCCAACACGCCCAAGAGCCCGCCCGCATCACCACAAGCGAGCCGCCCGACGGCGGGCATTCAGACGACGCCGTACCGGATGGCGAGCGCAGCGTCTACGACGTGCGCCAGGTCGCACGGACGCTCGTCGATGGCGGACGCCTCGTGGAGATCAGCCCGCGCTGGGCCCGCAATATCCTGACCGCCTTCGCCCGCCTGGACGGACGCACCGTCGGCATCGTCGCAAACCAACCCCACTATCTCGGCGGCGTCCTGGACGCCGACAGCGCTACCAAGGCCGCCCGCTTCGTACGCACCTGTGACCTGTTCAACATCCCGCTGATCGTGCTCGTCGACACACCCGGCTTTCTGCCCGGCCGCAGCCAAGAACACCACGGCGTCATCCGCCACGGCGCAAAACTCGTCCACGCCTTCGCCGCCGCAACCGTCCCACGCATCACGGTCGTCCTTCGAAAGGCCTACGGCGGCGCACTGATCGCCATGAACAGCCGCGAACTGGGCGCCGACCTCGTCCTCGCCTGGCCTGACGCCCAACTCGGCGTCATGGGTCCCAAACAAGCCGTCGGCCTCGTCCACCGCCGCGCCATCGCCGCCGCCGAAAACCCCGACCAAACCCACAACCACCTCGCAGACCAATACCAACGCGAACACCTCACCGCCACAGCTGCCGCCCGCGAAGGCATCATCGACGAGATCGTCACCCCAACGCACACACGCCAACGACTCGCCGCCGCACTACACATGCTCGCCCACACCCAACGCCCCACCCCCCACAACACCAACATCCCCCTTTAATTCGGTCGACCGGTTAGGTCGATGACTCACTCGATTCCTCAGCGCCGTCGGACGACCCGGAAGGCGCGCTGACCCGACACGACCTTCGCTGCCTGTGCGTCGAAGCCGACGACACGCCATCTGTGGCGACCAGTGCGTGGGATGCGCCTGGAGAAGCCGGTACGGCGGGCGGAAACGCTCGCGACCACGCGTCCGTCCAGCGAGACGCGCCAGCGCGACACGCTGTCCGCGCCGGCGGCACTCCAGTGCAGTCTGACGCGCGCGTTGGCACGTGCGGTGGACCTCGTGCGCAGGCGCAGCGACGGCACGGTGATCGCATCGGACGCCACACCGGTGGTGGTCAGCGGGGAGGCCATGTTCCAGCGCAGCCCGTCGAGCACGCGATGCATGGCGGCACCGACGTCGAGGCGGCCGCCGGCAAGCAGCGAGGCGAGAATGTTCGAACGCCGGGCAGTGTCGAGTATCGCGTCGCGCAGGGCGCTCATCGGTAGGTCGGGTCGGGCTGCGGCGAGCAGTGCGAGCGACGCCGAGACAAACGGCGCCGCCGCCGACGTGCCCGTTCGCGATTGGTAGGCCGAGGCGCTCACCGCGGACACGATGTGCTCGCCAGGAGCTGCGAGGTCGACCGAAAGCAGACCGGTGTTCGAGAGCTTCCACAGGTTGCCCGATGCTGTGTCGGCGGCAACGCTGAGGATCGCCGGATCGCTCAGAGCTGCCGGGTAGGAGGGCACCAAGTCGATGTTGCGACCGTTGTTGCCTGCCGAGGCGACGATGATCGCGCCGCGTTCGCCGGCGTAGCGCACTGCCGACCTCATCTCGTCGGTCACGCCGTCGCTGTTGACCGAGACGCTGAGGATCTTCGCACCCAGGTCGACCGCGTAGCGAATCCCTCGCGACAGCGAGCCTGTCGTGCCCGCCATCGAGCTGTCCAGCACCTTGACCGGCAGTATCTTTGCGCCAGGGGCCAGCCCGGACCCACCGATGCCGTTGCCTCGGCGCGCGGCGATGATCCCCGCGACGTGCGTGCCGTGACCGTTGTCGTCGTCGACGTTAGCGCTGAGGTCGAACATATTCGCTCCGTGGACGTCGTCGACGATGCCGTTTGCATCGTCGTCGCGCCCGTTTGCCGGCACCTCGCCGGGATTGGTCCAGACGTTCGCCGCGAGATCCGGGTGGTCAACCTGGATGCCGGTATCGAGGACGGCGACCAGGACGCCGTCGCCGCTTGACTGCGACCACGCCTCCTGAGCGCCGATCGCCGCGGGGTCTGAAAGCGCCCACTGCTGGGACAGCATCGGGTCGGGCGCGGCCGCGGCGGTCGCCGGTGCGGCGAGAGCGATCGCCAGGCCGACACTGACATTCCTGCAGAAGACGGTGAGCCTGCTGGCCATATCTCGACCATCGGCTCGTGCTTGGCCGCAGGCGAGCGCGAACGTTCAATTGGGAGCATCTGTCCGCTGCTCGCTCAGCTTGTCGCCACGTGCCCCGAAGGCATGTCCGACGCGCATCTCCGGACTTGTCGCAGCTCGGCGCCGCCCTTGCTCTCTCGACCTCCGCGCTCGCCGCCGGTGGTCCATCCGTCACGTCGCTTACCGGGGCCGGCGACGTCCCCGGGTCTTTGCGTCTGATGAGCACAACCATGCGCATCCGCACCGCCATCACCGCCGTTGCCGGCGAGATCGAGCACACGGTCGCCGACAGCACGAAGTCCGAAGCGATCCTCCGGCCGGCCCCTGAAGCACGGTCAGGCACTGACAGTCCGCTTTCGCAAGCGCGGGACCGTGTACTACATCTGCACCTTCCACCCCGACCTGATGCGCGGCGTCGTCACCGTCCGCTGAAGTGACCGGGTCGCCAGCCCGGCGATGGTCCCGCGCGGCGACTCTTCGAGCGCACCGACGCCCGGCAGCACCTGACGATCGCCTCGTGATCGCCGGCCGGCTAGCCCGATCAGCTGGATAGGGCGCCACCTGCCTGACGCTCGGCGGCGCGCCGCAGGAGGTAGCCGAGAAAGCCGCGGCGGCCGGTCGATTCGACGGTATAGGCGCGCTCGATGCGATAGCCGGCGCGCTCGAGCTCGTAGATCGCGCTCGCGGGATCTTCGATCCCCGCCTGCACGAGCGCCCGTGGCGTCAACGGTTGCCCACCGGCTTCGCGCAGGACGGCGAGCAGACGGCGCTCGGCCGACGGGCGAGGCACACCGTCGGCGCCGCGATCACTGCTGGAAAACGATCTCCGGTGACCCGTGCGAAGCGTGAGCGTCCCACCGCAGACCCCGCAGGGCCCACCGTGGCGGACCAGTTCGGTGGCCTGCGCGCTGCTGATCACCGCTTTGCAGCGTTCACATCGCATCAGCGTCGGCGAGTGGGCCGTCATACCACTCCTTCCCATCGTTCCCCGATTGAGGTGAGGGGCCCGCGAACCGGCGGCAGCGCTGCGCGCGGTCCCGACACCAAGCCATGTGCTCCGGCGGCCGGACGTCGAGCCCGCCCAAGCCCAAGTATGACCACAGGGCTGAAAACCAAACATCCCGGCGCGGGGTTTGAAATCGGGATCGCGGCGGCAGGATGCAGTCCTATGAGCACCGAGGACGAGCGGAAAGCCCCGCCTCACGACTCGTCGAGCGACGAGCCGCTGGGACCCGTGACACCCGACGAAGAGACCGAGCTCGGCGACACCCCCGAGGCCCACGACGAGATCTCACCGCACGACCTGCCGCTCGACCACCCCGGCCGCCAGAAGGCCGAGGACGAGGCGCAGGGCGAGCGGGGCACCACGGGCAACGCCTGACCGGAGGTGGGTCGGCTGACCGGGGCGCCCGCGTCCCTGTGGGCCGCACACGAGCCCAGCGATACTGCTGGCATTGCGACCGTTGAGGGGCCTGCGCGTGCCACGTATCACCGTCGACCTCGGCGCGCTGCGGGCGTCGCGCGAATTGCGGTGGCTCGTCCTGGGCAACTTCGTCTCCGGGCTGGGCACGCAGGCGGCGCTCGTCGCACTGCCCTACCAGATCTACATCCAGACGCGCTCGGCGCTGCTCACGGGCCTGCTCGGGGCCGTCGAGCTTGGGCCGCTCATCGCGATGGCGCTGCTCGGCGGGGCGCTGGCGGACAGGATGGACCGCCGGCGGCTGCTCGCGATCGACCAGATCGCGCTCACGGTGGTGCCCGCGGCTCTCTGCGCGGCCGCGCTGGCCGGGAGCCCGCCGCTGGGCTTGCTCTACGCCCTCGGCGGGCTTCTCGCGGGCTTCGGCGCGCTGCAGAACGTCGCGCGCTCGGCGATCGTGCCGAACCTCGTCGCGCGCGAGCAGATGCCCGCGGCGCTGGCGGTGAACTTCGGCCTTTATCAGCTCACGATGGTCATCGGTCCGGGCCTCGGCGGCCTGCTCATCGCCGCGGTCGGGGTGGCGGGCGCGTACGCTGCCGACGCGGCGAGCTGCCTGGCGATGGTTGCGGCACTGCGACAGCTCTCGCCGCAGCTGCCGGAGGGAGCGGGCGAGCGCCTGGCGATCGGCCGGTCGATCCTCGAGGGACTGCGTTTCGTGCGACGCAGCCCCGCGTTGCTGGGCTCATTTGCGATCGACCTGTCTGCGATGACGTTCGGCATGCCACGGGCGCTGTTCCCGGTGCTCGCGGTCAGCGTCTACGGCGCCGGCGCCAGCGGGACGGGGCTGCTGTTCGCGTCCGTGTCGGCCGGGGCCGCGGTGGCGGCACTCACGACTCGCTGGCTGGACCACGTCCGCCGGCTGGGCCTCGTCACGATCGCCGCCGTCTGCATCTGGGGGCTGGCGATCGCCGGTGCGGGAATCGTGACGTCGCTGTGGCCCGCCGCCGCGCTGCTTGCGATCGCCGGCGCGGCCGACAGCGTCAGCGCCGTCTGCCGCTCGGTCATCAACCAGACGGTCACTCCAGACGCGCTGCGGGGCCGGATGTCCTCCGTCTTCTCACTCGTCGTCACCAGCGGTCCGCGCCTGGGCGATGTCGAGGCGGGGCTCGTCGCGTCCCTGACGAGCGCGCGCTTCTCGGTCCTCTCGGGAGGACTGGCGTGCGTCGCGGCCGCGCTCGTCATCGCAGCGGCGTTTCCAGCGCTCGCGCGCTATGACAAAGCCACGGCGCTCGCGCACCCGGTTGCGGGGTGATCCGGGCGCCCGCGTGGGGCGCTGATCAGACCGCCCGCCGCGGCCCCGTGCTATTGGCGGCGAGGGTGGCAAGCAGCTCGCGCAGCCGGTCGACGTCCGCGTCGCTGAGGCCGGTACGAATCCGCGCGTCAAACTCCACCGCGGCCTCTCGCAATCGCAGGAAGGCCCGCTCGCCATCCTTCGTGAGCTCGACGCGCTGGACGCGCCGGTTCTCCGGGAGCCGCTCCCGTTTGATGAGCCCGGCGCGCTGCATCGCGTCGAGATGGTGGGTGAGGGTCGCCCCCTCGATCCCGACGGCCGCCGCCAGCTCACGCTGCGTCTGCGGCAATTGAGTCTTCAGCGCGAGCAGGATCAGCCACACCGGGCGGGACCCGCCCGCCGCGGAGAGCGCGTCGTCGAAGGCGCGGCCAAGGCGCTTGGCGGTGGTGGCGAGAGCCAGGCCGATCGGTTGTTGACGTGGGGGAGACATGATGGTTAGTATACTAACGATTAGAAATCTATGCCATCACCGTACGCGCCGAGCCGAGTTCCGGCGAGGCCAGGCGCGAACGTAAAGGAGCCCAGCCATGAGCGTCGCGTCCGCCACATCTCGCCGCAGTCCTAGCACGACGGCGCTGCCGCGCGGCCACCTGCGCCCGTCAACCCGCCGCGCAGTGCTGAGCGCGCACGTCATCTCGTCGGTCGGCTTGCTCGGCGCTTCGTCCGCGCTGCTGGTGCTCGCCATCAGCGCAGCGACAACAAGCGACCCGCAGTTGGCGCACTCGGCCTATCGCTTCACGGCGACGTTCGGTTACGTCTTCGGCATCCCGCTGAGCTTCGCCGCATTGATCAGCGGTGTGACGCTCGGCCTCGGAACCAAATGGGGGGTGTTGCGCTACCCGTGGGTCACCGCCAAGCTGATCCTGCTCGTCACCACGATCCTCACCGGCGCCCTGGTGATCGGGCCCGGCTCCCAGCAGATGATCGACGCCGCGAGCGGCGACGGCGCCCGGCTGATCGCGGCAGCGGCGTACAACGTCACGGCGCTGGCGGCGTCATCGGTGCTGTCTGTCTACAAGCCCGGCCGCCGCCGCCGCGCACGCTGATCCGCCGCGGGAGCACTCGGGGGGTGTGTCGTTCTGGGCCCCCTATGGGCCACTAGGACGACACACCCCCGTCCGCAACGACTCAGCGAGCATCAGTCCGGCTCGACGTACGGGCCCTTCACGTCGCGCGGCGTCGGCGCCCGGAAGTCTGGATCGACGTGCTCGGTGTGGCACTCGCCGTCGAGCTCGTGGACGTGGATGACCGGCTCGCCGAACTGGCGCGCGAAGTTGCGCGCCTCGGCGCGCGCGTCCTTGAGCGTCGGCGCCTGCGCGATCGGCGTGACATCGCCTTCGTAGCGGACGATCCAGTGCTGCTTGGACAGCGGCACGATCTCCAGGTGATGGTCGGTCACCGACAGGGCGGTAGGCCGGGTGTGTGCCGCGCCAAGCCCTCGCGGGGCTGATGGGCGGTCGCCGCCCGCCGAGTTACCGACGCAAGGCCCCGAACGCGGCCTCGGCGGCCGCCGAGTCGAGGTGCCGCGCCGTGCCCCGGCCGCCTGACCCGACGGTGACGCTGAAGTCTGCGAGTCCAGCGCGCTGCTGCAGCAGCGTCCGCGCAAGCGCATGCCGCTGCAGGCGATGACGCCGCGCAAGCAGCGTGCGGCGCGCCAGCCGCGCCTCGCGCACGACGACCACGTCCCCGGAGAGCCGGATACCGGCCGCGCGGTAGGCGCGCAGCCCGATCAGCGCACCGATCGCTGCGAGCGCGGCGGCGGCGGGCCAGGCGGCCGGGTGCAGCGCCAGCGCGGCGGCAGCTCCGGCCACCGCTCCGGTGACGCTGGGGGCTAGGACAAAGCGCCGCAGCGCCCGATGCGGCGGTCGCTCATAAGCCCCCGGCTCGATCGCGAGCGCCGGGATGAGCCGTGCGATGATGTCCTCCGCGTCGCGGCGCCGCACGATCGGCAGGAGCGTCCGCCCGGCCGCGCGCTCGCTTCCGTGGGCCACGCTCTCCAAGCGCAGCGCGGCGAGCCCGAGTGGTGCGCGCAGCAGGCCCTCGACGATGACCACGCCGTCGACGCGCTGCAGCGGGATGCTCAATGCGCGCCGGGCGAGCAGCCCGCGGCGGATGCGCAGCACCTGCGCGTCGCGCTCGGCCACGAAGCCGGCGAACACGACGATCGCGGCCAGGAACGACAGGACATAGGCGCTGGCAAGGGCGAGCGCGGCGGCGACGGCGATCTCCCGCGGCGTGTCCAATCGCGCGAGCAGTCCCTCACCGTCGCGGACGTCGATGACGTTGTCGGCGAGCGCGAAGATGCCTGCGATCGCCGACACCGCGGCGCTGAGCTGAGGCCCGGTCAGCGCGGCGAGGAGCAGGTGCCGGACCCGGAGGGCAACCCGCTCGTCAGGCGCCGCGGGCTCCGGCTGACCGAGCGCACGGCGCATGCGCGCAGCCTCCTCGTGGGTCACCGCCGATAGCACGATCTCGTCCTCGTCGGCGGCACCAGGGACCTGCACGCGCAGCTCGACGACGCCGAAGATCCGCTGCAGCGGGCCGGTCGTGGTGTCCACCGCCTGCACCCGCGCGCGCGGCACGACGCGCTCGTCGGGGGTGAAGACGCCCGAGCGGTAGTGCAGCGCGACGTCGTCGAGCCAGTACGTCGTCTTGCTCCAGCGCGCGTAGCCCATAACGACGCTGGCCGCGATGCCGGCGGCCGCCAGCGCAGCGGCGGTTCCCGGCGTGCCCCCGCGGACGATGGCGACGAGCACCGCGCCGCCGACGAGCTGCAGCGTCGAGCCGACCGCCTCGACGACGATCGCCGCGCGGTGCAGGCGCCGCGGGATCTCAGAGGTCATCGGGCGTGCGGAGCTTCGCGAGGATCCGGTCGCGCAGGTCGTCGGCCTGCGGCTGCTCGAGGCCGGGGATCGTCGTCTTGCCCGCCGCCGTGTGCACGTGCAGGCGCACGAGGCCGAACAGGTCGGTCCAGCCGGTGCGCTCAACCGAGACGTGCTGGATCCGCGTGACGGGCACGATCGTGCGGATCACGCGCCACGCGCCGTGCAGGAGGTCGAGATCCTCCTCGTGCAGGTCCCAGCGCCAGTGGCGGTAGCGGACGATCGGCGCGGCGGCGGTGTAGAGGATGGCGGCGGCGATGACAGCGAGCGCGAGTGCGAGCGGAAACCACGCCACGTTCGCGCTGAGCGCCAGCATGGCGCCGACCAGCACGACGCACGTCCCGATGGACTCGCCCCACCACATCGTGCGGGTGGCGATCGGCAGCCGGTTCGACGGTTCGGAGCGCGGCGTTTCCGTCACGAGATCATCTCACGAGCGGCGGGGAGCGGACCCATGTACTTGCCCAGCGCGCTCGTCTTCACCCATCCGGCGCTGCCGATGCGACGCGCGCGCGCCGTCACGACCGCGGCGCCGCGGGCCACTGGATCGCCCCTCGTCACGGCCGTGCCGACGCCCTTGAGCGCAAACGGCGCCGGATCGCCCGCGAGAATCCCGGACCACCAGCGCCGCCGCCGCCGCCCACGCTCCTGCGCGTCGAGCCGCTCGGTCCGGATGTCCTCCGTGGGCGGCGTCGCGGGCGGCAGCGCGTCCTGATCAGGTTCTCGCGGGCGCGGGTCGCGAGCATCTGTGCGGCGGGACGCTGACGCCTCGTCTGTGCAGCGACACGGATCCAGCGCCCGCGCCCAAACGTGAAGCTGGCGCGTCGGCGCTCAGCTTTGCTCGCCCACGCGCTCGCGCACGACGGCGTCGAGCTGGGCTCCGACGAGCACGGCCGCCGACGCGAGGTAGACGTACGCCAGCGCGACGACGACCGTCGCGAGCGCACCGAAGACCGAGCCGTAATCGGCGATCGACGTCAGGTAGGTGCCGAGCACGAGCGACGTGCCGGCCCATGCCGCCACGACGACGATCGAGCCGAACGTCACCCACTGCGCCGGCTGGCGGTCAGCCGGGGCGTACGCGACGAGCAACGCGACGACCGCGAAGAGGAGCATCAGTCCCAGTGGCCAGCGCAGCCACAGGATCAGATCACTGTCGATGCCGGCCGAGCGCAGCGCCTCGTCACCGAGCACGACGCAGCCGGCGGCGGCGAGCAGCAGCCCCGCGACTGCGGCCCCGAGGAGCAGCGAGACGCGCATGCGCTCGGCGAACGAACGCCCGCGGCGACTGGCGTAGATGCGGTCGAAGACCTCCATGATCGTGCGCATCGTCGACGAGATCCTCCAGACCGCCAGAACCGCGCCGGCGGTCATCCAGAAGACCTGCTGCTCGCCAAGTGCGCGCCGGACCGTGTCGTCGACGACCTGGAAGGCGGACGGCGACATCGACTCGCGCACGGACGGCGCCCACTCGCTCGTCCACTGCTCCTCCAGGCCCAGGCCGCCCAGCAGGCCGAGGCCGAAGAGCACCAGCGGGATGATCGCGAACAAGACGTGGAACGCGATCGCGCTCGCGAACACCAGCAGGTCGTGCTCGCGAGAGCCGCGCAGCACCTCGCGCACGGCCTCGCGGAGCGTCAGCGCGCGCAGCTCCCCGGCGATGCGGCGCAGGCGCTGCATGGAGCCGCTATCTACCCGCGCTCACTGCTACCTCCCCGCGACATCACGTCACGGTCGCCCGACGAATCTATGCACGCGCCCGGCAACGCCGGCGCAAACATCGCGAGGCTGAGGCCGAGCAGGCTCAGCGCTGACCAGGCGACGGCGCCGCCCCAGATCTCGGCCCGCCACCCGAGGCCGCCATCGCCGATCGCGGTACCACCGAGATACACCGCCCAGAAGACCGTCGGCGCAACGGCGCAGAAGATGCGCACGCCGACCAGCCGCTGCGGCGACGGGCGCAGCAGCAGTGCGCATCCCTCCACGGCTGCGGCGCCGATCAGGCCCAGCGCCACGATCACGGGGATCTCAAAGCCCGACAGGGCCGCCATCCCCACAACCTGCGTCCCGATGACGGCGAAGATCGCGCCCGGCGGCAACTCCCAGCGTCGCAACAAGAACAGCAACGGGCCGAACAACACCACGGTCGTCACGATGAAGCCCGCGACGCCGGCTTGGATGTTGCGGTCAAACACGAAGCCGTCGCCCATGAAGCTCTCGGCGATGAATCGCTGCAAGTCCACGCTGTAGAAGCGGTCGTTGAAGACGTTGAGCTCCATCAGCATGAATGCGCACAGCGCGCCGGTGAGCGCAAGCGACAGGACCGCCGGCAGCAGCCGGCCCAGCGAGGCTGTTCGCCCGAGCGCCTGGTCTGACCACAGCGAGCGCAGCGGCGCCGTGGCGATCAAGAACATGCCGGCGAACAGGCCGAGGTGCGTCGGGCTGAGCAGCGCGGCGATGCCCTGCTCGATACCGAAGGTCTCATGCCAGGCCATGTCGCCCAGTCCGGAGACCGAGAACAGCAGGATGCCGGCGCCCGCCGGCAGATAGCCGCGCGGCAGCGCCCGCGCCCACGACCCGCCCGGCTCGTGGCGCGACCAGGCCAGCCAGCCGATCCAGCCCGCGACCGCGGCGAAGCCGCTGTAGAACACGGCGTGCCAGGGCGTGAAGAACGTCTCCAGCGCCGGCTGCGTCTTGTGCGCCCAGCCGTCGAGGAACACGCCGCCGATCAGCCATGTGGCCAGCGCGATCGTGACCAGATCGCCGCGTCGAGAGATCGGCGTCCCAGCGACATCCGGTGCTCGGCGACCGCGTCGCGTGGCGGCCTCGGGCGGATGGGACGCCAGCGAGCGAACGTCGTTCGCGGCCGATGCTGCGTCCGAGGTCAAGGGCATGATGATCCTCCGATCTGCAGGTGCCTCCCCGCGCAGTACTTGAAGCTTACCCGTGGGAAGCGTCGCGATGGCCTGTCCAGCAACCGCGACGGGCGATCGCGCAAGTAGCGGTCAAGAAACGCGCGTACGTACGTGGTTTGCAGGGAGATGTCGCGCGCCGACGGACGCTTGCCGACGCCCGGCGAGCCGGGCGCGATCACGGGCATGTCGCTGAACGAGAAATGATCGAAGCCGGCGACCTCGAGCGCGAGTCGCGGACCGCGCGAGTGGCTGAAGAACCTCCGCAGGCTGGGATCGTGTGCCCAGTGTCCAGCGGCTGTCAACGCCAGAAACGGGCGTCGAATCCCGCTGCGCGCGGCGGCGCCGACGATCGTGCCGTCGAGGTCGATGCCCGCGCGCACGGTCGACTCGACGCGCAGGGCGGCCGCGGTCGATCCGCCGAGCGAGTGTCCCATCGCGGCGATCCGCCGCCGATCGGGCAGTGGGCCCTTCGGCATCGTGCTCAAGCTGCGGAGGATCAGCCGCAGGTCCCGCACGCGGGTGGCGCTCACGCTCGCGATCGGGTCCTTGGACGGGGTCACGGACGGGAACGCGAAGCGCCCGTCGGGAAACTCGACCAGCGCCTCACGGGTGTGGTCGACGGCGAGCACGAGGTAGCCGTGGCTGGCGAGATCTTCGGCGAGCGCCTGATAGACGACCCGCGAGACCCCGAGGCCAGGGGAGAAGAGCACGACGGGAAGGCGCCCCCGACGGGCTCGAGCTCGGTTGCGCGCGTGAACGCGCACCGGCGGCAGCCCCAGTGCGGCGGCGAGTCGCGGGCTGGCGTAGCTGGCGAGCCCGCCGCCGCGCGCGCCCGTCGCCGCCGGATACCAGCGCGTGAGCATCAGGCGCCGCCCGCCGCGCGCACGGTCGACGAGCTGTACGACGTCGGTGCCGACCGCCGCCCGCCCACTGGGCTCTGGCAGCGTGACCTCAGAATCGCCGGCCGCGGGGTCGATCGTCGCCCCCGCGACGAGCCCCGTTGCGTCGACGGCGACGGTCAGCACGAGCTGCTGAGCGTCGCGGCCGGACACGATCGCAACCAGCGCGGTCGGCTCGACGATGATCAGTCCAAGCAGTCGTAGGCCGTTCGCATCGACCAGCATCCTCAGGATCTGGTTGATCTCGGCCGGCGACGCCCCCGGGGAGTCCAAAAACGCCTTCGTGAAGTGTGCGCGCAACTCCGCCTCGCTGAGCGGCAGCCGCGCCGACGCCTCGATCAACCAGCCCATCTGACGCCCGACCTGGCTGTCGGGCAGCTCGGTGGCGACGAAACGGTCCGCGGCTGGGGGCGCCGCGGCCTGCGAGGGCGCCACCCCGAAGACGAGGACGAGCGCCGCGACGGTGAGCACGGCTGACAGCCGGCGAGAAACGGGGGCAGGAGGCATATGACACAGGATGAAGGCACGGCACGGCCCGCGCTACGGGCCGCAGCCCGCGCCGTCACGACGCGACGGCGACATCCCGGCGACTCACGACGCGACCCGTGGTGCACGTCCGCGGCGCGCTGCAGCGCATCCAGCCGCCAGCCGCGCTACCTACAGCCCGCGCGAGCCGCCCGCAGTGCGACCGTCGCCAATCGTGGAGACGCGGCCGGGTCGGGACCGCTCTTCAAGTACAGAACGGTAGGCCGGCCCGCCAGCTCGACGATCTCTGCCGAGATCGGCACGGCGGCACGGCCGTGCCAGAAGCGTTGCACCGAGGAGACCCTGCCCGTACAGGCATCCACTGCGCCGGCGTAGGCGTCTATCCGCAGCGCGCCTTTCGGTTGGAGGATGTGGTCCTGCCACCAGATCCACGAGCCGCTTCGCGTCACCGACAGCGCCCCCTGCGCGAGTCCTGCTGCCGGGCGCCGGAACACGCGCCCGGAGCGCTCGCTGCCAAGGTGTAGGAGAGCGAAGTCGCCGCGCGGGCCGTGGAGCTCGGTGAGCGCGACGAGGACACCGTCGCTTGTGACGACGGGTCCCTTCCGGAACGGGCTGAAGGTCGTGCGCCAGTCGTGTGTGACCTCGCGCCATCGCCGCTGCCTCAGGGCGAGCACCCGAAATCGGCCCCGAGCGCCCGGTCGCGCATCGAGCGTGAACACGACGGCGCTGTCCGGTCCAGACCAGGTCTGGGCCAGCCCGACGGTGGTTTGCGAGACGACGCGCGGAACGACTGCCAGACGCCTCCACCCGCGTGCTGTCGCAGCGTAGACACGGCGCTCGATATGGCGGCGGCTGCCTCCGATCGTGAGCGCAACCATCCGCCGGCGGTGCGACACGAGGTCCGCAAGCAGTTCGCCGGCCGGTAGCCCTCGCCGCTCCCATCTGCCTGAAGACAGACACGCAACCAGCGCCCGATCGTCCTTGTTGTAGCCGATGCAGGGCCCGCCGTCTGCGACGACGACCCTCGGAGTGGAACCGTCATCACCCGCGGCGAGCGCGGGGAGCAACTGCGTGCGATGGCCCTCGCGCACCAGGAGGGGAGCGAAGAACTGGCGAGGATCCTTGCCCCGACGACCGTAGAGCACGACGTACGCGCCGTTCGACGCCTCCACAGCCGTGAAGCCACGGACGATTGCCGGACGCTCGTCCGTCGGCGCGAGCTTGGCGGCGG
>Ga0307502_10000162_pt1 | contig 17629 bp, 15 predicted proteins | sample 16_S_MG_FD_201364 | JGI IMG/M metagenome (GOLD analysis project Ga0307502, IMG submission 201364) | Soil microbial communities from Populus trichocarpa stands in riparian zone in the Pacific Northwest, United States - 16_S | ecosystem: Environmental > Terrestrial > Soil > Riparian zone > Trees... | reverse complement strand
CACGATGAGGAAGGTCAGCACGGCCATCGCAGCGCCGAGCCCGTAGATCCGGTTCGTGGCGAACGCCTCCTGGGCGATCGTCGACAGCGTGGAGGTCCCGTTCTGACCTCCGGTCAGCACGTAGGGCAGGTCGAATATTCGCAGGGCGTCCAGCGTGCGGAAGATCAGCGCCACGAGGATCGCGGGTGTGAGCAGGGGCAGCGTGATCCGTGTGAACCGCTGCCAGGTCGAGGCCCCGTCGACCTCGGCCGCCTCGTAGACCTCCCCGGGTATCACCTGCAACCCGGCGAGGATCAGCAGCGCCATGAACGGCGCCGTTTTCCAGACGTCGGCGAGGATGATGACGATCAGCGCCTGTGGCTCGGAGCCCAGCCAGACGGTCTGCGTGCCCAGGATCGTGTTCACGAAGCCATACGGCGACACGAACATCGTCCGCCACATCACCGCGGTCACGACCGTCAGCACGGCCCACGGCACGAGCACCGTGGTCCGCAGGAGCGACTGCCCGCGGAAGGCCGCGTGCATCGCCAGCGCCATGCCGAGCCCGATCACCAGCTCCAGGGCGACCGACGCCACCGTGAAGACCAGCGTGTGCTCCAGCGCGGCCCACCACTCGGAGTTGTGCAGCGCGGCGGAGTAGTTGCGCAGACCGAGCGACCCGGCCCACCGTGAGAGCCCGGCCTGGCGGACGCTGTACTCGTGCAGCGACAACCAGACCGCGTAGATGATCGGGTACGCCGCGACGATCGCGATGAGGATCACCGACGGCGCCACCATCAGCTTGGCCAGGCGCCGCTCCGGAATTCCCTTGGAGCGGCGCCGGTCCGTTGGCGCGCCGACTGTCTGGACAGAGGCGGCTTCCATTGACTTACCTCAGAAGGTCGAGAGCGCGCTGTTGATCTGCGAGTCCGCCTTCTTCAGAGCATCGGCGGGACTCGCCCGACCGGCGAGCGCGTCGTTGACGTTCTTGTAGATCGCCTGGGAGATCTGCGGATAGACCGGCGACACCGGCCGCGCCTTGGCCTGACTGAGCGCCTGCAGGAGCTCCGCCGCGTACGGGATCGCCTTCTTCACTTCGGGGTCGCTGTAGGTGTCCGGGATGATCGCTGCCTGGGAGTACTTGAGCAGCAGCGTCTTCTGGAAGTCCGGCGACGCGTAGAAGTCGGCGAACTTCAGCGCGAGGCCCGGGTTCTTCGTGAACGCGCTGATGACGCTGTTGTGGCCGCCGAGGATGCCGGCCTTGCCGCCGCCCTCGAAGCTCGGCAGCGGGGCGACCTTGTACTTGCCCTTGATCTTGCTCGCGCCCTTGTTGTCAGCGGCGTAGGCGTAGGTCCAGTTGCGCATGAATCCGTAGCGCCCGCTGGTCCACGCCTGGTCGGTCTCGGGCTCCATGTAGGTCGTCACGGCCTTCGGCGCCGCGCCGCTCTTGATGCCGTCGACCATGAGCTGCAGGGCCTTGGTGTTCTCCGGCGAGTTGATGGTCGACTTCTTGCCGTCCTCGGAGAGCACGGTGCCGCCGGCCGCGAAGGCCAGCTCGAGGTAGTCGCAGGTCAGGCCCTCGTACGGCGCGCCCTGGTAGACGAGGCCGCCCTGGGCCTTGGCGTCGGCGTAGACCTGCTGCCAGGTCGAAGGCGGCGAGCCGCCGCCCTTGTCGGTGCGGTAGTAGATGAAGGCGGCGTCGCTCGTCTCCGGGACGCCCCAGTACTTGCCGCCGTAGTGCACCGTCTCGAGCGGTGCGCCGATGTACTTGGACTTCTGCGCGTCGACGTATGGCGTCAGGTCATACAGCCACTTCTGGCTGGCGAACTCGGCCGTCCAGATCACGTCTGAGCTGAAGACGTCGCAGTCATCGGACTTCGCCTGCTGGCGCTGGATGAACTGCGCACGCTGCTGATCGGCCGACGCCGGGAACTCGGTCAGCGTCGCCTTGTAGCCGTCGGCGGAGAACTTCGCGTTGAACTCCTTGACGAGCTGCTTGGCGGAGCCGGTGGTGTCCTTGCCCTGGCAGTACTTGATCGTGCCCTTGGGCGGGTTGTCGAGCGACTTGGCGTCGATGACCTTGGCGCCCTTGACCTCGGTACCGCCGCCACCGCTCGTGCTGGCCCCACCTCCGCCGCCGCCGCCGCCGCCGCTGTTGTCATCGCTACCGCCGCACGCGACCACGAACATCGCGAGCGCCACGACCAATGCGGCCGCCAACCTCTTTCGAGCAACCATCGAGCGCACCCTCCTCCTCTTGATGTACCTCGCGGGTCCCCTCCTCACCGGATGACCCGACTGGCAATTCCACGGTGACCTACCCACGCCAAAGCCGGGCGAATCAGTCCGGCGCAAGTGCTTCAGAAGCGTGCGCCGGACGCGATACTCCATGCGCCATCGCCGTCGCAGGCCACACGAGTGTCGGGATGCCCCGGCGTAGGGTCACGGGCTGGGACCTCTCGGTGCTCGTCGCGGCCAACGCGGTCGCGGTCGTCGGGCTGTGGTGGCGCCAGGGCGGCATCCGCGAGGTGCACGACGTCGCGGGGCTGCTCACGAGCCTGGGCCGCGTCACCGGGCTGCTCGGCGCCCTGCTGGCGCTCGTGGAACTGCTCCTGCTGGCGCGCATCCCCGTCCTTGAAGCGTTCGGGCTCGAACGCGTCGGGACCTGGCACCGGATCAACGGGACCCTGTGCCTTTCGCTGCTCGTCGCCCACACCGTGCTCATCACGGCCGGCTACGCGCTGACCGACGACGTCTCGGTCACGCGCGAGGCGGGCGACCTGCTGACCGGCTACTCGGGCGTCCTGCTCGCCACCATCGCGCTCGGGCTGCTCGTGGCGGTCGTGATCACCTCGGTCGTGCTGGTCCGCCGCCGGCTCTCCTACCGGGCGTGGCACGCCGTTCACGTCGGCGCCTACGTCGCGATCGCGCTCGCCTTCAGCCATCAGCTCGCGACGGGCCACGAGTTCGTGCGCCAGCCGCTCGCGCGCGCATACTGGTGGGCGCTGTACGCGGCGACCGTTGCGGCGCTCGTCGGCTTCCGCGTCGTCCTGCCGGTCGCGCGCTCGCTGCGCCACCGGCTGCGAATCGAGCGGGTGGTGCCCGAGGCGCCCGGCGTCGTCTCGCTGGAGATCGTCGGGGTCGGCCTCGACCGCCTGCGGGTGCTCTCGGGTCAGTCGTTGCATTGGCGCTTCCTCGCGCGCGGGCATTGGTGGGAGACCCATCCGTTCTCGCTGTCGGCCGCGCCGGACGGACGGCGGCTGCGCATCACGGTCAAGGAGCTCGGCGACTACACCGCGCGGCTCGCCTCGCTGCAGCCGGGCACGCGGGTGATCGTCGAGGGACCGTCGGGCGGGCTGACCAACGCGGCCCGCCGCCGCGCGCGGGTCGCGCTCATCGCGGGCGGCGTGGGCATCGCGCCGATCCGGGCGCTGCTGGAGGACACGCCGGGCGAGCCCGGGACGATCGCCGTCATCTACCGGGCAGCGAGCGAGGACGACGTCCTCTTCCGCGACGAGCTCGACGAGCTCTCGCGGCGGCGCGGTGCCGAGCTTCACTACGTCCTGGGCGAGCGCCGCGGCGAAGAGGTGCTCTCGGCCGAGCACCTGCAGGCGCTCGTGCCCGACATCGCCAGTCGCGACGTCTACGTCTGCGGCCCGCGCAGCATGACCGACGCCACCCGCGCGAGCCTGCGACGCGCCGGTGTCCCGTCGCGCCACATCATCAGCGAGGGTTTCGCGTGGTGAGCACCCGGGCAGTGGTGCGACGCGCAGTGCCCGCGGCGGTGGCCACGGCCGCGGTGGTCGCCCTGCTGGCCAACGTCCGCGGGCGCCCGCCGGCGATCGCGGCGCCCGACGACGCGGTCCCGCCGCCGCTGGTCGCCACCACTCAGGCCGACGTGCGGCGCGTGAGCGCCAGGAAGCCGACCAGGAAGGGGCCCGTCCGCACAGCGACCGAGACGGCGACCACGCCGTTCTCGATCATCTCGATCCGCGTGACGCTGACCGGCGGCGAGCTGACCAAGGTCGAGACGGTCGACTTGAGCGGCGACAACGCCCGCACCGAGGCGATCAACAACCGGGCCGAGCCGATCCTGCGCGAGGAGGCGCTGAAGGCGGGCAGCGCGGACATCGATGTCGTCACGGGAGCGACGTACACGAGCCGCAGCTACAAGAAGTCGCTGCAGGCAGCGATCGACCGGGCGCAGGCCCGTGGCTGAGGCGTCCTTCGCCGGGCTGTGCCGCGTCGAGCAGGCGATGGGGATCCCCGTCGGGATCGACGTGCGCGACCCCTGGGTCGATCCCGCCGCGCTCGACCGGGCGTTCGCCTGGCTGCGCTGGGTCGACGCGACGTTCAGCACCTACCGCCCCGACAGCGCGATCAGCCGCCTGGACGCCGGGACGCTGGCGCTCGGCGACGCCGCGCCGGAGGTCCGTGACGTGCTCGGGCGCTGCGAGGCCCTGCGGGTGCGGACGCACGGCTGCTTCGACGTCCGCGCGCGCGGCGCCCTCGACCCATCGGCGTTCGTCAAGGGGTGGGCCGTCGAGGCCGCGACGAGCATGCTCGTGCAGGCCGGCGCGCGCAACCTGTGCGTGCACGCCGGCGGCGACGTGTGCGTGCGCGGCGAGCGAGCTGCGCGACAGCCGTGGCGCGTCGGGATCCAGCACCCCTGGCAGCGCGACCGCGTCGCGGCCGTGCTGCGCACGCGCGACCTCGCGGTGGCGACGTCGGGCTCCTATGAGCGCGGCGCGCACGTCGTCGACCCGCGCACGGGCCGGGCGCCCGAGGGCGTCGCCTCGGTCACGGTCCTCGGTCCGGACCTCGCCACCGCCGACGCATACGCCACGGCCGCGTTCGCCATGGGGCTCGAAGGACCCGCCTGGACGGCAGGGCTCGACGACTACGACGCGCTGACGATCCTCGCCGACGGACGCGTGCTCTCGACGCCGGGCGTCGCCCGGCTGCGCGCCGACGGCGACCCGGCGACCCCGATCGCTCAGACGGCGTAGACGGCGACCGCGGTGAAGTGCACCGCGGCGGCGGCGATGACGAGCACGTGGAAGACCTCGTGGTAGCCGAAGACGCGGGGCACGGGGTCGGGCCGGCGCCGCGCGTAGACCACCGCGCCGGCCGTGTAGAGCAGGCCCCCGGTGGCCAGCAGGGCGACGGCGAGCACGCCCGCGCGATCCCAGAGCTGGGGCATGACGACGACCGAGACCCAGCCCAGTGCGACGTAGAGCAGGGCGGTCAGCCAGCGCGGGGCGTCGATCCACAGCAGGCTGATCACGATGCCGACCAGCGCCCCACCCCACACAACGGCGAGGACCGTCCAGCCCAGCACGGGGGCGAGCACGAGCACCGCGAACGGCGTGTAGGTGCCCGCGACGAGGACGAAGATCATCGAGTGGTCCAGGCGCCGCAACCAGGCGGCGGGTCGCGGCGACCAGTCGATGCGGTGGTAGAGGGCGCTGGCGCCGAACATGGCCGACAGCGACAGCGCGTAGACCAGCGCCGCTGCGCGCGCCTCGCCGCCGCGCGCGAGCACGACGAGCGCCGCTCCCGCGGCGAGGGCGACGTAGAAGGCGTACTGATGGCTGACGCCGCGCAGGCGGGGCTTCACTACGCCGAGGGTACGAGGTTCAGCCAGCGATCTCGCACAGCAGACCGGTTCGCTTAGGCCGGCGCGCCGTTCTGCCCGACGCTGCCGCGTAGGAGATAGGCCGAGTGCAGGAGGTCGGGGTTCTCCCTGAGCTCACTGGCCATCCCCGAGAACTGGATCCGGCCGCCCTCCATGATGTACGCGCGCTCGGCCAGGCTGAGCGCCACCGTGGCGAACTGCTCGATCAGGAGCACTCCGACTCCGCTCTCGGCCACCTCGCGAATCGTGGGCAGCAGGCGCTGGACCACCACGGGGGCGAGGCCCAGCGAGAGCTCGTCGATGAACATGAACTTCGGCCTCGACACGAGCGCCTGGGCCAGCACGAGCATCTGCTGCTCGCCGCCCGACAGAAGGCGGCCGAGAACGTCGAGGCGCTTCTCGAGCTCGGGGAAGAGCTCCAAGGCCGTCTTCAGACCCGCCTTCGCCTCGGAGCGGGAAAGGGCGTAGGTGGCGACGCCGAGGTTCTCCCGCACCGTGAGCAACGGCAGCAGACGGCGGCCCTCGGGCACGATCGCCACGCCCGCCTGGCGAATGCGCTCGGGACGCCGTGACGTGAGGTCGTCGGCTCCGAGGGTGATCTTCCCGCCGGTGGCACGCAGTACGCCACCGACCGCGAGCACGAGGCTCGACTTGCCGGCGCCGTTCGGGCCGAGCAGTGCCGTGACCTCGCCACGCGTGACCTCGAGCGACACACCGTGTACGACCGGACGCGCACCGCGCTCCACGGTGAGGTTCTCGAGCCGCAGCACGGCGCCGGCCTTCTCCTCGGAAGGCGCCGCTGCCGTGACCTCGGCCTCGCTCACACCGCCACCGCCTCGATGCCGAGGTACGCCTTCTTGACCTCGTCGTTGCGCAACACGTCTGCGGTGTCTCCCGAGGCGATCAGCTTGCCGAAGTCCAGCACGGCGGTCGTGCTGCAGCAGGCGGACACCAGGCTCATGTCGTGGTCCACGAGGATCACGAGCGCGCCGAGCTCGTCGGGGATCTTCCGGATCACCTGGCTCGTGCGCACGCTCTCCTCCTCGGGGAGACCTGCCGCCGGCTCGTCGAGCAGGATCACGCGGGGCTGCCCCACGACGGCGCGCGCCAACTCGACGAGGCGGCGCTCGCCTGCGCCCAGGGTGCCGACCTTGGTCTGCGGGTTGGCGGTGAGTCCCACGAACTCGATCGCTGACAGAACGCTCGCTCTGCGAACGCCGATGCGCTCCTTGGAGGAGTGCTCCTGCACCATCGCCACGTTGTCGTAGATCGAGAGCTCCTCGATCGCCTGCTCGGTCTGGAACGTACGCCGCAGGCCCCAGCGCGCGCGGCGGAAGTGGGCCATCGTGAGCAGATCGTCGCCGAACGCCGTCACGCTGCCCTCGGCGGGACGTACGAAGCCGCTCAGCACGTTGAAGAAGGTGGTCTTGCCCGCGCCGTTCGGACCGATGAGGCCGTTGGTGCCCTCGCCGAAGTTGATCGTCATGTGATCGAGCGGCGTGACGCCACCGAAGCGCACCGTGAGGTCCTTGATCTCGATCAACCCGCCTCCTCCCGCGTCGGTGGTCTGCCCCGGCCGACGAGTCCGCCGATCAGTCGTCCGAGCTTCGCCATGTCGCGCGGGAACTGGTACACCAGTCCCTGCGGCGCGGTGAGGAGCACCTGGAGCACGCCGACTCCGAAGATGATCGTGAGCCAGTCCGCCGCGACCCCCCAGTTGTTGAGGAGGGCGGGTAGGAGCTGCATCAGCAGCCCGGCGACGACCGCTCCCCACAGGCTGTAGATGCCGCCCATCAGCACCACGGCGAGCAGGGTGATCGAGTCGCTGGTGGGGAAGGTCGTGATGAAGAGCTGGCCGGAGTTCGCCGCCAGCAGCCCCCCGGCGACGCCCGTCAGGAACGACGCGAGCGCGAACGCCCACATCTTGTAGAGCGTGACGTTGACGCCAGCGGCCAGCGCGGCCGATTCGCTCTGCCGGATGGCCGCCCACGCACGGCCGGGCCTGGCGCGCACGTGGACGAGCGCGATCAGGAACATGACGGCGGCCACGATCACCACGTAGCGCAGGTAGGCGGTGTCGCCGTTGGCAATGGCCGGCCGGCGGATGTTCGCGTTCCCGCGGTCGGTCTCCAGGTGGCCCAGGAACCCATGGCCGCCGTTCGGGAAGTTCGTGGCCCTCAGCACGACCGTGATGGCGCCGGCGAGCATCAGCGTGATCAGCGCCAGGTAGAGGCCGCTGAGCCGCAGGGCCGGCAGCCCGACGAGCGTGCCCAGAACCATCGTGATGAGGCCCGCGCCGAGCAACACGAACGGGAACGGCAGGCCGGTGGCGAAGAACAGCCGGGCGGCCACCCACGCGGCGAGGGCGAGCAGCGCGATCTGTCCGAGCGACACCAGGCCGGTCCTGCCCATCAGGATGCCGAGCCCCAGGGCGACGACGGCGTAAATCGCGACCGACGTGCAGACGGTGATCCAGTAGCCGCTCAGGAGCTGCGGCAGGAGCAGGACGACGAACAGCAGGAGGACGGCGATGATCACCGCCCGCAGGCGCTCGCCCGCATCGAGCTGCGGCATCCAGACACGGCGCGCGCTGCGCGCGCTGGTGGCTCCCGCCGCGCTCACCTCAACCTGCCCTGCCCGTCAGGGCGGTCCCGCGCCGGCCGGAGAGGACGAGCAGAGCGATCGTGGCCAGGACGAACGGCGTCATGTCGCGGTACTGGGAAATGGACGCGATCGGCGTGACCAGGGCGTTGACGAGGCCGATCACGATGCCCGCTGCGAAGGTGACCGTGATGGATCGCAGACGGCCGATCAGCGTGGCCGCCAGCGACGAGATCACGAGGAAGGTGAGCGTGGCGGCATCGAGACCCACGAGGTTGGAGAGCAGCAAGCCGCTCGCTCCCGACAGGAGCCCGGAACCGAGCCACGCCGCTGCCTCGACCCGCCGCACCGGGACGCCGAGCGTCGCCGTGATCTCGCGGTCGTTCGCCAGCGCGCGCATCGCCGTGCCGGTCTTGGTGAAGCGCAGGAACAGCGCGGTGAGCGCCATGACCGCGAGGCCGAAGGCAACCGCGATGACCTGGGTCCAGTTGACGAAGATGTCTGAGACCTCGAACCCGTGGTTCGAGGTCGGCAGGATCATGGAGCGTGCCTTGTCGCTCCAGACGAGGTCCATGATCCCCAGCAGGATCAGCGCCAGGCCCAGCGTCGCCGTGGCTTTCACGAGGGGATCGCGGCCCGAGAGCGGGGGGCCGAAGATCACGCCGTAGAGCAGCGTGACGGCTCCGCCGAAGAGCACGCAGACCACGAACGCCGGTCCCTGCGCCCAACCGTTGGTGTTGATCAGCTGCCAGGCGAGCAGGGCGCCCATGGCTCCGACGGCGCCGAACGCGAGGTTCAGCACACCCGTTGCCCTGTAGAGGACCACCATCCCGACCCCGGACAGCGCATACACGCCGCCCAGAGCCAGGCCGGTGACCACGAATGGCTTGAAGTCCTCCAAGCTCGGCATTCGGAACCTTGGACGCCCTCTCCCTCTTGAGCTACTTGTCTAACACACCACCTAGGCGCCCGCGAGAGACGCGGTCGGCGCCGTCAGCGACGGATCGGCCTTCTCGACCTTGCGCACCGCGGCGATCGACGGGTCCGCGTCCGCGATGTTGAAGCACTGCTCCTTGATCACCATCTTCCCGTTGTTCGGGGTGGTGGTCCAGTCGACGTTGTTCGGGATGTGCAGGGGCGCCTTTCCGTAGTACCAGGGACGGCAGAGGATGTCGGTCTTGTACCCCTTGAGGTCCGCGATCGCCTTGTTGACCGTCTTCAGCGAGTAGTCCTCGCCCTCAATCGACTCGAGGGCCTGGACGAGCAGCTGCCCCATCGTGAAGCCCATCTGGCTGAACGAGCCCAGGCCGCCCGACACCTTGCTGCCGTACTTATCGAACACCGCGCGGTAGAGGCGCGACTGCGGCCCGTCGGCGTCCGTCACGTTCAGCTCGGCGTTGACGAGCAGCTTGCCGTCCCACTGCTGACCGAGCGCCTTGGCGACGAAGTCCGTGTTGCACGGCGTCGAGCAGCCCCACGCCTTCACCCGGTCCTGCAGGCCCTGCTGCTGGGCGGCCTGGAGGATCTTCAACGCCTCGGGAGGTGTGAAGTTGAGCACGACCCCGCCATCCGTGCCGGCGGCCTGCACCAGCTTCAGCGCGATCGAGTTGGCGTCCTGGATGGGCACGTTGTCCTTGAAGTGCGTGATGGGCACGTTGAGGCTCTTGGCCACGGCCGTGGGTCCGGCGGCGATGTACCCGGTGCCCGGCACGTTGGACTGGTCGAAGGCGATCTTCTTCGCCCCCGCCCGCACGACGGCCTGGACCGCGCCGTCAGAGCTGTAGCGCGGACCCATGTTCGGGGCGGCGCTGTTCGGCGTGCCGTAGCACTCCGGAGCGATGCCGGCATCGATCTCCATGATGCCGAGCGACTCCCAGTACTTGTGGTCCACGGCGCACTCGATGATCGAGAAGCCGCCGACCACCGCCACGACCTTGTCGGTCTGGATCAGCTTGTGGGCGAAGCCCGCGATCTGCGCCGGGTTGGTCTGCTCGGTGTAGAACTTGTACTGGATCGGGTGGCCGTTGATGCCGCCGTTGTCGTTGACGCAGTTGAAGTACGCCTCGGCCATGTTGGCGCCGTCCGTGAAGTCGGTGCCCGGCTGCTTGGTGACGATCGCCCCGACCTTGATCGGCGTTCCGGTGGCCTTCGTGCCCGGCTTCTTGCCGCACTTCGTCACGTCGGCGGCCTTCTTCGCGGTGGTCGAGCTACCGCCGCCTCCGGATGACGTGCTGCTCTTGTCGTCGCTGCCGCAGGCGGCAACGAGCACCGACAGGCCGGCTACAAGCGCGAGCAGAGCAAGCGCATGTCGCCACCTCCGGTCCGTGCCAAAGATCGTCCTCACGTGTGACCCTCCTCCTCCTCCGACTGACGTGCTGAGCACTTGGTTCGCCAAGCGCACAGCTGTACGGAAAACGAACCTACTCGCTCGACTCGCGCGCAGTCAAGGAGCCTCTGCCGCCTGTTTGGGGGAGTTTGCACGGGCCTCGCGCGGCCATCGTGTTCACCTCCGACATACGCCTTGACGCATTCGGAACCCGAAGGTAGCCTCGGGCATGGTGCGCATAGCGCATATTCGTTCGCTATGCGAACAGATCGCCGCCACGCGTCCAGAGCCCACACGGGAGGGTCAGCATGCAGGAGGCATCCGCCGCGCCGAGCATCTTCGCGGTCCCCGAGCCCGACCTCACGCCGCGCGAGATCGTCGCGCGCGCGACGGCCATGCGGCCCGATCTGCTCGAGCGCCAGCAGGAGACCGAGGACCGCACGTTCTACGCGCAGGACACCCATCGCGCGTTCACCGACGCCGGCTTCTACCGGATCCTGCAGCCGCGGCGCTTCGGCGGCTACGAGTTCGACCTCGAGACGTACTTCCGCGTGATCATCGAGATCGCGCGCGGCTGCCCGTCGACCGGCTGGTGCCTGTGCCTCGGCGGCGCGCACGTCCTGCAGGTCGCCTCGATGTTCGACGAGCAGGCCCAGGCCGAGTTCTTCGGGCCCGACGGCCACTTCGTGTGCGCGTCCTACGGCGCCCCGGTCGGCGTCGCCCAGCCCCGCGACGACGGCTACGTGATCGGGGGGAAGTTCTCCTACGCCTCCGGGATCCCGTACTCCACGCACTTCATGGGCCAGACGCTCCTGCATCCCGAGGACCCGCAGGACCCCGGCCTGATGTTCGTCATCTCCGCCGAGCAGTTCGAGCGCCTCGACGACTGGCACGGCGTGCTCGGCATGCGCGGCAGCGGCTCGCACAGCATCCAGATCGACGACGCGTGGATCCCGGCGTCGCACGCCGTGCATGCCTTCATGGTCGACCTGCCGGTCGAGGGCGGCACGGTGGGGTCGCGGCTGCATGGCAACCCGATGTACGCCGGGCGCACGCTGGGGTTCTTCCACGGCGAGTTCGGCGCGATCATGGTCGGCTCGGCGTACGCGGCGCTCGACGAGTACCAGCGCATCATCACCACGCGGCCGGCGACGTGGATCCCGACGATGAAGCGCTACGAGCTCGTCGATTACCAGCGCTACCTGGGCGAGGCGATCGCCGAGATCGCCACGGCGGAGGCCGCCGTGATCCAGGGTGCTCAGCAATGGATGGAGCTCGCGCGCCAGAACGTCGAGGAGGACCGGCCCTTCACCGCGGAGGACGACGCGCGCCTGGAGGCCCTGCAGGCCACCGCCTGCCGGATCGCGTGGCACGCCGTCGAGGGCATCCTCTTCCGCACCGGCGGCTCGGCGGGCGCGCGCGACGGCCAGCGCATGCAGCGCTACTGGCGCGACATGTCGACCTACTGGAGCCACAACACGCCGGCCCAGCGCGACTTCCTGCTGACGAGCCTCGGGCGCCGCCGCCTCGGGCTGCCGATCCTGCCGCCCGGCCCGGACCCGGCGGCGAGCTAGCGGGCCAGCCCGTAGAGCGCGGCGGCGTTGCCGTGCATGACGGCCGCGCGGCCGTCGTCGTCGAGGGCCTCGAGCAGCGTGTCGAGGTTGCCCTCGCCGTGCTCGTGGGGGAAGTCGCTGGCGAAGACGAGCATGTCGCCGGCGCCGAGCATCTCGGCGAGCTGCGCGGCCTGCCCGGGGTCGGCCGGCAGCTGCGCGGGAGCCGTGGCCGCCCGGAAGTGGCGGCGCACGTACTCCGACGGCTTGTCCTTCACCCACGGGACCTCGCGCCAGACCGCCTTCCAGTCCTTGTCGAAGCGCCACAGCAGCGGCGGCAGCCACGAGAAGCCGCACTCCAGCAGGACGACGCGCAGCGCCGGGACGCGATCGAAGACGCCCTCGGAGACCAGGCTCAGCACCTGCGCCTGCGCGACGAGCTGCGAGTTGGCCAGGTAGTCCTCGAAGTAGGTGTGGGTGAAGCCGCTCGCGGTCGGCGCGCTGCCCGCCCGCCCCCACGCGTGCAGGGCGAGCACGAGCTCCTTCGCGGCGATCGCCTCGTGCAGCTCGTGGTAGCGGCGGTTGCCCCAGCGCGTCTCGCCACGGATCGGCACGAGCACGCCGACGAAGCCGGGCTCTGAGCCCACGCGCTCGACCTCCTTCGCGGCGGCGTCGGGGTCGAGCGTCGGGATCGTCATGTACGCGCACAGGCGCTCGTCGCGCTCGAGCCACTCCGCGCGCAGCCAGTCGTTGATCGCGCTGCACAGCGCCGCCTCGTAGTAGCCGTTGCGGCTGGCGTCGAAGGCGGTGAGGCAGGTGAGGACGGCGTGGCGCAGGCCCCACGGGTCGAGCACCTGCTCGCGCAGCGCGTCCACGTCGTGCGGCGAGGCGGGGGTGTGCGGTGGGTAGCTCCCGCCGACGTTGGACGAGAGCGTGAGCCCGGCGTTGGCCAGGTAGTCGCGCCAGTAGTCGTCCATGTACGGCGTCAGCGCGTCGATCGAAGCGGGTGCGACGTGGACGTCGCAGTCGATCGCTCCCTGCAGTGCGGTCATGACCCGAAGCCGTAGAGGCGGCACGCGTTGGCGGCCATGATCTTGGCCTTCAGGTCCTTGGGGACCGAGCGCGGGAGGGTCATCGCCGGCGAGTCGAAGTCCCAGTGGGGGTAGTCGGAGGCGAACATGATCCGATCGGTCATGCCGGTGAACTCGAGCGCCTGCACGAGCTGCTCGGGGTCGTCGGGCTCCTCGATCGGCTGGGTCGTGAACCAGAAGTGCTCGCGGAAGAGCTCGGACGGCTTGCGGTCCAGGTGGGGCACGTCGTCGCGCATCGCCGACCAGGCGGCGTCCATCGACCACATGAGCGGCCCCGCCCACGAGATGCCGGCCTCGACGAGCACGACCTGCAGCGCGGGAAAGCGCGTGAACACGCCCTCGGCGAGCAGGCTCGTGGTCACCGCAGCCATCCCGTTGGCGTACTCGACGTGCTCCTCGAGGTAGTACGACGGCCAGCCTGCCCCGCGGTGCTGCTCGAGGCCGCCGGTGTGGACGACGAGCGGCAGCCCCGCCTCGGCGGCGGCGGCGTAGATCGGCCAGTACTTGCGGTTGCCCAGCGGATACTCGGCGGTGGTGGGCAGCAGGACCTGGACGAAGCGCGGGTCCCCGGCGTAGCGCTCGATCTCCGCGACCGCCAGCTCGGGCGTCTCGAGCGCGATGTTGATCGTGGTGTGCAGGCGCTCGTCGCGGTCGAGCATCGCCTCGCGGACCCACTCGTTGACGGCGTGGCACAGGGCCGCGGCGAACTCGGGTGCTTCGGCGCCGAAGCTGTGGCCGTGCAGCGGGATGAGGACCCCGTAGTCGACCTTGTGCTCCTCCAGGAGCTGGTCGCGCATGAGCTCGTAGTCGCTGCCCGGGAAGCCGCCCTCCGGCCAGGAGTCGACGCGGTAGCCCTGGTTGCGCACGCGCGGATACATCTGCGGCGGGTTGGCGACGCGCACGCCGTAGCGCTCGTAGCGGGTGCGGAACGGCTCGTCGAGGCGCTCGGCGATGTAGCTCGGCAGCGGCGCCGGATGGATGTCCGCGTCGACGAGCTTCACGGCGCGCTCGCCGGCGTCGGTGCTGGCCGCGACGGCCTTGGGCGTGGTGCTAGGCATCGATGACAACGTAGTCCTCCTCGACGTGGACCGGGAACGTCTCCGCGACGTACGGTCCGGGCTCGCGCCCGGCCAGCTCGGCGCCGGGCGCGACGTCGACGTCGTAGCTCTTGACCCCGGGCTCGCCGGGGCCCATGAACGACTGGCCGGTGGCGAGGTCGTACTCCCAACCGTGCCACGGGCAGGCCAGCAGCGTCGCCTCGCCCTCCATCTGGAAGTCGCCGGGCCCGCTCGAGCGCGCCCACGGCGAGACGCGGCCCTGGCACAGCGGGCCGCCCTGGTGCGGGCAGCGGTTGCGGATCCCGTAGAAGCGGTCGCCGACGCGGAAGACGCCGATCGATCGCCCGCCGATCGTGACGATCCGCCGATCGCCCGGCTTGAACTCGTCGAGCGGTGCCACGACGACCTTCATCGTGCGGCGTTCCCCGGGCTGTGTTCGCTTGGCGCACACATGTCCGACAGGGGAACACGCTAGCGCAGGCTTGGGCTTTGCGGGTTCGTCCGTGTTCGCGCGTGGTTCTGCGCGGCGCTTACAGCATCACCGAGGGGAGGGTGAGCCCGCTGGCTCGTGGCGGGCGCTGCGGCGAGCGGCAACGCGCCAGCGCCTGCGAACCAGTCCGAGTTAGACCCGGATTCCGAACCCTAACCGGACCGGTTGGCGCCTGACCGCCAGCGCGGGCGGGCTCCCCTCCCTCGCCGCCCCCAGCCACCAACGCCCGCTAGCCACGGGCGGCGGCGCTCTTACCCCACGGCGCCCGAGCCCTACGCCACCGAAGCGCCACTCCGAGCCGACTCGATCGCCTCCCACACCCGCATCGGCGTCGCCGGCATCTCGACGTGGTCGACGCCGAGGTGCGCGAGCGCGTCGACGACGGCGTTCCACACGGCGGGCGTCGAGCCGATCGTCCCCGACTCGCCGATGCCCTTGGCCCCCAGCGGGTTCAGCGGCGACGGCGTCTCGGTGCGCGCCGTCTCGAAGAACGGGAGCTCCGCCGCGGTCGGCAGTGCGTAGCTGGTCAGCGAGCCGGCGACGCAGTTGCCGTCCTCGTCGTAGGCGATCTCCTCATAGAGCGCCTGCGCGACGCCCTGCGCGATGCCGCCGTGGATCTGGCCCTCGGCCAGGAGCGGGTTGGCGATCTTGCCGGAGTCGTCGACCGTCACGTGGCGCACGAGCTTGGTCAGGCCGGTCTCGGTGTCGACCTCGACGACGGCGACGTGGGCGCCGAAGGGATAGCTCGAGTCGGGCGTCTCGAAGTCGTTGATGGCGTCCAGGCCGGGCTCCATGCCCTCCGGCAGGCGGCTGGGGTCAGCCGCCGCCTTGGCCAGGTCCGCCCACGAGATCGTCGCCGACGGTGTGCCCGCGACGCCGAGCCCCTGGCCGACCACGACCTGGACGTCGTCGACGGCGGCCTCGAGCAGGTGCGCCGCCAGCTCGCTGCCCTTGGCCAGCACCTCGCGGGTGGCGTTGATCATCGCGCTGCCGCCGACCTGCAGCGAGCGCGAGCCCATGGTGCCCATGCCGCGCGGGACCTGCCCGGTGTCGGAGTGCACGACCTTCACGTCGCCCATCGGCACGCCGAGCGTCCACGACACGAGCTGCGCCCACGTCGTCTCGTGGCCCTGACCCTGCGGCGACGTGCCCGTCTTCACGGTGACGGTGCCGTCCTCGTCGACCGTGCAGGTGCCGACCTCGACGCCGAGGCCCGTGAGCTCGACGTAGGTGCACAGTCCGATCCCGAGCTGGCGCAGGTCGCCGCGCTCGCGCCGCTGCGCCTGCTCGGCGCGCAGCGCGTCGTAGCCGGCGGCGTCGAGCACCCGCTCGAGCGCCTGCGCGTACTCGCCGGAGTCATAGCGCGCGCCCGCCACCGTCTGGTGGGGGAAGTCGTCGGGCGCGATGAAGTTGCGCCGGCGCAGCTCGGCCGGGTCGATCTCGAGCTTGGCCGCGAGCTGGTCCATCGCGCGCTCGATCAGCGCCGTCGCCTCCGGGCGCCCGGCGCCGCGATAGGCGCCGATCGGCGTGGTGTTGGTGGCCACGCAGCGGAAGGCGAAGTCCACGCGCGGGACGCGGTAGACGCCCGACGCCATCTGGCCGGTGAGGAAGGGCATGATGACCGCGTCGCCCGGATAGGCGCCGCCGTCGGCGATCACGCGCACCTTGATGCCGACCAGGGTGCCGTCGCGGCGCGCGCCGAGCTCGACCTCCTGGACCTGGGCGCGCCCGTGCTGCATGGCGATCATCGTCTCCCAGCGGCTCTCGACGTAGCGCACGGCGCGCCCGAGGCGCAGCGCGACGGCCGCGACGGCGATCTGCTCGGGATAGGCCGGGATGCGCGCGCCGAAGCCGCCGCCCACGTTCGGCACGATGACGCGCACGGCGTCCTTCTCCAGCCCGAGCGATCCGGCGATCACGTCGCGCGCGGTGTGCGGCGCCTGGCATGGCACCCACACCCGCACGCCGCCGATCTCCTCGTCGGGCATGGCCACGGCGGCCGCGGGCTCCATCGGCACGGCGGCCAGGCGCTGGTTGACGTAGCGGCTCTTCACCACGACCTCGGCGTCGCCGAGCGCGTCCTCGTCCCTCGACGGAGCCTCGAAGGCGAGGTTGGTGCCCTTCTCGGGAAACAGCGTGGGCGCGTCGTCGTCGAGCGCGCGCTCGGGATCGACGAGCACGTCGAGGGGCTCGTACTCGACCTGCACGAGCTCGGCCGCGTCGACCGCTGCGCCGCGCGTCTCGGCCACGACGACGACGACCGCCTCGCCCTGGAAGCGCACGACGTCCTGCGCGAGGATCGGGCGCAGCATGTCGCCGGGCGCCATCGGGCCGGGCGGCAGCGGGCCGAGGTCCAGGTCGGCGGCCGTGAAGACGCCGACCACACCGGTGGCGCCCGCGGCGTCCTGCGTCTCGATGCTCGCGATGCGCCCGTGCGCCACCTCGGAGCGCACGAAGACCGCGTGCAGGGCGCCGGGCGCGTCGACGTCGTCGGTGTAGGTGCCCGTCCCTTGGATCAGGGGCGGATCCTCCCGGCGGCGGACAGCCGTGCCGTACTTCCCATTGACCGTTGCATCCGAGCCAGGCATGGTCGGGCAAGCTACAGCAGCGCCAGTTGGCGTAGACGGATCCCTGATATGCACGGAGAGGAGTCGCCATGGCGACCGACGGGACCATCGAGCTGCACCTGCCCCCCGACCTGGTGATCGGCGGCGGCACGTCCGACGATCTCGCCGACCACGTCGCGCGCATCGGCATCGAGCGGCCGCTGGTGGTGTCCGATCGCTTCCTGCTGGAGAAGGGCCCAGCCGGGCCGCTCGTCGAGCGCCTGCGGGCGGCGGGCGCCGCGGTCGCGGTCTTCGGCGACGTCCAGCCCGACCCGACGCTCGACAACGTC
>Ga0307502_10000161_pt1 | contig 17639 bp, 11 predicted proteins | sample 16_S_MG_FD_201364 | JGI IMG/M metagenome (GOLD analysis project Ga0307502, IMG submission 201364) | Soil microbial communities from Populus trichocarpa stands in riparian zone in the Pacific Northwest, United States - 16_S | ecosystem: Environmental > Terrestrial > Soil > Riparian zone > Trees... | reverse complement strand
GGAACGAGGATGGTATGACAGTGATCCCCTGCTCTACTAGAAACGCATCTAACTCCTCGGCTGTCGTGGCGAGCTTGGTAATAGTCTCCGACTGATACGAGTGTGTGATAGGCGCCCCGCCGGTCAGATTCCCGAGCTTACGCGCAAAGGTGGTGCGATTTCCCATCCACACGATGCCGAAGTTGTGCCTCCCAACAGAGATCGGAGTCGTTGGGAGCACCAGCGATCCTTTACCCGAACCGGTGAACTGTATTTGACCGCCACTGGGTTGCTTGAAATGCCACATGTACGTTGCCTGCCCTGCCGTGGAGCGCACGTTCGGATCATCGCCCTTCAACTCGAACAAGAAAGGACTGCCACGGCCCTTGGGGTCCGCGATCACGCGGTCGGCCCGCCCTTCGATCGTGCCGCCATTGGGGTTAAAGAATGTGAAAGGCACCTCACTGGCGTAAGGAATGCCGTAGTACTCCACCACTTTCGTGAAGTATGGGCTGACGATCTTGGTTTCATCACCACTCGCACGGCCCGTCGGGTCTGACATGCCAGTCGGGCGATCGTGCGCGTACGCGAAGACGTTCGCACCGTCGGCGAGGCCGGCCGGATCAGCACTTGTCCACCGCCCGAGCCAGCACGCGTAGTACCGCGCCCCGTGGTAGCTCAGCCCCGTCTCCTCGTCACGCTCCTTGCCCGTGTAGCGGTAGCGCTTCGCCGCCGCCCTGATGCCGGCGTCTACGCCCTGGTAGGACGTGCTCCCGTACGGGTGATACTCCTCGTAGGAGATAACCTCCCCCGCCCCGTCCAGCTCGAGGGTCGCCGAGCCGAGGTGGTTGCCGAACTGGTAGCGGATCAGCTGCGGCGATGAGCCGTCATCGCCGACCGTGCGCGTCTCCACGAGAGCCACCGGCTGCTCGTCGTCGACGACGTGCAGCGTCTCGCGCGCAAGCGTCACCGCCGCATCGGCGGCGTCGTACTCGCGGTAGAGCTCGAAGCCGCCCAGGTAGATGCGCTCCCTGAGTCGAGTCGGCGACGCACCCTGCGCCGCCCGCCGCTCGGTAACCTTCCGCACCCGCTGGCCGGCGGCGTCGTACGTGTAGTACGTCGTCTCCGGCATTCCGCTCCTGACAGCCTGACGCGCGGTGGCCGCGAGCTGATCGGAGTGGTTCCACTGCATCACCGACAGCTGTGGCATGGAGGTCATGCTGCCGTGGGCGTCGTGCGTGTACGGCTCCGTCACGCCCCCGACGAGGGTGCGGCTCAGTCGGTTGCTCTCCATCCCCGGTTGGCCCGCGATCACATCGTCGTACTCGTAGGTGCGAGTCCAGCTCCCGGCGGTCGCCCGGTGCACGATCGCCAGGATGTTGCCGGCCGCGTCGTACTCGTAGCGATCGGCGTAGCGGCGCATCGCGCCACCGTCGTGCGGATGGGCGAGGCCGATGCGGAACTTGTCGTTCCAGGTCGTCTGCGGCCGCGCGGCCTGTCCGGCGTGCTCGCGTCCCTCGGCGCCGATCAGCCGGTACAGCGCGTCATAGGTGTAGCTCGCGTGCGGGTCGACAACCGTGTTGTTGAAGAAAATGGTTTGCTGCGCGTCGTCGCGGATGTGCGTGATGTTGCCGACCGGGTCGTCGGTGTAGCGCAGGTCTTGCAGTCGCTCTGCACCGTGGCTGGTCTGGAGGTGCGCGAGGCGGAACGTGAGCGGGTCGTATGCGTAGACTGTGCGAGCCCCGTTGCCGTAGTCGATGAGTTCTCGTTGGCCTTTGGCGTTGTAGTCGATGTCGGCGACGAACGTCGTCGTCGCCCCGCCCGAGGTGACGTGGATGCGCTCCAGCAGCGCGGCGTCGTTGTAGGTGGGTCTGATGACGCTGCCATCGGGCGTCGTCAGCGTCACGGGGCGCGCGAGCGCGTCGTACGTCGTGCTCGCGCTCCACAGCTCGGCGTCCAATACGACGGAAGCCGACCAGTCCGGCGTGGTCTTGTAGTCCGTCGCGAGCTGCCGCGTGCTCGTCAGCAGATTGCCCGCAAAGTCATATGCGCTGGTCGTCGTGACGCCCGCGCCGTCGAACGACTCGAAGACCTTGCCGCGCAGGTTGCTCGCCTGCGCGCCAGGCCGCAGATCGCCGTACGTCGTGCGCGCCACCAGCAGCTCGGACCCGCCGTCCTGCACCTGCAGGAAGACCTTGGTCGGCCGGCGCAGCACGTCGAGCGTCGTCCGCAGCCGATGCCCGCGCGCGTTCCAGCCGTAGATCGCCGCGCCCGCGACGTCGCGCAGCATCCAACGCTCGCCCGCATCCATGCTCGACGAGTGCAGCGGGCCGCCGAGCAGGTCGTGGTCGTAGGTTATGACCGTCCGGCCCAGCGGATCGATCACCGCCAGGGTGTTGCCCTGTACATCGAGCCGCGTGCGCGTCTCGTACTCGCCGAGCGCGGCGTTGTCGGCAACCGCGAGGAACGGGCGCCCAAGCGTGTCGAGGTGCACGACGGCGGGCGTGTTTGCGTGTCCCTCGGCGAGCACGGCGGCAGCCTGCTCCTCGGCGCCGAGCGCCCCGCCGGCCCGTGCCGCGTGCCAGCCGCTCTCGAGCACGGTGTCGTTCTCGTCCCAGGTGCTCTGATGCCAGGGATCGAACTCGACGCGACGTAGCGTCGCGTTGGGCAGGTCGGTGTGGACGTTGCGGCCGAGCGGGTCGTAGCGCAGCACCGGCGTCACGCCGAACTGCACGAGCTCGGTCTCTGTCTCGTACTCGTCGGTGGCCGAGAAGTAGGGCTCGTACTGCTTGACCGGGTTGCCCTTGTTGTCGACGACCGTGCGCCCGCTGCCGACCCAGCGCGCCGTGGCCTCCTCGAAGATCAGGTTGCCGCTGGCGTCCGTCAGCAGGGCGCCGTCGGCGTCGCGCGCAGGGGCCGGCCCGGGCTCGGCCTGTGCCTTCGTCATCGTCGCGTTGCCCGAGCCGTCGGAGTACAGCACCGACGTCAGCCAGCGCGTGGCGGGGTCGCCGTGCGTCTCGCGGGCGTACGTCCGCACGCGATTGGCCAGCGACTCGTTCATCCAGCGAAACGGCTCGTATTCCAGTCGCGCGGTCGGATCCTCGAGCGTATCGCCCTCGCCAGCGCCCTCCTTCCCCATCACGGCCTGCGCGGTAACGCGGCCGAGGGCGTCGAACGCGACCGCCGCCCGGTTGGCGTTGGCATCGGTGACGAGTGACGGCGCGAGGACGCGGTAGTCCAGCATCGCCTCGGTGACGTTCACCAGCGCGTCCTCGATGCGGGTGGCGGTCAGCAGGTGCGCGTCGTAGCCGATCAGCGTCTGCGCCCCGAACGGGTCGCGCGCGGCGTCCGGCAGGAAGAATCGTTGCGCAGCGGTCGCCGGGTCGGCGAACTCCAGGCGGCCCGAGGCCATCCACCAGCCGGCGGCGTCCTCGGCGGCGAGCTGGTCCGCGCTGACCGGCGTCGTGTAGCGCTCCTGGACCGATCGCCAGCGCAGATAGCGCGCCTCGTCCTCGAGCATCGGGTCCGTCACGCGGCCCGCGAGCACGCCCGTAAGCAAGCCATCGGCGAGTGCCAGCTTGTAGCTCTCGTAGGAGATGGCGCGCGTCGCGATCTCGCCGAGCGGCAGCGGGCTCGTCAGGTCGTCGGCGCGGTAGAGCTGGCGCTGGTGGGCGATCAGCCGCTTCTGTACCGCAGCGCCGTCCAGGGGAATCTCGAACGGCAGTTCGACCGCAGCGGCGACGAGTGCATTTAGAGCGCCGCCGGTGAACGGCTGAGCGTCGTCGCCGAGCAGTCCCGCCAACTCCCAGGCGCGCGTCTCGAACGGCGCGCCGAGGTGATAGGCGTCAGAGCGCGCGTCCTGGTTGACGAACCCCGACTCGGTGATGACGACGTGCGTCGAGGCCTGCTCGTCGTAGAGCGGTGCTCGCCGCGGATAGGCGACCGTGGCCGAGCGCGTTACGTGCCCGTAGTCGTCGTGGGCCAGCGCCAGGTCGTGCGCCACGCGCGGATCGTCGGGATCGCGTTCGTAATGCCAGGTCAGCGATTCGTCGGGCAGCACCTGGAAGGCCCCACGATCGTGGTCCCCTGCTGGCTGCAGGCGCCGTAGCGTGAAGCAGTGCTCGGCGACGCTGTAGGGGTGGACGCTCTCGTCGGTGCCGTCGTCGGCGTAGGTTTCCTGGCGCAGCATGCTGCCCTTCAACGCGCGGCAGGCCTCGCGCATCTCCTCGGTCGAGAGCTCGTCGGGCAGCGTCGTATCGGGCAGCAGGGCCGCCGTAGGGTCGCCGGCGTAATACTCGTCTTCGAACTGCCGTGAGATCCGCGCGCCGTCGACCCAGGCTCCCGTGTGAAACCAGGACCGGGTCCGCACCGGCGGCTGGTGGTGAGCGAGATCCGCATTGGCGACGCCGGCTTCTTCGAAGTCCGAGAACGATTCGCCGTCGAACTGCTCCACGAGACCGAAGCCGCGAAACTCACGATCCTCGCCGTCGAAGTAGCCGTGGTGATAGGCATAGCTGGTGACGAACTTCCAGCCGGTGACGTGATCGCGGACCTCGACGCGCTCGAGGACGTGCACGGGGAAGGGCAGGCGTGTGATCCACGGCTGGCCGGCCTTCTTGTCTTCCAGATAGAAGTGCGTCGATGGCAGGTATCGGAAGGTCGTCTCGCGCCCGCGGTTGTTCGCGGAGCGGACCAGGAGGTGCGGCTTGCCCTCGGCCATCAGATGCACGTAGCGCATCGGCCGCTGAGCGTGCTGGGACAGCGGCGAGAACCAGACGAGACACGCGGTGCCGTCGCCCAGCAGATCCGCGACGCTCACATCGGTCACGGAATCGATCCCGGGGAACCGGCTGAGCTGCGTGACGTTTTCGAAGCCGTTGCCCGAGCGATTCAGCGCGATCCGCACCCGATCGCGGCCGAGATAGATGAGGTCACCCACGCCGGACCCGTCGATGTCGGCGACACGCAGCCGCCTGGGGTCAAAGCTGTCCGGGGCGTCGAAGCGCGGTGCGTTGGACATCACGATCTTGGCGCCGAACCGTCCGTAGCCACGATTGGGCCAGTAGCACACGGAACCGTTGCGAATGCGCACGACGTCGGAGAGGCCGTCCCCGGTCATGTCGGCGATGAATACTGATTCGCCGTCGGACGCGAACATGAGCGTCGGTCCGGACTCCTCGTCGTGGGTGCGGGCGGTCCAGGTCGCGGCCCCGTAGCCGCGCCGGCCCTCGGACGGATGCCAGCGCAGCACCTCGTCCTCGGTGATGAGCACGTCCGCATGCCCGTCGCCGTCGACGTCGATGACACGCAGGCTGGGGTCACTCCAGTCCAGCGCCGGCACGCTCGAGAACGCCTCCAGCCGTCCCCATTCTCCGGCCTGCTCACGGCGCTGGGAGCCGGTCAGCCCGGGGGCGCGCCGCACCAGGTCAAGCGTCCCGTCGCCTTCGAGATCGATCAGGGCGGTCCCCGCGCCCTGGAGGGCCAGCGACGGCTGTGGACCGATCGAGCGCGCAGGCGCAAGGACCCCGTTTCCGTCATTGGCTTTGTAGTGCCACGCCGGTCCGACGACGGCAAGCAGTCCGGTCAGGCCCTCGGCATCCAGGTCCACCCACTGATGGCGGCGGGGGTCCGGACCGGCCGCCAAGTCGTCGAGACCCTCGACGAAGTGGATTGTCTCGTCGATCGTGGCGGCGGAGTACTCGTAGTCGACCGGTGGCAGGGCTTCCTGTACGTAGGTGTCGCCACGCGTGACATAGCCGATCTGGGTCACCCGTATGAGATACGAAACGACCGGCGACTCGTGGTACGTGAAATCCACGGAGCGGACCAGCGCGGGCACGGTCCCAAGCTCGGGGAAGCGATGGAACATCAGCACTCGCCGGCAGAGGCGATAGCACCGCACATCAAACCCCGACCGGAAGCTCGAGAACGTGTCCTGGCGTACAGGCCACGTTCCCCTTGGCTCGGTCTCGGGGACCGTGGGATCGTGTTCGCCGTAGTCGAAGACGACCTCGAAGTGGTAGGCGTCGATCGCGCCGGGGATCTCGTTGCCGTATTTGATCCGCTTCGGATAGGCATAGACGCAGCGGTGACCGGCGTCCGCCCGGTGGCGCTCGAATCCGACGGTCGAATCGACGCCCGCGCGATCTTCCGGCGCGTACTCGTAGGCGACGACGTTGCCCAGCTCGTCGCGCTCCTCCTCGAGCAGCCACTCAAAGATGCGGGAGGGTGCATCGGGATCCGCAAGACGCGCGTGAGCTCCACGCCCGTACAGGCGCGTCACGTTGTCGCGCGTGACGGTGCGCCAGTACACGTCGCCGGTCACGGCGTGCGTCCAGCGCTCGATCCGCGCGAAAGCGCTCTCTACTCGCGGGCGATACCGCCGGACGACGTAGCCGGACTCCTCGCGGACGTCGTCCCGCCACGCCCCGGCGACCTCGATCCGCAGTCCAACGAGATCTTCGGAGCCCAAGAGCACGAAGGTGTCCGAATCACCCGCGTCCTGATAGCGGGGAACGCCCCTGTCCGTCCTGCGACGGATCGACGGAATGCCAAGCTGCCAGCCCAGCCCGAACGGACCGTTGCCGGCACCCGAGTCATACGACAATGCAAGCGACGGCTCGAACCCCGAGCGCCCCCGTGAGAAAGGCAACGGGACGCTGAAGCCCGCCGACCCCGTAACGGGATTAGCCTGAAACGTCTCGTCGATCCCGCGAACTGCGCCGCCGCCCTTGGGCAGCGTCACCTGCGGAGGCCCAATCGCGAATCCCTCCTCGGTCTGCCCCGCGGGATTCCGGATCAGACCGCTTCGGTCAGGCACCACGGGCACTCCCCTGAGAAAGGCTCCACGAGCCGCGCGCAAGCCGCACGATGTCACCATCGTTGCCGTTCACAGCGACGACACACCCCAGCCACCAATGCCGCCGACGCTTCACTCAGTGCCGGCCACGAGTCTCTGAGCTTCGGACGCCACACTACATTGGCGCCTCAGCCATGCATAGAGCGTTTTGTCTTACTCTTTTCTTGCTTTTCGCGGCCCGCTATTTCTGCCCTCGAGTCCTGCGAGATGCGAAGCGAAAGAGCTCGCCACGCGGCCGGATCGCGCACGCGCAGGCCTGCGCGCGCAGCTGCGTCCGACCATCGATCGAGACGACGTCGATCTCGCGCCGCACATACGGACCCGTTACATCCTCGCCGTCGTAGATCTCGAGCCGATCGATGACGCGCACCCCGTCGGCGTCGACCAGATAGACGTCGCCCCTCGACGTGCAGCGAGCCGACGTCAGGAACCAGCATCGCCATGCGGTGCAGCAGGCTGCACCCCGGATTGGCGCAGCCCGGCTCGTGCGGGACGACGACGGCGAACGGTCAAGCGTGCGAAAGCGGCCTCTCGGCTCGCCGAGATCAGCGCCCATGTCGGCATAGGACGGCCCCTGCTGCAGCGTTCCGTAGGCGAAGCAATGGATGTCGCGTGCCATCGGCCCCCCGGCTCGCAGCGCACCCCCTGCCAAGCCGCGGCCCCGGAGGACGGCGCCGGATCGCGATCGAACTCGTGTCATGCCACCCGCATCGAGCTGTACCAAGAGCGACATCGCGCCCGCCTAGGTAGCGAGACCCCTCCCGTCGGATGGCGCGATTCACATGCCGACACGCCGACGCTGACACAACTCTCTACGCGCTCAGTTGTACGCCCGAGCAGGCATGTTTTTCCTGCAAATCCTGCGGAATGATCAATACACCAGCCGGACGGAAATCGAGCGTCCGGTCGCATCGCACGCGACTAGAGCTGATCTGAAGGAGGCAGGGTGATGCGAGTCTTGTTCGCTCGCGCCGCGGGACCGCGACGCGCAACTCAACGAGGAGCCGGTCGTGGCCGTTGACCCCGCCCTCGCGCTCTCGCTCGACGAGCCGCTGCTCGACGTCGAGCAGGCTGCTGCACTGCTCAACGTGCGCCCGTCCTGGGTGCGCGATGCCACACGCGCGGGGCGTCTGCCGTGCATTCGCGTCGGACGCCATCTGCGCTTTACCCGGCCGATGCTCGAGCAGTGGGCGGCGCAACACCGGATCGAGAACGCCGCGACGGGCGGGCGGTTTGCTCGTCGCACACGAGGGTCTTCATGAGCGCCGAGCCCGGACTGACCGAGCGTGAGGTCGACCCGTCAAGTGACGGATCGGCCCTTGAGGAACTGACCGCAGTTGAGGCCAACGTCGTTGGCGCCTGGGTGGATGAGACGCAGTCTCGCGACGACGCAATCGACGAGTGGTTCGCCCGTGCGGCGACCGGGCACGTCTCTGACGAAGGCGACACGCCGGAGCACGAGCGCCTCGGTACCGCGACGCTGCCAGTGCACGGCGACAGGCTGGTGCGACCGTCGCGCCCGAAGCGAGCCTGGATGCGCTCATCAGCCGCCGCTCGCCGGCGTCGCGCGCTGCCGCTTGCGGCGTTCGCGTTGCTGATCGTCGTGATCGTCGACATGCGGCTGGTCAGCTCGCAGACAACCACCGTCACCGAGCCTGTCATCGCGACGGACACGAGCGCGTCGATCGACAAGCTCAGCGATACCGTCGACCGCCGCCTGAGCACGATCGCGCGCCAAAAGCGGACTGACGCGCGACGGCGCGAAGTCGCGCAGGCCGAGCGGCGCCACGCCGATGAGCGTCAGGAACGCGCGAAGCGACGCCGGCTCGCGGCACGCCGCCGCGTCGCGGCCCGCGCTCACGCTCGCGCCCGCACGCCAGCGTCTGGCAGGCGCTCCGCGGCATCCCCGCCGGTGCGCCGGACCCCGTCCCCCGCGCGTCGGCATGAGGCCGCCCCGCGCCGATCCATCTGCGGCCCCTTCGACCTATGCTGACGCGCCGTTCATCGCCCCTCCGAGGTGCCAAGACGACCGCGATGGCGCTCGCGACCGCGGCAGCGGTCGCTACGCCGTCTGCGGCGGCGTCGGGCCTAGTCCCGCAGGCTGGCCCGTGGCCCGCGCCGATCATCGGTGCCGCCAATCCGCTAGCTGGCACCCTATGCATGCTCAATGGCGCCGACGCGACCACGAACGCGGGGCTGCGGATCTGGCTGCGAGTCCGCGGTCAGGCGCATACGGCGATCACGCGCCCCGTGGGCGACCGCACCGTAGTTCGCGGCGAGCTGCGAAACCGCGACACGCACCGTGCGATCAGCGGCGCGACGCTGACGCTCGCCGTAGAGGACGTCTACGCTGGCCAGTGGGTCGCAATCGGCAACGCGCGAACGAGCCGGCGCGGGCGCTTCCGTGCCGTTCTTCCCGTCACGGCACGCCACCTTCGGGTCGCGGTCCTCTACTACCCCGCCGTCACGTCGGCGGTACCGATCTACTCGCGGCGCGTGCTCGTCCGCACGAGCCCGCGCGTGTGGCTCGGCCCCCCGCACCGCAAGCGCCGCACAGTTCGCTTGCACGGACGCGTCAGCGGGAGTCCGGTGCCGGCCGGCGGCCTGCTCGTCGCGCTGCAGGTACACAACAGCTTCGGACGCTGGGTGACCGCACGGCTCGCCCGCACGCGGCCCGACGGCCGCTACCGGATTGGCTACCGGTTCCCGCGCGCCGGTCGTCTGACGGTTCGGGTGCTCGTACCCGGCCGCCAGCCGGACTGGCCGCTCTATGCCGGCGCCAGCACAGGCGTCGGACTCCGCCTGGGATGAACAACCTCACGACACAACATCAATCGAAGGGAGCCGCTATGGCCACACGAAAGCTCACCCGGCGTGCATGGGCGCCGCTCACGCTCGCGCTCGCTGGCGCAACCAGCGGCCTGTTCGGCCTGGCGGCGCTGCGCGCGGCCGGCCTGAACGGTACGGCGCCGCCAAACGCCGCGGTCATCAAGAGCCTGATCGACCAGCTCACGAGCAACTGGGAGTGGCTGATCATCACCGGTCTCGGGCTGGTGCTGATCGTCCTTGCCGGTCTGTTCATGGTCGGCTCGCGGACCGCGCCCGACTGGCTGTTCAAGGTCGTCGGCGGGATCCTGATGATCCTCGTCGTCATCCCCACGTGCCTCGCGTGAACGCAACGATCGTCATGCGCCGTCGGCACTCCCGTACCAGGACGATGCTCGTCGCCTCGATGTGCATGGTCCTCGTCGCTGTCGCAGGTTGCGGCGACAGCTCAGACAAACGCGACGACGAGCTCGTCCGCGACACCGTCGTTGCCTGGTACTCCGCAGTCGCTCGAGGCGACGGGACGAAGGCATGCGCGCTGATGACCGAAGCCGGCCGCAAGCGCGACCTCGACGCAGGCGGCGGCATCGTTCTCGAGCCTGGCGGAAGCGTCCGCACGGCGCCCACAACGTGCGAAGCACGAGTCCAGGCCATCGGTCGCGAGCTTGCGCTCGGAGACCTCGCCCCGGCCGTGAAAGCGGCGACCGTCCGTGGCGTCCGCGTGCTCGATGACCAAGCGACCGCGACGACCGAGTTCGCGCAGCGACACCAGTCACTCGTCCTACGCCGCGTCGCGGGTCGGTGGCTCGTGGACGGCGCTCCCAGCTGACGATGCGCTCCCGCTCGACCGTGGCAGCCGTCCTTGTCCTGGGCCTGCTTGGAGCTGCGATCCTGGCTCAGACCGCCACGGCCGCTACCCCCGGGCCGCCGATCGCCGATGTGTTCGGGGTCGGGGGAGCCCTCAAGGACCTGCTCGACAAGGCCGGCGGTGTGCTCATCGGCGGGGTCAACTGGACGTCCGACGTGGCCGGCCAGTCCATCGTCAGGACCCTCAGCGGGCTCGTCGATCTGCTAATCCCAGACAGCTGGGCGCGCGAGGCGACGAGCATCATGCAATGGGTCGTCGCGGTGCCGAACTACGGCGCTCAGGTCAAGGCCCCGGGCGGCTCCGTGACGTATGCGTTCGCTGGGATCAACGAGCTGCGCGACCTGTTCGTGTGGATCGGTCTGGCGCTCCTTCCGCTCACGCTGGTGTACGCGAGCACGCGAGCGATGTTCGGTCTTGGCGATCACGCCGCGCTGCCGGTCATCCGCGTGCTCGCGATCGCTGTCGCGCTCGTGTCCTATCCGTGGCTCTGGGCGCAGGTCGCCGCGATCGTCAACCAGGTCACGAAGGCGATCCTCTCAATCTCCTTGGTAGCCGCTGGCGTGAACCGTATGTTCGAGTTCATCGTCGGTGGCGGCGCATTGGCCGGGCTCCCCCTGGTTGGCCTGATCGTGATGGGAGCCTCCGGGGTCGCGCTGTTGGCGACGATCTTCGTGAAGGTGCTGATGATCATCCTCGGCGCGCTGGTGTACGCGACCGGGCCGGTGATGCTCGGGCTGGCACCGACGGAGCGCGGCGCGGCCGCGGCGCGCGCGTGGCTGACGCTGGCGCTGGGATTGGCGGGGTTACCGATCGTGTGGACGACGGTGTTCGCGATCGGCGGACTACTCATGAACGACAGCGCGGGCGCCGGCGCGCTGATCGCTACCCACGGCGATCTCGGCGAGCTGTTCGGCGGATTGGTCCTCGCCCTGGCCGCGATCGCCGCGTTCTGGCTGAACGTCAAGCTCACACGGTTCGCCGCGGCGATTCTGAGCGGCCAGGTGGCGGGGATGCTGGCGCTCGCCTCCAGCGGCCGCGCCGGTGGCGCGGTTGCTCCATCGGTGCCATCCAATCCACGCGATGCGCTGAGTGCATTCGGGGCTCGTGTAAGCGGCGCTGTTCGCGGGGCCGCGGGTCCTCTGGCGGCGAGCGGACGCGCAGGGGGTCTACTCGTGCGCGCCGGCGGCGGTGTTGCGACGCTCGCGGGCGGCGGCCTACTCGGCACGGTGGGTGGGCTTGCGAAGCGCGGCGCCGCCACTGCGGGCGGTGGGTGGCTTGGCCAGGCCATCGGCGGAACGAAGGCCGGTGCGCTGGCAACGCGGATGGCACGAGCGGGTCACACCGGATGGAGAACAGCGGGCCGCCAACCAGGCATGACGGATGTGACTGCGAACGAGAACGGCGAGGACGCACGGCAGCCGACCGGTGGCGCGCTCCGCGCGCGGCCGACGCCGCGTCCCTCGCGACCGACGACCGATTCGCCTCCGGTCGAGCGCAGCGGCGACGGTTCTGGGAGCGATCCGGGCTCGGCGACGCCGCGTCGGGATTGGCGGCCGCCATCGCGGCCGGCAGGCTCAGAGTCTTCTCGCCCAACGCGATCACAGCGCTGGCGGTGGCGTGGGAAGGGCGACTGATGCATGCGTTTCGGCGGCTGAATGACGGCACGCGCTACTACGGCCTGACGTGGCAGAGGTGGCTGGCGCTCGGCTTGGCGGGCGGCGTGCTGTACGCGGCGGTGCGGGTCTCACCGCTGGGCTATCGCCCGACGATCACCCTGACGCTGTTCACCCTCGCGGCGGCGGGCATGGCGCTCTATTCGGTCGGCGGACAGGCGCTTGGCCCTGGCCGCTATATCGCGGCGTTCGTCCGTTGGCGCTGCGGGTCAACGCGCTTCGTCGCGCCCGATGCCACGACCCCGGTCACCGGCGGCGTGATCGTCGACGCGCTCCCGCTCCTGCTCGCCGGTCGAGTCGACGAAACCGCATGGTGGCCCGAGGACGGCGACGTCGCCAGCCCGAGCATCAATGACGCCGCCACCCGATGTGTGAGGCTGCCATGACAAGCACAACCCGACGGCTTGCCGGCCGCGCCGATGCGGGTCAACGCTGGCACCGGACGCGCACGGTCGGCGAACTCGTCGACATCGCGGCACTTGAGCCAGACGGGCTGGTCGTCACTACGGCGGGCGCGTACGTGCGCGTAATCGAGTGCCAGCACGTCCCGAACGTCGTGAGCGCCGATCCAACGATCCTCGCGCAGGTCGAGGCCGGCTGGGCAGAACTGTGCGCTGCGATCCCCGACCTGCAGAGCCTGAGCTTCTACGCGCAGACCGACCCGATCGGCGTCACGGACGCAATGCTCGAAGACCGCCAGCGCGTCGATATGGCAATCGCCGACGACCGAGCCCATGGCCGATCCGCGCTGGCGCGCAGCCGCAGGCGCTTCCTCCAAGCCCAGACGGAGTCTGTGACGCAGGCCGCGCGCGGCGACCAGCCCGCGGTAGCCGCGCGCTACTGGGTCGCCGTGCCGTACCGTCCAGCGGCCGATCCTGTGCGCGAGCTCAAGCGGACATGGACACCCGGGGGCGGCGTGCTGCGTACGACGTGGGTTGAGCATCAGCGCGCTGCCAGGGAAAGCCTGGCGCTGACCGAGCAGGTCCTGGCACACCTGACGGGGATGCAGGTCGACGCGCATCTGATGGGGCCGGTGGAAATCCTCGCCGCCGGCTGGGAACGACTGCACCCAGCCGCCGGCTCGCTGCCCGACCTCGAGGCGTTTGACCGCGTCGCCCAGATCGTGCAGGCCACAAGCCTCGAGGATGCGACCTGGCATCGCGCGAGCATCGTCGATGCGTTGTGCAGCACCGCGGAGCCGGTCGGCGTCGATGCGAGCGACCGGCGCTGGCTGCGTCACGCCGACGGAACGCTTGAGGAGACACTGCACCTCGGCACCCCGCCGGCGCAGACGTCGCCGTGGTGGCTTTCGTACCTGTTGCAGGTGCCGCTGCCCAGCACGGTGGCGGTGCATATCAGCGTCGGCGATCGAACACGTATCCGGTCGGCACAGCGTCGGCGGTGGGCGCGACTGCGCGCGGCGATCGACTACAAAGACCGCCGGGGCCGACTTGTCGGACACGACGAGACCGACGCGCTCCAGGAGGCCAGCCTGCTCGATAGTGAGCTCGCGGACTCGGTCGCGGCGACCGTCTACGACGTGTCGATCTACGCGTCGTTTCGGCACCCCGGCGGAGACGAGGACGAATTCGACGAGCTGCTGAAGAGTGTCGCGAAGACGTTCGGGTCATTCACCGACGCCCGCGTGCTGCGCGGGCGCTTCCTGGGTGTCGCGGGGTTGACGTCGACGCTGCCGATCGGCGTCGACCGCCTGCGCGCGACGCGGCGGTACGCCCACCGCAACATCGCCCACTGCGTCCCGCTGGCAACAGCGTCCTGCGGCTGCCCGCAAGGCCTGATCCTCGGCTACAGCGATCCCGCCGGCACGCTTGAGCGCATCGACCCCTTCGATGCGCTGTTCGAGCGGCACGTCACGCTTGTCGCGGGACCCAGCGGCGGCGGCAAGACCGTCGCCGTCAACGCACTGCTCGAGCGAGCGATCTCACAAGGCATGCGCGGCTGGATCGTCGATCGCTCCAGCACCCGCAGCCCGGACGGCACACGCACGCAAAGCCACTACGATCCGCTGCTCAGCCTCATCCCCGACGCGCGCCGCATCGACGTCGGCAACCGCGGCGGCGACGTCATCTGCCCCTGGGACGTACCCGACCCGGCCAGCGTGGCGACTTCCAAGCTCGAGTTCCTGCTCGCCCTGCACGCACTTCTGATCGGCGACCTGCACGGCGACCAACGCCGTCTCAACGCACTTGAGGAGTCGCTGCTACGAACCGGGATCTCCGCGGTCTACGAGGCATGCGCCAAGAGCGGTGACCGGCCTCGCGAAACGCTGCTCGTGGCGCAGCTGCCACGGACAGCCGAGCAACTGCCACGCGCTGGCACCACTACGGAGCTTGACCCGCAGATCGCCAGCACGGTGCACTCGCTCGTGGCGCGGCTGGCACCCTTCGTGGAGCGCGGGTCTCTAGCGCACATCGCCGACGATCCGACGACGATCGAGCCCGACCCGCCGTTGACGCTGTTTGACATCGCCGGCGCGTCGGATCGGCTGATGCCAGCGCTCGTGCTGACGATCGTCGATCACATCGACACCGTCGTCCAAAGCACCCGCGCACGGCACGTCAGTGGCACCCTGGACGATCTCGGGCCGTGGGCCGGCCGCCTATTTCTGGTCATCGAGGAAGGCTGGCGCCTGACGAGCAGCAAAGCCGCCGGCGCGTGGCTGAACGAATACGCGCGCCGCTCACGGCACTTCGCGCTGTGGCTGATCTTCGTCACCCAGCACTTCAAGGACATGGCCAACGAGCAGGGCCGCGCGCTGCTCGAGAACAGCGCCCTGCGGCTGTGCTTTCGCAACAACGAGACCGACCTCGAGCACGCCCGCCACCCACTCGGGCTCACCGACACCGACATCCACGCAATCACCGCCCTGCAGACCCGCAAGGGCGCCTACTCGACCGTCTACGTCGTCAGCCCGCGCGGCCGCGGCCGCGTGCGGGTCACGCTCGGCGATCTCGAGTACTGGATCTGCAGCAACGACCCCGACCGCGACCAACCCATTCGAACCGCCGCGCTCGCCGACGCCAACGGCGATCCCTGGCAGGCGCTGCGACTGCTGTGCACACCCGCGTGGCACGACGCCAACCACCGCGCCCTCACGCACTGAAGTGTCCTGCCGCATGCGCTCACGCCTGCCCGTCGTTGCCCTCATCGCCGCCACCCTGATCACCGCAGGCTGCGGCATCGACGACCCCTACCAGCCCACCGCCACCAGGACGGAGACGACGGCCAAGCCGAGCACGGCGCCGGTCAGTTCTGACGCCAGCGAGGTCAAGCCCGACCTAAGCCCGCCGCAGCGCGACGCGCACCGCCGCGCCGAAAGCGCCGCGCGCGCGTTCCTCACCGGCTATCTGCCCTACAGCTACGGCCGGGCGACCGCGCGACGCATTCTCGCCGCGACGCCTGCGCTGCGGCACGAGCTTGCCGGCAACCCGCCGCACGTCAGCGCCAGGACGATGCGCACAGCGCACCCGCTCGTCAGACAGCTGCGTGTGTCCGGGCTCAACGGCTCCCGCGCATACGTGCTCGCGCAGGTCGACGACGGCTCGCGAACCTACGCGACGAGCCTGACAATCGAGAGGCACGGGCACAGGTGGCTCGTGGCGACCGTCGCGTAGATGGCCGCGCCTGCCGTCGCAACCGCGGCCAGGGCGGGGGTCCTGGCCTGGCAGCAGCGCCGCGCGCTGCTCTGGCTGCTGGCGCTGGCGACCGCGGGCCCACTCGCGCTCGCGCTACTCATCGTCGTCCTGATCTCCGGCACCAACGGCGATAGCCAGTTAGGCCAGTTCAAGCCATCAGCGCTGGCGCTGCATGACATCCCAGCGACGTATCTGAGCACTTACCAAGCGGCGGGATCGCGCTACAAGATCGGTTGGGAGTACCTCGCCGCGATCGGCAAGATCGAGACCGACCACGGCCGCTCGACCGCGTCCGGCGTGCACTCCGGCCTGAACGCCGTCGGCTGCTGCGCGGGGCCGATGCAGTTCAGCGTCGTCGGGAAGCCGTCGACGTGGGACAGCTACGCCGTGGACGGCAACCGCGACGGGAAGAAGAGCCCGTTCGACCCCGCGGACGCGATCCCCGCCGCCGCGAACTACCTGAAGGCCAGCGGTGCGCCTGCCGACTGGGACCGCGCGATCTTCGCCTACAACCACGCCGCCTGGTACGTCGCCGACGTCAAGCACCAAGCGCAGCTATACCGCGGCGCGCCAGTAGCCGCGCCCGGGAACCTCGCCGGCGTCGGCAATCCCGACGCCGCCGCGCTGGACAGCAACCCGAGCATCACCTGGGCGCACCCGGTCACGCAGCTCGGCGATCTGCGATCGAGGCGCGTGTCGCCGCGGCTGATCGCGCTGCTCGCGCTCGTCGCACAGCGCCACCAGATCACGATCACGGCGCTGGCCTCCGACCATTACCCCGGCACCAACCACGAGGCCGGGCGCGCGGCGGACATCGCGATCGTCGACGGCGACAACTGCTACCCGCCACACCGGTCCGGCGGCTGCTGGACGTTGGCGCAGGAGCTCGACCAGCTCGACGGGTGCCTTCACCCGACCGAGCTCATCTACTACTTCGACCCCGGCCCGGGCCCCGACAGCTTCGCCAGGCCAGATCACGACGATCACATCCACGTCGGCTTCGACGGGCCGCTCGGCGCCCGAACCTACGCCCCCGGTATCGCGCCATGCAGCTCGGCCGCGCTCAGCGGATCGCGATGAGAACGCTCGCCGGCCAGCCGCAAACCACGTGCGTGTGGCGCCCGCGAAACCATGTCCGGCGCGTCGCGGCGCTCTGGATGCTTACGGTCGGGCTCACCGCAGTCGGGGTGCTGCTCGGGCTGTTGGTGCCCTCAGCCGCGCCGGGCGGTACGCCTCACGCGACGCTGCTCGGCAATGTCGACGAGACCGCCGGCATCCTGCTGCACAACCTCCGGGTGCTCGCCGCGCCGATCATCCTTGCCGCCGCGCGCTGGTCCAAGCACCGCGCGACACGCCTCGCGGGCGACGCGATCGTCGCCGCGATAGTCGTCTCGAGCCCGCTCGTCGTGGGCGCCGCGATCGGCCGCCACGGCGACGAGCTGGTGCGCTATCTGCCGCACGTGCCGCTTGAGTGGGCCGCGCTCAGCATCGCCGCTGCCACATGGCTGACGTGGCGCTCAGGCGACCAGATTACCGGTCGAGCGCTCGCCCTCTACGTGATCGCAGTGATCGCCGCGGCGGCGATCGCAGCAGCTGTCGAGACCGTCGCGGTGCCGCACGTGGCTCGTGATGCCCCAGACCGAACCGCAGACCGAACCCCAGACTTTCAGTCTGGGGTTCGGCCGCCGCAGCCCCCGGAAGTACAGGCCGTTTGCCCGTCTCCCGGCCTGACCACCCGCCCTCCACGTTGTTGCGTTCGGGTGGTCAGGCCGTGTTCC
>Ga0307502_10000160_pt1 | contig 17686 bp, 13 predicted proteins | sample 16_S_MG_FD_201364 | JGI IMG/M metagenome (GOLD analysis project Ga0307502, IMG submission 201364) | Soil microbial communities from Populus trichocarpa stands in riparian zone in the Pacific Northwest, United States - 16_S | ecosystem: Environmental > Terrestrial > Soil > Riparian zone > Trees... | reverse complement strand
CCGTTGACGAGCAGCTCGCGGGTATGCTCGAGCAGCTCGTCGACGAGCGTGCGCTCGCGGTCGGGCCGCCGGCGCCGGTTGACCTCGCCGACGCGCACGAGCCGCTCCTCGATCATCGGCCTGGTTGCTGTGACCGGCAGGCCGAGGAAGGCAAAGAGGTCCTCGGCGAGCTCGGGCTCCTCGCGCAGGCGTGCGAGCTCGTCGAGGCTCGATGTGGCCTGGCGGCGTCGTCGCGCGGCGGGGTCCGACGCCGCCGCGCCCGCGGACGGGCGCCGGACACGGCCCACCCGTCCGGACCCCGGTCCGCCTGGCCCCATCTCCTGTCCCCGCGCACTGGCCAACCGCTCGCGCAGCGCGCTGCGCGCCGCGGGGTCCCCGAGCACGCCCTCCACGCGCGGCCACTGCTTCAGCACCGCCAGGGCCACCGCCGCCTGCCGCGCGCGGCTTCGTTCCTTGTTCAGAAAGCCCTTGGTCTCGCGTAGCCGCGCCGCGATTGCCGCCGCGTCATCGACCTCGCGCGGCACGTGAGCGAGCCAAAACAAATCCTCAATCTCGGACGGGTTGCGCTCCCGCAACCGGCTGAGCACCGTGCGGCGGTACTCCGAGCCGTCGAACGCCGGCAGCGTCATCGCGAGGAACCGCTTTGCGGCTCGACGCGGGCGCGGGCGACGGTCGAGCAATGGCGGGCGGTCACAACTTGTTCTTGAGCAGCGAGACCGCGTCCTTCTCGGCGTCGATCTCCTTCGAGCTCATCGCGGACCCCGTGTCGACCTGCAGCGTCAGCGGTTGCAGCTGGGCGGCGTGGTGTGCGGTCACCGTCAAGATGCCGTCGCCGCCCATCGCCATCCGCACCGTCACCTCGGTCCCGCGCGGGTAGCCCGGCGGCAGGTCGGCGATCTCGCCGCGGACGAGGATCGTGTTGTCGGACGGGTTCGCGGACTCGTCGGCACCGCCCTGCTCGAAGACCTGCACGCTGATCGTCGACTGGTCGTCGGTCATCGTGTAGAAGGTCTCCTCGACGCGCAGCGGCACCGCGTCGTTACGATGGACGAGGAAGACGGCGGTGTCGACGTTGTCGTGCAGCGCGATGACGCCGAACCCCTGCGAGCAGACGTTGACGATCTGCGTCTGGACGACCGACTCGACGGCCTCGGACGTCATCCCGTGCTCGGCGGCGACGTCGGCCATCGCCTTGGTCAGGTCGACTCCGGCGTCGGTCGCCTGCTGCACGGTGCGTTCGAGCAGCTTCTTCTGGCCGTAGAGCGCGGCGCCCTTGGCGACCGCGAGATCCGGATCGGCGAGCTGGCCGGCGAAGCCGAACTCCTCCTGCAGGCGCCGGGCGACGGCGGGCATCTTCGAGGAGCCGCCGACGAGCAGGCAGCGGTCGATCTGGCTCGTCCCGAGCTCGCTCGCCGCATCGAGCGCGCGCCGCGTGAGCTCCAGCGTGCGGTTCAGCAGCGACTTCGTCGCCTCCTCGAAGTCCTCCCGGTTGACCTTCACGCTCGCTCGCTCGGCACCGCTGGAGACCATGACGTCGGCGCGGTCGCGCTGGGTGAGCGACTGCTTGACCTCCTCGGCCTGCGTCATGAGGTCGGCCTCGGCGTAGACGTCGTCGAACGGATCGGGCGCCTCGGGGCGCTCGGCGAGGAAGCGCTCGGCGAGTAGGCCGGCGAGCTCGGAGTCCCAGTTCGCGCCGCCGAGCTCGTGGTCGCCGTCGGTTGCGACGACGCGGATGTCGCGCCCCTCCAGGCGGATGATCGTGATGTCGAACGTGCCGCCGCCGAGGTCGTAGACGAGCACGGTCTCGTCGGCCGCGCCCTCCTGGCCGAACCCGTAGGAGTAGGCGGCCGCCGTCGGCTCGTTGATCAGGTCGAGCACGTTCAGGCCCGCCAGCTCGCCGGCGAGCTTGGTCTGCTTGCGCTCCTCGTTGCCGAAGTACGCCGGCACGGTGATGATGACGTCCTGCACCTTCTCGCCCGTCGCCCGTTCGGCATCCCTCGCCAGAGCGCCGACGACGAGCGACGAGATCCCGGCGGCCGACCACTCGCGCCCGCCCGCGTCGAAGCGCCAGTCCGGCTCGCCCATGTGGCGCTTGACGAGCTGCGCGACGTTGTCGGGATCGATCCGCGCCGAGCGCTTGGCGAGCTTGCCGACGACGACGTCGTCGCCCTGGAACTGCACGACGCTCGGGGTCGTCTGATCGCCGTCCATGTTGCTCAGCACCTCGGGACGCCCGAACCTGTCGACCTGGGCGATGCAGGAGTACGTCGTGCCCAGATCGATGCCAAAGACCTTGCCTGCGCTCATGTGACCTCTTCGGTTGCTGGTTGCGCTGCGGGCGGCGCCGGCGCGACGTAGCGGAACACGACGACGTCAACCGGGCGCAGCATCCGCCCGTCGTCGCGGCGCAACCCCGCGCGGCGAACCTCGGCGATCGTGCGGTTCAGGGCACTGTCGGCGGTCGTCGCAGAGCCGGTCGCCTGGTGGCACTGCGGATCGAACGGCTCACCGACCTGGGCCTGCACCTTCAGCACGCCGGCATCGTGCAGGAGCTCCGCGACCTGACCGTCGAGGTAGGCGAGATCCTCGGCCGCCGCGGTCGCGGTGGCGCGCATGCGGCTGAGGTCGTCGGCCAACCGCGCGAGGCCGCGCACGAGCGGCGCCACCGCCTCGCGGATCTCGCCGTTGCGCAGGCGACGGTTGTCCGCGTGCAGCTCGTCGGCCATCTCGGTCTGCTTGCGAGCGACGGTCGCCAGCTCGTCGGCACGGCGCTGGGTGGCGGCGAGCGACTGGGTGAGCTCGGCGACCTGGGTGCGAAGCTCGAGGACGGCGGGGTCCTCGGGAGGAGCCGTCGATGGTGCCTGAAGCGCAGCGTCTTGGCCCTCCGCCGCCGCCAGTCCGACCGCCTCGCCATCGAGGTGCTGCGCGACGACCTCCTCGCTGGCCGAGGAGTCCTCCGCGGCCTCCGCTTCTTCGTCCTCGCCGCTCGACGTCGCTGCGACCGGGTTCTGCGGCTCGGCCGATCCGTTCTCGTCGTGCCCGGAATCCGCCCCGGTCTCGACGTCTCCGGGCGGCGCATCGGGAGTGTCGATCATGTTCAGGACACTAATCCGTAACGCTGATCGGGACAACCGCGAACACACTGAAATGCCCTGCTAGCGTCGGTTGCCGTGAGCGCGATCGTCTCCCTGAGCCCCGGTGCAAACCAGTCGCTGGACGGCCGCCAGATCTCCGTCGAGCTGTCTGCCGGCAACCTCGGCGGGGTGCTGCTCGCGGTCGAGGAGCGCGGCGTCACCCGCCCGCTTACGCCGGCCGATGGCGTGGCGCCACCGACCGTCGACGGCGCCAACCGCGCGCAGGTGCGGCTGGCGCTGGCATCGATCCCGGAGTCGATCACGCGGCTGCGCCTGCTCGTCTGGTCTGAGAGCCGCACGCGCGTGCTCGTGCCCGCCCGGGCGCACGTCAGCGTCGACGGCACGCACCGCTTCACGGTTGCGGTGCCGCAGCAGGCCGGGCTGCTGCGCGCCGTGGAGATCCTCGAGATCTACCGGCGCCACGGCAGCTGGAAGGTGCGCGCGGTCGCTTCGGGCTGGGAGGACGGCATCCCCGCGATGGCGCGCTCGATCGGGATTCCCGAGGCGGCGTTCAGCGCCCCCGCCAGCGCCGCGCCAAGCCGCCCAGCGCCGCCGCCGGCGCGCAGCCACACGGGGCCCTCGCCGCAGGTCGGCCCGCGGCCACTGCGCGAGCTGCTCGACAGCGTCGTCGGGCCCGGGCCCCGAGGCGGTGACAGCCGCTTCGTCGACTTCGAGATCAGGGGCGTGCACCTGCGCCTGCGCTACGAAGCGATCGACGGAGCCGTCCAGATCGTCGCGATCGTGCCGCTGGGCCGTGGGCAGTTCACCGACGCGAGCGCCGAGGCGGCGCTGCGTGTGACCGGCGAGGCGCCCCTGGCGCGGGTGATCGTCGACGAGCAGGGAAACGCGACCGCGTCCGCTGTGGCCCACGCCGCCGAACGCAACCTCGACAGCGCGCTCGTCAAGGCGCTGCTCAGCGAGGTCTGGGTCGCGGCGTACTCGTTCTCGTCGCGTGTGCAGGCGATCGGCTGGCCCGTCCCGCGCCACATCACCGCCGAGATCCCGCGCGAGCTGCGGCTCGGTGTGGCCGAGGAGCTGCAGGAGACGCAGGCGTGGGCGGACGTCCGCGAGCGCCTGCTGGCCAACCAATGCCTGCCGCTCGTCGACGAGCCCGCGGCGCTGCTCGCGCTGGTGGAGCACGGACAGCTGTCGATCGGACCCAGCCTGCTCGCGGGCACGTCGCGTGCCTGGGCGATCATCGTCGAGCGCATCCTGCGCGCCAACGTCACGCCGCGCGCCGGCCTCTGGCGCGCACTCGCGCAGGGCAACACGCTGCTCAGCCCGGTCCGCTTCGGGCTCGTCGACGAGGTCGGGCTTCACGGCCCGCCGGCGGTCACCGTGAACTTCGCCGCGCTGCAGCTGCCGCGCACGCAGGTCATGGAGGATCTCCAGAGCGGGCTGGAGTTCGTCGAACAGGCGGCGACAGAGGCCGAGACGATGATGCGATCGATGACGCCGGATGCCACGAGCCACCGCAACAACCTGCCCTGGATTCCCACTCGGCGCTGGACGGGACCCGGCAGCGAGGTGCGCAACGAGCTGCTCGTGCGAGAGCTGAACGGACTGCCGGACGGCGCCGGCGTTCCCGCAGACTTCGCCGACCGCGTGCGCTCACAGCAGGCGTCGCTGGGCCGCGCCGGCCTCGGATACATCGCGCACCTGGCGCTCCTCAGAGCCGAGCGGGTGGACGGCGCGTCGCCGGGATGGCTCGAGGTCGCGCGCGATCTCGTCGCGCTGGTGCCCGTGGAGGCAGGCGCCGCGGACGAGCCGTGCGCGGCAGCGTCGATCCACGTGCGCCTGAACAGGTGCGACAACCCGGCGCCGCCGCGGCGTGGCACGGCCACGTCATCACCACCAACCCCCCAGCCGTCACCACCAGACGATGGCGCGTCGCCGGCCACACGGCGGCGCTGGCGCCTGTTTGGGTGAAGGACGTTGCCGCGGCCGTTCGCCGCGCGGTGGGCGCGCGCCGTTAAAGGTCGAAGTCTGAGGGCGGGATGCCGAGCGCGTTGCAGGCTTCCTTCAGCGCGCGCTGCTCGTCGGCGTCGAAGTTGCCGTCGGCGCCGCCGATGATGATGCCGACCTGCACGACGGCGCGGGCCTGGTCGGGCTTCTTCTTGAGCTTGGCGATCGCCTGGATCACCTCGACCTTGCCGAAGTCATAGTCGGCCTCGAGCTTGGAGGCGTAGCCGTCGAAGTAGCCCTTCAGGTCGCTCGGATCGAAGATCGAGAGCGTGTCGTTCGACGTGATGAAGCCCGTCATCTTCTGCTTCTCCGACGCGTCGATCGAGCCGTCGGCCGCGGCGATGAGCGCGACCATCGCCATCGAGGCCTTGGCGAAGTCCTGATTCTTGAACTGGCCGGCCTTCGTCTTGAGCTGGTCGGCGTACGTCTGGCTCTGTGACTTGAGGTTGTCGAGGAATCCCATGGGTCTGTCCTTCGCTTCGGGGCCGTGGCGTCCTGCGTAGCGTCGCATAGTCCGTTTGCGCGCGGTGATGCCCCAGCGCGCAGGATCGTGTGAAGATGCGGCGATGAGCAGCGATCTCGCCATGGGCGCGAACACGACCCTGCCCGCCGCCGCCGGCGAGGTGACGGTCCGCCATCGTGCCGACAGCGCCGTCGACGTCAACCTCACGGCGTTCCTCGTCGGTGCCGACAACAAGGTCCGCGGTGACGCGGACATGGTGTTCTTCAACCAGCCGCAGGCGGAGGGCGCCAGCGCCCGCTACGAGCAGCCGGCGACGTCTGGCGGAGTGGTGACCCACCGGCTCGCGTTCGATCTGGCACGCCTGCCGACAGGCGTGGAGAAGATCGTCGTGACGCTCACCGAGGACGCGGGCCGAGGCTTCGCCGCCGTCGCCGATCTCGTCGGCACCGTCGTCGTCGGCGGGCAGGAGCACGTGCGCCTGTTTCCGGCTCCGGAGTTCAAGACCGAGAAGGGGATCGTCGTTGCCGAGGTATACGTGCGCGGGGGCGCGAACAAGGTCCGTGCGGTCTGGCAGGGCTACAGCTCGGGCCTGCATGGGCTGGCGACCGCGCATGGCGTGGACGTCGAGGCGCCCGCTCCGAGCGCGCCGGCGCCCACTTCGCCGCCGCCGGCCGCGGCCGCCCCCGCCGCGGCCCCGAAGGTGGACTTCAAGAAGGTCAGCGGCAACATCAACCTGCGCAAGGGCGATGCGCCGGTGATCATGGAGAAGACGGCCAAGATCACCGCATCGGTCTCCTGGCGCAGCGGCACCGACTACGACGTCTACGCCCTCGTGATGACCAAGGACGGCACGCAGGTCGACGTCGCCACGTTCGGCGCCAAGGGCGTCAAGAAGCTCATGAACTACGGCAACGGAGCGGTCAAGCACCTCGGCGACGTGCAGCGCGCGACCGGCAAGAAGCTCTGGGGCGCGAAGGACGAGCAGAAGGAGATCGTCGAGATCCGCCTGACGCCCGACATCGTCGCGGTCGTGCCCGTCGCCTATTCGGCGCAGTCAAACGGCAGCGGCTCCTTTCACCGCTACAAGGTGTCGCTCAGCATCGACAACGGAAGCGGCACGAACGTCAGCATCTCGGCCGACAGCGCCAACAACGACGACAGGGTCTATAGCTGCGTGCCGGGCATCATCCGCAACATGCCCGACGGCGTCGTCATCGAGCCGCTCGAGCTCTACAGCAAGCCCGCGTCCGAGAACCGCCCGCGGTTGCGCGGGCGGGGCACGGACGTCAGCGTCGAGATGGACGTGGGACCGAAGAACGACTACAAGTAAGGGCGGTCAGATCGAGGCGTGTGCGAAGCTCGGCACCTTGTCGGTCGCAAAGCTCGTGCGCAGGTAGAAGAACCAGGTCATCCCGGCGAAGACGACGTACGCGCCGAGGAATACGTACAGGGCGGGGATCGACCAGTCCGCCATCGACTGTGCGACCGAGAGCTTCTCGGCCGGCGTCGTGGCGGCCTTGACCGCGGCGGAGACGCCGAGGCTCGCCTCGCGGAAGACGACCTGGATGAGGAAGCCGCCAAAGGCTCCGATCGCGCCGGCGATTCCGATGACCGCCGCCGCCTGGCGCTTGAAGCTCAGCGCCGTCTGCTTGGGCTCCAGACCGTTCTCCGCGGCCTCCTTGCGCCCGAGCTCGGCGAAGATCGACGGGATCATCCGGTAGGTCGAGCCGTTACCCATGCCGGCGAGGAGGAAGATCGCCATGAACGAGCCGAAGAAGATCGGGAAGCTGTGCTCGTTCACGCCGATGATCGCTGTCACGGTGAACAGCGCCTCGCCGAGGAACACGGCCAGCGTCACCCTCGCGCCGCCGAGCTTGTCGGACATCCAGCCGCCAAACGGCCGCGCAATCGAGCCGATCAGTGCGCCCACGAAGCCCAGTCCCGCGAGATACGTCGCGATGAACGGGTGCGCGCCGAGGAACTCCGGGAACGTGTTCTTGATGACGAGCGGCAGTGCGAACGCGTAGCCGATGAACGAGCCGAACGTGCCGATGTAGAGCAGCGACATGACCCAGGTCTGAGGGTGCTTCAAGGACTTCGCGTACGAGCGCCCGTCGGACTTCGCATCGGTGATGCTGTCCATGAACAGCCACGCGCCGAGCGCCGCCAGCACGATGAACGGTAGCCAGATGAGGCCGGCATAGGCGAGGTGCACCTGGTGGACGGGCAGCTTCACCGCCGCCGCCGGCACGCCGATGATGATCACCAGCGGGATGAGCAGCTGGGCGACGGCGACGCCGAGGTTGCCGCCCGCCGCGTTCAGGCCTAGCGCAAAGCCCTTGTGGCGGTCGGGATAGAAGAAGGAGATGTTCGCCATCGAGGAGGAGAAGTTGCCGCCGCCGAAGCCGGCCGTCGCGGCGCAGAGGGCGAGCACCCACACCTGCGTGCTGTGGCTCTGCTCGGCGAGCCAGCCACTCGGGACGAGGATCGCCAGCAGCAGGACCGGTATCAGCAGCAGCGACGCGCTGATGCCCGTCCATTTGCGGCCGCCGAACCGCGGCACGGCGAACGTATAAGGGATGCGCAGGGTCGAGCCGACGAGGTTCGGGAGCGCGATCAGCAGGAACTGCTCGGACAGCGACAGCGTGAAGCCGGCGTTCGCGAGGTTGATGACGATGATCGTCCACAGCACCCAGACGCTGAAGCCGAGGTTCTCGGCGAAGATCGACAGCGCCAGGTTCTTCTTGGCGATCTTCTTGCCGCGGGTCTCCCAGAACGTCTCGTCCTCGGGATCCCAATCATCGATCCATCCGCCTCTCCGGCTGGACGTGGGTGCTGCCGCCTCGGTCGGTTCCGGGGCCTGCACGGTCGTGCTCATATCTCCTCCGAAGGCGGCGGCAGTGGGTACATCGCCAACCTCCCAGAGCGTGATTTCCGTGCTGTGTGCGAAGTGTGTCGAGTGCGTGAACTGCGCGTTGCCGTCGCGTGGCCGGTGCGCCGCGATTGGTTTCGGTGACCCGACCGAGCCTGTTAGCGCCGGGATCGCACCGCGCGCAGGTACACGTCGCCCGATCGCCCGGGGATGTTGTGCGCGTCTGCCACCGACGCGACGCGCAGGCGGTGCAGTGCCGGCCGCCGGAGGCGCACCTTGATCCTGAAGCGCCCCTCTCGGACCTTCACCGCAACGCGCGCGACGGTGTGCATCTGCTCGTCGGTCCCCTCGCGGGCGATCGCGAGCACGAGACGCGCCCGCCGCGGGCGCATGCTGCCGCTGACCGTGAAGGTCCGCCGGGCGGTCACGCGGCGGGCGGCGCGCAGCCGGATCCGCGGCGCGACCTGCACGTCGATCGTCGGCGATGCGATCCAGGTTCCGTCCGCTAGCTGCGTCACGGCCCGCAGCGTTCGCGTGAACTGCGTCGGCAGCTGCGCCGACCAGGTCCCGAAATCGCCGCTCGTCGTCCGCAGGAGCGTCTGAAAGCCGGCGCCCGTAGCGATCTGCACCGAGACCGGCGCGCCCGCCAGCGGCGTTCCGCCGGCGGCGCTCGCGCGACCCGACAGCTGTGCGGCCTGCGGGAACTGGAGCGTCCGGTCCAGCGCATCCATCGTCAGCGCGGCCGGCGTCGCCGGGACGAGCGCGGCGACGAGCGCGGCCGCCCGCGTCCGAATCTCCGGCAGCTGGGCGAAGAGGGCTTCGCCCGGGCAGGCGGTCTTGTCGGCGTCGCGGTGGCCGGAGATGCGTTCTAAGGTCACCGGCGTCCCTGCCGCGTAGCGGCTGGAGGGGCCGCCGGCGGAGTTGAGCATCACCTGGCCGCTCACGGGTGCCCCGTGCAGGTTCAGCTTCCAGGCCAGCAGCGCGGCGGTCGCGGCGATGCCTTCGGGCGTCTGCGACTCGCCCGAGAACGTGCCGATGTTCGCGACGCCGGTCGAGACGCCGTTAAAGCCCTGCGCCTGCGCTCCGATCACCGCCTGGTCGACGCCGCCTGCGCGCCCCTCGAAGACCTGACCGTAGCGGTCGACGAGGAAGTTGTAGCCCACGTCACGCCATTTGTTCGTGTTGCGGTGAAAGCGGCAGATCGCCAGCACGATCGCCGCGCTGTCCTGCGGCGCGTAGTCATTGGCGCTGACGGTGTGATGGACGAAGCCCATCTGCACCTGGCCGTAGGCGGGCGCCGCGCGCGGCGGGCACTGGTCGCCGGCCCAGGACCCGCGCGGGATGATCGCCGGCGCGCCGCCGCCGCCCTGGGCGACCGCCGGCGTGCCCGCGACTGCCGCGACAGCGACGTGGACGGCCTGGCGCAGGGCCGTTCTGACGCGGTCTGCGGCGGTCGCCGTCCCGGTCGAGTTGACGAACTGCGCTCGCAGGTCGCGCGGACGGCGGTCCAGGCGCAGCTCGTAGGCGTCGGCGCCGCCGGTCCAGACCGGCTCGGCGCCCGACCCGCCCTCCCGGGCGGCGTGGTTTGCGGCCATCAGCGTCCAGCGACTCCAGCGCCCGGCGGCGTCACGCACGCGAATCCGGGCGCGCACCGAACGCGGCGCCCTCCAGGTCAGGCCGACGAGATCGAAGCGCTTGGGCGCCCGGACGACACCCGAGCGCCACGGCCGAGCGCCGCCGGTTGCCGGCGCGAGCGCCTGCGAGAACTCCACGACCCGCGGGCGCAGCGGGCGCACCGGCAGGCCCGGGGCCGCGAACCAGAGGAGCAGGCCTGCGGCCACGAATGCTGCGGCGAGACGGCGCATCGATCCTCACAACACCCTGCCACTCGACGGGGTGCGGTCCTGCACGTTGGCTTGCGCCAGCGCCCTACGGGACTGCCTCGGGACCCTTGTCCACGTACGTGTCGCGGAACGCGCGCAATGCGTCCCAGGTCTTGTCGTTGACCTCGTTGCAGCCGATGTAGGCGCGCCACGCGACGGCGGCGACCTGGTAGGGCATCTTCGTGTTGTTCTGCAGCAGCACCATGTGGTAGCCCGCGGGCCCGCCCTTCACCTTCTCGTTGAAGAGCGTCTGCAGCTGGCCGATGACCCGCTTGGGGGTGCCCGGCTTGTACTGCAAGATGATCCGGCCGTGCTCGAGCGTGTGCACCCAGCTCTCCTTGGCGGGCTCGGTGCCGGCGGTGTAGATCCCGTCCTGCGCGGGCGTCTGGTGATGCGTGCCTGACGTCGGCGGATTGGTCTTGTAACCGTTGAACGACTGGTTGTCGGGGATGTGTTCGCGGCCCTCCTCCGGGAACTCGCGCACCGCGCAGCCGGCGGCCTTGGCGGCCTCCTGCAGGTTCGTGATCTTGCGTGCCGGGATCGCCACCGACGGCACGCCGTTAACGTCGGACGGCCCGCCGGATGTGTCGTTCTCGCCGGACGAAACCGCGAGCACGATGGCCACCACCGCCACGACGGCGACGAGGGCGCCGGCCGCGGTCATGAGCAGGCGCTTGCGCTTCGCGGCTGCCGCCTCGGCGTGCTCGCGCTCGATGCGCTCGAGCTTGCGGCGCTCCTTCTCCTCTTGGCGGCTGGACATCGGCGGGAAGCCTAGATGGTTGCCTGGAACAGCGCGCCCAAGCGGCGGGTTATCCTGGATCGCACGTGTCCGATCGCCAGGAGGAGAAGGAGCGCCGCAAGGCGCCCGCCCGGTCAGAACCACGGCGCCGGCTCGTACAGATCGGCGGCGGGGTCGTCGTCGCATGCGCGATCGTCATCGGCATCGTGCTCGCCGCCGCCAGCCCGAACGGCGGCGACGCTTCGCCGAAGCCCGCGCGCGACGTCATAACGAGCGGCGGGCGCCCGGTCGACTTCCCGGCGCAGACAGCCGCGATCCCGGCCCGCAAGACGACGAAGCTTGCCGCGGCCGCCAGGGCTGCGGGCTGCCGCCTTGCGCACCCCAAGGTCGAGGGCAGCTCCACGCCCCCCGCGCACGTCCTGGGGCGCGTCGCCTACAAGACCAACCCGCCGACCTCCGGCGACCACAATCCGGTCTGGTCCAGCGACGGCAACTACGCCGGAGTTCGCACTCCGGCGCCCGAGCACTACGTGCACTCGCTCGAGCACGGGCGCATCGAGCTGCAGTACAAGCCGGGAACGCCGGCACGGACCATCAGCCAGCTTCAGAGCGTTCTGAAGGAGCCGACGAAGACCGACTTCGGCGTCAACGCCGGCAACGGCCGGTTCGCGCTGCTCTTTCAGAACAACACGAAGATGCCCTACGCCGTCGCGGCCACCGCCTGGGGACAGCTGCTCGGCTGCCGCTCCGCCGGCCCCCGGATCTTCGACGCGATTCGCGCGTTCCGCACGAGGTACACGCTCCAGGCGCCGGAGAAGATCACGCAGGCCGAGTAGCGCCGACCGCGCGCGGGCGCCGTGTCTGGCGCTGGTCGGTCTTCCAGCAGGCGTCGAGAAACGCGCCGATCTCACCGGTCAGCCGCCGCGGCGAGACGACGCGCTCCATGATCGAGTGGGCCTCGACGAGGCGCGCATCCGGCAGTTCGTCGACGATCATCCCGGCATCGGTCAGCGGGTGGACGGGATCGCGCCGGTGGCCGATCACGAGCGTCGGCGCCTTCAGCTCCCGCCGCTGCAGCGAGTTCGGGGCGATACGACCCGAGAACAGGCCCTGCATGACGGCGCTGCTCGGCTTGGGCTCCTGGCGCGCGGTATCCAGCAGGACATCGCCCCAGAACGGCAGCGCGCCCTGTGGCACTGCGCGAGCGGCCGCCGCCGCAAGCCGCGCCACCGGGCCGCCGAACGTCAGCATGAGCGCGAGCGGCGTGAACGCGATCACGGATGCGATCAGCGCGTGATCGAGCACCGGCATCTCGATAACCATGCCGCGTACGCGCTCGGGGGCGATCCGGCAGACCTCGAGCGTGATGTTCGCCCCCAGCGAAGTGCCGAGGATCGCCGCCACGTCGAGCGCGAGGCGGTCGAGCAGCCCGACGACCTGCCCGGCGAAGATCGGCACCGAATAGCACCACGGCTCGGTCGGGCGCTCTGAGCGGCCGTGGCCCAGCAGATCGATCGTCACGACACGGTGACCACGTACCGCCAGCGCCGCTGCGAGCGGCTCGTGCATGCGCTGGGAGAGCAGCAGTCCGTGGATGAGCACGACCGCCTGCGAACCCGAGCCGAACTCGCTGTAGGCGATCCGCCGCCCCTCGAACCGAAAGGTGGGCACCGGCACACGATAACCAGCAATTCTGCGCATCTCGCTAGCCTCGACGGGCCATGGCCCGCGAAGCACGTCAACTCGAAGGACGCGTCATCGCGATCACCGGTGCCGCGCGTGGCATCGGGCGCGCGACGGCACAGGCCTGCGTGCGCGCCGGAATGCGTGTCTCGATCGGCGACCTCGACCTGGACGCGGCCGAGCGGACGGCGTCCGAGCTTGGCTCCGAAACCATCGCCGTACAGCTCAACGTCGTAGATCGCGCCTCGGTCGGGCGCTTCCTCGACATCACCGAGGCGCGGCTCGGTCCGGTCGACGTGCTCGTCAACAACGCCGGGATCATGCAGCTCGGCTCGTTCCTCCAAGAGGACGACGCGACGGCGCGCCGGCAGGTCGACATCAACGTCCACGGCGTGCTGCACGGCATGAAGGAGGGGCTGCCGCGCCTGCTCGCGCGCCCCCAGGGTCATCTCGTCAACATCGCGTCGACGGCCGGCAAGGTCGGTTTTGCGGGCGGAGCGACGTACTCCGCCACGAAGCACTTCGTCGTCGGTATCAGCGAGGCAGCGCGCAACGAGCTGCGCGGCAGCCGCGTCGAGATCTCGTGCGTCATGCCGGTGATCGTCAAGACCGAGCTCGCCGCCGGGCTTGCCGAGGGCCGCTTCATCAAGCAGATCCAGCCCGAGGACGTGGCCGACGCCATCGTGCAAGCACTGCGCTATCCGCGCTTCGATGTGTTCGTCCCGCGCAACGTCGGCCCGCTGACGAAGCTCGGCGGAGCGATGCCCCAGCGCGTCCGCGAGGGCTTCGGCCGCGCCCTGCGCATCGACCGCTCCCTCGCGGCGCCCGACTCGGAGGCGCGACGTGCCTACGAGCTGCGCGCGGCGGCGTCCGAGCGCGCGCTGAGCACCGGAGTGCCGCCGCCGGAGTGAGTCGCTTGGCGGGTCTCGGGCCGGGCTACGCCCAGCTGATCTCGGGCTCGTCGGTGCCGAGGAACGCCGCCAATCGTTGGGCCTGCAGGAGCGCTGCCGCCGCAACCGCGCCGTCGATGGCTTGGACGGGCTCGATCGTGACCGACAGCCGGCGGCCCTTGCGCTCATGTCGCCAGACGCCCTCGATGCGCCCGTCGACGAGCAGCACCGGCGACAGCCAGCCCTGAGGCCGGTACACACGTCCCCTGAACGCGGCTGGCAGCACGGGGCTGTCCTCGCGGGGGGCGGCGACGACGTACTGATCGAATCCGGGCAGGAGCGCGACGGCGCCGCCAGGCTTCGCCGTCACGGCATCGGCGACGTCGGTGCGCAGCATCCAACACTCCTGCCCGCCGGGCAGGCGTACCGGCGCGACATCGTCACCGAGCGACGCGATGATCCGCCCGGCCTGTGCAGCGGAGGGCATGCCGAACCAGCGCGCGAAGCTCTCGCGCGTGACCGGGCCGTACGACGCGAGGTGACGGCGCAGCACCCAGGCCATCGCCTCCTTCGCCGGGGCTGGCTTCCAGTCCTCGCCGAGCCAGCGATCCGGCCGCGTGAAGCGCACTCTCTGGCCCTTCGAAGGCGCGAAGACGACATCGCCGCGGAAGGCCGCGAGCTTCGGCATGGTCCCGAAGCTTCCGCGCACGGACTCGCCCAGGTGGACGTCTCCGAGCAGCTCTGTGACCGCATCGGCGAGCTCGTCGCGCGTGAGCGGCGGACCGTCCAGGGCGGTGCGGATCGCATCGATGACCGCGACCGCGTCGGCGCTCGTCATGCCGAACGCCTTGCGCCAGCTCGCCTGTTCGTAGCGCGGTTTCAGCACGCCCTGGGCCCCGACGTACAGCGCCAGCTCGTCGGCTGGCAGGAGATGCAGCGTGCCGCGCATCGCCCAGGTCTTCACGAGCACCCGCTCCTCCCACAGCGCGCGCGAGACGACATCGCGCCCAAGGCCGTCGACGCGCGCGGACAGCGTCAACTCGGCGGAGCTCTGAACCTGGGCGTGCAGCCCGCAGATCCGTCGCACGACATCCAGCCACTCCTGCGCCGGCGCGCGCCGTGCGAGCCTCTGGCGCGCGACGCGCCAGGCCAGCAGGGATTCCCAGCTCAGCTCGTCCGTCACCGCGCGATCCGCCCCGGCCATGCGAGGGAGCGATCCTACGCCGCGAGGCTAGGACACAGATGTGCTCCGGGTATCGACCGCGACGCAGGACGGTACGCTTTGCGCGTCGACAGGGTGTCTAGACACGACGATATGCGGGCTATGCACAGTCACCACGAGTGAGCAGTCGGGCGGTCCGATTCGGTTTCCGCGCGGCGGCCTTGACGTTCGCGCTGATCGCGGCGTTTGCCGTTGTGGAGGCTCAGGCCGCCGTCGTTCCGCTGCCGAGACTCAGCGCCGAGACCCACGAGAGCCGCTTCGGCGGTCGCTCGGTGCTCGTCGTGCGATCGATGCTGGTGCGACGCGTCCACGGCAGTCTGAGCGTTCGCTGCAACCGCTGCCGGCGCCTGGTCGGACGGATCCGCGTCAGTCGCCCAAGCGCCACGAGCAAGCGCTTCTCGGGCGTCAACTGGATTCTGCGCGGAAGCCGTGCGGTCAAGGTCACCGTCGTGCGCCGGGACCAGATCGGTCGCTACCTGCTGCTCACCGCCCAACGCCGGAAAGGTCGACTGGGCCTCGCGTACAAGGAGAGCGGGTGCCTGGACGGCCGCCGCGACCGCCTCCTGTGCCCCCGCGGCACCCCGCAGCCGCGGATGAACGAGGCCGTCGTACCGTTGACCCCGCAGCCCCAGCCGCAGACCGGTCAGCCCGTGCCGTCGACTCCGCCGCCGCCGCCGCCGACGACGCCCGTCGCGCCTGCACCCAAAGCCGGCACAAGCCCGAGCATCTCGTCCGCCGGAACGGTCGCGTTTCAGGCCAACACGTCGAACCTCTGGACGGTCGGGCCGGGCGGCAGGAACGACTGGCGGCTGGGCATGATGAGCGGCACAAGCCCGAGCATCGCCGCATTGAAGGGCGGCGGCTACCAAGTGGCGTTCCAGGCCAACACCGGCAACCTCTGGACGGTCGGCTCCGCCGGCAACAAGGACTGGGGTCTGGGGATGCGGGCGGGCACGAGCCCGAGCATCGCGGCGACGCCGGACGGCCAGTTCGTGGTTGCGTTTCAGGCCAACACGTCAAATCTTTGGACGGTCGGATCGGGCGGCAAGGGCGACTGGCACCTGGGCATGATGAGTGGCACGAGCCCGAGCGTCTCGTCTGCCGGAACGGTCGCGTTTCAGGCCAACACGTCCAATCTCTGGACGGTGGGGCCGGGCGGCAAGAGCGACTGGCACTTGGGCATGATGAGTGGCACGAGCCCGAGCATCTCGTCCGCCGGAGCGGTTGCGTTTCAGGCCAACACGTCGAGCCTGTGGACGGTCGGGCCGGGCGGCAGGGACGACTGGCACTTGGGCATGATGAGTGGCACGAGTCCGAGCGTCTCGTCTGCCGGAACGGTTGCGTTTCAGGCCAACACGTCGAGCCTGTGGACGGTCGGTCCGGGCGGCAGGGACGACTGGCACCTCGGCATGATGTAACAGCGCAAGCCGCAGCATCGCGGCGCGCTGAGAAGCACGCGAGTGGTGCAGCATCACGTGCCGAAGCCCGGACGCGACTGGCACGCGGATGAGTACTGCGGGTGATCTCGAATCAGAAGGCGGGCAGTTCCAGGACGCCGCCGTGGCGATCGCTCGAGCCGGGCAGTCCGCCCACGTAGCTGACCCAGATCGTGGATCCATCTGGCGAGGTCGCGATGCCGTTCAGGCGGGCGTCACCGAGGGACCGGTGATGGGCTCGTACGCGGCGTGCTGCCACGGCCTCGCCGTCCTGGCGCAGGCGGAGGATCGTGTTGCTGCCGCGGTTAGAGACGTAGATGTCTGTCCCTTCTTCGATCGTCGTGTTGCTCGCCCAGTTGGGATTCTCGGTCTCGATCCGCACGGGAGCCAGGTCGACCGGTTCGTCCAGGGCGCGGGATCGGATCACGCGGGTCGTCGTGGGCACGAAGACCTCGTTGCCCGCCGGGCCGCCGATGGCGAGGTTGATTGCTTTGATCGAGTCCTCGAACGGCTCGCTCACGTACAGCACGAGGTCCGGCTCGTAGTTGACGACCACGCCGAGCCTCGGCGTCGGGTGGCGATCGTCGTCGTCGCGGTTGTTCTGGCTCGAGGAGTGATCGGCGAGTGGCTGGACCGTTCCGGGCGGGGCGAGCCCGTCGAGCGCATGGGCGCTGTGTTCCTGCACGATGCTGCCGTCCGCCGCGACCACGGCGAACACAGCGCGCCCGCTGCCGTCCGGCGATCGGCCGAGGAACGCGGTTCCTACCGCGGCCTTGTTGAGCGCGCCGCGGATGACTTGTGTGGGCCGGCGCCCGGTGAGATCGCCAAAGTACACGCCGCCGCTCAGCGGGTTTGGCGCACCTTTCAACGGGCGGCCGTCGGGGTCGGTGATCGACGACGAACCGGGCCCGTTGAGCCCGTATGGGGCGTTGGCCGGCCACAGGCGGCCGAAGGCGTTGTTGAGGGACAAGCCGAGCGGGTTTGCGACGCCCGTCTGGTCCGCCGTCACGGCGGCGGGATTGTAGAAGCCGTTGCGCCACGTCGAGCTTTGGGCGCTGTACATCTGGATGGCCCCTCCGAGCGCGGACGCTTGGTCGCCCGCGCCGGCGAACGTGGCTGGCACAGCGAGGTCCGCGCCCCTTGGGTCGATGGACAGCAACGAGCCCGGCAGCTGATCGGCGTTCGCCTTGGGCGCTCCGAAGTTCGAACTGCTTCCGACCATGATCCGCGTCGGATCGAGGACGCGCCCCGGCTGTGTGAACGCCGCCAGTGCCGGATTGTCATGAATCGGGCCGCCGGGCAGAAAGGTGCCGACCGGGGAGACGGCCGACGCACCCGGAATGCCGCTAGCGATCACGCGCCCGTCGACGCGCGGCACGTTGTCTCCTTCATAAGCGAA
>Ga0307502_10000159_pt1 | contig 17704 bp, 17 predicted proteins | sample 16_S_MG_FD_201364 | JGI IMG/M metagenome (GOLD analysis project Ga0307502, IMG submission 201364) | Soil microbial communities from Populus trichocarpa stands in riparian zone in the Pacific Northwest, United States - 16_S | ecosystem: Environmental > Terrestrial > Soil > Riparian zone > Trees... | reverse complement strand
CGAGGGCACGATCCCGGTCTTCAACATGCTCACCGCGGGCCATCACCCGTGCCAGGCGCTCGCCGACCTGCTCACGCTGCGCGAGGCCTTCGGCCGCCTGGAGGGGCTCAAGCTGGCCTACGTCGGCGACGGCAACAACGTCGCACGCTCGCTCGTCGTGCTCGGGGGGCTCGCCGGCGTCGAGGTCGTCGTCTCCTCGCCGCCCGGGTACGAGCTCGACGGCGTGGAGACGGTGACCGATCCCGCCGCGGCGGTGCGCGGGGCCCACGCGCTCTACGCCGACGTCTGGGTCTCCATGGGCGACGAGGCGACGGCCGACGCGCGCCGCGCAGCGCTGGCGCCCTATCGGATCGACGATGCCCTGCTCGACCGCGCGGCCCCCGACGCCATCGCCCTGCACTGCCTGCCGGCCCATCCGGGCGAGGAGATCTCGGCCGAGGTCCTCTACGGTCCGCGCCAGCGCATCTGGGACCAGGCCGAGAACCGTCGCCACGCGCAGAAGGCGCTGCTCGAGTGGCTGCTCGCTACGACGCGATAGGGCGGACGTACACCGCGACGCGCGGCACCGACCCGCGCATCGCCGCCCACATCTGGGCGGCGCTGGGCGACGCGCGCACGGTGGTCAACGTCGGCGCTGGGACCGGCAGCTACGAGCCGCGCGACCGTGACCTGACGGCCGTCGAGCCCTCGGCGGTGATGATCGCCCAGCGCGCGGCCGACGCCGCCCCCGCCGTCCGGGCGAGCGCCGAGGCGCTGCCGTTCGACGACGAGAGCTTCGACGCCGCCATGGCGGTCCTCACGCTGCACCACTGGAGCGACTTCCGCGCCGGCTGCGCCGAGCTGCGGCGCGTCGCGCGCGACCGCGTCGTCGTCTTCTCGTGGGACCCGTCCTACGTCGCGCGCATGTGGCTCGGCCCGGAGTACTTCCCCGGCCACGCGGAGGAGGACGTGGCCGGCTTTCCGTCGCTGGCCGACCAGGCCGGCGCGCTCGCCGCGGAGGTCGAGGTGGTGCCGATCCCGTGGGACTGCCGCGACGGCTTCTTCAGCGCCTTCTGGCGACGGCCCGAGGCGTATCTCGATCCGGTCGTGCGGGCCGGCATCTCGACCCTGGCGAAGCGCACCGAGTCCGAGCTCGCCGACGGGCTCGCGCGCCTGCGCGCCGACCTCGACAGCGGCGCCTGGGCGCAGCGTCACGCCGACTTGCTGGAGCGCGACGTGCTCGACCTCGGCTATCGCCTGCTCGTCGGCCCCGGCGGCCGGTAGGCACGCCCGCGCGCCGGGTACTAGGGTCCGCCGAGATCTGTCCGTGCCCGAGGGAGGCCCCATGCCGCAGCCGAAGTCGTCTCGCTCGTCGTCGTCCCGTGCGACGTCGAGTGCCGCCCGCAAGCCGGCGGCCAAGCGCGCCGCGGCCAAGCCCGCCGCGAAGCCGGCGGCGAAGCGCGCTGCCGCCAAGCCGGCGGCCAGGAGCGCGGCGGCCAAGCCGGCCGCCAAGCGCGCCGCGGCGAGCAAGCCGGCCGCGAGGAGCGCGGCGAGCAAGCCGGCCGCCAGGCGCACCGCCGCACGCAAGCCGGCCGCCAAGCGCGCCGCCGCCCAGCCGGCGGCGGCCGTCAAGACCGGCGGCATCGAGGAGGCGGTCCACGCGAACCTCACCGCGCTGCGCGACACGTTGCGCAAGGGCGTCGTGCTCACCGCCGAGGGCGTCAAGGCCACGCTCGACGACGCGGTCAAGCGCGGGCGCATCACCCGCAAGGACGCCACCGAGCTGAGCCAGAACCTGCTCTCCTCGGGGCGCTCGCAGGCCGACGACTTCCGCTCGGACCTCGAGCAGCTGCTCGGCCGCGGCCGCTCGCAGGCCCTGCAGTCCAGCGACCGCGTGCTGCGCGAGGTCGATCGCGCGCGCCGGCGCGTCGGGGTCGGCTCCTCGTTCCCGATCACGCTCTACGACGAGCTCAACGCGACGCAGATCGTGGCCCGTGTGAAGGACCTCACGCCGGCGCAGCTGCGCAAGGTGCGCGACTACGAGACGCGCAACGATGGCCGCAAGTCCGTGCTGGGCGCGATCGAGAAGAAGCTCGGCTGAACTACGCTGGGGGCAATGGACGCCCCCATCACGACGCGCGTCGAGCGCGGGCAGGAGCTCGAGCTGACCGTCGACAGCCTCGCCTTCGGCGGCGCCGGCGTGGCGCGCCGGGACGGCTACGTCGTCTTCGTGCGCGACGCCGTGCCGGGCGACCGCGTGCGCGCGGTGGTGACCAAGCGCAAGAAGGCCTACGCCGAAGCGCGCACCGTCGCGCTGCTCGAGGCCGGACCCGAGCGCATCGAGGCGGTCGCGGCGCATCCGGGCGCGCCCTGGCAGGTGCTGCCCTACGAGCGCCAGATCGCCATCAAGGCCGAGCAGGTCGACGACGCGCTGCGGCGTATCGGCCGCCTCGACGGGTACGAGCTCGAGCCGATCGTCCCGGCGATCGAGCAGTGGCGCTACCGCAACAAGCTCGAGTACTCGTTCGGCACCGCTGACGATGGCGAGCTCGTGTGCGGCTTCCACGCGCCGGGCTCATGGGAGCGCATCGAGCACGTCGAGGACTGCCTGCTGGCCTCCGAGGCCGGCAACGAGGCGCGGCGCGCGGCGCTTCGGTGGTGCCGCGAGCGCGGCCTGGGCGCCTACGACCGCCGCGCGCAGATCGGCCTGCTGCGCAACCTCGTCGTGCGCGAGGGCCGGCGCACGGGCGACCTGCAGGTCCGTCTCGTCACCTCCGACGCGCCGGTCGAGCTCGACGGCTTCGCCGAGGCTGTCGGTGCGGGCAGCGTCCTGTGGACGCGCGCGCTCGACGTCGGCGAGACCACCGCCGGCGGCGCGACCGAGGTCCTGCATGGCACGGAGGCCATCGAGGAGGAGCTCGGCGGGCTGCGCTTCCGCGTCAGCGCCGACGCCTTCTTCCAGACCAACACCGAGATGGCCGAGCGCCTCTACGCGATCGCGACCGAGTACGCCGGCCTGAAGGGATGGGAGCGCGTCTACGACCTCTTCTGCGGGATCGGCACCATCGGCCTGTCGCTGGCGCCGCGCGCCGGCGAGGTCTGGGGCCTCGAGCTCGTCGAGGAGGCGATCGCCGACGCCATCGCCAACGCGCATCGCAACGAGATCGAGAACGTGCGCTTCTTCGCCGGCGACGTGCGTCTCGCCCTGCGCCAGCTCGTCGAGACCGCCGGGCGCCCCGACGTGCTGGTCGTCGACCCGCCGCGCGCGGGGCTTTCGGCCAAGGTCGTGCGGCGCGTCATCGAGGCGAGCCCCAGCCGCATCGTCTACGTGTCGTGCAATCCGACGACGCTCGCGCCCAACGCCGCGCAGCTGGTCGAGGCGGGCTACGCGCTGCGCCGCGTGCGCCCGGTGGACATGTTCCCGCAGACCCCGCACATCGAGTGCGTGGCCCTGCTCGAGCGCACGTAGCGCCCCTTTTTACGCAATCCTGGTCGTACGGGCGGTGTTCGATGGCGAACAAACAGCTGGAATGCCGCCATGCACGTACGGACACGTCCAATCCTGGCTGCCGCCCTATCGGCCGCAGCCCTCGCCGTCCTCCCCGCCACGGCAGGCGCGGACGGTTTCCCGCTCGTCGGCTGGTGGCCGATGAACGAAGGCTCAGGCCAGGTCATCCGCGACTGGTCGGGGCACGGCAACACCGGCACACTGGGCAATTCGGCCGGCCCTGACGATCAGGACCCGGCCTGGATCCGGGGCGTGTTCGCCGGCTCGGCGCTGAGCTTCGGCGGCAACGACCTCGTGCGGATCCCCGACTCGGCGAGCCTCGAGCCCGCCAACGTGACGGTCGCGGCCTGGATCCGCGGCTCGAGCTCGCCCGGCCAGTTCCGCTACGTCGTGGGCAAGGGCGCCACGGGCTGCCTCAGCGGCTCCTACGGGCTCTACACGTCGCAGAACGGCGGCCTGGCGTTCTACACCGGCGACGGGACGAACAACTTCGTTCGCTCGCCGGAGGCGCCGACCACGATCTGGGACGGGAAGTGGCACCACGCCGCGGGCACGTTCGACGGCTCGACGGTGCGCCTCTTCATCGACGGCGTCGAGGTCGGCCACGGCACGCCCTCGAGCACCCCGATCACCTACAACCCGCCCGACGGCGGCGGTGTCATCGGCGACTTCGGCGGGACCTGCGACCTGTTCTTCGTCGGCGACGTCGACGGTGTGCAGATCTGGTCGCGTGCCCTTCCGGTCGCCGACATCTGGCGCGCCCTGAAGATCCTGTTCTCCACGAGTCGCTGACCGGTCAGGAGCGTCGGCGACCCCTCGCCGGCGCTCCCGCCGCGGTCAGCCCTCGCCGCGCGCGTCGCCCAGGTGGGCGTCGGGCAGCGGCTCCGCGACGCGCTCGAGCACGCCCAGCAGCTCGGTCACGCGGCACACGAGCAGGCGCTCCTCGTCGACCTCGACCCACGCGCCGGCCGACGCCGGGAAGACCACGTGGTCGCCCGGGCGGACGGGCATCTGCACGCCCGCCGCCTCCCACCAGTCGACGCCCTGGCCCACGGCCAGCACGATGCCGTGCTGCGGGGGCGGCTCGTGCGAGCCGGCCGGGATGACCAGCCCCGACTGGCGCATGCGATCGGGCTCGAGCTCCTTGATGACGACGCGGTCGAAGAGTGGGCGCAGTTGGTTGCGGGCCATCCCCGCGGAGCCTACGCGCTCAGGCCCCGGTAGCCGGCCGGACCGCGGCTGCGTCACCCCTCGTGTGCGGGGGTACCTCTTCGCGTCGTGGCCAGCGCACCGGAACGCCCGGGCCCGCGCGCGCCGCGGATTCGCGACGTCGCCGAACGGGCCGGCGTCGGAGTCGGCACGGTTTCGCGTGTGCTCAACGACTCGCCCGGGGTGGCTCATGCCACCCGCGTGCGGGTCCGCGCCGTCATGGACGAGCTCGGCTATCGCCCGAGCCCGACCGCGCGCAACCTGTCGCTCGGGCGCACCCAGACGCTCGGCGTCATCGCCCCCTTCTTCACCAGCCCGTCCGTGGTCGAGCGCCTGCGCGGGATCGACGACGTCGTCGGCGGCAGCGCCTACGACCTGACGCTCTTCAACATCGAGACCCGCGACCAGCGCCGCGCCGCCCTGCGGCGCTTCGCACGCCGCGACCGGGTCGACGGGATCATCGTCATCTCGCTGCCCCTGCTGCCGGCCGAGGTCCGCGCGCTGCACCGCGACCAGCTGCCGACGGTGCTCGTCGACGCCGCCCACGCGCTGCTGCCCAACGTGGCCATCGACGACGTCGCCGGCGGCGCGATGGCCGCGCGCCATCTGCTCGAGGCCGGGCATCGCCGCGTCGCCTTCGTCGGCGACGTCGAGGACAGCCCGTTCGCCTTCGCCTCGAGCCAGCGGCGTCTGGAGGGCTTCGGCCAGGCGCTCCGCGAGGCCGGCGTGGCGCTGCCGGCGAGCTACGTCCGGCGCGGCCCGTTCGGCCGCGAGACCGCCGTGCTGCTCACGCGCCAGCTGCTCGCGCTACGCCGCCCGCCGACCGCCATCTTCGCGGCCTCCGACGTGCAGGCCTTCGGCGTGCTCGACGCGGCCGCGCGCGCCGGCCTCGCCGTGCCCGGCGACCTGTCGGTGGTCGGCTTCGACGACATCGAGCTCGCGGCCGCCATCGGCCTGACCACGATCCGCCAGCCGCTGCGGGAGTCCGGGCGCGTCGGCGCGCAGATGCTGCTGCAGGCGCTGGCCGGCGATGAGGCATCGCCACCCGCCCCGCCGCCGGAGCTCCCGGCGCTCGAGGTGGTGGCGCGGCGCACCGTTTCGCCGCCGCTGGTGTCGGTTTCGACGCCGCTTGCGTAATTCGACGCCGGGTGCCTTGACAGGCGCCGTCGGGACGTTAGCCTGGAACCGGTTCCACGTTGTACCGAGCCACCACCGCGGGAGCGATCGCGGCGGCTCGCGAAGTCCGGGTCATGCGAACCACCGTCCCCTACATCCGCTCCGGCGTGGGCAGGGTCGAAGACGACCTGCTGCGCCGATACGTCGTCGCCGGCGACCTGGCCGCCCGCGAGGAGCTCGTCGCGCGGATGCGCCCGATCATCCGGCGCCTGGCGCGCCGCTACCGCCACACCGGCTACGTCGAGGACCTCGAGCAGGCCGCCGCGCTGGGCCTGACGAAGGCGCTCGAGCGCTTCGATCCCGGCTTCGGCACCGACTTCGTCCGCTACGCCGTGCCCACGATGATCGGCGAGATGCGGCGCTGGCTGCGCGATCACACGTGGGCGGTGCGCCCGCCGCGCGAAGCGGCCGAGACATGGCTCGAGCTGCTCTCGGCCACCGAGCGCCTCAGCGCGACGCTCGGCCATGCGCCGACCACGTCGGACCTCGCCGAGCACCTCGACCTCTCGGTCGACCGCGTCACGGCCGCCATGGAGGCGCGCCGCGGGCGCTGGACGCTGTCGCTCGACGCGCCGGTGCACGCCGACGCGGAGGACCGCACGATCGCCGACCAGCTCGGGATGGAGGACGAGGGCCTGCGCCGGGCCTTCGATCGCGCATGGCTCGACGAGCTGGCCACCATGCTCGAGCCGCTCGAGCGCGACGTCATGCACCTGTACTTCGCGGGCGACATGTCCCAGCGCGAGATCGCCCGGCGGATGGGCATGTCGCAGATGAAGGTCTGCCGCGTGCTGCGCCGCGGGGTCGAGCGGCTGCGCGCCGCCGATCAGGCTGCCGCGGCGTAAGCGCCGGCGCGCCGTCGTCAGGCCGCCAGCTCGCTCGGCGGCTCGCCGTGCAGCAGCCACGTCCCGTCGGCGCTACGGCTCAGCGCGCCGCGGGCGGCGAGCTGGTTGACCGCGCGCGTGACCGACGGGCGCTGCGCGCGCACCAGCCGGCCGAGGGTCTCGTGCGTGACGCGCACTCCGACCTGGACGCCGTCGGGGCCGACGCGTCCCCAGCGGTCGGCCAGGTGCCAGAGGAAGAGCAGCGTGCGCAGCTCGACGCTGGGGTTCTCGAGGATGGCCAGGTGGGAGTCCAGCCAGCTGCTGTGGCGCAGCGCGCGGGCGATGAGCGCCGCGGTGATCTCCGGCCACGCCGTCACGCGCTCGGCGAAGCCGCGGTCCAGGACCGCCACCCGGGCGGGCTCGTGCACCGTCCAGCTGACGGTCCGCGCCACCGAGCCGACCGTCGCGTCGTCATCCCACGGGCGCACGAGGTCCTCGGCTCCGAGCAGTTGCATCGACGTGCGCCCGAGCAGGCCGATGGTGCGCGTCAGCACGCCATCGAGCACGAGCAGCCCGAGGTGTCCGCCGGGAGCGGCGCGCGCCGGTGGCCGCCACGCCCCGCGCGGGAGCGTGACGACGGTGGCGATCGCCACCGCTCGCGCGGCCGCGAGCCGATCGGCGGTGAGCTCCTGGCCGAGCTCGGGGTCGACGTCGAGGACGGCGACGCGGGGGCGGATTTCCACGGCCACGCTGCGTGAGCGTCGCCGCGCCCGCGATCCTTACTCCCGCGGGCGTGCGCTTGCGCCGTCTACTCGTCGTCGTCCTTGCCGCCGCCGCCGCGCTGGCGCGACAGCCAGTCGCCCAGCTGCTGGCCGACCTCGTTGATCGAGGAGCCGGCCTGCTGGAAGGCGTCGGACACGCGCTTGGCGTAGTGCTCCTGGGCGGCGTCGGCCTCTTCGCGCAGCGGCGGCTCGTGGCCGCGGCGAATGTAGTCGCCGTCGACGATCCGGTCGTACTCGCCCTCGCGCACCCACTCCAGCAGCAGGCGGACGCGGCGCACGGGCATCGGATGCGTCAGGCCCATGTCCTGCATCATCCGCGTGAGCCGCTCGAGGCCCTTCCCGCCCTCGCTGTACTCCATGGCCTGGGCGATGAAGGCGTCGAGGTTCAGGTCCGAAGCGGCCTCGCCGGCCGAGATGACCATGAGCGCGCGGCACACGGCCGTCGGATCGCGGGTCACCAGCGTGGCGGCGCGATCGCAGCTCAGCTCGGCGCCGCGGAACCACTCCAGCAGCGCGAGCTGGATGGCCAGCAACGGCAGCCCGGCCAGCAGCGGCAGCCGCACGCCGGAGGCGATGCGCAGGAGGATGAACATCGCGGTCTGGTAGAGGACGTGGCCGGAGTGCACGTGCGCGGCCTCGTGCGCCAGCACCGCGCGGCGCCCGTCGTCGTCGAGGATGCGCACGAGCTCTGAGTTGAGGACCACGACCGGGCGGTCGACCCCGATCGTCGCCGCGTTGGCGATCGGGAACTGCGTCATGTAGAGGTCGGGCACGTCCTCGAGGTCCAGTGCGTTGAAGCTTTGGCGGTGCAGGACCCAGATGTGCGGCAGTTGCTCCTGGCCCAGGCGCACCGAGGAGCCCAGCGCCGCGGCGCGCAGTGCGCGCTCGTAGCCCAGGGCGATGAGCTTGCGCACCACCTCGTCGAGGTAGGGGACCTTCTGCAGGGCTGCTGTGGCGGCGCGGTCGGCAGGGTGCTGGTAGGCCCGCGGCGAGATGCCCTCGAGCTTCCATGCGTCGACGGGGAGTGCCATGTGACGCAGGGTACCCCTGCGCGACGCCGCGCCTAGACTGCGCGTCCATGCGTGCGGCCACCATCCGCGACGGTGAGGTCGTCGTCGCCGAGCACCCCGACCCGCAGCCCGGCGCCGGCGAGGTCCTCGTCCGGGTCCACGCGGCCGGGCTCAACGGTGCCGACATCCACCAGCGCGCGGGCCACTACCCCGCGCCGCCGGGCTCGCCGCCCGACATCCCCGGGCTCGAGCTCGCGGGCGAGGTGGTGGCGCGCGGGCCGGGCGCCGAGCGCTTCGCCGAGGGCGACCGCGTGATGGCCATCGTCGGCGGCGGCGGGCAGGCCGAGCTGGCCACCGTGCACGAGCGCCAGCTCATGCCGATCCCCGCGGACCTGGGCTGGACCGAAGCCGGGGGGTTGCCCGAGGTCTTCACCACGGCCCATGACGCCCTCTTCACCCAGGCCGGCCTGCGCCCCGGCGAGCGCCTGCTCGTGCACGGCGCGGCCGGCGGCGTGGGGACCGCCGGGGTGCAGCTCGGCGCTGCCGCGGGCGCCCAGGTCACGGCCTCGGTGCGCAACGAGCGCCTGCGCGACGACGTGGCCGGGCTCGGCGCGACGGTCATCGCCCCCGAGGGCTTCGCGGAGCGCGGTCCGTTCGACGTCGTCCTCGAGCTCGTGGGCGCCCCCAACCTCGCGGACGACCTCCACGCGCTGGCCACCAGCGGGCGGATCGTCGTCATCGGCATCGGGGGCGGCGCGAAGGCCGACCTCAACCTGGGCGCCATGATGGGCAAGCGCGCGACGGTGCGCGCCTCGACCCTGCGCCCGCGCCCGCTGGAGGAGAAGGCGCTCACCGCGCGCGCCATGGAGCGCCACGTGCTGCCCCTCTTCGAGCGCGGCCTGCTGCGCGTGCCGGTCGCGGCCACCTATCCGCTCGACGCCGTCGCCGAGGCCTACGAGCGCTTCACCTCCGGCGGCAAGCTGGGCAAGATCGTGCTGGAGCTGACATGAACGCCGCCGAGCGCCTGTGGCGCGGCCTCCGGCGTCACGACTGGGAGGCCGTCCGAGCCCAGTTCCACCCGTCAGCCGTGATCGAGGACGCGGGCAGCGGATCGCGGCGCGACGTCGACGAGTTCATCGCCACGCAGCGTGTGGAAGCAGCGCGCGGCGAACGCGAGATCGAGGTGCTGCGCTCCGTGGTCGACGGCAAGACGGCGGTCATCGAGGCGCGCGTGGGCGATCGTCGCTGCGCGGCCATCTACGACGTGCACGACGGCCGGATCGCCGGCGCCGTCGAGTACTGGGCCTAGGTCCCGCCGTCCTCCAGCGCGTCCTCGTCGGAGACCGGGACCTCCTCCTGCGCGTGCACCGTGCACAGCGCCGGCCCGCCGGACTCGAGCACCTGCTCGAGCTCGCGCTCGGTCAGCTTGGCCCCGCACTCCTCGCAGCGATCGCCCACCTGCTCAAGGGTCTTCTCCTCGAGGTCCATGCGGCTCACGTTACTCGTCGGGCGGGCGCGCGACCAGTGCTCCCACGCGGTCGATGTTCGGCGCCAGGTAGCCGACCGCCATCAGCGCGATCGTCGGCAGCTCGGCGTCGAGCAGCACCTCCGAGGCGACCGCGACGAGCAACCCCACGAGCATCCCCGCCTCGGCGGCGCGCTCGCGCAGGCCCAGGCGCCGGGCGTAGGCCGCGAAGGCGCCCAGGAAGACGACGTCGGGGGCTCCCAGGCGGGCGGCCGCGAGGCCGGTGCCCCAGTCGGGCAGCTCGAGCGTGAGCGCGTCGCCGGGCTTCGACGTCGTCAGCGTGAAGAGCCCGGCGGACCCGCCGCCGTGCGCCTGGGCGATGTCGATGACGGCGAGGAAGAGCGGCAGCGCGACGGCCAGCGCGGGCACGTCGAAGACCACGGCGAAGGCGATCCCCAGGCAGCCGAGCAGGACGGCCTCGAACGGCGTCGCCCCGGCGGCGACGTCGTTGACGTCGAGCGCGGCGACGAGCAGCGCCGCCCCCGCCACCGCGGGGAACAGCGCGATCGGCGAGTCGGCCATCGCCGCCAGCCCCGCCACGATGGCGACCACGAAGGTCAGCCCGACGGTGCACGCCACGAGCGCCGAGAGCTCGGGCGGATGCAGCTGCGGAAGCTCGGGGGCGACGAGGAAGTAGGCGAGGGCGGCGCCGACAACGACTAGTAGGGCGGCAGGTCCGCGTACCACTCGCCCAGCACCCTGAAGGCCGACCAGAACTCGCGCTTGGCGGCCTCCTCGTCGAGGGCCTCGTCGATGTTCGGCACGACGAGCGCGTCGCACGCCGGCGTGAACGGCTGCACGGTCCCGAGCTCGGGGTCCAGCGGCCGCGCCAGGGGCACGTCGAGGTCGTTGAGCGCGGTGAGGGCGTCGTCGCCCATGACCACCACGATCTTGGGCGCCACGATGGCCAGCTCCTCGAGCACGCGGGCGATGCAGGCCGGGTCGGCCAGCGACCCATCGCCCACCGGGCACTTCACGCACAGGGTGCCGTAGACGGCGAGCGGGTCGATGCCCAGGCGCTTCAGCGACTTCATCAGCGCCGTGCCGCTGCGCCCGTAGAAGGCCACGCCCTCCTCGATCTCGCTCGCGGCAGGGGCGAACTTGAGCAGGAAGACGTCGGCCTGGGGGTGGCCCGAGCCGAGGACCGGCATCAGGTTGCCACGCGGGCAGTGCCGGCAGGACTGCAGCTCGCGGGTCAGGGTGTTGAGCTCGCGGATGGCGCGCTCGAGGTATTTCTCGCGGATCTCGTCGTCGGTCGCGGGCATGGGTCCTGCGGGCTTCGACAGGTCCGCAGGTCGTCCTTGCGCCTGCATCACGGCTTGCGGATTGCGCGGCGCACGCGGCGCTCGCGCCGGCGCTCGCGCGCGCCCGACGGAGTCGCCTTCGTCTCGAGGAACTTCAGGGCCTGCACGTAGAGCAGGCTCGAGGGCTTGGTGATGATCTCGGCCGCACGCAGCGCCTCGAGGAACTCCACCGGTCCGTCGAAGTCGGGCATGCGCACGCGGACCGACCCCAGGCCCTGGGCGACGTGGGCGTCCGAGCCGGCGCCGGCCGGAATGCGGTACTTGGCCGCGAAGCGAGCCGCCTCCTCGTTGAACGAGCCGATGGCCACGCGCGGGTTGTAGACCTCGATCGCGTCGACGTCCTCGACCACGTCGAGCAGGTGCTCGTAGTCGGGCACGGCGTGCATGCGGTCGAAGGGATGGGGCACGTAGACGACGCCGCCCTGACGGCGGATCTCGGCCACCGTCTCGGCCAGCGACAGGCCTCGGGGGATCTTCTCCTGCAGGAAGAGGCCGATGACCTCGCCCTGGTGGGCGGTCTTGACCTCCTCGCCGACGATGACCTTGACGCCGTAGTCGGCCGCCTTCTTCGTGGCCTCGAGCGCGCCCGAGACCTCGTTGTGGTCGGTCACGGCGATCGCGCCCAGGCCCTGGTCGCGTGCCGTGGCGAGCAGCACCTCGACCGGCGTGGCGCAGTCGTGGCTGTGGTCGGTGTGCATGTGCAGGTCGACGTCGATGGTGCGCCGGCCCTTCAGCGCCCGGGCGGCACTGGGGTTGCCGTGCAGGTCGTGGCGGCGGGCCGCCAGCGTGCCGTAGAGGGCCTCGAGCTGGTCGGCCACCGCGCTCCACGGGCGCGGGCGCGCCGCCGCGCGCAGGCGCTCGCGCAGGGCGCCGTCGACCACCAGCCGTCCGAGCTGCGCGGCGAGCGTCTCGAGGTCGTTGGGCTCGAACAGCAGCCCCGCCTCGCCGTCGGCCAGGAGCTCCTCGTAGACGGCTAGGCGCGAGGCGACCGGCACGGCGCCGGCGGCCTGCGCGCGGGCGATCAGCCCCGGCGCGGGCGCGACACCGTCCGAGGCCGCGACGAGCACGTCGGCGCCCGCCAGCGCCTCCTGCGCGTCCGCGACGAAGCGCACGCGCTCGAGCAGGTCCGCGCGCAGCGGCGTCGACGACGACGGGCCGCGCTCGGAGTGCACGACCGCGTCCCACGGGAGGGCCGGATCGAGGCGGCGCAGCGCGCGCAGGAACAGCCGCAGGGCTCCGCGCTCCTCCTGCTCGAGGAACGCGATGCGCACGCGCCCGTCGTCCTCTGCTGCCGGACGCGGCGTCGTGTCAGCGCCGGGCGCGAGGATCGTGTAGTCGCCGGGGAAGAAGCGCCGCAGCAGGTCCGCCGTCGCCCCGTAGGCGGCGGTGCGCGCGTCCAGGCGCCCGAAGACGAGCTGCACGACCTTGCGCGCGACCTGCGTGGCGACCACGCGCTCGGTCGGCGCGTGGAAGGTGCCGACGTTGAGCGCGCGCGAATGACGCAGCGCGGTGCTGGCCACGCTGGGCGCGAACGGCTCATGCACGTGGCAGAGATCGAGCGCGGCGCGCTCGAAGAGATCGGAGATCGTGCGCGCGACGTCGATCGGCAGCGCCGCCCGGCGCCGGCCGGGGAGTGGTGGCAGCGCCTCGCCGACGGCCAGGACCCGGGCCTCGCCGGGCGCCGGCTCGAGGCTTCCGCCGCGCACCGCCTTGCGCGAGTCGCGCACGAGCGCGCGCGAGGACGACGGGGCCACGACGAGCACCCGGTGTCCGCGCGCCGCGAGCTCGTCGGAGACCCGCGCCACGAAGGTGTTGACGTCGTGACGGTCCTCCCACGGATAGGGCGTGACCTGGGCGATGGACAGCGGCTCGGGCACCGCGGGCAGAATAGACGTGTGTCACGGCCCGCCTCTGGTCTGCTGCCCGCCGGCGAGCGTCCGCTCGTCGGGCGCGACCGCGAGCTGGCGACCATCGAGGCCGTCCTGGCCGGCGCCCTGCGCGGCGAGCCTGCGGCGCTGCTGCTGCACGGCGAGCCGGGCGTCGGCAAGACCGCGCTGCTGCGGGCGGCCACCGCCCGCGCCGGCGACCTGCGCGTGCTCAGCGCCACCGGGATCGAGGCCGAGTCCGAGCTGGCCTTCGCCGGGCTGACCGAGCTGCTCGGGCCGATCGCCGCGCACCGCGCGACCCTGCCGCAGGCGCAGGCGGCTGCCCTGGAGGGCGCGCTCGGCCTCAGCGACACGACGGTCGGCGACCCGCTGACCGTGTTCGCCGGGGCGCTCGCGCTCATCGGCCTCGCCGCCGCCGAGGCGCCCGTGGTCATCGTCGTCGACGACGCCCAGTGGCTCGACGGCTCGACGCTCGACGCGCTGCGCTTCGTGGCCAAGCGCCTGGGCGCCTCCCGCGCGGCGCTGCTGCTGGCCACCCGCGAGGAGCTCGATCCGGCCGGCTGGCCGCGCGCCGACATCCTCGTCGTGCGCGGGCTGGAGCGCGACCCCGCGCTCGCGCTGCTGGGCGAGGAGGGAATGACGGCCGAGGTCCGTGAGCGCCTCGTGACCGCGACGGCCGGCAACCCGCTCGCGCTGTGGGAGATGCCCGCGCAACTGACCGATGCCCAGCGCAGCGGCCGCGAGCCGCTGGCCGATCCGCTGCCGGCGGGCGCCAGCCTCGAGCGCGTCTACCGCGGGCGGGTGGGCGCGCTGCCGGACGGCACGCGCGAGGCGCTGCTCATCGTCGCTGCCACCCACGCCGATGCGCTGCCGCCGGTGGCCGCCGCGCTGCGCGCGCGCGGGATCGACGTCGACACCCTGGCCGCGGCCGAGGCGGCCGGCCTGGTCGAGCGCCGCGACGACCGCGTCGTGTTCAGCCACCCGCTCGTGCGCTCGGCGGTGTACTGGGGCGCGCCGCTGCCGGCCCGGCGCGCGGCGCACGCGGCCCTCGCCGAGCACGCCGAGGCCGAGTCGCGGGCCTGGCACCTGGCCTCCGCCGCCACGGCCGCCGACGAGCAGGTGGCAGGCGCCCTCGAAGACGCCGCGCGCACGGCGGAGCGCCGCGGCGCACTGGCGGCGGCGACCGAGGCGTTCGAGCGCGCGGGCCGCCTTTCGCCGGCCGGCGGACGCGTGCGCCGGCGCTCGGAGGCCGCGCGCACGGCGGTGCTGGCCGGCCGGCTCGACGTGGCTCGCCACACGCTCGACGACCTGCTGACCGAGCCGCACGACGCGACCGTCCACGCCGACCTCGAGCTCATGCGCGCGACGGTCATGCTCCTCGCGGGCGAGCCGCTCGCCGCCTACGAGCTGCTCGTGGGCGAGGCCGGGCGCATCGAGCCCCACGACCGTCCGCGGGCCGCGGCGCTGCTCAGCGCGGCGGGCATCGCGCTGCTGATGGGCGGCCACGTCCGCGACCTGCGCGCCGTCGCCGAGCGCGCGCGGGCGCTCGCCGGGCCCGGCGCCGACCTCGTGCCCACCGTCCTGCTGGCCGAGGCGCTCGCGGCGGCCGGCGACGCGGAGGAGGCGCGCGTGCTGCTGCTCGGCTGTGAGGAGCAGCTGCTCGCCTTCGGTGCTCATCCGGGCCCCGTGCAGGAGCTCGTGGTCATCGCGGCCTTCGCGCTGGCGCTGCTCGAGGAGTGGCCGCGTGCCGAGCGCCTGCTCGACGGCGTCATCGCCGGCGCACGGCGCGCCGGCGCAGTCCGTGCCCTGGCCTTCCCGCTCGCCGTCTCCGCCGGGCTCGACGCGCGCCGCGGCCACTGGGCGCGGGCGCGGCGCAAGAGCCGGGAGGCGCTGCCGATCGCCGAGGAGGCGAGCCCGGGCTTCGCGCTGACCTACGTGATCGCCACGCTGGCCTATCTGGATGCCGCCCAGGGCCGTGAGCGGTCGTGCCGCGAGCTGGCCGGGCGCCTGGAGCGGGTCGGGGCCGACTTCGAGCTCGCCGCCGCGTGGGCCATCAGCGCCACGACCACCGGGCTCCTGGAGCTGGGGCTCGGGCGCATCGACGCGGCTGTCGCGCGCCTGGAGCAGGCCGTCGCCCATCTGTCGGCGTGGGGCCTCGAGCATCCGGGCTTCCTCCCCGCCGAGGCCTACCTGATCGAGGCACTGGTGCGGGCGCGGCGGGTGCCCGAGGCGCGTGTGCGTCTTGCGGCGCTCGAGGAGCGCGCCCAGCGCGCGGGCGGCTGGTGGCCACGCGGCACGGTGGCGTACGGGCGCGGCCTGGTCGCCGAGGAGGACTTCGACCAGCACTTCCGCGAGGCACGCGACTGCTATCGCGCCCTGCCCAGCGCGTTCGACGTCGCTCGCACGGAGCTCGCGTGGGGCGAGCGCCTGCGCCGCGAGCGCCGGCGCACCGAGGCCCGCGCGCAGCTCACGGCCGCGCTCGCGGGCTTCGACCGCCTGGGCGCGCGGCCGTGGGCGGCGCGCGCACGGGCCGAGCTGGCCGCCGCGGAGGGCGGGCGCGCCCGCCCGGCTGCGGCGGACGACGCCCCGCTCACGCACAAGGAGGCCGAGGTCGCCGACCTCGTCGCCGCCGGCGCGACCAACCGCGAGGCGGCGGCGGCGCTGTTCCTCTCGCCGCGCACCGTCGAGCACCACCTGCGCCACGTCTATCGAAAGCTCGGGGTGCGCTCGCGCAGCGAGCTCGCCGCCGCCTACGGCGCCGGACGACCGCCCGCCGACCGCAACCGGTAGGGGGGCTGGCTACCAGCGCGGCCGGCGTCGCAACTTGACGGTCTTTTACGACGGGTCGATTGTGGGCGCTCGGTCACCCGCGCGCATCGGTGAAACCACGGGCTTCGAGTTGGCGGCGGCGCAAACAGCATCACCGAGGGGAAGGAGGCAGCGGCGGCCGGGCCGCTTGCGGTCGTCCTCAGCGCGAACCGCATCGAGTTACCCTCGAAAACCGACGACAATCCGATGCGGTTCGGGCACCAGGCGCCGTCTGGGAGCCGCGGGCGCCCCGACGACCGCCACCCTCCTTCCTCTCGATGATGCTGTTCGCGCCTACCGCCGGCGCTGCGCGAAGCCCTGCAGCGCCGCCGGCGCATCGGGCCCGTCGAAGAGCTCGATGCACGCGCGCTCCTCGCGCTCCATCGCCGCGTCCAGGAGCTCGCCGAAGCGGTCGTTGAGCATCGCCTTGGTGCGCGCGACGGCGGCGCGCGAGACCGCGTCGAAGCCCGCGGCCCATGCCGCGATGCGCTCATCGAACGCGGCGGCCGGGACGACGTCGTTGACGAAGCGATGGCTCTGCGCCCAGGCGACGTCTCGCAGCGTGCCGGTGAGCAGCAGCTCGCGCGCGGCGGTCTCGCCCATCGTCGAGGGCAGGAAGTGCGAGCCGGCGTTGGTGTAGGTCAGCCCGATGCCGACCTCCGGCGTGCCGAAGCGCGCGCGGTCGGTGGCCAGGCGCAGGTCGCAGCTGGCGGCGAACTCGAGCGCTCCGCCGATGCAGACGCCGTCGATGGCGGCCAGCACCGGGATCGGCGCGGCCATCGTCGCGCGTGTCACGCGCTGGAAGGCGGCGACCGTCGCTGCCCACGACTCCGGGGTGGCGTCGATCGCCGCGTAGAGGTCGTCGCCGGCGGAGAAGTGCTCGCCTGCCCCACGGGCGACGACGCAGCGCACCTCCTCGTCGGCTCCCGCCGCCTCGATGCCGTCGGCGATCGCCTCGATCGTGTCGCGCGTCCAGGCGTTGCGATTGGCCTGGCGGTCCCAGGTCACCACCCGCGCCGAACCCAGCTCCGTCACCGTCACGCTCACGCCAGCACCAGCTCCTCTCCTCGCGCCGTGCGATAGACGACGCGCGTCTTCTGCTCGCCCACCGGCAGCGCGCCGGGCGCCACCGCCTGTACCTCGAAGCGCGCGCCGAGCTCCGAGCGCAGCGCCGCGTCGACGCCGTCGACGCCGTTCTCCGTCTCGACGAAGACGCGCAGCGGCGGGACGATCGGATCGCCCTCGGCCACCACCGCGTAGCGCCCCAGCCCGGCGAAGCGCCCGAGTACCGCGCCGATCGCGCCGGGGTGCACGTTGACCGCCTGGACGCGCAGCATGTCGTCGAGGCGGCCCTCGATGCGCACCCGCACGCCGCTGCGCCCGCACGCACAGGGCGACGTCCACACGCGCCCGAGGTCGCCCGAGCGATAGCGCAGCAGCGGCGAGGCCTCGCGGCGCAGGTGGGTCCACACGAGCTCGCCGAAGGCCCCGTCCTCGATCGCCAGCACGGTGTCCCGGCCCGGCTCCAGGAGCTCCAGCACGGCCCATCCGTCGGTGGTCAGGTGCAGTCCCTGGCGCGCCTCGCACTCGCCGGCCATGGTCGACCACACGTCGCTCATGCCGAAGCTGTCGGCCACCGAGGCGCCCCAGGTGGCCTCGATCTGCTCGCGCACCGCGCTCAGCCCGGCGCCCG